>SDBT01015901.1_pt1 | contig 11942 bp, 10 predicted proteins | sample 2277101 | NCBI WGS metagenome assembly SDBT01 (sample SAMN10404973, study PRJNA504765) | marine sediment metagenome | isolation source: marine sediment core GS10_PC15, 103 cmbsf | place: Arctic Ocean: Southern Knipovich Ridge | collected 2010
CTTAACGAGTCTCGCGGCCTCACTGCTCGTAGTTGCCTTACGGGTCCTGAGCCCGCGCGGGCTCAATGCCTCATCAACCATGTGGAGAATAGCCCGGTCATCGTCCACCACTAAGACCGACGTGCGGTTCTCATCCTCATTTGTCCTTCGGTCTTTGCTGTCAGACACAACTCACCTCCCTATGGTTTCCCACCCCCGCCAGCGCCTTCCGCAACTGTGCAAGGCTGACAGGTTTAGTCACAACCAAGTTCACCCAAGGGGGACACTTATCCTGAGCTTTTATCATGTGGCCGAACCCGGTTAGTAGAATAACAGGCTTGTCGGGCGCTATGTTCTTAATGGCCCTTGCCAGTTGGTCCCCATTCATTTGGGGCATCGCTTTGTCGGTAATTACAACATCGAACCTGTCCGGATGAAATTTCTCCAGACCTTCCCGCCCATTGGCAGCAGTCTCGACCGTGTGCCCATCGCCAGTGAGGTATTCACTTACCAAATCACGGACTTCCGGGTCGTCCTCAACCAGGAAAACACGAAGTGGACCTGAGACGAGTTCTCCACCGCGATCCTCAAGTACCCGGTTCTTTTTTCTTGAAGCCCTCAGGCGCACGACGAATGTTGTCCATTTACCAGGCTCGCTTTCAACCGATATTGTTCCCCGAGCCCGCTCGACGATTCCGCGTACCATCCACAACCCCATACCTGTACCTCCCCCAGTCTTGGTGGAAAAAAACGGATCCATGCAACGGCGGCGAACATCTTCAGTCATTCCTATCCCCGTGTCGCTGACCCGGAGGATGACATGGTTCCCATTATGACTGGTACCAATTGGTATAGTTCCACTTTCCGGCATAGCATCAACTGCATTGAAAATCAGATTGGTAAACAGTTCTCGTAACTCGGTCTCATTCCCCTCGATGAGCGCAACTCTCTGCAGATCCGTCTCCATGTGTATATCACCGCCCTTCTCCTGTGTCTGACCTACCCATTTGGGCTTGGTAAGTAAAATCACTTCTTTTATCAACTTATTGAGGTCTACGGGCTTGAGTGCATCGTCATTGTCAGGAACACGATAAAACGCGCCCAGTCGGTGGATCACATTTGCCGCATCCTCAGCCGCCGTCCTGATCAACTTCAGGTGGCGTATCGTTTTTGCCCTGTCATCAAGAGTTTCAGGGCGCATAAGGAGCAAGTCGCTGTAGCCCAAGACGGGTTGCAGCACGTTGTTGAGATCGTGCGCAATACCGCTAGCCATCTGCCCCACAGCGCGCAGGCGTTCTTGTTCTACAACTTGCTTCTGGATCCGCTGCAGTTCTGCGAGAGCATCCTCAAGCCGGCGGTTGCTCTCCCGCAGATTTTCCTCAGCACACTTGCGCCCGGCGCGTGTCCGCAGCACCTGAATACCGTAAACAAGATCATTTGCCAGTTCCATTAGCACCTTGATTTCCTCCTTGTTGAAGGGATTCTGCTCAACGGCATAGATGTTCAATGCGCCAAGGGTGCCGTCTTCATCAGCCAGTGGAAGAGCGATCGACGAGGTGTAGCCGTGCTTCATCGCTTCAGCGCGCCGAGAAGCATAATGGGGATCGGTGAGAATATTTCTTACTATGCAAGGTTTGCCCGTTCGAATCGCCGTGCCGGTAGAGTTGCAACCCTGTCCAGTATCGGCCCATGTGATATTTACCGACTCGAGATACCCTTCCTCACATCCTGCCTGTGCCGCCGGGTGTATGGTCTTGGCTTCGTCTTGCTCAGTCAAACCGACCCATGCCATCCGGTATCCTCCCACATCCACAATGATCCGGCATATTTCATGCATAAAACTCGACTTATCCATCAGGTGCAGCAGTGTCTTGTTGCATTCACTTATCATCTTAAGCGCCCTGTTGGCTCTTCGTAATCGTTCCTCGGCGCGCTTGCGCTCGATGATACCGGCCAGCGTATTGGCGACTGCGGTTAGAAACTTCTCCTCCCTTTGGGCGCGGCGATGCTTTTCTTTGACATATATATTTATAACACCCAGTGTATTGCCGACAAACAGGATCGGCACACATTAGTGACCTTGAGGGGTGATCCCTTCATAGCGGGTCTCATGACGATCGTCGAGACAATCAGCAAATTGTATCTTGCGGGTCGACGCGGCCTGGCCGCAGAAGCATTCCCCAAAGGGAACTCGCGTACATGTCTTTTGCATCGATTCGTCAATTTCGTTTTGGGCCTTCATTACTAAGACTTCAGGGTCATCCTCGACGAGAAATATGCTTCCCTTCGATTCAAAGGCAAGCCATTGAATCGAAAGGGTAAGGTCAAGTGCGCGATTCAACAATTCAGGAAGTGGAACATCTTCCAATGAGAGGCTCAGAAGCGAATTAATCACAGCCTGCGTATCATAATTCCTCTGGGTCTCCTCCCCTACCTGCTTGCGCTCTGTGATGTCGCGAACCGACACAAGCAAGGCAGGCTCCCCCTCCCATTCTGTTTCCACCGCGCGCATCTCCCCCACACCCTGCTCTTTACCGTTCCGCTGAATCTCAATCTCTGCTGCTTGACCCGGCCTCACACGAAAACCGGGAAACCGGCCTGCTTCCAACTTAAGGAGAGATTTCGCAGCTCGGTTGACAAAGCGCGCAGAGCCGTTACTATCCAGAATGATGATGCCCTCAGCACTCTTTTCCACTATACTATGGAAGCTTGCTCTACTGGCCTTAATTCCCTTTTCCATCCGCTTGCGCTCTGTGATGTCTCGAAATATTCCCTGGATTATCCGTTTTTCTCCAACTAAAGTTACAGAAGCAGTTATATGGACAGGTTTTATTTTCCCTGACTTGGTTATTACCTCTGCCTCATCGTCAAAAGCCGTTTTTTGTTCCAAATGTTTTTTGAACATCATGCTGTAATGTCTCGCTTCTTGCGGTGGATGGAGCGTCATCTGATGGCATCCTATAATCTCTCCCTTTTTTTTCTCTAAGAGAACTTCTGCTGCTTTATTACAGTTAGCAATCAATCCCGTCTCAGAATCTGCCCAGAAGATCGCATCTTTTGCGTTTTCAAATGCTAGACTGAACTCTTTCTCGCGTTTTCGCAGCTTCTCCGCAGATCTCTTTCGCTCGGTGATGTCACGCAAGAGCATCACTGCGCCACGATGAGCCCCCAGACCGCCAGTAACGATCTCAAGGGGCATTAACCCTCCATCTTTCTTCCTTCCTGTGGCCGATCCAATATGGAATCCGTCTCTTTCCAGCTTTTCGCGTGCCTCGCTCCAATACTCGCAAATGGATTGAGTACGCAAGATGAGGTATGTCTCCATCCCGATAACTTCATCCACTGCGTAACCAAGAACTCTGGTGACAGCCTCATTGCACATTCTGATAATTCCATTACCATCAAGCACTAGAAAGATATCGGGACTAATGCTGTCAAAGATGTTCTGCAATTCCCCTTGTTTTTTTTCAGCTTCCCTCCAGCGAAAGTACGTCAGCCATAGCAACCCGGTTACCCACAGGAAAATGATTTGAGAAGCCAGTCGCGGTATCGGCTTCTCTTCGTGAGTTTCGAAGAAATCCTGAAGCACCTCGATAAAGTTTGTGGAAATATTAAAGACAGCAAAAAACAACACGACAATGAGAACAATAGACAAATTCCGAAGCTCTCTTTCGTGCATTGCAGCAGCCGTCACTTTCGATCCTTTTGTTCCGCGAAAGCTACCTAGCATTTTTTCCTCCCCCACACCGAAAACAACACTACCCTGGTCAAGAACAGCATCCTTAGTCCCTCGAATCTAAAATTTCGACTAGCCTAACATCCGATTCAGCCTCGGAGTCTCCGCCGTCAGCAATTAATCCTCCGCAGTTCCATTGGACTCCATTTTTGCCCAACCCTTTCGCCCGATACAGAGACATATCGGCCTCGGAAATAAACTGTTCGAGCGTGGTAGGTCCTTCCCGGTAGACACCAACTCCCAGGCTTATCGTCAGGCGTGTAGAATCTCCCGGTTTCTTCGTACGAAAGCTGTGCCCGGCAACTGCTTGTCTAATATGTTCTCCTATTCCTATGACCTCGCCGAGGTCGGTTTCAGGTAGTATGATTAAAAACTCTTCGCCACCATATCGAGAGGGGACATCAATGGGTCTTATATTTTCGGCAATCAGGTGCGCAATTTCCCTGAGAGCCTCATCACCCCGAAGGTGTCCGTAGGTGTCGTTGTAACCCTTAAAATCATCGACATCGAGCATTAGGATGCCGAGACAATGGTTAAACTTCTGGGCACGGGCAAGCTCCGTTGACAGTCGTTCTTTGATATAAGTTTGATTGTAGAGGCACGTTAAGCCGTCTCTCAGTGCAAGATGCGCCAGCTTCCTGTTTGCTTCGTCGAGTTGCCGCACATACCGATCCGCATTGGTTATTGAGTTCCTCAGCTGTGCTGTCATTTCGGTAACGTAGTGTGAGATTTTCTCTGTCTCATCACCGCTATGAGCCAACGTGAATCTGTCACCATCCACTTCCTGAATAAAGGATTCGGCATGTTTGGTAACGTGCTCAAGAGATCTTATGGAACGGTACATTATCATGAGTGCACAGACGGACATCGCCAGCACCCCGCCAATGCCGACCAGCAAACTGAGCCTTACGGATGAAACATCAGTAGATGTCGGCTGTTGCTGCTGAAGAAATAGCATGGCAATTATGAAAAGTAGGAACATCACCGGCAGGATGAACATCAAACCGTACACGATGAATAGCTTATGCCTCAAACCGCTGGATCTTAGAGAAAGAGTTGATCCGGTCATGGGCTTTGCTCCTTCACTTGCTGGACTAGAGTTCCTCCGTTCGCAATCATCCGGATGGGACGCTTTTTCGGCAAGACTCTTACCAGGATTTCCTTCTTTCCGCCGGGTGCCAATTCGAGGTCAAACTCATCCTTTTGGAAATAGTGATGGTCAGGTAAGTTGTGTTTGTGGACTTTGAGGACCCACTTGCCAGGGGGGAGTTCCTCGAACACAAAACGTCCTCTCCTGTCTGTAACGCGGCGCTTAACTGCCGAACCATTCCTGATCTCTACAAGGATATTCGCCACGCTGTAAGCCTCAACCAGTGTCGTCTCCACGTTGCTCAGAGAACTTCCATTTTTGCCTTTCCCAGCGACGTATAACTGGGTATTGTTGTTCTCAGTAGCTTTGTCTCCTAGGTGATTGGCGCGGTTGTGATTGTTCTCAAACTGATATACTGCGACACGACCGAAAAGAGAGACGGCCCGGGTTATTCCAATCTCAACCGATGTCTCCTTTCCCCCTTCAACACTCACTGCCATGGGAGTTTTCTGGACGGTAACACGATTAAGGCCGACGCTTGCCGTATCTACGGCAAGATAGTGGGAACCCGGTCTCAGAGAGGGGAAGGTAAACTTGCCCCTGCTATCTGTTACCGCCGTGGCACCATTGAGTCTGAGAATGGCGTTCCGTATGGGTTTTCTTGTCTCTCTATCATAGAGATGTCCCGTGAGCACACCGGAATTCTTTTTCCTGCTCACCGGCAGCCCGAAAGGAATGACGTACTCGACCACCACGGCAGTTTCGTCTTCTTGATCGGAACTCCCATATGAGAAATGACGGGCACGCACGGAAATACTGTTCTCGTTAGGCAGCGTGTGAATGAATGCAGCCTCAAAATTGTCCCTGTCGCCGGAGTCGGAACCCTCGTGGTCTCTTGTCTGGTAGTAAAGGTCAAGAAGCGTTCTCTCCGTTATTCGAAAAGAAGCGTTCGCTCCGGTAGTTACAGCGCTACTCCCTCTCCCGGTGGAGTCACTGTTGTCATCGTAGTAAACGTAAGCGTTGTAGGATTGCTTATTAGTCGGCGTGAAATAGACAGAGGCCGTATATCGTTCCAATTCAGAATTTTCGTTATCCAGCATATCCTTCCTTTTCCCCGTTTCGGCGGATGCCGAAACACTCAATTTCTTGAAACCGTGTCCTATGCCGAGCCGGCAGCTCTGCTCTTCATAGTCGAATTCGGGATCGGGGAGCCGGTCCTCGCGGACACGGGTTCGCCAGTCAAGAGAAATCCAAGTGCCGGTTTTGAATTTGTAATCAAGCCCCAAGTCGTAGTAATTTTCCGCTGAAGCAGATGCGAGATTAGGATCGAGATCGAGATTATCCTTCTCCTGCCGCAATTGCGTGCTCAATCTGAGACCATTCGCAATGGGAAAGGCCAAGCTGACCGAAACGAGTTCCATATCGCTGTAATAGCCGGGGTAGTCGGGGTCTGCGTGAATGAATCTTAAGTAGTAAGAAATCCCGTTTGAGTATCCGTAGACTCTCGTCAGGTAGGCATTACCATCCTCTCCATCCTCCTTCCCGGTTGCGTACTCAAACTCAATATCGGTATCCTCCACGAGCTGACCCCGGCCCTCTATACTGATAATGTCAGCATCTTCGTCGTTGTGGTTTTTTCTGAGGTAATTGAGACCTACACTGTGATGTTCGCCAATCTGATAATCCAGATAGCCGGCGCTTCTCTTCTCCTCGGGTTCTACCCACCGGCTCTCCTGGTACCAGGCTCCCAGAGTGAGATTGCTCAGATTGAGCTTGCCCTCGGCACCTCTGCCGTAACGGTAATTTTGAGTAAGCGGCGAGAGTGAATAACTGCGGTCGCCCAGATATATTTCATATTTTTCAGTTCGGTAGCCGAGATAACACTCATCGCGCTCCCCGAAAACTGACTCGTCCTGAATATCCGGGCTCCTGAACAGAAACTCGAGACGTTTTTTTCCTTCTTCATCCAGTTTTCCTGAACCTGCAAGTTCTGTTTGGAAACCGGATCCACTCTCGCCGTCCTCTTCGCTCACATATCTGAAAGTTAATTTAGTCGGGATCCTGTGGTAACGGTCTTCGACCCCTGTTATGCGGGGGACAATCTCTACACAACACGAAGCGTTCGCTTTGACCTTCTCGTTCCCGACAATCCTCGCGGTGAATCTCAGATGGTGCTTGAGTACCCTTCTAATCATCTCGTCTGTCTTAACCCGGACCGTGACCCTTTTCGACTCACCACGAGCAAGCCCGAGGGCCTCTGCGTCGGTGATAAAAGGAAGGCCCTCTCCGCTTGCAATATCAATAGCAACGTCGTGTGCCACGTTGCTCCCGTTTATAACGATGAAGGAAGCCCTGTAATCTTCCCCGGCAATCACGAACTCCGGAGCTTCAGCCAACACTACCTCCAATCGTGTGACCGGCAGGACTACTACCTGAATGAAGTAGAAATCGCTCAGGGAAGGATGTTCTCTATCATGAACGGCGTATCTGACCCTGTACTTGCCGTCCGGAGCCCCCTTCGGAACATAGAAACCCACTATCCTTACATCGCTTTCATCGGCATTCAATTGAAAAGGAAAATCCCCTGTAATCAGCTTCCAATTCTCCGGAAGTTCCACCTTAGAGTCGAATTCTCGCGTTTCGGCAGTCTCATTTGTTACCCGAAAAACGGCGGTCAGTGTCTGACCCGGTTCGGTCTCACGCAATTCCTTTCCGGTCGCCCTCACCTTTACGTTCTTTTCTCCTGCCCTAAGCGGTGCGGCAACCAAAAGAGAAGCACCGATCATCATGAGCACTCTCCTCATTCCCCAAGCTCCAGGGTGTACGTGGCTCCGAACACATCGTCACCGCCGCAGTCCGCCACGACGAGTGCCTTGTACTTTCCTTTCGGGACCCTGGCTAAATCAATTCTGTATCTTACGGAAGTTCCGGGGTATATACGGAGCCTTCCGCCCTCGAACCTGCCGATGTAGTTTCCCTCCTCGTCGTAGAGCTCCGTCCACAGCGAAGGTCTCAGGTATCTCTCACCAATGTTTTCGAGGTCCACCTGCAAGATTGCCTCGTTTTTCTCTTTCAGAAGTTTGGTATCCGGGAACTTGAGCTTGCGGATCCCCGTATCGCCGATGTGTGTCACCATCTGAATGCCATAGCGAAGAACCGTGGTTATGCCAACCTTGATCTTCCCCTTCTCCTGACCGGCCGCCTCCGGCGAATCCTTGGGGATGCCTTCCACCATGAAGATGCTCCAGTATGTTCCTGCGGCGGTTTCGTCTTCCGGCACCTTTATGGTGTAATTCACCCTGGATGTCTCCCCCGGCGGGATAGTAAGGCGCTTTGGGCTGAAACTAATCCAGTCGGCATTGGAACGAGGGTCTTTGCCCGGGTCACCGTAGATGTTTTTCCCATCGGAGAAGAACAGATAATCCTTCTGATAAATCTTTACCTCTCCCGGCTCATCGGACGAATTCCTTATGAGGACAATCCCCTGACGGCTTTCACCGGGTTTGACGCTTCTCTCGTGAGTCAAACCGCCGACAACAGATATACCGGCCCGGCCCTGGCAGGTGATGGAAACTAAGAACAGCAGAGCCCAAACCGCAGCATTTATTTTGAGTCTCATAGCATTTCCTCCTTTTCACTCGGTATCCACAACCGTGTAATAGACTGTGGCACTGTACGCATCCGGCGGAATCTGAACGGAAACACCCGTTAACCTAAGCTGTATATCTGCGCCGCTTCTGTCACCAGCCCCACTGAAGAAGCTCTGATCGGTATCGGCTGCCTCCTGATAACTGGTTCCACCCGAGATGCTGCCGGAGCCGGTTCCATCCGACGTTCTTTTCACGTAAAGGTGAAGGCTGCTGTGCCAGGTGGTGTCCGTCTTTTTCACGTCGATTCTCCAGTTGTCGGAAGTGCCTCCCGTTCCCGAAACGCTTATGGACGCGGCATCGGCAGCGCTCTCGTAGGCGCTCGTAAGATCGCTTCCGGCGCCGGCCTGAAGATCTGCCGAATTTATGGTCTCGAACCAGATGCCGGTCGCAGTAATGGATATGGCCGCATGAGACGTTCCAGCTATGAGAACAAGAACACAAGAGAAGTGTAAAAGTTCTAAGATTAACAGCTTGTAAGTTCTTTTCAATTTCCGTTCCTCCGGATGATTCGAGGGCGGGTCAAGAGAACCCACCCTCGAGATCAGCCATTAGCTACTAACTGTTTACAATAGTCAGAGTCACCGTCTGGTTTGCTGAAGCAACTACACCCACAGCCGCCGTAGCAACCAGCTCAAAATCCAAAGCAAGGCTGCTTTCATTTACGCCATCTATGAGCGTAACCACGTCGACTGCTGTAGTAAATGAGTTGCTTATATCTTGCTTACTACTGCTTGCGCCAGTTGGGGCAGCAGCCGTTAAGCTGAGCGTAAGACCAGCCGCCATGTCTGCCGTTCCAAGTGCCGCTGTAATCTTCTTGCCATTATCAGCGCAATTGGTCGTGATGGCATAGCTGGAACTATCCGTTGCCGCGGTAGGTGCAGAACCTGCGGTCGCCGCGCTAACAGTGAGCGTCACCGAGTCGTCAGCGATGACGATCTCATTGATCGCCTGAACCTCGTAGTTCACGACGATGCCGTCACTGTCACCTGCCGCCGCAACTCCGGCCAACCCGAAACAAAGACCCGCCGCACAAAGAATCGCCATTATCCTCTTCATCTCTCATCCCTCCTTCTTTACCTTGTTTTCCTACCTTCTTCCTCAACAACACCCAACAGACATACCCTCTCCGCCATTTGTCGCTTACCCTTCTGATCACCTCCTTTCCATTCTCGTTGTCGCTCTGTGACATCTCGTTGAATCACACCTGTGGATAAGCAAAGAGCGTGCCATGCTCGACGACACAAGATGGAGGAGGTCACAACTTGTTGATCTGGCAGGACTAACAAGGACAGTATGATTCTATTCAGCGGACTCGGGCAAATGAATCAGGTATTAAATTGTGCTCAAAATTTGTCGCCTGAGGATGGCTGGCGGGAGATAAATGAGATACAACATCAACTCGCAGACGATATAACTCACGGATATACCATGACCAATAAGAATGGGGAGCTTCTATTTGAACAACCCAAGGCAAATGGTCATGTATTAAATTGTGCTCAAATTCCAGTGCTTGAGGATGACTGGTATGAGATAAATGAGACACAACATCTTGACGAGCTGTGGCTTGAGTTCTATAAGAAGATTTGCTCAAAATCTCAAAATCCACCATGGAGCGCATGATGCAGGGAGAAGACACATAGTCCCCAGGCAACGGAAGGACACCTCTTACGCACCACCTGCAGGCATTCCAATCTTGGAGGCGTTTGTATCCGAGGGCGTAGGGATACCGTGCTTCCGCATTAAAGAATAAAACGTGTTGCGAGAAACTCCGAGCAGTCGAGACGCTTCTGCCTTGTTGTAGGAGCACCTCTGAAACGCTTCAATCAGATGCTCCTTCTCCTTTTCTCTCAGCATCTTGAGCGGTCGCTTTGCCGTCACGTGTCTCTTCAGTTTTGCAGGAAGGTCTGCGGGGCGAAGTACGGAATTGGGAGTGGAAGTGAGCGCACTCAGAACTATGTGCTTCAGCTCCCGCACGTTGCCCGGCCAGGAATGTTTCGTCAAGAGAGCTAGGCTCCGAGGTGAAACGGAACGCATTTTGCGGATGCCCGGTTTGCCCGCCTTGGCAAGGAATGAGCATGCCAAGAGTGGAATATCTTCGATTATCTCCCTCAACGCCGGCATGAATGTCGTCGCTTCGGTGACACGATAGAACAAATCATCACGAAAGCCGCCCTCTGCAACCATTGTCTCAAGATCCTTGTTGCTTGTGACGACAACCCGCACATCAAGCGGGATTGCGTGTCTTGCTCCAACCGGCATGACTTCTTTTCTGTCCAGAACCCTCAGGAGAGAAACCTGGGTATGTTGCGGTGCCATTTCTATTTCGTCCAGCAGGATCGTGCCGCCGCGGGCAGCGCTGAATAGACCTACCCTGTCTTCCATCGCTCCGGTGAATGTTCCTTTTGTGTGCCCAAAAAGCTCGCTCTCAAGCAACGATTCCGGCAGGCTGCCACAGTTGACGGCTATAAAAGGCTTTTCTCTTCTTGGACCCAATTGGTGTATAGCACGTGCAGCCAACTCCTTTCCTGTGCCGGTCTCTCCCTGGATCAGAACAGTCATGTCGTTCACCGCCAGCGTTTCGATCTGACGGTACACTTGATTCATCTTAACACTCGATCCGACGAGCTCACAGCACGAGTCTCGCCTTCCTGCGGAAACGGCTGTCGCCGAGTGTTCCAGGCGTAGCCTTCGCTGTTCCAACGCGCGACCTATTACTAAGTTCAAATGCTGAAAGTTTATAGGTTTGGGGAAATAGTCCTCTGCCCCAATTCTCAGCATCTCCAAAGATCCGTCGACCGATGGAAATCCCGTAATCACAAGAATAATAGTTTCCTCATCGATGCCGAGTATAGTCTCGACAACTTCTTCTCCTCTTAGATCAGGCAGCATAATGTCTACGATTACGACATCGAAGCCGCGCTTTCGGAAAAGATTGATACCGGCCCTGCCGGTTTCGGCTGACGAGACGCTGTAACCACAAGCTTCCAGGTTAGCATGTATAACTTCTAGAACCGCAGGATCGTCATCTATGACTAGAACATCAATATTGGAAGAGTCCATTACTCAATTCCCCTCATCAACACGTTTCGGCTCTGAGATATTAGAGCCTCCCTGCGGATCAATTCGTCCTGACCTTTCCTGCCTCCGGCGCGAAGTCCCCTCCGGTCTCGCCGCCTCGCTGTTGCCTTTCTCCTTCAGCAGTTCTCGAGGGTGCGTGCGCTTGTGCTAACTCCAGACTGCGTAGGGCAAAAGAAACCTCTCCGGCAAGTTGTTTGACCAACCCTTTCTCTTCCTCCCCCGGGGCCATCTCAGCAGGCACTGTGACGGACAATACCCCGTGAACCTTTCCGTTTGACACCAAGCGGATAGCCATGCTCGCTTTGCCGGAACATTCCGAGTGCCGACGCATCCATTCGCGCGGGGGAGTGGAAGAGATCCCGATTCATGGGCGTGGAGCTCTACGGCAAGACCCTCGGCATCATCGGCT
>SDBT01015902.1_pt1 | contig 11942 bp, 15 predicted proteins | sample 2277101 | NCBI WGS metagenome assembly SDBT01 (sample SAMN10404973, study PRJNA504765) | marine sediment metagenome | isolation source: marine sediment core GS10_PC15, 103 cmbsf | place: Arctic Ocean: Southern Knipovich Ridge | collected 2010
AGAAAGCATCCGCCCTGGGTATTTAGTGGCCCGCCGAAGTCTGAGCATGAGAGATGGAAGCGCAAACAATGTCTAACGCTCTACCAAGCGGGATTTGATGATTCTGTACCAAAGATATTACGTGACAGCGGTAGTTGGTCAAAGTTCTGGTATCACTACTCACGATTGCCGCATATAAAAGATAGGATAGTTCTCTACGGCTAACCACCACAGCAGGTTTCTTTATCGCACACAGGGAAAGCCATGCTGGCCCTTTTAATCATCTCTCGTCGAATGGCACGTCTGATTTTCAGTCGTTGACATAGCGGTAACCAAATATCAACACCGTTTTTTGAAACTCGGATACTGTCGCAAATTCTAAACCGGCGGGGAATGATCGCGATTTGGATGCCAGATTTGCTATGCAGCAACGCACCATCTTCTTCCCATTCATCAGGACATTCTTTGATACTTTTGAGCATGTTACGAACATACAACCTTACTTGCTTACGAAATTTCATACACACCTCCTGTACTTGATATCGACAATATGTATGAAAGTCTACAGGAAATTTTTTCCTTTTGGAGCAGTCAGGCATAAAAAAACCCTGCCAAATGGCAGGGTTTTTTGTTCGGTTTACCCGACAGATTACGTGGCACACTGAGTAAGAATACTTAGCAATACCTGAACCGTAGCGTCTGACGCACCCGAGGCCGAGTTGTCAAATGCTAGGCTTGAAATGCTGAGGTCACCATTATCAAATACCTGGCTACCTGCGGCAACATCCAAATCAGCGTCTGAACTGCCGTTAATCCTTACGGTAACGGGTTCGTCGGTTACGATCTGCGTAAAGATAGCAAATCCACCGTGATCGCTGAGAATGTCAAGCTGGTTAGCAGGATCAGTAAAGGTAGTACCTGCGATAACAACTAAGTCCTCGACAACAGCAAATGTGTTGAACTGAGGATTGAAGTCGTCAAACGGACTTCCATCATCACTAAGGATGCGGATAAATGCAATATTCTCTGGGGATGCACCACCTTCAGCAACTGATGCATAGCGCTTCCAATAATTGCAATCCGTAAACGTTTCACCGTCATTTAGCTTACGCCAGACAAGATTAGGACCAGTGGCCCACATTGTCTTTTGGAGGCTAACACCGTCAGCGTCAATGGAATCGTCAGATACGACACCAAGACCAACGTTGCGGGTAAGGTCTACAACAAATACGCTCATGAGCTTCTCCTATTATTCGTTATTGATGTAAATTAGTTCCTAAAAGTCTTCATCTGTATATACTCACCTAGACATATTTCTTAATACTTCCCCCTCGGGGAACATGAGTTGATACAGTTGAGTGCCAATTCCATTAGGAATGAGAGAAGTCTTGATGCCCATACCAGCGGCCTCAAAAAGTATCTCATTCTCTACACCAATAACCCACCCAGCGGATTCAAGAGCACCTTCACTGGGGTCCACCCATACCTGATATCCGTTATATGCGGCCTCTGCTGTGCATTCGGATATTTGTCGCTCGCTCATGGGCTTAGTCGGCCGGGCGGCTTTTGTTGTTATAATGCATAAGCGATTATCGTTTGGAATGTTGGGAATCTCGATTGATGGCTTAATATCGGATTCCTTTAGCAATCGCCATACGGGATGCCTATTTCCGGTGACCAATTCTCTCACGTAGCCGAACTCGCGTTTTTGTTGCCTGATCTGGCTGTAGGGAATCACCCGCTTTTGTCCTTTGAAAAGATGCAGAAAGTCATCTCGGGCCGCTAGGTGTATCTTCACATCTGGAAATTCCTTCTCAAGCGATGGCCGCAGCAGGCGTAACTGCACTAGATACTCCGGGCAGTGCCCTCCGTAAGCTATGCAATATCTGTTACATATCTTGGCGTAATGGTCGTATTTCATACTAATGTAAGGTAGGGGAAATGGATAAGAATGATAAAAACAAGGCTGAGAAAGCCCATCTGGCTATGAAGGGCTTTGTTGACCAATTTGGACCAAACGACTTGTGCAAGGAAGCCTTGATTGACGTACTACTAGAGGCAATTTATGACCAACCCATCGGAGACGATTTGGATTTACCTGGGGAGAAGGGACAAGAAGACGATTCGCATTCTAACGATGGTGGGGGAAGGGAAATGCCGACCTACGAGATTGAATGATATTTCCCTCCTTCATCTACCTTCTAACTATCAACAGCAGCTTGAACATATAATTTCCACAAGCCGTTTTGAATGGGAACCTTGGATTGAAAGTGCGGCCAGTTACAAGGATTTGCAACTACAGCTTCTGCGACGAGGGTTCAAAAACGTCCCAATTACAGACAAGCCAGAATTACTATCGCCGCCGAAGGGTGTTAGTATGCAACATATCGCACAGCTTCCTAATCAAAAGACGATGTTAAGGCGGGGTAGAAAGCGTTAGTCAGCCTGCGACTTCGTGTAGATTTTAGGTAGAGCAAAGCGATAATTACCCGCCTCGATCACCAATTTCAAATCATCCATGCTTACCACTGTGCCTCCCTCATCCCTAAAGGCGGAGGCTGCGTGCTCGGCTTCATTAGCAGATAATTGCTCGTTGTGGTTGGCTATCTGTTTCCTCAAACGCTCTATGCCAAGTCGAGATTCCACTTGCTGATCTGTTAAGTCACCATACACCTTCTTCGCTTTATACGAAGGTATTTCCCCCGTATCAATGTCAGGTTGCTTAGCAAACCAACTCTTGAAGGCCCAGATATTGAAGCTAGGGTCGTTCGTGTTCCTTTGTTTTTTCATGCTCGTTACTCAAAAAACTCAATTACCTTATCTTCTTGTATATAGTTAGCCCACTGGCATTCTGGCCCGCTCGAATGGTTAACTACTTCAACTGCGGCGTCTTCTTGTTGCTGCAACCAATATAGATTTGCATCCATCATGGCGTGCGATATCTGATGTTGAGGGTACATCCATAATCCGTTGGGCAATTCTATCGCCGCTGGCCGCTCTCCTGCGAATGAATCATCACAGCAAAATAGTCCCAACTTTCGGACTCCGAAATGGTAGGACAAACCTATGGCGGCACATATTGGATTGCGATAATCGTCAATAACAACCGCTGGTGTTTGCTGTTTGCCGAAAGCAAGGCTCTTTGCCGGTTCATAGTAGTACAGCGTACCCTTGTACCTCTTGACAAAATCTGGATGTGTGCGCAAGGAGACAATACATCGAGGCCTGTAATTGTGTTCGGGCAAGATACCCATGCACTCCTTGTAGGGGTTGTTTGCTACGAAGAAATCGAGTCGCCGCTTAACAATACCTTCGTTATTCGTCTCCCATTTGGCTAGCACTCGGTTTGTCCCTATGATACATACATCGCGCGGCAATGCATATAGAATATGCCTTTTCTCCATGAAGCCGTGGCCGTCTGAAACAATGAGACATTTGGTATATGTGCCAAAATGCTCATCCCCGACGAATGGGATTTTCATGCTCAAGTTGGCGTACTCATTCTCCATGATCAATCGCCGGTCTTTGACATCAATCAATCGATTAAGATCAACAGCCTTCACCTTTTTAGTGAAGTCACGTACCCATATTCCAGCCGCCAGTAGATAGTCATTGCGATTCGTGTGATGTTTGATACGTGGTTCGGACATTGGCATCTCTTCACTAAAAGAGAGTGGCCCATCAAAATGCTACGATTTCGGTGTACAAGGTACAATTGCTACACAATGCTGGCCGATCTCGTCTTTGTCGGTAATCAATTTATCTAACTCCAACCTGACCACGACTTCAATAGGATCAACTTTGATGCTATCTGGGAATCCAGTTACTTGCAACTGATCTGGTATGCCTTCAATGGATATAGTTGGCGGGAGACCTTCTACCGAAATGACATTCGGAAGGTCATGTTCAACAAAGATGGTCTTGGGAATATCTGGTGCCTCTACCGAAAGCGATCTCGGCATATTCCCCCAATCTAAGGAGATGGAATCGGGTAGACTCTCTGCCCCTATGATATTGATCTCTTTCGGTATCTCTGGCGAGTGCAACGAGATGTCTGTTGGAATGTCGCTTTTCACCTCTATGTCGGGGAATGAAGGCGGGTTGATATTGATCTCTAGGGGCTCGTCTAAATTGGTCTCGCCTATATTAGTCCTAGTTTCAATCACACGTGGCACTTCTATTACTGTATCTTGAGGCCCAGGTAACGCCTGCGTACTAGATTTCGTGATGCCAGTCCAATCGGCTGCCTCCTCTTCATCCCATAAAAGATCACCTTCATCCCAGAATGGTCCAGCAAACGATACAGCAGAAACTTCGGATGGACATTTAATGGTGATGCACGCAGAGATAGTGGGTGCAGGCCCAAAGCAAACTGAGATACATGGTATTGATGGCGGTATTACTTGAATTTCACTTGGGATTCCACCACCATCAGGGCCAGTTATGGTGATCGCTGTTGAGGGTAGGTTGATAAATGGCTCTACAATCGGAGGTAGCGAAATATCAACGCTCGGTATCTCAATTGGTGCAAGGCTAATTTCCGGTATCACGATAGAAGGTACTGGGAATGTAAAGGGGTCTTCAAAATCTACTTGGGGCAATCCCTCGCTTGAAACGACTATCTCGCAAAAATCGTTGCTCGCAGTGACAGCAGGGGCAATTGGCACGCCGGCTGCATATCGGTGAGACCCATTCTCCGTACTTGTTGTCGAAGTGCCATCACCAAAATCCAAATTGAATTGTCCAACTGTGCCTGTAATGCCTATAATGTAGTTGATTAGCGTGCCTTCGCATTCGTCAGGCGGTGAATCGGTGGTGTCTATATCAAATGCAAAATCAATAATCGGGCAATTGTTATCGTCCGGGCAGTCAGGGACATCAAGCTCTTCCAGGCAGCAAATAAGCGTATCTGTATTATCGCAAGTGCCGCCGAGGAACTTTTCAATGGCACAAATCGCAATCACAAGGCTGTTGTGATGCTCCGCAATCACAAAGCTGCGGATGTCAGTACCCTCGGGATTGAACTGCGTTTCAGAGCCACCCAGATTCCGAACGGCGTTCTTGAGCTTGAAGATTCGATCATTGATGTTTTTCTCGACCGCATCATAATAAAGAAGCTCACCCGAGATGGTTGCAAAGCCGTTATCGGCCCAAATCTCATCCTCATCAGGTGGCTGGGGCTTAATCTCTATCTCGTCAGACCAAGGCGCATTATCCGCCGTAATGACTGTCTCGGTGGTGTTGAACACCAAGAATAAGGTCTCGTCACTATCAATCGCATCTGGGTAAACAGGTAATGGTGGAAATGCTACTGCCATGCCTTATCTATGTCTTAAAAGATGGTAATCAGAAATTGCTCATTGACCGTCGGGCGAGAGCCCAACGCAGAAAATGTCAAATCAGCCTCGTTGAACTTCACAAATGCACTCGTACTGTAGTCAAATGACAGGTATGCTCTACGATCTCGATCTGACGCCACTCGGAAGGTCTGGTCGAGATCGGTGTGCCCTGCCACTGTCAAATCCTGTAGGCATCGAAACGCCGCTGAACCAATGCCTGGGCCTCCTGTAGACCAAGTATTGTCATTCGGATCGTAACGAGCGACTTCACCGCTATTGTTGAATGCATACACTCCGCCTGCTAGAGTCGCAATCTCAAGCTCTGTGCGAGTCGTACCGGGGATATCTACCAACTTGCGAACTTCTGCCGTCCAATCATCGGCATCCCCTTCTGTACGATAAAAACTAACGAAACGGAAGAAAGGTCCAGGCCCCGACTCGTTGCGTGCGATGAAGTGGTTCAATTGTCCCAATGACGAGTCAGTACGATAAGTGGCTGGTAGCGAATCGGGAAGCGTCAGCAGTTCATCAGCCCCGTTAACAAAATCCGCAGCTATAAATGTATCGGAAGAAGTGCTTGACCCATCCAAGGCATGCTGGCTCTTGGAGAGGCTAATATCCGTTGGATCAGAGACCACTGAGTCTACACCGAAGATAATATTGATGTTGTCAAATCGATTGAGTCCAACCCAGTTCCAGTTGCGAGCCTCTGTATCGCCGACGGCTAAACCAGCCGAAGTCCATACTTCATTGAACGGCTCCATTTGGCGAAACTTTATCGTTGTAGAATCCTCAGCCCAGTAAAGGACGCCTTGACCCAAACCGCCCGAAGTTGCAGTGCCTTTACGAGCGAAGCTAGAATTCCGCAGGAACAAATCTCGCTGATATGCTTCCTCTGTAAAGCCGCTCGTGAATGAGAAGTCTCTTGTGACACTCTCGGAGGGCATGGTGTTGGACTTGAAGGTTTCGCTTAGCAAGCCAAATTCAAATGTCTCCAGAATCTTTGTTGTACTCAATGTTCCTTTTGGCGTATCAAACGCCAAAAGGAACAAGCTCCTCTGCTCCATGATATTGATGGCGTCTTCAAATTTGGTGATGCGATAAGCTCCAAGCGTCGTATCCGTACGCAGGCTGATGTCGTAGATACCACCAATGGTATAAAGAGCGACTGCCTCGGTTGAATTTTTATGCGTGAGATCGTCTCCCAAATTCCAGGTATACTCTGTAATGGGATCGTGTAGCTGCTCACCATCATCAACTACCTCCAACTCAATCAATGTGTTCGCAGCAGCTTTCGTAGGCGAGATACTGATTGTTGCTTCGTCTGGTGCCTCCGCTCTAGCTACAAAGAATTCACTGATTGTATAGCTATCTATCCCGAATTGGTTGGCTACCGTCAGTGTGACATCATACTTACCAGGGCATGTGTAGGTGTGCGAGATCGTCCGCACTGGGTTATCTCCCGTTTGGCCGCAGGGCACTGCGCCCTCGATCACTTCCGTTAGTTCGCCCTGTGCCGTTTGCGAGATGGGTGAGATTTCTGAGCAAACGGATAGCGAGTCGCCGTCACCAAATTCCCACAACGCTGAAGTTGGCCCACGAAAACTCTCGTCGGTAAAAGTAACCGTTACGGGAACAATACCAATTCTTGTATTAGCAGAAAACCAGGCTCTCGGCCTGAGTACCAAGCGACGTAAGAAATTGACACGACCTACTAATGTACTGCCGCCCGGCACAGTATCTTCAAGGCCCTTTATGCCGATGAATTCCTCTGTGGCGATCACCGCATCTTTGATTGCGTTATGATGCTTTTCAAAGACGTTCATTGTGACATTGGTTTGCCTCTTCGGCTTGGCCGTATCTGTAAAGCCTGGTATCAATTCCAGATCATCAAAAGTGGTGTCAGTATGCGATCCGTAAAAGAATGAAGTGCCCCTTAGTTCTGGATCACTACATTGCTCAGTCAACGTAATGATGCCGGTCGGTGGAAATTCGTCGATAACCAGGTTATCATCTCGAATGGTGATTGAGGTATCGCCTGGTTCGTAATCCTCGATCAGTGTCACTCGCAGCGCATCATGCACCACAAAAAGATTGTCGTTGGTATCAAATTCTGTTGGAAAGTCTGATGAGGCAGGAATTACCATTATATCACTACTATTTCATTTGTTAGGGTTACACGTTTTAATGATTGATCTGCGAAGATTGCTAGCAGTGTCGGCTCAAATGTACCGGCGGTAGAATATGTGTGCGTTATTGTATGGATATCGGGGTCACTTACGGTCTCAATTTCTCCGTCGCCAAAAGACCAATGCCTCTCAACGATGTCTCCATCGGTTTGATCGACCAGTGTAAAAGTGGTACTGGTTGAGCCCATCTCGGGCGTGACATACATCAGGCCCAGCCCCTGATCGTCCCTTACCTTTATGTAATTACGCTTGGAGGATACTCCATTCTCACCCGTTGAAGTGATAATGCGCAATTGTACGCTGAAGTCACCTTCGACTAGGTAAGTATGATCGGGAGCAACCTCTGTAGATGTTGATCCATCCCCGAAATCCCATAGGAACTTTGAACCGTTGGTATCGACAGAAAAGTTATTAAAACTAACAATGAGGGGCGATTCGCCAATTTTGGGGAACCCACGAAAGAGTGCTTTTGGCGCTAAGAATCGTTTTTCAAACGCTATTAGTTTTCCATTGAACGAATCCGCATCGGGGTTCACTGATAAGCCGAGGAACTCTTGAATGTTGAGAAGTGCATCCTTTACCGCATTATGAGGTTCAGCCATTACGGCATGAGACACTTTTGTACCAACTCGCCATCGTCCTAAACGAGAGCCTGCAAAAGATCGTTTGAGGCTCTGGAAAATGCCGGTTCCCTTCTCATCATAATAGATCAGTTCTTCACCAATGCGTATCAAGCCCTTATCTGGAAAGCCGCTTGTATCCTCCACTGTGAAGAAGTCGGCCGAGGCACTCAAAGTCTTAGTTAATACTGTTTCCGCATTATTCTTAGCCTCAAAGAGAGTCTCCTTGGTATCAATTCCCCCAGGGAAAATAGATAGGTCCCCATCTTCATAACCGTCATCTAGTGATGATAATCTATCAACTGGCATTTTGCCTCCATTGGGCTATTTATCCTTCTTTCGCTCAATAGCCCCAGTCTTTTGTACCTTTTCTTTACCCGCCTCAATCAGTTGCTGCGTTACTGTCTTGGCAGGCATACCATCAGGCAGGGCCATAATCGTCTTGAATATCTCAACATCAGGTGTTTGGCCTAATAGCAACCTGGCCTCTAGCTCTCTAGTCAACCGAGCGTTTTGGTACTCAGCTTGGACTTCTAAGCTATTCCAATCCTTCGGCTCTTCCATTTCGCATAGCTTCTGGAAAAGACCTATGATGAAATTGGCTTCATCTTCTTTGGCTTGCAAGTTTCCCTTCAGTCGCTGGACACGATCTTGCATGGCCTTCATCTTGCGCCGAATTTGCCGAATTTGGATTTCGCCTACCTCATCTAGTTCCTCTCTTGCTTTTTTAAATTCATCAATCTGAATTTCCTGCAATCTAAGTAAATCGTAACATTCCTCGATTTCGTTCATTGTGCCTTCCATGTCACATTTGCGGGAGAAAAGTTCGTCTTTGCATTTCTGCATCTTCGCTTGAATTGTAGGTTCTTTGCCGACGACGTAATATTGTAGCTGAAAGAAGCTATGTCGTTTGTTGTAGCCCGAGGGCACAATTTCATCAATTTTCTGGATTAGTTCGCTCATGTTTCTCCTTTAAGATGTCGATACAATAAGTGAGTAACTAGAGGTGAAACGTTATGTTCAATGTACGATTGAGCCCATTAGAGGGCATGGATGAAGCCGCAGATATCATTGAGCAGCTTACTGCTTGGCTAGGTTCGGATTGGGATGACAAACTTCCCGATCAACTAGTCACTGATATCTATTGTTTCATGGAGGATTACGAATATTGGAACGATGAATGAGGTGAAATATGGGTTATCTCAAAGACGTTAAGTGTTATCTATCGCACCCAATACAGTTCCAGGCTATGGGCAATCCCGATTGGAAGCCTGAGGTCATCAAGGATTTGACGACCCTGTTTGGTATTGATGTGTTCGATCCACAAGCCGACGAAAAGCAAAAGCGTGCTGTATTGCTTGAAGCTGCGATGGAAAAGGGCGACTTCGATACGGTTGAGGAGATCGCCACTGCTTTCTGCAAGAAAGACCTTGCGGAGATAGATCGTACCGATTTCTTAATTGCCTATAATCCACACAAGGTCTGCACGATTGGAGTGCCTTGCGAAGTCCATCATGCAGTTCAGCTAAAAAAGCCCGTCCTGATCGTTTGTCCGCAGGGAAAACAATTCGCCGGAAGGTGGTACTTCGGCAACATCAGACATCGGTATATCTATGGAAGCTGGCAAGATTTGTACGATTACCTGAAAGAAGTGGATGAAGGTAAGCATAAGGACAACCACCGATGGTGGTATGTTTACAAGATGATATAGATCGGATGCTTATGCTTTGTCGAATCATCGAGCATTGTAAACGGAAGATGATCTACCTTGGATTGCTGTAAGTGATCCAAGTGCTTTTCAAAATACAAAGATAGCTCTGGATCGATGTCGCTGATAACGCTATGGCGACCTTCTTCAATTGCCACTCTCGCAGTGATCCCGCTGCCCGCAAAAAAGTCTAATACATGTGATCCAGCAAAAGAAAGTGATCTGACCAATCGCTGAATAAGCTGCCTTGGTTTTTGTGTTGGGTGTCCTACACGTTCTTTGGAGTTGCCATTTAGCCTATTGATCCGCCATACATTTGTTGGGTTGCGACCTTTTTCAATTGTTTCCGGTTTGAGCCTTTTGTCTTTGAGATATGTTTGCTTTGTCTTCTCGTCGTACGGCTCCCGTACTGAATCCAAATCAAAGAAATATTTCTTTGATTTTGCGAACCAAAACAATTCCTCATGCCTATTGGCAAAAAATCGATGTGCGCTCATCCCATTGGGGTAATTCCAGACAACGAAATTTACCAGCCTCATAGAAGAATGATGCCTCATATAGTACACAATATCCAATAAATCTCCACTGCCGGCCTCGGATTGATATTGCAACCCGCCGAAAATTACCATATTGCCACTATCAGATAGTACCCGCTCGGCTTCGGGCAACCATGTCGTTACCCAATCGAGATAATTACTATGCACATCCCAATGAGCTAACTGTATGTTATATGGAGGATCGCATATTATTAGCTGAATAGAACCATTTGGAATGGTTTTAAGCAAATCCACACAGTCTTGCACGAGCATAGTATGGTAAGTATGCGTGGGGGCTGGCTGTTCTATATGCGAAGAGTGTGCTTTGCCGCTTTTAGCCAAAGCATTAAGATTGCGGTGGCCTGCATTGAAATGTGATCTATTTGGCATGTACTCCTAAACTGCAAGAAATTGGCTCTGCCAATCTTTCCCCTGTTGCAATATATGGGGTGGAATATCCTGATATACGAATCCTTTTGCATTTGGGTCTTCGACTAAGGCACTAGGCAAACAACATAGCAACCAATCTTTAGGTTCTTTTTTGCCCTTATGACAAAGAACAAGCACTATCATATCAAAGTCTTGTATTCGATAGCCACCGGCGAGGTGCAGCCTTTGCCGCCAATTGTGTGTATAGACCTGTCTGGAGAAAGGCGTTACTCCATTTACTTGACGAAATTTCACTTGAATACGGTTTGCTCTCGCTTGGGCAATAATATCATAGGGCTTACTATCATCGGCACGATTGCACGCTATGTCTAAATCTTCTCGAATTCTTTTCGACACATACCGTTCGGCTGGATGAGCCATTGCCTTTCCAAATTCTCTTGGTCCCAATTGCCTTAGATAGTCGCCATCAATCCAATTGCTAATTTCATCAAGTGTGAGACAATCATTCATATTATACCCACTGATAAGTTCTAGTGTGTAAATCCATATTAAATATATCGACAGCAGCACGTTGTATCTTTAACCTTTATATCATCTTCGCACCTAACAAAGCCTTGAACCTCACGCCTTTCTGCTTTGCCTCAAGAGCCCACAACAGCTTCCCCATGAAGATGTCTATCTTCTCCTCAAATGGCCCAACTTCCTGCCAGGTCTTTTTGTGGATCAGCAGGCCATTCATCGTGCCCTCGATAAAGTCTGTCTGCTGACTGTTGACTATCGGGAACATCACATCCTTTTCATCTTCCAGGAAGCGTTCGTACCGCACGTAAAAGCGGGGCCTGATTACAGCCCCTGCGTAGAGAATGAAATTCCAGTCCCGAGACGACTTCTTGAGTCCGGAATTTATTAAACTCAAATCAGTCTCTTTACCCGCCGCAACAGGGCAGATGTCTTTCATCTCGGCTGAGACGGCACGGCTAGTACCCTTAGGCTTAACTGCAAGGCAGTCCGCCTCGGGAAAGTAGAATCCAATTCTGCGTACGGTATTACGCAGTGCCGGAATATCGAGATTAGGACACAGGATCACAAGTCCAGCGTCCCCGAGTTTAGATTGGTACATTCAATCAGCTTATCGGTCGGTCGAAATCGATGCGTAGAACATCGGAAACACCTACATCGGT
>SDBT01015903.1_pt1 | contig 11941 bp, 11 predicted proteins | sample 2277101 | NCBI WGS metagenome assembly SDBT01 (sample SAMN10404973, study PRJNA504765) | marine sediment metagenome | isolation source: marine sediment core GS10_PC15, 103 cmbsf | place: Arctic Ocean: Southern Knipovich Ridge | collected 2010
ATCAGAATCAACGACATTGGAAACAATGTTTTGGTTCTGCGGGCAGCTTGAACTTGTCGCAAATCCAATGGCCCGCTACAAGAAAGACTACCTTCCACAATGCGAATATACCCAGATACTGCAAGCTGATACTTATACAGCCCGCCCATACCATGCAGTGAGCCAGCATAGCATACCAGAATTCCCGCTTATTCTCCGACCGCCATTGAGTCTGCAAGGCAGCGTCGTCTACGAAGTGAGCGAAGATAATCCAAATAAAATCAGTCATTCTAACTCATTGTCGCCTTGCGGCTAGTTGGTCATCCCTTTTTTATATTTAATATAATCAGCATCATTTAATTCATTCCATGCTTTTTGTCGTATTTGCTCGAATTTACCTTTAGTCCAATACATCATATCGGGATTGTACCCCTTCGGGTTAAATAGCGGTGTTCCGGGTAAGCACAAGACCGTAAACAGGTTGGCAGATGCCAGCCCAACACTACGGTGGTATCGAGCCATTTGTATTGTAGATTGGGCTTCTTCTTCAGTTTCATCGGGGAAACCAAGCATATAATTACCCACAACAGTAATACCCTGTTCATTATAAAGCCTAAGTAAATCTGCTATTGGTGTCTTTTCGATAATCCATTTATTTGAAGCATACTTTTTTAATATTCTTTGGCTGCCTGACTCAAACGCCAAAACTATTTCTGTAAATCCTGCATTTTTTATCGCCTCTAATGTTTCAATGTCGGGTTGATTATTTTGAAACAGATGCGATACATTAAGTCCGTTAACATTTATAAATTTAACGCCATTATTTTTCATCTTGTTAAGTAGTCGTATTGCCCTTTTTTCATAACCGAAGAATGTATCATCCTCAATATAAATATATTCTACCCCTAAATCCTTGAGTATACCTATCTCAGTTAAAACCCTTTCGTCTGATTTTATCCTATATCCACGTTTCGGGTTACTATGATTATGACAATATTGGCAAGAAAAAACACAACCTCGCGATGTCATCATTGGTGCGTATTTTATTTTTTTTCCTGCTTCAAAGTGCCCGCCGTGTGGTCGGGCTATTTCCCAATATTTTTCCAATGGCGTTAAATGCCAAGCAGGTATTGGAAGTTCGTCTAGGTGTTGCTTTGATATTGATATCGGAGTAAGGCCAGTGGCAGTTCTCTGTATAAATTCTTCGCCCTCTGACCCGCAAATATTATCAACACCGGCACTATAAAATTCACGTTCCCTGTTCCTTGCGTTCACCCCGCCGGTAATTATTTTTTTATCAGGGAAAGCCTGCCGGATGAGCTTTATCGTCTTTAAAGCCATGGTTTCCTGGTCTGAAAATATTGACGTTACGCCGATTATGTCCGAGTCGGCGATTTCCTGCAATATCCTGTTGTCGCTGACACCCCTTTTCAACATCCCATTGGGCATCAAGGCAGAATTATCGAATCCTTCCGCACAGGCATCAAATATCTTGACTTCTATTCCCTTTTCAATTAATGCTCCGGCTAAATAAGGATAAGCCAAAGAACTATTTGGCTTGCACATAGTACCAGGCCACGATTGATTAGGAGGATATAACAAGGTTACTTTCATTCTAACTTCTTTCAAAAATAAAACGCTGAGCCAGCTTAAAGTTTTATCCCTCTCAAGTTTTTATCAATGAAACCCTTTTCAAGCAAATAGTTGATCTGTTTCAATCTTGTATAAAGTCTAAATTCAAATATCCTGCTATCCAAATTTGCCTGGTTGTACAGGGATTTTAATTCAGCGATGCCTTTGGCTAAATCCCATGCAATGTTAAAATTCAGTTTTTCCCTTATCTTTTCAAACGACACATTATAATCCCTGTTATCTCTCGCATCCTTTTGGGCAATTGATATTTGGCAGTCCGGATAATGATGCTGAATCTTTTTGGCGATGGTTTTTATCTGATAGTTTTCGTTACAGTCACCAACATTGAATATTTGATTATGAATATTATGTTTGTTGGCCCTTAATGCCTTGATAAATGCATGGCATACATCTTGTATATGAATTAAGGGTCGCCAGGGCTTGCCATCACCGAGTATCCGTATCTCATTTTTTGTTTGGGCATAGCCAACCAGATTGTTTACCACAAGATCAAAACGCATTCTTGGCGAAAAGCCGAATACTGTGGCATTCCGCATAAATACAGGACTGAATTTGTTGTCTGCCAGCTCTTTAATTTCCTTTTCAGCATGAATTTTTGATTTTCCATATGCAGTTTGAGGCCTGGCAGGCGCGTTTTCGGTTAACAATTTGCGTTCTCCACTACCATAGAGCGAACATGAACTGGAAAACAAGAATCTTTCAACTCCTGCTTTTTTTGACAGTTCAGCCAATTTAACTGATGCTTCGCAGTTTATGTCATATGTTAATTGCTCACTTAACATTCCTAAGGGGTCGTTGCTTAGTGCAGCCAAATGGATTACTGTGTCAAAACCCTTTAGGTCACTTTCTTTAACATCTCTAATATCTTTCTTTATAAAAGGATATTTGACAAACGAAGTACCGTTCAGATTGCCTTGCGAAAAAAAGCAACAGTCCAAACCAACAACTTTGTATCCGGCACGAATCAAGTTTGGCATCATCACAGTGCCGATATAGCCTTCAGACCCAGTTACTAATATTTTCTTCATAAGCAAGTATCCTTAAAGGTCTTAGTGATTATTTTGCTGCTTTGTGTGGCAGAGTACATCCAGTTCTTCAATCTTTCCAAACTTTCCACTTTGGTTCATTTCCCCACATTTCTTCAAGTAGTTGCCTCTCTCTTGCTGTGTCCATACATTGCCAAAAACCATGATGTACATATACTGACATTTGATTTTCTTCCATTGCGCTGCGCATTGGCTCGTATTCGAGAATCAAGTTGACGTCTGTGCTTAAGTAGCGGTCCACAAATATTTTATTGAGCACCATATAACCGCCGTTAATCAGACCTTCATCAGTTTGCGGCTTTTCATGAAAACTTATCACTTGGTCTTTCTCTAATTTTATTTCACCAAAGCGTCCGCTGGGATGAACGGCTGTAACAGTTATAGCACGCTGCTGCCTGCGGTGATGTACTAGCAAAGCATTAATATCCACATTGGCAAGACCATCACCATAGGTCAAGAAGAAATTTGTATCTTCGGCTTGTAGATATTTAGCTGCAAGCCCGACCCGGCCACCCGTCAAAGTACTCTCACCTGTATCGACTAAGGTTACTTCCCAATCTTCTTCGCAGCAGGCTCCATGATAGGTAATGTCATTCTCTTTCCCCAGCCTGATTGTAATATCCCTGGCCCGCGCATGATAATGAAGGAAGTAATCAATAAACATTTCGCGCTTGTAGCCCAAACACAAAATGAATCGCCGAACGCCAAATGCCGCGTAAATCTTCATAACGTGCCAAACTATAGGATAGGAGCCTATAGGCACCATCGGTTTGGGCAATGTTTCAGAGACGTTTCTGATGCGAGTACCTTGCCCCCCACACAAAATCATAACAGGGGGCATATCTGATGATTTGGCAGCCATAGCACTTCCCTAAAATTCGGCTGTTTCCCCAGCCTCTTTTTCAGTATGTTTTTTCAGCACTATAAAATACCCGGTATTAATATATTTTCTCAACGACACCGCTTTGCTATCCAACCATAAAAACAATGGTGTACTCCAATGTAATAATTTTCGCAAAGTTTTTATGTGCATCCGATTTGGCTTCGGATTTGAGTAGCCTAAGCTCACGTGCAAAATATCGTGCAGGACAGCCCAAAAAGTGCCCATTGGCTGAATCGAAATCTCTTCAAAACCGGCATTACGACAGGCCTGCTCTAACTTTACAGACGTCCAGCGCTGCCTATCCAATTGCCAATCCCCATGCACAGGATGCAGGAAAGGAACAGATATGATGCATACCCCATTCTGTGAAAGCAGCCGATAAATTTCTGTCAATACAGTTTCAGGATGTTCAAGATACTCCAGTACTTCTGTCATCACCACCACGTCCAAAGTCTGGTCAGCAAGTGGAATTTGCGCAGCGTCACAACAATAATCAGGCTGTGTCTCTGGGTCAGCATTAAGATATTCCCAACTATCTACTTGGTGAAGTGGTGGTCTAAAGCGTCCCCGTTTATTATTTCTCTTGCCTCCTATATCCAGCACTCTGCCTTGTATTAGGCCGACAGCATCTTCTAAAGCTCGGTCCAGTAATTCCCGCCTGCAGGTAATCATAAGTCTCTCACAAAACAACAGGTTGTATCCGGTCGCTGAGACAATAAATTCTCCAGCCAATCGACACTTGCTAATATCAACTCTCGATCATGAAAAGCCAGAACATGCTCATCGCTCAAGATGCGAACTCCGTTATTAGTGCCGTCCACAGTGAGACAGTTTATAAGGTTTATTCCGAATCTCTTCGCGGCCCGTACAGTAGCCTGGCCATACACACTCCCGGGCGGGATAAGTGTGGTAACCGCTACCTGAAAATAGCCCTGCAGTATTTTCTGTGATTGCTGAATATGATGACAATGAACATCTTCAGCAAGCCAATCCCAGAATTCCCGGTGAAATTCCCTGTTCGAAGAGAATAAACGTGGAAGATGCCTTCCGACAACACAATGAGTCAGGCCATGATTCGCTATCTCCAACAATCCTTGTTGAACTGCTTTTTTAAGTACACCTGCCTGAGCGGGGAACTTTTCAAAAAAAGGTACAAGGGAGCCGTCCTTTTCAACCCAGGCGGCGGTTACAGCAACTGTCAGTTTGGCATCGAACCTACGTAAAATATCAAAAACCTGCTCCCATTCATCTGCCGTCATTTCCCTGTAAGGTCCCCAAGCCCGGAACCATCTGAAATATTTTAGAAATAATATATTCCCGCCAAGACGCTTTGAATAAACTTCATATCTCTTCGTGCTGGCGCCAATGTCATCAATGCGAAGAGCTAATTTCATCTAATCAATGTTTCCGAACCAAGAAATAAATTTGTCGTATGTGTAATCTCTGTTCGACAAATTTTATCACAGCGGGACTGAGCCGCCACATAATTTTTGTAATCAAGGCTCTATAGGACCGCGAAGCATCTGTTGATTGAGCAGAAATAGCTTCTGATTGCTTATACAAACTATTAAAAACTTTACAAAACGCTTTCTCTATGTCCTCTACTTCTGCTCCACAGCCCTCAAGTTCAGTCTTTATTCCTTTATAGTCGATATAGTTGATAGTATCCAAAAACTCAACAGGCCTTGCCAAAAGCCCAAGGTACATTTTACCTAATATCTTTGGACACTTGGGAGGGAATAAAATCTTATAATGTCTCTCAACAGGCTGCCAGTAATTGGGAGCCTGGATAAAGCCCACTGCACCTTTTTTTAGAACTCGGACCAGTTCTTTGATGGCCAAAGACACATCACTAACATGCTCCAGAACAGTGTTGCATTGCACGTAATCGAATTCTTCGTCACTGAAAGGTAGTTTCTCCGCCGGTGCGGTAAAATAATTTTCAGGCACCTGATGAAGTTTTGAACGCAGCGTGGCAACTTCGAGCACCTCTTTATCCACATCACACCCACAAGCATCTATTCCCATTTCCAATGCGGCAATAACAAACGCTCCCCAGCCACATCCAATGTCGAGCATTTTTTTGCCTCTTAACGGGGTTCCAGATATCTGTTCTATTGTCTTTAACAGGGCTGTGGCCCGAGGCACTTCGTTCTTCCTGGATTCAACACGTGCTTTCCAATCAAAAAGACCTAAGGATTCCCAGTAGTAATGATATAGGTGCTTCTGAATTCTCTTGTCGAATTCTGCCCGGATGGATTTCACGGCATATCCTCTGCTCGGTCTTTAATCTTAAGGGGACTTCTTTATAATTTTAAACGAGTCGCCCTAAACGCCTTAAATGGTTTTAACAACTCGCTGCATCTGTCCTTCGTCAACACGTTAAAATAATATCCAGCTATAAAGAATACCACAAATGTGATTGAAAATACAAAAGCTGAGTATTTAAACAAGTGACCAATTACAACAAGCACAGCTAAAGGCAGCCATATCTTAAGAAAGGTCTCAAGCATATGTAGATTACCATACTGCTTCTTCAAAATCCAGATCCTCAGAAGTCCAGCCGGGAAAAACCAAATGATAAACTCGGTTAACGGCAGTGCAGCCGCTCCGAGATGAAAATCCCCTATCCTCAAAGGGATAAGAAAATAGTAGCACGCTACCGTAACTATCAGACTCAAAGGCTCCAGATACAAAATCAATTTGTGTTTCTCAATCGCGAAAATGACATGGTTGTACGGCCTCCAGAAAGACTTTGCCAGCAAAGCCAGGGCAAAAAATTTGAGAATAAATGCACTTCTTACATTCTCTGCCCCATAAAAACAGGTGATTAAAGGCGTACTGAGAAATAGTAGCGACAACGCCAGAACACCGCCGGAAAAACTTAATATCTGGACAAGGTCGCGAAATCTCTTATGAAAAAACGATGGTACGCTCGCAATTCTATGGACAATCTCCGTAAACATGGTAGAAGTAACGGGTTTTACAAATCTATCGAATTTAGAATAACAAATCGATGCTATTTGATATAAACCTAATTCGCTCATTCCAATAAATCTGCCCAATAACAGCTTATCAATGTGATTAGTGAACAGCGATACGGCACTGGAGAAAGCCATTGGCAGAGAATAATTGACGTATTTTTTTATGTCCGAGCGCCTGGGCCTAATGGGTTTCAAAAGCTTATTACGATAAAAATAAAGTAACCCACCGACAATAATAGCCAGGCTGAAAATCACCCTATTGGCAGCTAAGAAATATTTGCTTTTAATTAACAAGCAAACGACAAGGTTGTAAACAAAAAGTAAGACCGAAGAGGCGATTTCAAGTTTGGACAAAGATAAGAAGTCCCTTCTACCTACAAATGTTGCAGTAAAAACCTGAGCAATCAAATCAAAAACGACACACGCAAAAAGGATAAACAGAAGTTTGCTGTCGACGTCACTTTTGCTAAATTTCAAAAAATAAGCTGAGAAAAAAATAAGAACATATATAGCTATCAGAAAAAATTTCAGCAGCAGATAAGTAATTATATCCTCTGGTTTTTCTTCCGAAGCTAAGAACTTATTATAAGCGGTTGTAACCCCTAAGTCAGTAAACAGGCTGAATACTCCCGCCAAACTGTAATAATAAGCAATGTGGCCGATGACCTCTATGCCAAAGGTCCTTACTATTAGTATGGAAGAAACAAGGCCAATTGCTATAAGTATAACATTGGTTACAAGCCTAATGTAGATGTTTTTAATCAGCATCGCTGCCCTGTAAAAAATCCGCACTTAGTTCCACATCATACGCGGCGTCGCCATTTACACCTTCCCCCAAAAGCCGAAGCGTTAACGGACACCCAACCGTTGGCAAAGGTCCTTATATATTCTTTCACAAGCTTGATAATCTGAGTAGCCGAAAAACTTCTTAACAAACTCATCCTTTTTTCTGGAATCAAGCCTGTAATCTTCGAACGACTGTTCTCCAAAATTAGAGATAATATCCTTAACGCTTTGGTTATAGACCACCCCATCAAAATTGAAAAAGCTTCCGGCTTTCGATGAAAAATCATCAGCCCCAAAATCTTCACATTCGGGCCATAGAGACCCGCGTTCAGGAACCAAGCATATTGAAGGTGTTTGCACTATAATGCTCTCCATTATGGCCATAGTCCAAAAACCAATAGAAAGGTCTGCTATAAACAACAACTCAAGTGTCGTAAAAGGGTAATATCCCTCGTCAAAGAATACATAATCAGCCATTTTTTTGAGGTGTGCTGCAATCGGGTTCTTTCTTCTGCCCTTCACTACAAGGAGCGCTTTATTCCTATCACAAAAAGTACGGATTGCCTTTGTTACCGCTACATCATCAATGCCTCTACATATGTCAGGCCAAAAATCCCAAGCCCTGTACCACAGAAGCCTAAGCACTTTCAGAAAAAATGACCGCGGTTTGTATACTATGTAAGTCCAAAGGCCGGACCGGCTGACCATAGGAAAAGAATGACCATACCAAGGAAATGGAAACAACACCACTACTCTTTTACTTTCAGGAATGCCGTATTTGCTGCGGATTGTCTTATCATCAAAGTTTTTAACCTGATCTGCTTCAGGAAGGCCGACAACAACGGTCTTCTTTTCAATTTCCTTAAACAGTCGATCTCTGGAAGTGTTATCAACCAAATTATAGCGGACAATATGTTCCTTCCACCACTTTTCCCAGTTAGCTGAATGAGAGTAAACTACGTCGGTATTTGAAAGATCTTTCCCAAAAATCAGAAGCTCAAGAAAATACTGCAATTCAACTGTTATAAATGAGAAATTTTCTTTTGCGAGCATTTCTTTTAATTCACCGACTATTGGGTGAAAATTGACAACAAAGAAAACCTTGACATTATTCTCTCGAATATCCCTTCCCAACTCCTGGATGTTATCGAAAGCAATTATATCAGGCTTACCTTTAAATCTGGGCATTTTTTCAACAGCGGGGAATTGGTCCGCCTTATAACCCAGGTCGGAAGGCTTTTGCCTATAGTCACAAAAAAGAAACACTCTCCAGCCCTTTTCCAGAAAGTAGTCAATAAGCAGACCGCTCATTTTTACCGAACCTTCTCGCAGAAAATGGAATCCAACGTTCATACTACAATTTGCCATCTTGTCGTTACACAATTAGTGGTTTGCCGAGCAAAGAACAATGCAGCTAAAGGAGGAGTCTTCTAATAGTTTTTTGGCGCTTTTTACCCGTTTTGGGTAAGACCTTCACAGGGTTAATTGTGCTTAGAAAAAATGTTTTTCTTTATCCTTCTCAAAAACCCAACACCCTTTATTGTCATTCTCCTGAAAACACGTATCAGCCTTAAAGAGAAGTCATTATCAAAAAGAAACACCATTTCCTCCCGAGCTAATATCCAGATAATCTTCTCCATCGGAACTCTTTTGAACCTTCTGCGAACTTTTGACCATTTTGCAAGATACAAAAGATAAGTCAAATAATCTAGCCTTTTAACATGGTCAATAGTCCATCCTTTTAGATAAATTTCATTAATTTCGTCAATTATAAGGCCATCCTTCTTTGCTCTCTGATAAAGTTCTGTGCCCGGGAAAAGCGTTAGAGGGAACAGGCTTACCCGCGTCCCATATGGAAGCGAAAGAATAAACTGTAAATTCTCCCTCTTCGACTTCTTGCTTTCGTATGGATTATCTACAATAATGTGATACTGTACGCCAGACAGTCTTGAACTGTTGCTGTCTATTATGCGGATAGCCTCAGAAATCAACTCTTTTGAAGTCGGTCTTTCATAAATATTTTTAAGTGTTTCAGAGTTGAATGATTGAACTCCAAGACTGACGTAATCCAGTCCTGCGCCAATCATATGTTTCAACTTGGTATCGGACATCGTCTGTGGTGACAAATAACACTTCATTGGCAAGTTAACTCTCTTCTTGTAGGCTGAGCAGAAGTCCGCAATCTCTTTCTCTGTTCTTACAAAAAAGGTATCATCCGTAATAAGGACCCTCTTAATAAAGCTAAATCGTGACCTAATTGACTCAATTTCACGTATAACATTTTCATAACTTCTTGGCCTTACATATTTCCCTTTACCGTGGTAAACCTTCCTAATCGCGCTGTTAGTGCAGTAAGTACAGTTATGAGGGCAACCCCGTATCGTATGTATTAAATATTGAGTTGTTTGCTTTCCTGACTCCTCGTGTTTGGGCATAATCTCTTCCAATATATCCTCAGATAAATTGTCGATTTTATTGCCTTTTAAAACATAATGCGTACTAATATCATAATCTTGAAAAGGATACTTATCAAGGTTCTCCTCCAAAGGCCTAACCTCATTTTTGATAATCTTGCCATTCCTATTAAGCCAAATATTCTTTATGTTATATATGTCCCCGTATTTCAAATTAGCAGACAACTCAAGCATCGCTTCTTCACCTTCTCCGATACAAACAAAATCTGCATACGCAAGACATTCCTCCGGCTTTGCAGTGGGATGGATGCCTCCCCAGATGATAGGGATGTCAAGTGCTTTCTTTATCTTAATCGTGAGGTCCCTAACCTTGATAAAATAGTTTGTCATCAATGAAAACCCAATTAAGTCCGAGTCCTTGCACCGATCTATCACAGCATCAGCGACTTCTTGGGGGAAAAGCTCAAAAACAGGAGTATAACCTAGGTTCGAACCCAAAAATAATAAGTCAACCTGATATCCATGGTCTTTAAGATAGGCGGATATTATTCGCAATCCAATTTCAATGTTAGCTTCACTCAACGTAATCAATGTTATTTTAACATTTTTTATTGTGGTCATCTCACAATGCCTCCACAAAATACTTAACAGGCCTCACGCCACCTCAAGTGTATCAGAAGCTAATTCAGTTGAAGTTTATGGCAGATTCGACCAGCTCATCATTTCTGGATTGTCATAATCGTGGAAGTTGCTATTAAATTTAGGCCATTGGTAATAATCCTTTTGCCGTTCTCATCGCGGAAGGTAAAGGCATTGGTATGGGGATTTTTGGGCTTGAAAGGCAAGTCTACCTTCATAATCAAATCCTCAAATTCAACTTTTTTGGCTTTATCTTTCAAGAAATTTTTGACCCTTTTTTGAGAATGCTGGTTGAAATCCGCTCGCCAGATTCCTTCGGTTTTAGATTGAAATTCTGGATTCTATATTGTTTTATAGGAGACGCCTCAAAAACTACACCCTGCCTTTGTAGCGATGCACAATATCTTCCAGTATCATATCTGCATCCGAGATAAGTCCATGTATGGGAAACGCTAAACAAGTTCCGTAATCCGGCTCCAAAGGATTGTCCGACCAGTTAAAATGATATATGGTTGTTTCGATTCCATAACATTCTTCTATGAATCTTTTCTGGGCTTTGAGTTCTTCTGTGTCAGCGTTCCTAAAAAGAGGTACGATTCCAGGGCTAGCACCTTTCTCGAAAGCATCAAACATCCATCTCGGCCAGTCGGACGACAGGAATTTATTCATCACACAGCGCAAGTTTTTTCTTCTTTTCGAAGCCTCTTCTTTTATAGCTTTACTTAAATCATTATTGCCGAGCCAGTTTCTCAGGTCCTCGTGCAAACTCTCAACATCATTTTTATGGATATGCAAAAGTTTTTCTTCAACCATATTATCATGGATATCTTGCCATAGATAATCAGACAGACGATTATCCAGGCTTTTATTCTGGAATTCCAAGTAATCGCCGTTGACTTTTACAAGCCCCCCTCCTTTTAAGCCCAGCATCTTTGAAAGGCTAATGAGTTCAATCTGATTGTTTTGAGGATAAAACTTTATACGGTTCTGGTTTTCTATATCGGCAGAGTCCACTCTATCAAGGATAATAATATCGTTTTCAAATCTTTCTGCTATTGAAGAACTCAGCTCAGACGGAGGTGGCCAACCCCACTGTTCATAAAGCAGCACCGCATCAACTTGTATGTTGTATTTAACTACTTCAGCCATTGGAATCGGCGTAGCAACTTTTCCAACAGCATTGATAACACACAGCGAGCTCCATTCAGGTAAAGCTACACGATTTTCTCTTGACAAACCGAGCTGCCGCATGGCCTCCGTTAGCGCCTGACGCCCGCTGGGAAAAATAATTTTGGTAGGAATTTCAGATTGAACCGATTGCCCGGGAGCACTCGGAGCTTCATTTCTCCGTAATTTTATCATTATTCGCCTTTATTCGTTATTTGAATCTTTTAATCAAAAGATTCAAGCTGAAATCTATCCATGTTGAAGTATGCACAAACGCTGGCCGTGATTTGCAGAAATTTCTGCCACTATCAAACAAGGACCACCACTTTTCGCAAACCTATTGTTTCCATTACCCCTTTTCTTAGTTTTGACCTATTATTTTTATTAGAC
>SDBT01015904.1_pt1 | contig 11941 bp, 11 predicted proteins | sample 2277101 | NCBI WGS metagenome assembly SDBT01 (sample SAMN10404973, study PRJNA504765) | marine sediment metagenome | isolation source: marine sediment core GS10_PC15, 103 cmbsf | place: Arctic Ocean: Southern Knipovich Ridge | collected 2010
GGTGTAATCGATCTCCTGAAATTTCTTTTTAAAAATAAAAAAATAAACGGAGTATTCACTTTAAGAAAAGTTAAGCAAAACGGTTCTGTTGATTATGCTTTGATCACAGATATTTCCGGATTGGATGAGGCAGTTCCCTTTTATCCGTTAATGCCTGCAAATGCCGGGAAAGTCCTCTCTCATTTTACTTTGAAAAAACCAACAGATAAACCGATTGCAGCAGTATTAAGACCTTGTGAATTAAGGTCGTTTATAGAACTCCTGAAAAGAGAACAAGGAAGTCTGGAAAACTTCCTGATTATCTCATCGAGTTGCGGTGGAGTTCTTCCAATCAAATCAACTGAAGAAAATGATTTTGATAAAGTTATTTCCGATTACTGGAAATCCATTAAAAATGCCAATGTTTATGCAAACATCAGACCGAGTTGTAAAGCATGTGAATTTTTCACACCGTTTAATGCAGATATGACATTCTCTTTGGTAGGAGAAAAAGAGCAGAATAAAGAATGTAAGATATTTCTTAATACAGAAAAAGCAGAAAAATTTGTAGTTGGATTCAACGGTGAGATTTTCGAAGGAAAATTAGAATCTTCAGAAATATCATCTCTTCTGGAGCAGAGAAAATCTGAAAAGGAAAAACTTTTTAACGAGATCAGCATAAAAATATTGGGATTAGAAGGGATGGTTGATGTTTTCGGGAAATGTCTCGGCTGTCATGGATGTAGTCGGGTTTGTCCTATCTGTTATTGCATTCTTTGTGATTTCGAATCTCCAACTTATGATTACAAACAAATCGATTACGAAAACCAGCTTCATAAAAAAGGAGGATTGAGACTTCCACCAGATACAATATTTTTCCAGATTGGACGATTAACACATATGAGTTTTTCCTGTGTTGGTTGTGGAATGTGTTCAGATGTATGTCCGGTAGATATTCCAGTTGCTGCTATTTTCCAGAAAACAGGAGAAGAAACCCGTCAACTCTTCGATTATCTGCCAGGTAAAGATGTAGAAGAAACTATACCTGTAATGATATTTAAAGAAGAAGAATTTACTGAACTTGGAGAATAGGTCAGATATAATGAATTGGAAAAAATTGAGTCATATGAAAATATGATAACAGTAATTTTACAATGAGAGAAAAATGGATAAATCGATATTAAATTTTAGAGAAAATCTTATAAATATTCTAACAACCTTTTTTCAGGAAAGAGCAGCTTCTCTTAATATCGATATGGCTTTTCTTTATGGCTCTTGGGCTACCGGTTATCCAAGAAAGGATTCTGATGTAGATGTCGCTTTATACTTTTTACCAGCATCTTCTTCTGAGGAAGAACACTTTGGTTGCCTGACGGATATCTCCTATAAACTTTCTTTGCTGACTAAAAGAGAGGTAAACGCTATATCCATTTTTAATGATTTTAGAAAGCCTATGTTGTATTATAATGCTATTGTTCTAAGTGTGCCTTTATATTTTAAAGATTTTTCCAGGTATGTGAATTTAAGAAATCGTTCTTTATTTCAGATGGAAGATTTTTCCATTTTTGGAGTTCCTTGGCAGATTGAAGCTGCCGGGAAACACTTGAGGGAATTACAAAATGTCTAAATACCGTTATGCAAAAGGTCGTATTGCAGAATCCCTGCAGTTTATCAGTGAAGAAATGCAGGAATTTAAAATAGAATATTCAACGAAGAACTGGCAGGATTATCAAAAGGACAAGAAATTACAGAAACTAATGGATAGAACTGTAGAGAATATTCTTACTGCTTTGATCGAAGTAAGCGGAGCACTTCTGGCAGAGGAAGGAATTACAGGAGAAAATTACAGCGAAACCTTGAACAAAGCAGCAGAATTTTTTAGTTTTACAGATGCGGAACAGGAAGGTTTGTCCAAATTAGCTATCCAGCGAAACAGGTTGGCTCATAGATATCTTAATTTCCGTTGGCAGGCAATAAAGATGTATAAGCAGCAAACCAACTTACTGGAAAGATTTTTAACTGCTGTGTTAGAAAGAGAAAAAAAAAATGTTCAGGGTTGAGAGGTTCAAGGTTCCCGTATTCACGAATTCACGATTTCTGGGTTAGTGAAGGTTAAGAAAAAAAGGTAACCCTGAACCTGTGAACCCTGAACCTTTGAACTATTACGAATAAAATAAAATTTAAGACCAATCCCCGGATTTTTGGGGAAGGATGGAGATAAATAATGGCATCAGAAGTTAAAAAAGTAAAAATGTATGTTTATGGTGAAGCTTTTAATGTACCTGTAGGTTCAACCATTCTTAATGCTTTGGAATATGCCGGATTTCAATTAACTCAGGGTGTGGGTTGCAGAGAAGGTTTTTGTGGAGCCTGTGGTACAATCTATAGAGAAAAAGGTGATTACAAACTTCAAGCAGGACTTGCCTGTCAGACTGTTGTTTCTGATGGTATGTATCTTGCCCAGATTCCTTTTGTACCAGCAGAAAAACCAATTTATGATATTGAGAAATTAACACCTGATATTACTCCTTTTAAAGAAATATATCCGGTAATATTTCGCTGTGTCGCTTGTAATACCTGCTCAAAAGCTTGTCCTCAAGACATGGAAGTTATGGATTATATACAAGCACTTATAAAAGGAAATATTGAAGATGCTGCCGACCTTTCCTTTGATTGTATTCGTTGCGGTCTTTGTGCATTGCGATGTCCGGCTGAAATAGTGCAATATAATTCTGCTATGTTAGCACGCCGTCTTTGCGGAAAATACCTTTTGAAAGAAAGTAAAGATCTCACAAATCGAGTGAAAGAAATAGCAGAAGGAAAATATGATGAAAATCTTGATGAACTGCTAAATATGGATCTCGAAAAATTGAAAGAAAAATACTATGCAAGAGAAATAAAACTTTTTGATCAATAGGAGAAATAAATGTATCCTGAATACATGCAAGATTCAATTAGAAAAGTAGAAGAAACAAGACCTGAAAGATTAAAATTGGTGAAATCAGGGGAAAAAATATTTCCTATGATGGATGAGCATGAAAGAAAAGAAATTCTGAATAAATTTCATCCGGATTATCAACTTGATGCAAGACGAGAAATTAGAATAGGTCCCAATAAAGGTGAACGAATTACAACTGAAGTAGCCGAACTTTTAGAAACATACGCCAGAATAAATCCAAAAGATTTTGATTTAACAAAACCTGATTATGAAACCGATGTTTTGATAATTGGTGCTGGTACTGCAGGATTTGCAGCAGCTCTTTTAGCGGAAGAAAACAAAGTTGATGTATTATTGGTTACCAAACTAAGACTCGGTGACTCCAATTCAGTAATGGCTCAAGGTGGGATACAAGCAGCTGTTAGACCTGATGATTCTCCAATATTACACTATTTAGATGCAATCGGTGGTGGTCACTTTGAAAATAAACCGGAATTGGTTAGAGCTCTTACTTCAGAAGCTCCTGAAGGAATAAACTGGCTTAAAGACCTGGGAGTAATGTTCGATAGAAATCCCGATGGAACTATGATAACCAAATCCGGTGGTGGAACCAGTAGGTTGAGAATGCATTCTGCAAGAGATTATACTGGAGCAGCAATTTGTAACACCTTGCGAGATGAGGTCCTTAATAGACCAGATCGTATTAAAATATTAGAACATCAACCTGCTGTTGAATTATTAACGGATGATAAAGGAAAAGTTTCAGGTGCAGTACTCTATCATCTTGAAAATAGAGAATATTTTACAGTTAAGGCTAAGGCTACAATTATTGCAACTGGTGGCTTTGGGAGACTTCATATAAGAGGTTTTGAAACTACAAATCATTATGGTGCAACTGCAGATGGTATTGTTATGGGTTATCGAGTTGGAGCAAAACTAATGTATATGGATTCAGTTCAATATCATCCAACAGGAGCTATTTATCCGCAGCAGATTATTGGCTTTCTCTGTACAGAAAAATTGAGAGCTCTTGGTGCTCAACCATTAAATAAAAATGGTGACCCATTCATTAATCCTTTAGAACCCCGTGATGTGGAATCCTCTGCTTTTATTAGAGAGTGCAGAGAACGAGATAACGGGATTGAGACTGCTCTATTGACAGATCTCGGTTATAATGTTCCAGGTCATGTTGGTGTCTGGTTAGATACTCCTCTGATTGATGAGATAAATGGACCTGGAACAACTGAAAAAAATGTCCCTGCAATGGTTAGACAGTTTGCCAGGTTTGATGTGGATATGATAAATGATCCAATTCTTGTTTATCCTACTCTGCATTATCAGAATGGTGGAATTGAGATTAATGAATGTTGTGAGACAAATATTCAGGCTCTTTTTGTTGCAGGTGAGGCTTCTGGCGGTATTCATGGACGCAATAGACTAATGGGGAATTCACAACTTGATTTAATTGTTTTCGGTAGACGAGCTGGCAAATTTGCAGCAGAATATGCCAAAGGTGCTAAAATCGGTAAACTTAATTTAGATCATATTTATGAATATGAAAAAGATGTAAAAAAATTGGGAATCGATAGATTAAAGATATCACCGATGGTTCTCCCTGATTATATTCCGGATGCAGTAAAAGCAAAACAACTTACAACCAAATATCACGGAACTTTGAGATAACTTAATATAATTAGCTTGTTCCCAAACCCCAGTTTGGGAACACACTTGAAACTTTGAAATACATTCCCAATCAGGGGATTGGGAACGAGAACTAAAAAGGAGGTTATTATGGGACTTGTAGGTGTACAAAGGTTAAAGGGAATCGTAGGTGAAGAAAATGTAAAAGATAATATAGCAGACCTGTATGTATATGGTTCTGATGCATCAGTCCACGAAGCCATGCCCTGGGTGGTGGTAAGACCGCACACAACAGAAGAAGTTCAAAATATTATGCGTTATGCAAATCCGAGGTTGATACCTGTTATTGCCAGGGGAGCAGGCTCGGGTATGTCCGGTCAGGCTGTTCCCATAAAAGGTGGGATAGTCATGGATTTGAAGCGAATGAATAAAATCCTTGAGATAAACCTTGAAGATACATATGTCAGAGTTGAGCCCGGTGTTGTGGATGATGATCTGAACCGCGCTCTTAAACCTTATGGTGTATTTTTTCCTCCCACACCAGCTTCCAGCAGGGTTGCCACGATAGGTGGAGAAATTGCTAATAATGCCAGTGGAGTGAGATCGGTCAAATACGGAGCTGTGCGGGATTCAATTTTGGGAATGAAAGTAGTAATGGCAAATGGGGATTTGATTAATTTGGGAGCTAAAACCAGAGTCGAAGCTACCGGTTATCAACTTGACAGGTTGATGGTTGGTTCTGAAGGAACTCTGGGAATAATTGTGGAAGCAACCCTGAAGTTTGTTCCCATTCCCAAATTCAGATGCCTGGGAATTGCTAAATTCAATGAACTTGAAGATGCTGGAAATGCAATTTCAGAAATTATGTCCAGCGGTATAGTTTTATCGATGCTTGAGTTGATGGATAATGTTGCCATAAAAGCTGTGAATCAAGCTCTGGATTTAGGACTTCCGGATGTGGAAGCAATTCTTATGTTCGAAGCTGATGGTATGGCAAAAGAAGGTGTTGATATCGAAGTTAAAAGAATGATGGAAATCTGCAAAAAACACAATGGTTTTGGAATAGAATTAAGTTACGATGCAAAAGAACGAACACGAATATTTTCCGGCAGAAAAAAATTGTTCCCTGCTTTATCTCAATTTAAAGAATATTATTCCTGTACCTCACTTGCAGATGATATGGCTGTTCCTTATTCCAAAATGGCAGAAACTGCTAAAAAGATTCATGAAATCGCTAAAAGAAATAATGTGATTATGACAGCTTACGGACACTGTGGCTCCGGATGTATGCATACCAAAATCCTGATGGACACAAGAAAAAAATCTCAATGGGAAGATGCCAAAAGAGCTGTATTCGAAATATATGAATATGTCAGATCAGTTGGTGGGACAACATCTGCTGAACACGGAATCGGAATTTCCAAAGCTTCTGCTTTTAAAAGGGAAAAATCGGATTCGCTCAATTTGATGAGAGCAATCAAAAAAGCTTTTGACCCCAATAATATTCTAAATCCCGGCAAATTGATGGATGCTCCGGATGATTGGGTTACTGCCACCAGTCTCAGATATAGAACTGATCCTGTTGATATACAGTAGGATGGGAGTGTATAATGGAATTTAAAAGATTAAAAGAATGGAAAGATAAGTTACATGTATGCATTCGTTGTGGATATTGTTATGAGCATTGTCATATTTTTAAAATAACAAATTGGGAATCTGATACACCACGCGGTAAACTGATTCTGCTCTATGCACTACTTCATGAAGAAATTGAACCTACAGATTATATGGCAAACAAAATATTTGAATGCTTCAATTGTGGAAGATGTGATGCGAGTTGCTCCGCAAAAGTGCCCGTTACGGAAATCTTTACTGATGTACGAGCAGACTTCATCGATGGTGGTTTTGATGTTAAAGGCACCCTCTCTCATATTAATGAAGACCTCTGCAGTAAATGTGGGATTTGCGTTTCAATATGCAAATACGAAGCACGAACATTAGACAAAGAACAGAACAAAATCATTATTGATAAAGTTAAATGCAGGAGCTGTGGCGGTTGTGAAGCAGCATGTCCTTCCGGTGCCGCTTATATCGAGGAAGGCTATATGGTAAGTGATAAAGAATTATCCGAGCAAATTCATTCTTATCTGGGAGGAATCTAATTATGGATACAAAAGCAATCATTTTTTGTTGTAATTGGTCTGTTTATCCCGGATTACAACTCTCTGAAGATGTAACTGTAAAACCTGACCCTGAATATAAGATCATCGTTAATATGTGTTCCGGACGTTTATCACCGGAATTGATCCTTGAAACGTTAAAAGATTCTGCTTGGGGTATTTTAATTGCTTCCTGCCCGGTGGAAGAATGCGAACACGACGGAAATTATAAAACCCGAAGAAGAGTTCTTTTATTAAAAAAGGTTCTGGAGCAATTTGGAGTAGAACCGCAAAGATTAAAATTGGAATGGATCGATAAAGGGGAATCAGTGAAATTTAAAAAAGCAATTTCCACTTTTTTAGATGAATTAAAAGAATTGGGACCGATTAAAAAATTAGAGATAAATTAAAGATAAATGGAGGTATAAATGCCGAAGCCCAAAGTTGCTTTTTATTGGTGTGCATCCTGTGGGGGTTGTGAAGAAGCGATCATCGACCTGAATGAAGATATTCTAAAAGTGGTAGAATTGGTTGATATTGTTTTCTGGCCCTGTGCTATGGATTTTAAGTACCAGGATGTGAGAGATATGAAAGACAATGAAATCACAGTTGCATTCATAAATGGAGCTATTCGAACTGATGAGCAGGAAGAAATGGTTCATCTTCTCAGGAAGAAAGCTCAGCTTGTTATTGCTTTTGGATCTTGTTCTCATCTTGGTGGTATTCCCGGGTTAGCAAATTTCTGGGATAGAGAAACGATTTTCGAATCTTCATATGGCAAAAACTGCCCTTCTGTTGATAATCCTGATGGAATTGTTCCCCAGACAAAAAGCAAAGTTCCTGAAGGAGAATTGACTCTACCTGCTTTTCACAATACAGTTAAAAGTCTGGATCAAGTTATTGATGTTGACTATTATATTCCCGGATGTTCTCCTCCACCTTATTTAACTATGAAAGCAATTGTAGCAATCTTAGCTGGGGAATTACCAGAAAAAGGAACAGTCTTAGCTCCTGAAAAAACTTTATGCGATGCCTGTTCTCTTAATGATTCGAAACCGGAAAAAATTTCTATTAAAGAAATTAAAAGAATTTCAGAAGTGATTGTAGATCCTGAAAAGTGTTTTCTTGCTGAAGGTGTAATTTGTATGGGACCTGTTACACGTTCCGGATGCAGCGAAGAAGGAGACGGGAAATGCATCTCTGCTAATATGCCCTGTCGCGGTTGTTTTGGACCTCCTCCGGAAGTTAAAGATGTCGGAGGAAAAATGGTCTCAGCACTTGCTTCGATCTTAGGCTTGGAAGGTGAAGAAAAAATGAGCGATGAAGATGTAGAAAAACTTGTTAATCAGATAGTTGATCCTGCCGGATATTTCTATCGTTTTTCTCTACCTACATCATTATTAAGAAGAAAAAGAATGAGTAATCCTGCAAAAGGAGATAAATAAAATGACAAAAAAAATAACAATAGATCCAATTACCAGGTTAGAGGGTCATGGCAAAATTGAGATTTTCCTGGATGATGATGGGAATGTTAAAAACGCATATTTACAGGTTCCTGAATTGAGGGGATTCGAGCAGTTCTGCGTGGGACGACCGGTCGAAGAACTGGCAAGAATAACTCCCCGCATCTGTGGCGTTTGCCCTACAACTCATCATTTGTGTTCTACCAAAACACTCGATGCTGTTTATAATGTTACACCAACAGAAACTGCACTTAAAATAAGACGCCTGATCTATGATGCATTCATGGCAGAAGACCATCTTCTTCACTTTTTCTTTCTCGGAGGACCAGATTTTGTAGTAGGACCGGATGCTCCTCCCGGAGAAAGAAATATTCTGGGTGTTATCGGTAAGGTCGGCATCGAAATCGGTAAAAAAGTTATTGATATGAGAAGAAGGCTGCGAAGTATTATCACCTATCTTGGCGGAAGAGTAATTCATCCGGTATGTGGTTTACCTGGTGGTGTTTCAAAGGGATTACCAGAAGACCAGCGTTTAGCTTTTTTGAAAATTGCAAAAGACGCTGTTGAATTTTCTAAGTTCGGCTTGCAGGTATTTAATGATATTGTCCTGAAAAATGACACTTACCTCGATTTAATTGTGGGTGATATTTTCAAACACCAAACTTATTATATGGGTCTGGTTGATGAAAACAACAAAATTGATCTCTATGATGGGAAGATTCGAGTGGTTGATCCGAATGGAAAAGAGTTTGTCAAATTTGAAGCAAAGGATTACCTGGATCATATTATCGAGCATGTTGAACCCTGGAGTTACATCAAATTTCCATATTTAAAAAATATCGGTTGGAAGGGCTTTGTTGATGGAATCGACAGTGGTGTTTATAGAGTCGCTCCCCTGGCAAGGCTCAATGTTTCTGATGGTATGAAAACTCCTCTGGCGCAAGCTGAATATGAAAAAATGTATGCTACCCTAGGAGGAAAACCTGCCCATAATACATTAGCTTTTCACTGGGCAAGATTGATAGAGGTTATGTATGTTTCTGAAGAGTTAGTTCAACTTCTTGAAGATAAATCTATCACAAATCCTGATATCCGAAATCTTCCTACAGAAACTCCAAGTGAAGGCGTGGGTGTTATTGAAGCTCCCCGGGGAACTTTGTTCCATCATTATAAAACGGATGAAAATGGTATGGTGACAAATGTTAACCTGATAGTTGCTACTGTTAATAATTCTGCTGCTATTTCTATGTCTATTGCCAAAGCTGCAAAAGGTCTGATCAGCAAAGGTAAAGTTGATGATGGACTTTTGAATATGGTGGAAATGGCTTTTCGGTCTTATGATCCTTGTCTTGCCTGTGCAACGCATTCTTTGCCAGGCAAAATGCCTCTTATCGTAAATCTTCGCGATAACAACAAGGATATAATTAAATCTATTAGAAGAGATTAACTTGTTTAATGAAAACACTTGTTTTAGGATTGGGAAATACGATTTTAACTGATGATGGAGTAGGAATAAGAATAGCCCAAAAAATAAAAGAAAAATGTAAAAATGTTGATTTCTGTGAAGCCAGCGCTGCTGGCTTCAGAGTTATAGACGAGATAATTGGTTACGATAAACTTATTTTAATTGACTCGATAAAAACCGGAAAAGCTAAGCCCGGAAAGCTTCATAAATTTACTTTTGAAGAATTTAAAAAAACGCGACACCATGCCCAACCACACGATATCAGCTTATTTGAAGCTTTTGAAATCATTAAACAACATGGAGACAAATTACCTTCTGAAATTGAAATCTACGCAGTAGAAGTTAGCGATACATCTACTCTTTCTGAAACGTGCACAATGGAAGTTGAAGAAGCTATTCCCATTATATCAAAAAAAATCATTGATGAACAATCTCTGTTTAAATAAATTGTAACTCTCGTTCCCATCAGGCAAATGCCCGATGGGAATGCTCTATTTCCGTTACTAAGCTGGGGCTTAGCAACGAGGATTTTATTTGCTCTGTGGTTAATTGAATTATTCGAGTTAATTAGTGTTAATTCGTGGTTAAAAATAAATAAAGAGGAAATATGAATATTCACGAATATCAGGCAAAACAGATATTAACTAAATTCGGTGTTCCAATTCCAAAAGGGAAAATGATCGAAAAAGCTGAAGATGCAAAAGATGCTGCCAGAGAAATCGGGGAAAATATCTGGGTAATAAAAGCTCAAATCCACGCAGGAGGAAGAGGAAAAGGTGGCGGAGTAAAACTTGTCAGATCCCTTGATGAAGTGGAAAAATATGCTTCTGAAATACTTGGTATGAACCTGATTACACACCAAACCGGACCTGTTGGAAAATTAGTAAAAAAAGTTTATATCGAAGCAGGCGTTGATATAAAAAAGGAATTCTATTTAGGAATGGTTCTGGATAGAGCAAAGGAAATGCCGGTAATGATGGCGTCTACCGAAGGTGGGGTGGAAATTGAAAAAGTAGCTGCAGAAACACCTGAAAAAATTATCAAAGTTGAAATTGATCCTCTCACCGGGTTTCAGGGATATCATGCTCGTGAATTAGCATTTGGTTTAAATTTATCTAAAGAGCAGATAAAAGAATTCGGAAAATTTGCAAAAGCACTTTATAAAGTTTATACATTAAATGATGCAAGCTTGGTTGAGATTAATCCTTTGGTTTTAACTGCTGATGATAAATTTATTGCTCTCGATGCCAAGATGGGATTTGATGATAATGCTCTTTTCCGGCACAAAGATATTTTGGAAATGCGTGATCTGGATGAGGAAGATCCAGCTGAAATAGAAGCAAGTGAATACGGCTTAAGCTATGTAAAACTTGATGGAGAAGTTGGCTGCATGGTAAATGGGGCAGGATTGGCAATGTCAACAATGGATATTATCAAGCTGAAAGGTGGATTCCCGGCAAATTTCCTGGATGTTGGTGGTAAAGCCAGTGCAAACACTGTTGCCAAAGGCTTCGAAATAATCTTGAAAGACCCGAATGTAAAAGCGATTCTGGTTAATATCTTTGGTGGCATTGTTCGATGTGATCGCATTGCAAATGGTATTATTGAAGCTACAGAAAAAACCGAAGTCAAAGTTCCTATTGTTGTCAGGTTGGATGGAACAAATGCCAAAGAAGCAATCGAGATAATTGGAAATTCTAGTTTAACAAATATCATTTCTGCAACAGACCTTGCAGATGCGGCTCAAAAAGCTGTGAATGCTGCGAAAGGAGTGTGACCGATGAGTATCTTAGTAAATAAAACTTCACGGGTAATTGTTCAGGGTTTTACAGGAAAAGAGGGGACATTCCATGCAGAGCAATGTATAGCTTATGGCACAAATGTATTGGGTGGTGTTACTCCTGGCAAAGGCGGTCAAACTCATCTTGGAAAACCTGTTTTTAATACTGTTAAAGAAGCCATAAAAGCTACAGATGCAGATACATCTTTAATTCTTGTCCCACCTGCTTTTGCTGCTGATGCCATAATGGAAGCTGCTGCTTCAGGGATCAAAGTGATCGTCTGCATAACCGAGGGTATTCCTACAAGGGATGTTATTATTGCTAAAAAATTCGTTGACAAACATAATGTGACTTTGGTAGGTCCAAACTGTCCGGGAATTATTACAGCAAAGGAAGCTAAGGTTGGTATTATGCCGGGTTTTGTGTTTAAAAAAGGGACGATAGGTTTAATTTCGAAATCAGGAACATTAACCTATGAAATGGCAAACCAGGTGGTTCTGGCAAGTCTGGGAATA
>SDBT01015905.1_pt1 | contig 11940 bp, 7 predicted proteins | sample 2277101 | NCBI WGS metagenome assembly SDBT01 (sample SAMN10404973, study PRJNA504765) | marine sediment metagenome | isolation source: marine sediment core GS10_PC15, 103 cmbsf | place: Arctic Ocean: Southern Knipovich Ridge | collected 2010
AATTTAATATTTAATTCTTCGCTTGTTTATGAATTGCCGGTTTTAGCAAAGTATGCGCGCCCGTTATTAAAAAATGTAAAAGGGGATGATAGCGTAAAGCAACTGGCTGAACGTTTGGATTTATTTTTATCTTTTTTCGCAAATTTGGATGAAAAATATGTACCGGGAATATCACTTTTACGCGAGTACATAGGTAAAAGTGATTTTCATTATTAAAAATAATGAAAGTAATAATTAGAAGTTATCATGAATTCGACTATAGGGATGTTGTTCATCTATGGGAACAGTGTGGTCTCATTGTTCCCTGGAATGATCCGCAGCGCGATATTGAGCGAAAGCTGACAGTGCAATCAGAACTATTTCTTATCGGAGTGCTAAATGATAAAATCATCGCAACTGCGATGGTTGGATACGATGGTCATCGTGGGTGGGTGAATTATTTAGCAGTGCGTCCCAAAATTCAACGCCAAGGAATTGCACGGCAAATGATGAAAGAAGCTGAACGTCGTTTGTTAAAATTAGGATGTCCGAAACTTCAAGCCCAGGTACGGAGCAATAATTCCGGTGTTATTGAATTTTATAAAAAACTCGGATATCGTATTGATGATGTTGTAAATATCGGAAAGCGTCTAATTCCTGATGACTGATCAGTAACCGACCGCGGAATTCTCGCGGCGCGGATCAGGTCCGCCATAATATCCATCTTCTTTAATTAAAATACCGTTGGCGGAGCCAATAGATTCTCGCTGTATAATTTTGTGTCCGCGCAATTCTAATTCTTTTCGTACAGAATCAGATATTGTTTCAGTCTCAATCATAATAACATCAGGAAGCCATTGGGAATGAGTACGTGGAATTGAGACGGCATCTAAAATAGTCATTTCATGTTCAATTACATTGAGAATAACTTGTAGAACAGTTGTAATTATCCGTGAGCCGCCGGGTGATCCAATGATTAGATACGGCTTATTATCTTCAAGAACAATAGTGGGTGTCATGGAGCTTAGTGGGCGTTTATTAGGAGAAATGGCATTGGCATTATTCCCGACTAATCCAAAAAAATTAGGAACGCCCGGTTTCGCAGAAAAGTCATCCATTTCATTATTCAAGAAGAATCCGGCACCGTCGACTAAAATTCCTGATCCAAAACTTGTATTCAAAGTTGTTGAGACGCTAACAGCATTACCGTCTTTATCAATTACTGAATAATGTGTGGTTTCAGGACTTTCATAAGCTGATGGATCGCCGGCAAAGACTTTAATGCTTGGTGTAGCTTTTTGCATGGAAATATTCAGTGTTCTTTCAGTGGCGTATTTCTTTGAAATAAGCAGATCAATTGGAATATTCCAAAAATCGCTATCTCCTAAATGTTTCGCCCGGTCCGCATAAGCACGCCGTTCAATTTCAGTGAGTAAATGAATATAATCTGCTGAATTAAAATCTAATGAATCAAGTTCATAATTCTCTAACATATTTAACATTTGCACCAATAGAATCCCACCGGAACTTGGTGGTCCCATTGATATAATAGCATAATTTTTATAGGTACCGTTTATTGGAGCACGCAATTTCGGAGAATATGATTTTAGATCTTTTAATGTGATAAGACCATTACCGTCTTTCATTTCTTCAACTATTAACTTTGCAATTTTACCGCTGTAAAATCCGTCTGATTCATATTTAGCGATTTGCCGCAATGTTTTAGATAAATCCTTTTGAATCAATAAATCGCCTTCCTGCCAAGGCTTCGCATCGGTGCGAATGAATACTTTACGTGCACCATCATCTTTTTCAAAAAATGATTGTTGATTATTCAAACTTTGGGCGAATTGATTAGATATTGAAAAACCATTTTTTGCGAGTTTAATTGCCGGTTTGATTAATTGTTTTATTGAAATATTTCCTGTGCCGTAAAGGCGCCAGGCTGTAAGTAATCCGGCAACCGAACCGGGAACGCCAACGGCCCGATGTGATCTTAAAGACATATCCTTAATTATGTCACCATTTTCGTCTAAATACATATCGCGGTGAGCGGATGATGGAGCGGTCTCGCGGAAATCAATTGTAACGTTTCTGCCATCGGCTAAATGTGCAACAAAAAATCCTCCGCCACCGATATTCCCCGCTTGCGGATATGTTACGGCTAAAGCAAATCCGGTGGCGACTGCTGCATCAATAGCATTCCCGCCGGATTTCATTATTTCTACCCCGACCTCTGAAGCTAATTGTGATGCGGAAACCACCATTCCGTTTTTTGCAAAGTTGGTAGTTTCTTGCGCATTAATAAATGAAATTAGTAAAAATGGAAATAGAAATAATTCGATATGTTTTTTCATTTTATCTAACTTTGAATTTCGGTGAGAATATAGAACTATTAAGCGTTTTGTAGTCTTTTCTTTAATTCACTTAGTGTTTTATCAGCCGGAATGCGAACTTGCTCCATTGTATCGCGGTCACGAAGTGTTACGGTATTATCTTCTAAGGTTTGATGATCAACTGTAATTCCAAACGGTGTACCGGCTTCATCTTGTCTTCGGTAACGTTTGCCAATTGATCCGCCGATATCAAAAAATGCGCTGTATTCAGTTTGTATTTCCGTAAATATTTTCTCAGCGATTTCCGGTAATTCATCTTTCTTTACCAAAGGAAATACAGCAACGGTTATTGGTGCAACCTTGGGGGATAATTTAAGCACAACACGCTGTTCGCCATTCACTTCTTCTTCGCGATAGGCATCCACCAAGCAAGTTAAGAAAGCACGGTCAACTCCCGCAGAGACTTCAATTACAGTAGGAACAAAATGCTGATTATTTACTTGATCGAAATAAATTTGTTTTTTCTTGGCGAACTTATTATGCTGGTCTAAATCATACGTTCCACGATCAGCAATCCCTTCCAGTTCCGACCAGCCAAACGGGAATTCGTATTCGATATCATAACAAGCAGTTGAATAATGTGCTAATTCGTTTTTATCATGTGGACGTAATCGTAGTTTGTCTTCTCTGACACCTAATTTTTTATACCAGTTCAAACGCTCTTGTGACCAATACTCCAATTGTTCTTTCGCATCTTCTGCATAAATGAAAAATTCCATTTCCATTTGTTCAAATTCACGAGTGCGGAACAAAAAATTTCCGGTAGTAATCTCATTACGGAATGCTTTACCGAGCTGTGCAATACCGAACGGTAATTTTTGGCGTGCAGTATTAACTACATTATTGAAATTAACGAAAATTCCTTGCGCTGTCTCGGGTCTTAAGTAAGTGACTTCATCTGAATCTGCTGTTGCGCCAAGGGATGTTTTTAACATTAAATTAAATTGCCGTGGTTCAGTCCAATCGGTTTTACCGCAACGTACACAGGGCTTGGATAAATCAATATGATCAACGCGGTACCGCGCTTTACAATTTTTACAATCTACTTTTAAATCGTGGAAATTTTGTACATGTCCGCTTGCTTTCCAAACTTCGGGGTGCATTAAAATTGCTGCGTCCATACCAACAACATTTCGCCGTGAAGTAACAATATCTTGCCACCACAAATTTTTAATATTGTTCTTCATCTCAACACCAAGCGGACCGTAATCCCAAGTTGATGCAAGCCCTCCATATATTTCAGAACTTTGGAAAATGAATCCGCGTCGTTTTGAAAGCGATACAACTTTTTCGATTGATTTAATATCCATAATATTTATTTCTTCTTTTTTCTTCGACGTCGTTTTGTTGGTCCGGCGGCACGTTTTTTATCAATTAATTCAACGGCTTCTTCTAATGTAATTGATTCTACTTCCTTTGATTTTGGTATTGAAACATTTACTATTCCGTCAGTGATGTAGGGACCGTAAAAACCGGTTCTAATGATGAGTTCTTCACCGGTTTTGGTGTGTTTGCCTAAAGTCTTTAATTCTTGCGATCCGGTTTTCTTTTTTGCACAAGCTGCTACTGCTTCATCAATTGAGATAGTCAATGGAGATAATGGAGGTTCTATACGAGCATTTTTTTTGCCGCAACGCAAGTAGGGACCATAGCGACCATAATCAGCAGTTATTATTTCATTTGTCTCAGGATGTTTCCCAACTTCACGCGGTAGCGATAGTAATCGTACTGCCAATTCCAGATTAACGTCATCAATATTAAATTCCTTTGGAATGGATTTGCGTGTTTTACCGTCGCCTAATTGTACATACGGACCATATTGACCTTCTTTAAAATAAATTTCTTCACCGGTTTGGGGATCTTTGCCGAGAATTTTTTCATCTTGTGTCTCCTTGCTCAATATTTCTTTTGCTTTTTCAGGAGTTAAATCACCAAGCGGTATGCTGAACGGTATTGATTTGCGATTACCATTATGCTCTAGATAAGGACCAAAAGTACCAATACGGGCAATAATAGGTTCATCGGCAGAACTATCTATCATTATAGCGCAAGCTTTCCGAATGTCAACCTCTTCCTTGAGCATTGCCTCCAAACCTCTTGTTTCATTTCCACCAAAATAGAATTCTTTAATGAATGGTAATGATTCTAACTCACCCCGAGATATAGCATCAAGACCATCTTCCATGTTCGCTGTAAAGTTTGCATCAACTAATGAAGTAAAATGATTTTCCAAAAGTTGAATAATCGCAACAGCGAGGTAAGTTGGAACTAAACTACCGTTTTTCTTTTCGGCATATTCACGGCGCAGTATTGTATCAATTGTTGTGGCGTATGTTGACGGTCGGCCAATTCCCTTTGCTTCCATTTCTCGTATCAACGATGCTTCGGTGAAGCGTGCCGGCGGTTTGGTCGTCTGACCTACTACGTTTAATTCTTTTAATGAAAGATTTTCCGCCATTTCCAATTTTGGTAATAGAGTTTCTTTATCTGCTAAAATCACATCCGGATCATCACGCCCAACCACGTATACGCGCATATATCCCGGGAATATAATGACTCTTCCACTTGCCCTAAACACAGCTTTTTGATTATTTATAAGGACTGTGGTTTCCTTAAGTTTTGCCGACTTCATTTGGCCGGCTATCGTGCGTTTGTAAATTAATTCATACAAGCGAACAGCATCTTTATCTAATTTTTTTTCAACATCAGCAAGCGATTTAATCGTTGTTCCGGCGGGTCTGATTGCTTCGTGGGCTTCTTGCGCATTTTTGACTTTAGTAGTATACTGTCGCGGTTTATCAGGTAAATATTCTTTACCAAATTGCAGCTGAATTTCTTGACGGGCAGAGTTAATTGCTTCAGATGATAAATGTGTGGAATCCGTTCGCATGTAGGTAATAAAACCATTTTCATATAATTTTTGTGCAACACTCATTGTACGTCGTGCAGTAAATCGCAATTTGCGGCCGGCTTCTTGTTGAAGCGTGGATGTTGTAAATGGTGGACGCGGATTTGAAGTTATGGGTTTTTCCTTAATATCAGAGATTACCCAATTACCGGCGTCTAATTCTGTTTTTAAAGTATTCGCTTGTGATTCGCTCAAGGCAATAACATTGTTTTTGATTACTTCACCCGTCTTTTTATCAAAATCATTAGATGAGGCTAGTTTTTGTTCATTTAATTTGTATAGTGAAGCAGTAAACTCATTATTATCCTTGTTGAGTAAAGATGCTTTTAATTTAAAATAAGTGGCAGATTTGAAAGCTGCTCGTTCACGTTCACGATCAATCAAAATTTTAACAGTAGCAGACTGTACCCTTCCGGCTGAAAGAGTAGTTGTTACAAATTTCATATTGTGCTGTAATGTAGCCCATAAAATCGGTGAAATTTTGTAACCAACAAGTCGGTCAATTATACGTCTTGTAACTTGTGCCTCAACTAATTTTAGATCAATTGGATGACGGGTTTTAATTCCCTCTTGTATTCCGGCTTTGGTAATTTCTGTAAACAGAACACGCTCAACTTTTTCACTCGGAATTTCGCTTGCAAGATGCGCTGCAATTGCTTCTCCTTCTCTGTCAGGGTCCATCGCCAGAATAATGGTTGGTGCTTTTTTCGCGAGCGATTTTAATTCCTTAACAAATCTTTTTTTCTTTGGAAGCACCTCTAATGTAATTTTAAAATCGTTTTCGATGTCAACACCAAGAACGTTTTTAGGTAAATCCTTTACATGACCGACACTTGCAATTACGTTATATTCACCACCAAGGTGGCGCGATATTGTTGTCGCCTTTGATGGCGATTCTACAATTAATAATGGTTTTTCAGACATATTATAAAATTAAGTTTTTCCTATTGCGCGCGTATAATCTAAATGAATAAAATTAAAAATCCAAATCCGCAAGTCGCTCAATGAGTTTATTTTTTGTTATAGTGGTTTGCTCGCCGGTTTCCATATCTTTTACCTGCACAGTGTTATTTTCCAATTCATCATCCCCAATTATAATTGCTATTCTTGCGCTGTTGCGATTTGCCTCACGTAGCAAGGACTTTAAACTGCGTCGTAAAAGATCAGTGGAAACTGAGAACCCCTGTTTACGAAGTTGTTGTGCCAAAATCTGACAATTAGACCGTACTTTTTCAGTCAATCCGATGATATTAATTTGAATGGATTTACTATTTGATTTAGTTGTCTTTTGTTCAAGAGCTAATAATAGTCGCTCAATTCCTGCGGCAAAACCTACCGCCGGAGTTGGTTTGCCACCGAGTTTTTCGACAAGTTTATCATATCTTCCGCCACCGCATAATGCATCTTGAGCACCTAATGCAGTTGAAGTTATTTCATAAGTAGTTCGCGTATAATAATCCAATCCACGAACCATTTGAGGATCAATTTTGAATGATATCGACAAATCGTTCAATAGTGATTTAACTTCTTCAAAATGCGATTTATCTGCATTGGTTAAAAAATTGCTGATCTTAGGTGCATTTTTTAGCAATTCAATTTCATGCTCAACTTTTGTATCCAGAATTCGTAAAGGATTCTTCTTGAAACGATTTTGGCTTGTTTCAGTTAAATCTGATAAAAAAGGTTTTAGATAATTGCGCAGCTCATTTCGATAATTATTTCGACAATCCTCCGAACCAATACTATTCAATGTTAAAGTTAAATTATCAATCCCAAGAGTTTTAAAGAAATTATAAGATATTGCAATAATCTCTACATCTGCCTCAGGATGCTCTGAACCAAAAACTTCTGCCCCAAATTGATGAAATTGTCTGGTACGTCCTTTTTGAGGTCTTTCTCTACGAAATAAAGCATCCATATAATATAAACGATTAACAGTAGATTGACTTCCTAAACTATGCTGAATAAATGATCGAACGACGGGAGCGGTTAATTCAGGCTTTAGCGTGAGTCTTTCACCACCTTGGTCTGTCCAACTGTACATCTCTTTAGATACAATATCGGTTTCCTCACCGATGCCGCGTGCAAAAAGTTCGGTTTTCTCAAAGGCGGGTGTGCGGATTTCTTCATATCCGTATTTTTGCATAAAACTATGTAAAGCTGATTCAATTTTCCGCCAACGCCAAGTTTGGTCAGGTAAAATATCGTGGGTGCCTTTTACTGAGCGAATCAAACTATTATTTCCCTAATAGTTCTTCTATTATTTTTGCAGCTTCATCTCGATTTTCTTCCGGTACAAAAATTACAGATCTTGCTCCAAGATAATTAGCACCGGATAGACTATAAGCCGTAGCAAACCAATCTGATTTGGTAAAATATGGGATATTTCTCTTCTGTAACACTTCCTCTACCATATCAGCATATATATCGCCTTTTACAGGCGGTAAAGCCACCCATTTAATTTTTTCAATTGGTTTTTCTTCCGGCAGCTCCTCAACTAAGGGAACTTTGCAATCAAAACATTCATCAACCTTTTCAACATATTGTGTTCGACATTTTGGACAGTACATATTTTACCTTTATTTTATAGCTGAATTTCTAAAGAATAGTGGAAAGAACAAAGATTTAACCATGCGTAAAGTTAGTGAGTTTTTGAGTTTATGAGTTTTTGAATTCGTGTTATTAGTGTAATTCGTGGCAAATTTATGTTTTAATATTGTGCCCTTCTTTGGAAAATACCGCCTCTTTCTTCTAATTTCAGATCCTTTAGCGTAGGAGATTTTACATTAATTCGCAAGTAGATTCCTTGTCCGTAGCCACCGGGCGTCCAAGAAATAGACATTTCCCAACAATGCAGATCGCGATAAATCGAAAAACTTTGACTGACCAATGATTGCTTTACCATGTCGAATCGAGCATTATGCTGAATTCTCCAATTTGGTGTGGGTTGTAAAGTTGTGTTAGTATTCATCCAGAATGATTTTATAATATTTGTCGGATTTGCAGCACTATAGGAATAACTTAAACTGACATTTGTATTCCATAATTGCCCACCATTTATTTTCTTTGGATTTTGTCTTAAATTAATATTCTGCCCAAAATCATCTAAATCATTAACGTTCGATGTATCCGGAGTTATATCAATTTCCTGTGTGAGTGAAGTTTTTAGCCGTTTCCCGGAAAACTTAAAACCGGTAGAAAGACGAGCGTTTATTAGTCGTGGTTTGGGAATATTATTTGATACGTGAATTGTGTTAATTCTTTTATTGTTTTCAAAATCATATTTATAAAAATCATGTGTAAGTGAAATATCCAAATTCAGTGTTTTGGATAATCCGGTTCTTATTGAAGAAGTTAAATTCGCAAGTTTGAAATCATCAGCTGCAAAATTATAATTTGTAGATAACCGCCAGGATAATAGATCTATTTTTTGTTCAGACTCACCCTTGAGTATTTTAGTCTGAAATACATTATTAAGTGAAAAATTTAAGGATTGGCGCTCACGTTGCGATGTGCTACCAGCCAATGTTCCTCTGAATCGATCATGTTGTATATCATTCTCCGAGCTATCTATGATTGTTGTGAAATAATCAAGATCATAACCAAATATTGGTTTGGAAAAGTCGGGTGTATAAGAATAACCAATTGAGGGTGAAGCGACGTGCCGCAATCCATTTATGTTTCCAATTTTAATTGGGAATAGTCCATATAATTGTGTTCCCATATTCAAGCTGAATGAACCGGTTGTGCGAGTGATAAACCCATTTGTTTTTACAGATTCGTAGGTGCCGGTAGAGTCCAAATTGGCAACATAATATTCATCGACCCAATCGGATTTTATGGATAAGCTTGGATTTAGTGAAATGTAGCGGAAAAGTTTTTGCGGTGCACTAAAGGATAAAGAGTGCGTAAATAATTTATCTACTGATGTATATAGCTCACCATCCCCGTTATTATCAGTCTCCCATTTAAATTCTTCATCTGTTTCACCAACTACAGATTTATAATAACTCTGGTTTTTATTGGTGAAATTTGATGAATAGCTCCAAGTGATATTATTGTACCATGATTTATCGGAAGATTTGGTCGAGAATATTGGGCGTTGTCCATGCCGGAATGAAAATTTGGGAAGAGTCATAGTTGTTATGCTCAACTTGGTCCCTGCTTTAATGGGTGTTTGATAAAATGCGGTCGATGCATTTATTTTTTTATCAGCCATTAAATCTGTGTTTGATGATAAATTTACGCTTATAGAATTATTACTTTTCGGCCATCGCTTAGAATATGTTGCATTAGATATCGCTTGCTGGTTCATCCTTTTAATGGGATCTAAAGAGGTAACATAATTATAATCACTGTTACTGTAGTAACTAGCATTTACATTAAACGATTGATTATGCCGCAGTAACTGTTTATGCGACCATTTGACTACGTAATCCTTTTGGCGGGGACCAAATATTTGAAATATATCATCTTCTCCTGAAGATAAAAATTGCCGCGTCTCTAAATGCAAATTCCCTGAATACTTATATCGAACATTATATTGATTAATTAATTTTAATGTAATCCCCTGCATGTCAGCAAAGCTTGTTGTTAGTTTGCTATCAAAATAATCATTAACAGCCCAATAATAACCTAATCCGTCAAGGTAGTGTCCACGTAAACGTGTTGAGCCATAAGAGGGCATTATCCAGCCGGATTGTCTTCCGCCTTTCTGCTGCGGTAGTACTGCGAAAGGCAAACTAATAATTGGTATTTGAGATAAATAAAATGTAATTGGTCTAGCGATTACTTTATCATTATGGATCATTTTCATTTTAGGACTGGCAAAGTGGAAATGCGGTGTATCTAAATCACATGTGCTGTAAACACTTTGTTTCATATAAAAAACATTTTTGCTTTCATTGCGAATATCGGAGCTGGTAAAGTATCCATCTTCAGCCTTGGTTTTGCCAAATAATATTTTTCCGCGCTGTGTCTGTAAATCATATTTCATTGACCGACCATACATTGGTTCCTGACTGCCCTCTTTTATGGTAGGTTTTATTTCACGCGATGTTGAGTCATTAATTGCTTTTGGTAATGCATCTAAGATATTAGTTTTCCAATTGACTCCAATAAAACCGGCCGTTAAAGTCATGTCGGTGTAATCAACTTGAGCATTTCCAATCAATTGCGTTGTTTCAGCGGTGATTTGGTAGTCAATATTGTTGGCCGAATATTTTATAACATTCGCTAAACTTGTATTTGATGAATCCGGTTTATAGGTCCCGCGTGCACCGCCCGAAATGAAAATCTGCTGTAATTCTTGATTGGTAAATTGTAAAGAAATTGTATCACCGGAAGTAACATTTACACCTTGAAAAATTGTATCGTTGAAAACATGATAAAGTGTTGTTGCCATACTTTCCAAGCGCATTGAATCAAGTTCCCCTTCGATAAAATATGCTTTTAGTATTTTGGCAGTCATATCATTACTATACTTGCCGATTGCTTTGTTATTATGGATTGATATTGCTTTGGCTCCGGAAGGAATGAATAAGTACTGTATTTCTTCATCTTTAAAATGTACAATTATTTCATCACCGGATAAAACATTTTCAGCGGAAGATACTTTTGGTTCAATAGTTAATTGTGCTACTTCTGTTTCGAGATCATAATATGCCCTGCCACAGGTTACAATTCGGTCGTCAGTTGTAATTGTAACATTGCCTGTTGCAGTATAACTCGCGGATTTATTTCCTATAGGCTTGGAATAATCTAACGTATCGGCAGTTATTTCTTGGTTCTTTTGCAATAATTTGGCTTTACCGATAGCTTTGCCGCTATCAATTTCAGTAAAATAAATAATTGACTTGGAAGTGAGGTCAAAATCATTATCCCAGACATGAGCAGCGCCACGGGCGATCAGCTTATCCTCCGGAGAAATGAAATTCAAAGTATCAGCGGTAATGGTAATGTTGTCTTTTTCTGCTTTGGCGTTACCGATCAGAAAACCTTGTCCGGTTTTTTCAGTGTAATGTGCTAAATCACAAAATAGAGTTAATTCCCCTTTCTCAAAAATTACATCTCCTGTTAAAATTTGAACTGCGACACCATTCTTGATTACATTTTCCAGAACATCCGCTTGGACCAAACGTAATCGATCATCAGCAAGTAAATATAGTGGTAATAGAAATAATAAAAGTTTAAAGCGCATTATTTTTTAAATCTTGATGGCCACAATTTCGATAATCGCTCGGAAATATATTTTTCATAACCCATTTTAGTCGGATTGTAAAAAGATTCAGATACGTTTTCCGGGAAATAATCCACATCAACAAAATGTTCCGGATGATCATGCGGGTATTTGTAATTCTTTCCGTAATCCAAATTTTTCATTAGTTGCGTTGGCGCATTTCGTAAATGTATTGGAACTGCGGCAGTTCCTTTATTTTTAATCAATCCTTGTGCCTTTTTTAACGCAATGTAAGATGCATTTGATTTGGGCGCAGAAGCAAGGTAGGTGGTCATCTGTGCAAGGGTAATGGCGGCTTCCGGCATTCCGATCATATGTACTGCTTGAAATCCCGCTGTTGCGATTGATAGCCCTTGTGGTTCAGCATTTCCAATATCTTCTGATGCTAAAACAACTAAACGGCGTGCAATAAATTCCGG
>SDBT01015907.1_pt1 | contig 11939 bp, 9 predicted proteins | sample 2277101 | NCBI WGS metagenome assembly SDBT01 (sample SAMN10404973, study PRJNA504765) | marine sediment metagenome | isolation source: marine sediment core GS10_PC15, 103 cmbsf | place: Arctic Ocean: Southern Knipovich Ridge | collected 2010
GAGCAGATGTACAGCTTCCAGCACACTTGTCTTTCCCTGTGCATTTTCTCCCACGATTAAATTTAGATTAGAAGGGAAATCTAATTCCAAGCGCTTGAAAGCACGGAAATTAGTCAGGGAAAGTTGCCGGATTATCATACCGACCGCGAAACGTTATACACGTTCCCCATTAGGTACATCTTCAGGCTTATAAAGCATATCCGCTCGGTCAACAAACAAAATCCCATTGATATGGTCAATCTCATGCTGGAAGATGCGCGCCAGCCAACCGCTCGCTTTAATAGTTACGTCTTTCCCATGTCGATTCTGCCCGCGCACCGTGATCGATTGCGACCGCTCAACTTCACCAAACAGATTCGGTACAGAGAGGCATCCTTCGATCTCTTTCACTTTCTCGTCGGAAACCTGAGTAAGTTTTGGGTTAGCCAACACAAAAACTTTAGGTTTCAAGTTTGGGATAGAATCATCTTCGGGATACTCCACAACGATCAACCGCTGTGAGATATTCAACTGCGGCGCGGCCAGCCCAACTCCCGGCTCATCACGCATTGTTTCAATCATATCCTCAATTAAATGCTGAAGATCTGCGCTAAAATCTATTACCTTATGTGCTTTACGACGAAGCATGGGATGTGGTAATTTAATAATCTCTTTTAAAGCCATACTCTAAATGGTTCCTTACGACAATTTTTAATATTTTACTCTACAAGAAATTATTTATCATCAGTAGATGATTTATGAGAATCATCATCGCGTTTTTCATTGATGATCTGGTGATAAGATTCGATCCAATCAACTGCCTTTTTCCGTTGTACCCGTTTTTCAGTGTCCTCTTCCATCTGGTGAAAACGTTCCTTCGCCGCAAATAACGCTTCCTGCACTTCAGCAGGTCGATATACATTATCAAATGTGAACTCTTCATCCCCTATGCGTGTGTACACAGTACCAAAATTGAATAGCAGCCCGAAAATTCCATTGCGTTTATATCTGATTGATTGGATATTTTTTATCGGAGCAGCTCGTTTTTCTTCTATGCCAAAGGGACGTCGGTCAATATCGATCAATTGATCCCTTGTGATTATATATACGTCATTACGCCAGTCAACAAAACGGTAAATGCTCCAAATTAACAGTACGATACTGTTAATAAGCAAGATCACATTCAAAGTTGAATTTCCAATAGTTATAATTTGATTGGCAGTCAAGAAAAAATACAGTAATATATGACTTATCAAAAGCAGTGTCGGGATGAACACTTTGGAAAACAGGATTGTCCAATGCGTGCGGTATACGATATCTTCAGGAGCTACGGAAATACCTGATCTTTTAAAAACGGAATCTGAACTGGGTATTTGAGAGGATGTTTGGTCAGGATGATTCTCAAATCCGATTTCTCTAACAGATGCCTTCTGAGTGATTCGTTCCTTGATGTCCTTTGCAAAAGCTTGTTTTTCTTCTTCTTCTCGCAGATCTTTTCGCCGTTCCACTAAATAAGTGAGGATTTTCTGCACAGAGGTAATCTCTGGAACAAACGGCAATCGCATTGAGCCAGTGAAAGTTTTTATCTCCAAATCCCCGAAGTCAAGGCTTCTGCCTAAAAAACTCCTTCTAGCTTGGATAGATACGATTGCCGAAATCGGAGTTTCCTGCTTTATTTCATAAGAGAACAAAGAACGTTGTTGATTTATTATCCGTTTATTTGTGAAAAAGAAAAGGTCATTGGACCATTCAAGAAACTGCCATCCTATCCATAATAACACTGTACCAGCAAGGACACCTTCTCCCCATAATAGAATATGATATGCAAAAAGATCGCTGTTGAACAAGATTATAAGAAGAATACTAAGTCCAAAAACAGAAAGTAGTGCAAAGATCATTTTAAGTACGACATTAATTGGGTGCGGCTGCCCGATGTAGAAAACCGTTTCCTCTTTTCCCAAATCGATTATTTTATGTACAAGATGATTATAGGAAGCGATTATGGTTTTAATATTATCTCTAAAACCCTCGTTCTCCTGGCATACTTGTGCTAATATCGCTTTGCTAATCTTGATCAGGATCACATCCGTGATCGCTCTGGCGCTTGTCCGCCGTTTCTGACTCTTGGTCAATGCATCCTCGCCAAAAGAAAAACATTCGCTAAGATCATTCAGTTGGAACAGTGCATGCTGTTTCTCTTTCAGTATCTCCAGCCGCCCTTGATATAGAATATAAAAAAACGAGGCGGGAGTTCCTTCCAGATAGACCATTTTTTCAGCGGGGAAAAAAACTATTTCAACATTGTTTAAAAGGAGATCGATATGCTCATTTTCCAAGTCATTAAATGGGAATACTTTTCTCAGTGTTCCCGCAAGTTTTTTCCGGTTGAAATTCATAAATAAAGTATATCGTATGCGCAATTATTATTTGCAAATGTTATATTAAATGATTCTGGTAAAATTTGAGCGCGTTTTAAATATTGGAGCTATTAATTGAAAGTAAACAGATTTAACCTTTTTCGTTGGATTGCGATTTCCCTGCTTGTCTCATCGCTAATCCTGTTGGTCATTCAATTGATAAGATTTAGTCGCCTGCGGGCTGGTTTCTCACCCGGTACACGTATCGCAGGGATTGCAGTAGGAGGGTTTGATCAGCAGCAGGCTGCAGATCGGATCACACAGGCCTATAATATACCTATTGAGCTGGTCTATGGCGATCAGCACATGCAGGTGAAACCATCCCAGTTTGGTTTTGAATTGAATATCAATGCTATGATCGCTGCGGCAGACCAGCAGCGTGTCACCCTGCCTTTCTGGTCCTCCTTTTGGAATTATTTATGGAACCGTCCCCTCACTACCAGCGATACTCCCCTTCAGACAAGTATTGATGAAAACCGCATCCGTAATTTCCTGATGGATGAGATCGCATCCCGTTATGACCAAGTTCCCGCTTCCTCTATTCCTATCCCAGGTACGATCAACTTCCAGGCCGGCAGCCCCGGATTGGTATTAGACATTGAAAAATCGCTACCGATTATTAAACGTGCACTTCAATCCGGTACGGAACGTTCTGCCCCATTGATCATCGGAGAAGTTTCCCCACCCCGACCCTCATTGGATAATCTGGAAGTGCTTCTCAAGCAGATCATAGACCGGTCAAATTTTGATGGCCTCACCGAGATGTTTATCTTGGATCTGGAAAAACGAGAAGAGCTTAATTTCGCGTATGAAAGGGGAGTTAACTATGACCCCGGGATTGCGTTCACAGCAGCAAGTACAATAAAAATCCCGATAATGACCTCCGTATTCCGCAAGTTGGGAGAACCCACCCCGCCGGTGGCAGCTGACTTGATGAAGCAAATGGTGGAACGATCTGAAAATCCACCCGCAGACTCCCTCATGGAGGTTTTTTTAGATCCTAATATCGGTCCAATGTTCATTACTCAAGACATGCAGAAAATTGGACTGCAGAACACGTTTCTTGCAGGGCATTTCTATTTGGGTGCTCCACTACTGGAGCGCTATTCAACACCGGCCAACCAACGACTAGATTACACAACTGACCCGGATGTATACAATCAGACCACTACCGAGGATTTGGGCATGCTCCTGGACGATATCTATCAGTGTGCTCAATCAGGGGGAGGAACGTTTGCTGCAGTCTTCGGGGATGACATCACACAATCCGAATGCCAGTTGATAATCACATATCTTACCCAAAACAAGATCGCAGTGCTGCTGCAGGCCGGATTGCCAGATGGAACTAACTTTGGGCATAAGCACGGATGGATCACAGAGGGAGATGGTTTGATCCATACCATTCTCGATGCGGGAATCGTCTTCTCGCCAAACGGCAACTATATTGTAGTGATTGCAATGTATCAACCTACACAGTTAATCTTTGACGTGGCCAATCTGCTTTCCGCCCAGATATCTACCGCTGTATATAATTATTTCAACATTTTATAATTAAAGATAAATAATGGACTTAATACAGTCCATCATATAGCGGGGTTTTTTCATTATTCTTTTCAGTTAGGTTGCGATGATTGAGAGGATATCAGGACCATTCTCGGTAATCACGATTGTATGTTCAAATTGAGCAGATAAAGATTTATCTTTTGTTTGTACTGACCATTCATCCGGCATCAATCGTGTATCCGGTTTACCGATATTGATCATTGGTTCAATATTGATCACCATCCCTGCTCGTAATCGTGAGCCTCTATTTTCTGGTCCAATATGCGGAATAAATGGTTCTTCCCATAATTTACGGCCAATCCCGTGTCCGCCATATTCCCTGACTACAGAATACCCTTTGCTCTCCGCGAATGATTGTATAGCAGCGCCAATTGCACCAACATGGCGCCCCTTAATCGCTGCATGAATGCCCTTATATAAACACTGCTTGGCTGTATCAACCAATCTTCTGGCTTCCGGGGATACTTTCCCAACCGTAAAGGTCTTACATGCATCACCGCACCAACCTTTATACCGCAAACCAATATCAATGCCGATGATATCTCCCTCTTTAAGAACGCGATCATCTGGTATACCGTGGCAGATCTGATGGTTGAGGGAAGTAGTAATTACTCCAGGAAATGGGCGCTGTCGTGACCGTTGGCGAATCCCTTTATAAAGAGTTTCGGCTCCTTGCTGAAGAATGTATTCCTCAGCCACACAATCAATATCTTTCAGTACTACTCCTGGCTTTATCATATTTTCTATAATAGCGAATGTTTCCGCAACAATTCTTCCGGAAACACGCAAACCCTGAATTTCATCATTATTTCTGATCGAGATCATGAAATCTCCTGAGAGTAGAACATTAAATGAAAATTATACTCTCTCGTAAATATTTTTCTTTTTTTTAATAAAAGCACAAAAGATAAAACCATCAATTATTCATATCAAAACCGATATGTAATGCTTAATCGTATAATTAGCAATAGCTAATAGATTAATGATTTGATTAAAATGATACAGAAACCGACTCCTACAATTGAAGATTATTTAGGTGTGATTTACACATTAGACCGAGACGGAGAAAAAGTCATCGGTGCGCGGCTGGCAGAAATACTGGCTGTATCCCCTCCTACAGTTACGGTTACTCTTAAACGCATGCTTCGGGATGCTTGGATCTCAATCGATAAAAGCAAACATATTCATCTCACATTATCTGGAAGTGAAGCCGCTCGATCAGTAATTCGCCGTCATATGCTGACTGAATGGCTGCTTTCCAGGGTATTGAACATTCCGTGGTCAGAGCTGCATGCCGAAGCAGATAAGCTCGAGCATTCCATTTCAAAAGATGTGGAGGAACGGCTCGTAGCCACCCTTGAAGATCCATCTGCTTGTCCGCATGGCAATCCGATGCCCGGGCTGGAGTCAATCTCAAGTGATTGGCAAGCATTAACTACTTTTACGAAAGGGGACACATGCATAATAAAAAGAATCCACGAATGGTTGGAAGATGACCCTGAGACCATGAAATTTTTAGAAGAAAATCTTATCATTCCTGGGAATATTGCTGATATACAGGAAGTTTTACCTTTCAATAAAACCATCCAGATCATAATTAAAGAAAAACCAGTTACGCTTGGCTTTGATATTGCAGATAAGATTTTCGCGGAAGAAATTTGAATTTGGGAAAGGCTCGGATGGTATATACCGCAAACCTAGGATATCCAAGAATTGGAAAAAATCGTGAACTCAAATTCGGGCTAGAAAAGTATTGGGGTGGAAGCATATCAGTCGAGGAGCTCCGAGAGACATCTTGGAAAATCAGGGAAAATATTTGGAAACTTCACCAAACGTTTAAAATTGATCATATTCCCAGTGGAGATTTCTCACTCTACGATCATGTACTTGATAACGCATTGATGTTTGATGCAATTCCCAGCCGTTTTATGAAAAAGTCTTATAAAAATCCGGAAGACCTTTATTTCAGCATGGCTCGGGGGCGGCAATCCGCTGATGGGGAAACAATCGCCGCAATGGAAATGACAAAATGGTTCAACACGAACTACCATTACATTGTTCCAGAAATCAACTCCGACACGCATTTTTCTCTAAATGACGAAAAACTTATGTCAGAAATCGCGCAGGCAAGATCACTGGGGATAGAGACCCGGCCAGTTATCTTAGGCCCAGTATCCTTCCTGCTATTAAGCAAATCCGTTCAAGATGGTTTTTCTCCTCTATCAAAGATCTCCGATCTATTACCGTTTTATAAAAGATTGTTTGAAACTCTATCTCATAACGAGGTGAAATGGATCCAAGTGGATGAGCCATTTTTAAGCACGGATCTAAACCCAATAACTAAATCCGCATATCAATTATTCTTTAGAGAATTTACAGATCCAGTAAACCGCCCGCAGATTATGTTGACCGCATATTTTGCAGACCTTTCATTAAATACAGATATTCTGCAAAATTCAATGTTTGAAGGGCTCCATATTGATCTGACACAAACAATAGATATCGAAAAGGTCATAAATGCTTCTGGCAATACAAGATTTTTCTCCTTTGGGGTTTTAGATGGTCGGAACATTTGGCAGGAAGATCTAAATGAGAAATTAGAACTAATAAGAAAATACATGGGTGTTATCGGCCCTCGAAATATCATCTTAGCTCCATCCTGCTCCATGCTGCATCTACCACTGGATATCAATTTAGAAGATGAATTAAATCCTTCTGTGAAATCCTGGTTGGCATTTGCCGAACAGAAACTGGAAAGTCTTTCGGTTTTGAAGAAAGCTTTTTCCAGCGCCCCATCTATTATCAAATATATCAGGGCAACCCAAGAAACAGTAAATAATAGAAAAGAATCCGAACTGATTCATCTCTTGGAAAATTCTCCCGATTTCACGTCCCCGCATGGAGGCATGTTTTCTCGACACGCCCCATTCTCAGAGCGAAAAAAGGTACAACAAAAAGAATTAAGGTTGCCAATTCTGCCAACTACCACCATAGGTTCCTTCCCCCAAACAAAAGAAGTACGGAAAGCCCGATCAAAATTCCAAAAGGGTGATTTGAGCACACAAGATTACACATCCTTCATAGAAAAAGAGATCACAAATGCTATCCGCTTTCAGGAAAAAATAGGACTAGATGTACTCGTACACGGTGAATTTGAACGTAACGATATGGTGCAGTATTTTGCTGAAAAATTATCCGGATTTGCATTCACAAAATTTGGATGGGTGCAGTCATTTGGTTCCCGGTATGTGCGGCCTCCGATAATTTTCGGAGATGTAAAGCGACCCCAGCCGATGACTATCCAGTGGGCAAAGTTTGCTCAATCCATAACGAAGAAAAATGTGAAGGGCATGCTTACAGGTCCTGTCACAATTCTGCAGTGGTCATTTGTTCGTGACGATCAAACGCGAGCTGAAACATGCAGGCAAATTGCCTTCGCGATCAGAGATGAGGTCCTTGACCTTGAAAAAGCTGGTATAAAAATCATCCAGATTGATGAACCCGCGCTGCGGGAGGGCTTGCCAATCCAAAAAAGGTTGTGGAAGGATTATCTTGAATGGGCAGTTAGTTGTTTTAAAATCGCTTCATCAGGTGTAAGAGACGACACACAAATTCATACGCATATGTGCTACGCGGAGTTCGATGACATTATTGATGGAATCATCAGAATGGATGCGGATGTAATCTCGATGGAAGCCAGTCGGTCAAAAATGGATCTTTTAAATGTGTTTAGTATTGTGGCATACCCGAATGAAATCGGGCCCGGAATCTATGATATCCATTCCCCCAACATACCCAGCAGGAACGAAATGGAAGAACTCATCAAAAAAGCGCTTGCTGTCATACCTGCAGATCAATTGTGGATCAATCCGGACTGCGGTCTTAAAACGCGTCAATGGGATGAGGTTGAACAGTCTTTAGCAAATATGGTCGCGGCTGCGCAGCACATACGGGAACAATACCCGTAAACCTTTTTTATGGACACCGGAGAGTCTATGCATAAAAAAAGAATTAATAACCTTATTCATCAGCTTGAAAATGATCAAATTGATTTAATTGCACTAAATGCCAGCCAAAGTTTAGCTTATTTTACAGGATTACATTTTCATGTATCCGAACGACCTGTTGTTCTTTTAATTGGGAAAGGGAAAGCACCTGCATTCATCTTCCCCGAATTTGAACACGAGAAAGTAGAAAATGCTTCTTTCGAAATCACACAATTTGCGTACTCTGAAAATCCATCCGCCTGGGAAGATATTTTTAAGAAAGCCTTACGATATTCAAAAGGACATCAATCGATAATTGGTGTGGAACCAACAGAAATGCGTTTTCTTGAAATCAATCTCCTGCAGTTAGCTTCAACTGAAATCCGATTTACTTCTGCCGCGCATATTATCAAAAACCTGCGTATGGTTAAGGATAATGAAGAGATCAATTCAATTCGTCAAGCGATACAAATTGCCCAAACCGCATTAGAAAAAACAATCCCTTTTATCAAAGCTGGACTCACTGAGCAAGAGATTTCGAATGAATTAGTGATCAATCTATTAATAAATGGTTCGGAGCCAGAACTCCCATTTACTCCAATTATTGCTTCCGGGCCAAATAGCGCTAATCCGCATGCAGTTCCCAGCGGCCGAAAACTTCGGGAAGGTGATCTTATTGTGATCGATTGGGGAGCACGAAAAGACGGATACATATCAGATATCACCCGCACATTCGCTCTGGGCAGCGTGGACGATGAACTAAGGATGATATATGAAATTGTTAAGGGATCGAATGAAGCAGCACGTAAAATGTTACCCTCGGACTTCATTTCCGAGAAAATAGATTTCGCGGCCAGAAATGTTATTCAAAAGGCAGGTTATGGCAATTTCTTCACTCACAGGACAGGTCATGGGATCGGTCTTGAAGCCCATGAAGAACCATATATCGCCGCAGAAAACTCTACTGAAATAATACCCGGCATGACTTTTACAATTGAACCCGGTATTTATCTCCCTGGCAAAGGTGGAGTACGCATAGAAGATGATATGGTTGCTTCCGATGATGGTTTAATTACGCTTACATCCCTTGATCGAGAGTTAAGGATCTTATAACTAAGGAAAATTATGGAAAAATTAACAATTCCAACTGCAGAACCTTTCTTTTTCCCAGGAGGAAAAACCGGATGTGTCCTGGTGCACGGATTCACCGGTGCCCCAAAAGAGATGCGGGGGATGGGAGATTATCTAAATGGACATGGGATTACAGTTATCGGAATTCGTCTCACCGGGCATGCTACTCAAATGTCAGACATGGTTCGCACTAGGTGGGAAGATTGGCTCGCTTCCGTTGAAGATGGGATCAATCTATTATCCGATTTCTGCGACCAAATTTTCATTGCAGGCTTGTCCATGGGAGGTATCCTCGCACTTTTGGCTGCATCCCGGTACGATATCAATGGAGTAATCGCAATGTCCACCCCGTACACAATATCCAGCGATTGGCGTGTCAAGTTCGCAAAGCAAATCAGTTTTTTTCTGCCATTTGTTAAAAAGGGACACGGCGATACTGTTGGTAAAAAAACATCTAAAGATCACATTGATTACCCTGTATACCCCATGCGTTCGATCGCGGAGTTAAATGAACTGGTTGAAACATTGCACGAATCTATTGATCAGATACGTATTCCTGTTCTATTAATAAATTCAAAAAGCGACAAGACAGCACCACCATCACATGCAGAAAATTACCGTCGTGGAATTTCCTCAAATCAATTCAAATTGGTCACACTGGAAAATAGCGGCCATGAGATCACAGAAGATATTGAGAGGGAAATTGTTTTTAACGCTGCTCTAAATTTTATACAAAAATATTCAAAACAATAACAAAGGTGATATATGGCATTGATGATCGATACTTTTATTCTGGGTCCTATTGATAATAACACTTATCTAATCTCGGATAAAACAAGCAAAGAAGCAGTACTGATAGATCCTGCAGCCCCCAGTAAAAAAATTGTTCATCGTATTGAGAAAAATAAATTAATTCTTAAAGAAATTTGGCTCACGCATGCCCATTTCGATCACATCAGAGGTGTACGCTGGTTTTTAAAACAGTATGATAGAAGAGATATTAAAGCAGCTATCCATAAAAATGCTGTCAACCTTTGGAAGGTGGGCGGCAGTTCACGGTATTTTGGTTTCGATTTTGACCCTGGTCCTCCTCCCGATAAGTTACTTTCAAATAACGATACGCTGATAATTGGTACTACTGAATTTAATGTTCTTCATACTCCCGGGCATACACCAGGGCATATCACTTTCCATTGCGCTCAAGATAATATCGCATTCTGTGGTGACCTCATCTTCTACCATGGGGTCGGAAGGACAGATCTGCCGATCAGCAGTACATCCAATTTGATGAAAAGTATTTCGCAGAAAATACTCACACTACCAGATAAAACACGACTTTATCCAGGTCACGGGCAATTTACTACGGTGGGAGAAGAGAGGAATAACAATCCTTTTTTATAAAAAAAAGCGGAGATGTAACTCCGCTTTTTGATATTCCGAATCCTATTTTGCGAATTCAATTGATCGGGTTTCTCGGATTACTGTAACTTTGATCTGTCCAGGATATTGCATGGTCTCCTCAATGTTCTTAGCAAGGTCACGCGCCATTCTGGCTGATTCTAGGTCATCAATTTCCTCTGGTTTGACAATAATTCGCACCTCACGACCAGCTTGTATTGCGTAAGCTTGGCTGACACCCTTATAGGATTGTGCCATTTCTTCAAGAGTCCGTAGTCGTTTTATATATTGTTCAAGGTTTTCTCGCCGTGCACCCGGTCTGGCCCCAGAGATAGCATCCGCGGCTTCAACAATCACCGCTTCGATCGATTCCTGCTCAGATTCATGATGGTGAGATTCAATGGCATTAATGACAGCCTGATTTACACGTTGCCGCCTGCAGAATTCGGCTCCTATCAGCGCGTGTGTTCCTTCTGTATTATGATCCATTGCCTTTCCAATATCGTGTAAAAAACCAGCCACTTTTGCCACTTCAATATTCGCGCCAACTTCCGCTGCTATCATTGCGGCAATCATGGATGATTCAACAGCATGGGTAAGCTGATTTTGCCCAAAAGAAGTGCGGAATTTTAATCTTCCCATCATCTTCAACACATCTCTGGATAAACCAGTGATCCCTGCATCAAATGCAGCTTGTTCACCAGCCTCTTCGATGATTTTAAACACTTCCTTTTCCTCATTTGCCAACACTTTTTCAATATTAGCCGGATGAATGCGGCCATCAGAAATAAGTTGAGTAAGTGCTCTCCTCGCTATTTCTCTCCTTGTAGGATCAAAGCAGGAAACTGTAACAGCTTCAGGTGTGTCATCCACAATAATATCAACTCCTGCCGCCTGTTCAAACGCTCGAATATTGCGTCCATTGCGGCCAACAATGCGGCCTTTCATCTCTTCGTTAGGTAACGATACTTTTGAAGTAGTCACCTGGGCAACCTGATCAGAAGCAACCCGTTGGATACATTCCGTGATCAATTCTCTCGCCCGCTTTTCCCCCTCCCTTCTTGCTTCAGATTCAATTTGGCGAATAACGCGTGCCATATCCGAACGTGCCTCTTTTTCAACCTCAGCAAGCAAAATTTCCCTGGCTTCCTTATCCGTCATTCGGGATACTTCCTGCAACTTTTGCATTTGTTCATCATACAGTTTCTCTACTTCATTGGAGCGTTTATCTACAGAACTTTGCCGTCGGTTCACCTGTGATTCCCTTTGCTCCAACCTTTCTACCCGGTTATCAAGATTTTCCCTTCTTTTTTGCAGCCGGTCCTCTTCCCTGGAGAGGTCATTCCTACGTCGGCCTATCTCCCCCTCTGCTTGTTGTTTTATTTTAATGGCATTATCTTTCGCTTCAAGCTCTATATCCTTTCTTTCCTCTTTTGCTTCTTTTAATATTGCATCCGCCTTTTTC
>SDBT01015908.1_pt1 | contig 11939 bp, 11 predicted proteins | sample 2277101 | NCBI WGS metagenome assembly SDBT01 (sample SAMN10404973, study PRJNA504765) | marine sediment metagenome | isolation source: marine sediment core GS10_PC15, 103 cmbsf | place: Arctic Ocean: Southern Knipovich Ridge | collected 2010
GACAAATGGTCGAGAGAGGTTCAGTAATAGGAAGAGTGGGATCTACCGGTTGGTCGACAGGACCGCACCTTCATTTTGAGATAAGAATAAATGGTGTTCCGCAAAATCCGATGGGATATCTATGATCCAGCATGAGTTTAGATATTGGGAATGTTCCAAAGGGGTAATGGCTTGGGATGGAGGGTTTACCACAATAGCCATAATACTCACTACTAAAACCCATACTGGAAGATAAATTATCTTAATATTTCATTGCTTTCTTTTGGTTTAATTATTTTTACTTTTACAATACCTTCTTCTTTTGCCTTTCTTAACACTCTACTAACTTTATATTTTGATATATCTAGCCTTCTTGCTATTTTTTCCTGCTTAAATTCATCTATATAATATAACTTTGCAACTCTGTACATTAAATCTGTTTTATTAGACATAATAAACTCCCTTTATCCTATGGCTTCAGCCTCAAATGGCGCTCCTATATCAGCACCGTTTCCTTAAGTTACGCTACTACCTTATCCAGAATAGAAACACCTTTTACCCTGTTTTCTTCAGCGTTCAGGTATTCCTTCTCCCCTGCAATAAATAAGAAGGTTAGACTATTTAACCATTGAACCTAAAAGATTCTAAGCCTTTAGTTTTTGTTTGCACCCTGTAAATACAACCACTATCACCGTCAGTATTTTCATTTAGATTTTCTGTAAAACCTACACTAGCAGTAGTAATAAATAGCTCGCTTAAATCTTTTCCTCCAAAAGTACAACATGATACTCTTTTAACAGGAATTTTTATTATTTCTATGATTTTTCTTGTAATAGGATCCCACCTGCAGACTTTATACCCACCCCAATGTGCTATCCATAATTTACCTTCTATATCAATTGTCATTCCGTCCGGGTACCCAATGTCTTTTGGAACTTCAAAGGCAATTCTTCTATTTTTTAAAATACTGCTTTCGATATCAAAATCAAAAACATCTACTTTCATGGTTGGGGTATCAATATAATACATTTTTTTATTATCAGTACTCCATATGATTCCATTCGAAATTGTAATACCATTAAAAAATTTTAGTAATTTAAAATCAGATTTTAAACAATATAAAATTCCCACGGGTTGTTTCTCATCATATGAAACCGTACCGGCCCAAAAATTTCCTAGTGCATCTATCTTTCCATCATTAAATCTTTTACTGTTAGAATTGTCCCTTACTCTTTTTATTAATTCCGTTTCTCCTGTCTTTTCATCAATGAAATAGAATCCATCCTGCAGTGCAGCTACTATTCCGCCATTTCTTCTGAGTCCAATCGAACCAATATATTTTTCTAGATTTATAGTTTTAGTATTATTATTTTTAAAATAAAATGAATGAATATTCTTTTTGATAATATCGATCCAATATAAGATTTGATTACTCTCATCCCAACATAGACCTTCACCTAAGCTACATCTAATATCACAGACTTTTTCTATATTCTTATACATAGTAGAAATTTTTAAACTATTTACTAAACATTTCCAATATTCCCTTTTCAATCCGTTCTTCGGAAGGGATAACCACATTCTCTAAAACAGGGCTATAAGGTATAGGGCAATCAAGTCCGGCTATTCTGACAATAGGTTCATCCAACCAATCAAATGCTCTGGCTTGAATTTCTGAAGCCAGAAAGGAGGTAAAGCCACCCGTATAGCAAGCTTCTTCAACTAAAACCGCTCTGCCTGTTTTTTTGACAGACTTTATTATAGTTTCTAAATCCAGTGGCTTTATTGTCCTGGGGTCAATTAATTCTATATCAATTCCTTTTGATAGCAGACTATCTGCTATTTTTAATACTTTTTGCACCATAAAAGAGGTTGCTACCACGGTTATATCTTTACCCTCTTTTTTTATATCAGCTTTTCCAAGCGGAATAGTATAGAGCTCTTCGGGAACTTCTCCTTTTACTTTTTTATAAAGCAATTTATGTTCTATAAAGATAACTGGATCAGGGTCGGCAATTGCACTTAATAAAAGTCCCTTAGCATCATAAGGGGTGGAAGGCATAATCACCTTAAGTCCCGGTATATGGTTTAGTATTGCCTCTATAGATTGTGAGTGCTGTGCTGCCGCTCCGGTACCACCGCCTCCAGGGGTCCTGATGACCAGGGGCACCGATGCTCTGCCGCCAAACATATAATGTATTTTAGCTGCCTGATTTGCTATCTGTTCCAGGGCAAGCATTAAAAAATCTGAAAACATTATCTCTACTATGGGTCTTTGTCCCATGAGTGCTGCTCCAATAGCAATACCTACTATGCCCTGCTCAGAAATTGGAGTGTCCATTATTCTGTCTTTTCCAAATTTATCTATCATTCCTACTGTAAGTCCAAAAGCTCCACCATACACGCCTACATCTTCCCCAATTAAAAATGTTTTCTCATCAATCTCCATCTTCAGTGTTAATGCTTCTTTTATAGCATCTAAATAATATATTTCTCTCATATAAAATAATTTCCTTTTCAGTAATTATGATTTTTTTTATCAACCCGGCCTAATTTATTCCATATATTTCTAATAAATCCTTCAGCTATTTTTATTCCATTTTCACCAGTATTGCTTGCCTCTTCTATTGATATGATTTCATTAAAACCTACCTCTTTTAATCTTCTAAAAATCTCTTTAAAAGGAACAATTCCTGTACCTATTACTACTGGATCAAACGAACCTTTAGCATCTATATCTGCAGCATGGACGCAGGCTAAATCCTCTGATACTTTTTCAAGCACTTTAAGTGGATCATCACCATACGCTAAAGTATTTGCAGTATCAAATAAGATTTTTATTTGAGTATCTTTTATTTTTTTATATATTTCTAGAAAGTTATATGTTTGAAATGAAAAATCCGGATAATCCCATATACCTGGTTTGGAATGGTTCTCAAATACTAACTTTACTGAAGTACCTTCACTTAATTCTGAAGCTTTTTCAAATCCTTCTATTACCCATTTTATTCCATCATTAACACTTGTTTGTGGGTGAGCCTGTCCAGCAGTAATTCTTAAATATTTTGCATCCAATATCTCTGCAGATTTTATGTAATCTTGTACCTTATACAGCTCATTTTTTCTTTTCTTAGCATTTGGATGAGTAAAATCTGTATAAGAATTTATAATTGCAATCCGTGTATTTAACCTCTCTAGTTTGTTTTTTATTCCAATAAAATATTCTTCATCAAATCGCTGGAAAAATAGTATACTTAAATCAATATAATCAAGACCTATTTCTTTCGCTTCTGCAGCCCACTGGAAAATCGATTTCTTATTTTTAATTATTTCTTCAAAATAAGAAACTGGTATACAGCTTAGTTTCATGTTTGTCCCTTAGAAGAATAAGTTTACATAATTTTTGTTCTTTTGTAATAATTTCGTTATATATAACATTCGATTTTTCTTAACAAAATAATTCTTTTCTTTAAAATATTTCTTCTAATTCCTTGACAGCATCTTCGGTATAATTCAATACCCTGTCTATGTCCTCTATAGAATGCTTTATTGAGAGACCATTATGCAATCCATGAAAATAAACACCTTTCTGATACATCAATTGATAAAATTTCAAAGCCATTGCTTTATTCTCTCCTGTCCTATCCCGGTATTCCCTAATAACATCTTTTTTTGGATTAAAATAAAATCCAAATCTTGCTCCCAGTCCTTGTACTTTTATATTTAACTTAGTTGATGAAAAAATATCATTGAATCCCTTATATAACTTGTCTGCTAATTTATATATATGATTATAAAAATCTGGTTGTACGATTTCATTCAAAGTTGCTAACGCAGACATAACTGGAATTAGATGACCATTATAAGTTCCGCTATGGCTGCAGGTCCCCATAGGCTTTAAATGCTCCATTATATCCCTTCTACCTGCTATAACGCTTATCGGGGTTCCTCCACCAACTGATTTTCCTATTACACAGATATCCGGGGTTACTTTAAAGTATCCCTGAGCACAATCCGGTCCAGTCCTAAAAGCTGAAAGTACTTCATCAAATATTAGCAATATATCATTTTTTTTAGTTAAATATCTTAACGATTTTAGAAACTTGTGGTCTGGCACGATACAACCCTGATTATAGTTTATCGGTTCCAATACAACTGCCGCTAAATGTGATTTTAGTTCATCTATAGTTTTTTCTAAAATTTCTATATTGTTAAAGGGAATAACTTTTATATATTTTTTAATATTTTCAGGGATTCCACCAGAGAACGGTACACTTTCTGGATTATCATATGGTCCCATATCTTTTTGATCAGGGGACCAGCTGTATTGTAGATAATCTATTAGCCCATGAAAATGCCCTTCAAATTTTAGAATTATATTTTTTTGGGAATATCCTCGTGCCAATCTAATAGAATGCATGACGGCTTCAGTCCCTGAACAACTAAATCTACAAACATCAGCACATGGAATCATTTTACACAATTTTTCTGCTAATTCAGTTTGATATTTTGTTTCATAAGAACACAAAATTCCTATATCTAATGCTTTTTTTATAGCTTGATTTATTTTTTCATTATTATGACCCAAAATAGATGCTCCATGAGATAGAGCCATATCGATTAATTTATTATCATCCATATCATAAATATATGGACCAATACCATTTTTGAAATAGACTGGTCTTGAAAAATTTTCATTCCATCTGCCAGATGCCGATAAACCTGCCAGTAAGAATTTTTTTGAGTATTCATAGAATTTATCTCCATTTTCTTTTCTTAACATCATCAATCCTTCTATATCTTTTTAACCATATATATTAACCGTTTAACTTTATTAAAATTTTAATATAAATTAATATTAGTGTCAATTTGTTCTTTTACTAAAATTGTAAAATTTTTGATTATAAGATTATATTCTCTATTTTTGTAGTTCTATTGCTAGAAATCCTAATAAAATGTAGTCTCACATATTAAATTTTAAAAATATAGTGTTTGTATAAAAAATATAGATAAAAACAGTTATTATTAAGATCGATTATTATAAATTATAATCGGTTAACTGTTTATTCTTTATTTTATTTTTATTATTTTATCCTTAAAAATATTTCACTAGAATTATCTTTTCAACTCAGAACTTTTTTGCATAGATATATCTATGCAAACCCTTTTTACTCTGAAATTAATATACTAAAATTCTCAGTAAAAATACTTAATTCTCTAATTTTATATTTTAATAGATCCTCATACTACTTCATTTATTTCTTTTAAATCATTTATTATTCCCATTTCTAATTTAAACTCCTTTATTTCCCCTGGTTCAATATATTTAAGTTCATTTTTTCCCCTAACTACATCTCTTGATTCAGGATAATTCGTTCCAGGCTCCATTCCTAAAGCATACGTACCTTCTCCTAATTGTTTCCATTGTGTAAAACACGGAAGTTCGCTATGTTTAAATACCACATAAAATCCAAAACCTAACTTTTTATTAAATACAAACGAATATGCTTTTTTACCATCATCTGCTTCTAATTTATGATAAAAAACTTGTTCCTTGTAATTATGGATTGGTTCTGAAAAAACATTATATTCACTTAATCCCTTTTCCGCTTCTTCATCTCCTGGTGAAACAGTTCCTCTGCTTGTTTCAAAAATACTATTTTCACTCAATAGGGGGAACCCTATATTAATGTGAAAAAGAAGCATTAAAGGTGATCTTTTATAGCTACAATTCTCCACCAGATCTTTTAAAATGATTTTATTTTCTCCCAATCGTGCAATGATTTCCCTTTTTAGTAGAATATTTTCTTCATCAACCTTGCTCTCTCTTATTTTTCCAGTTACTTTGAACTTTAAATCATCTTCGACCCATTCTGCATACGCACATACTTCATCAGCAGGAATATTACTTATTCTTCCATGTACACCAAGTTTTTCTTCATTATCCGTACATTGCGCTCCTATGTATGTAAGACCGCATGTAGTCAACAATCCCGCATAAAAACTTCTATAAAAATTGGTATCATATTCTTCAAAATATGATGGCGATACTATACCGGTAGTGGATATAAATGAAATGGGTATTGATTTATAATCTGCCCAGGCAATGTCCATTCCTCTTTCAGGTAGAACAGTAAAATTTAAACCTCCGCCTGTTTTTATATCTATTGCCCTTACTCCTCTTCCTTTACCCTGTGATAATACATACTCCTTAATTCCAGCAATCTGAGAGATATCACCAATTTTTCTCATCAATTCCCTTTTATTAATTTTTTCTCCAAATAGCTCTGAAATATCAATCTCCTCCTATTATCCAAATTTATGCATATGCGTACCTTTAACTCCCGGGAAAATTTTAAACAATCCTCCTGAGTATGGATATTTATTTAAAGTCTCTTTTGTTAAATTAATTTTTACAGTTGTAATAAATAATTCATCCAAATTTTCTCCTCCAAACACAGATAATGTTATACTGAGTACAGGTAATCTAATTCTATCTATTTTTGTATCATTCTATCTTTCCAGTTCATTCTGTAGTATTTTGCACCTTCTCCTATCTCGTATCCTCCCGAAACAAGTAGTTCTATCCCAGTTACAAAACTTCCTAAACTGCTTGCAAGAAAAAGACAGGCTTTCCCCACCTCTTCCGGTTTACCGCTTCTACCCATCCATTGAACATGATTCGAATATTTCTCGAATTCTTCCGGATCTTTTTCTCTTTTTTTATTCTTTTCATACATTTCTGTTTTTATATTACCAGGTAACATAGCATTAACCCTTACCCCGTTCCTTGACTCATCAATTGCAAGTGATTTTGTAAATGCGGTTATTGCTCCTTTAGTGGCAGTATAGGCTAAAGCTCCTTCTATTCCTGTTTTTGAAAGTACGCTACTCATATTTATTATATTACCTTTTGATTTTCTTAAATAAGGTAGAGCATATTTGCATCCACAAAATATTCCTATAAAATTTGTTCTTATAACTTCCTCTAATTCACATACCATTAGCTCATCAATAGGTTTTTCAGGGGGATTATATCCTGCATTATTTATAATGCAGTCAATTCTTCCATATTTTTTCACTGTAAAATTAATCAAAGCTTTTATTTCTGCTTCTTTCGAAACATCACATTTAAAGAATGTGCATTTCCCACCATCTAAAGCATTTAATTCTTCTTCTACTTCTTTGCCGTCTTTTACGTTCCTCCCACAAATAACTACATTTGCCAGGACTTCGCAAAATACTTTGGCACAACCTTTCCCTACACCTTTATTTCCTCCAGTTATTACTATAACTTTATTTTTCATTTCTTCATTTAATAGTTCCAATTAGATCTCCTCCCATATTAAAATACTTCTTATATCTTTAAACACTTAATTTATTGTATCCTTATTGAACTATCTCTTTTGTAAGTTATAAATATTTAAGTATTCTATTTAAGGGAAAAACAATTTCCATATTAACTACTCATACACAATCAAATATTACTTTATAGAAAAATCCTTATACTATTTAATTGTTATCCATTTAACTTCTTTAGAAGATTTAAATATACTATCACATATAACAGCTTCCCTTAGTCCGTCTTTAAATGTTGGGAAACTTTCAATATCTCCTTTTTTATGTCCTTCATTTCTAATATATTCATAGACTTTGCCGAATAGCTGCTTTGAAGTATCGTTAAAACCTTCATTATGTCCTCCAGGATATGAAGCATATTCTACTGCAGATTCATCCAATAATGAAGGATCCTTCATTATTGTCATATTGCCTTCATCTCTGCTTCCAATCCATAGTTCATTGGGTCTTTCTTCGTCCCATACAATCGATTTCTTGGTCCCATATATTTCAAAAAAACATCTGTTTTTTCTACCAGCAAAAGACTGACTTGTTGTCATCGACCCATGTGCTCCATTATCAAATTGTATTAAAACTGTAGCATAGTCCTCAGTAGTTACTTTTATATCAGTCAATTCTTCGGCACTTAAAACCTTTCCTGAAAAAGTTTCAACTGGCTTTAAAGGCTTTTTTCTAATTGGGAAAAATGTTGCATAATCTGCTAAAACCTTGTCTACCTTAATTCCTGTTATAAACTCCATTAAGTCAAACCAGTGAGAACCCAAATCATCTACAACTCTTGAGTGACCACAGTATTCGGACTCAACTATCCAATTATAATCTGTTTCGTAAAGAAGCCAGTCCTGAGTATATGAACCATTTATAGCTAGAACTTTTCCGATCTCGCCCTTTCTAACCATAGCTTTTGCATGATACATCAGGGGATAGAACCTTATATTAAAATGAATTGCATTTACAAGATTCTTTTCCTTTGCAATTTTTACAAGTTCTTCAGCTTCTTCTCTAGTGGTTGTAAGTGGTTTTTCACAAAGAACATGTTTTCCTGCCAGTAAAGCCGCTTTTGCTAGTTCATAGTGCTGATTATTTGGTGTGCAAACATGGACGACCTCAATATCCGGATCATTAATCAAATCCAAATAACTACCATATGATTTCTCTACACTTAATTCGTCAGCCTTAGCTCTGGCTTCTGCTTCCCCTCCACGGGATGCTGTTGCGACATCAACATATCCAATCCTTCTTAGAGCTTCAACATGAAGCCTCCCAATAAAACCTATTCCCAATACTCCCGCTTTTATTTTCTTCATAATATGCATATCCTCCTATACAATTAATAAATATATTTATTATACTTCTTCTTTATTGCACCACCATGTCCCTTTTGATTTTTCAAATACTATAATGCCCTTTAAGAATTCGACAGCTTTCTCAAACAACTAAATATGGTTCTAATATGTAATTGATTTACCCTTTACCCAAATATTATATCCCTACAAGATCCAATAAAGCGTCGCTAACATCCCATGTCAATATATCTTCTATATTATCAATGGTTATTGCTTCAAGTGGCACAAGAATTCTCTCAGGTACTTCCAGACCATTAAAATAATCACGAATAGCTTTAACGGCAGCTACACCTTCATATGAAGGAGATTCAGTAACTGTCATTAGCATTTCCCCGTTCTCCAACATTGTTATACCATCAGGAGAACCATTAGCTGATACAATTTCGATTTCTCCCAGTTTCCCGGCATTTTTTAATGCTTTAACGGCACCCATGGCCATTTCTTCATTATGTACATAGACTATATCAATATCTTTATCAGAAGTAAGCATATTTTCCATAGCACTCAACGCTTTTGCACGATCCCAATCACCAGGTTGTACATCTACCAAATTTATGCTATCAGATAATACAGAGTTGAGCCCATCCTGGTAAGCTTCGATTATACCGGCACCAGGTAATCCTGTAATAACTGCAAGATTAGAATCAGGCCTGTTCTCATTTAGATACTCACCAACAATTTTACCGCATTCATAAAAATCATATCCAGATACTGTTACAGCTTCTCCCGGTCCTTCTCCAACGTCACCATCAAGAAGAAACAAGGGAACATCTGCTTCATTACACAACTGCGCTACCTTTTGTCCTGTACTGGCATTAACTGTAAACATAATAACAGCATCTACATCCCTCGAAAGTATATCTTCTGCATTGGAAAGTTCTTTTTCAGAATTATATTCAGAATTTAGAGTAATCAAGTCCCATCCCAATTTGTCACAAGTATACTTTATGGCATCGCTCTGGCTTTGGTTCCAAAGATCGGGCCCACCCATGATATAACCAATCGTTAACTTCACATCTTCTTCAGTAGTAGCTTCTTCAGTAGTAGCTTCTTCTTCGGTGGCAGTAGCTTCTTCCTCTATTACTGGTTCGGATTTACATCCACCTAATACTGCAATTATCATAATAAGTGCAAGCATTAAGTAGATCACTTTTGAAAACTTTTTCATTAGATTCCTTCCTTCCGTAATTTTTTATTTTATTATTAGAACCATATTTAGTTGAAATACTTGTCTAGTTTCTCCTTTCTGCTAAATTGCTAATCATAACCGCAAACACTATAATTGCGCCCAATACCATAGTTTGAAAATAAGGGTTCACACCTAATAAATTCAGTGCATTAGATATAATCACAAGCAGAAAAACACCTAAAAAGACACCCGCAACAGAACCCTTTCCCCCACTTAGGCTAACCCCGCCTATTACTGCAGCTGCTATACCTCTTAATTCATAACCACTTCCCATAAGTGCATTCGATGAACCCAGGCGAACTATTAGCATAAGCGAAGCAAGACCGACCAGTAGACCTGCAATACCGTATATAAATACCTTATAAAGATTAACATTTATACCTGAACAATAAGCAGCTTCTTCATTACCACCTAGTGCATATAATCTTCTCCCAAACCTAGTACGGTTAAGAATAAAATAAGCAATTAGAAAAACGGCCAGCAGAATAATTATTGTAATTGGAAACAATCCTATCGCTCCGCTTCCGGGTAAATTCACAGCAGCAGGCACATTGACAATTACACCACGAGTAACAAGAAGTGCACCCCCTTGATATACACTTAACATGCCTAGGGTTATGATAAATGGCTGGCATTTAGTTACAGATACCAAAAAACCATTAAAAATACCACACAGGGTTGCAACTAAAAAACCAGCAAAAACCGATAATATTGGATCCAAACCAATCGTAATAAGCTTAACTGTCACAACAGCCGAAAAGGACATCATCAGCCCTACAGATAAATCAATACCTCCTGAAAGTAGTATGATAGCACTTGCTAAAGCTATAATGCCTGTAACAACAGCTTGTCTAAAAATGTTTAGCAAATTAATACCAGTGAAAAAATTTGGACTCACGATTGACACGATCACACTTACAAAAATAATAATTATTAATAAATAAAATTCTTGAGAATTAAAAATATTTTTCTTTTTTTTAAATGAGAAACTCGGACTCTTTGTAGACTCACTTGTTTTCATACTTTATCCCTCACTGCTCCTACTGAATAAGCCATTATATTTTGTTCAGTTATTTCATTTGAAGATAATTCTCCTACTATCTGGCCCTTTCTCATTACTAGGACTCTATCACTTAATGCTATAACCTCGAGTAAATCAGAAGATACCATAATGATAGAATTTCCTTTTTTTGCCAGATTAGTAATTATTCTATATATCTCTTCTTTTGCCCCGACATCCACACCTTTGGTTGGTTCATCAAACAAGAAAATCCTTGCATCTGCGAACAACCACTTTGAAAGAACAACTTTCTGTTGATTTCCACCACTTAAATATCGTACTAACTGCTCACTGGATTGAGTTTTTATTTTTAATAAATTAATAAAATCCTTTGTAATTCTTTCTTCACCCATTAAATTAATAATAAAGTATTTAATTTTTTTAAGAGCGACTATTATAATATTATCTTTAATGCTCCTATCTAAAAACAATCCAAATTTTTTTCTATCCTCTGGAATCAAGCAAAATCCATTCTTGATTGCTTCTCCAGGCGATGAAGCTGTTACATCTTTGCCATCAAGAATGATCTTACCCTTTATCCTTCTGTCTAAAGCAAATAATTTATTCAATATTTCTGTTCTACCAGATCCAACCATACCAGTAATAGAAAGAATCTCTCCTTTCTTTAGATCAAAATTAATACTGGCTGAATGATCAATTGAGCAAAAATCACGGACTTTCAAAACAGTCTTTCCTATATTGTGTGTCTGTTTTTTAAAGAACATACTGGCATCCCGTCCAACCATTTCATTAATTATTTGATTTAGCCCAACATCTTTGGCGTAATGATCCGCTATTTTTTTTCCGTCTCTTAATACTGTAATCCTGTCACCAAATTCTAATATTTCTTTTAAGTGATGCGAGATATAAATAATACCAACCCCTTTCCCCTTGATTTTGCGAATCAGATTTATGAGGGTTTCTGTTTCACTTTTACCTATCGATGCTGTAGGTTCATCTAAAATAAGGATTTTTGCTTTTTTTGCCAGATCCTTTGCAATTTGAA
>SDBT01015909.1_pt1 | contig 11939 bp, 7 predicted proteins | sample 2277101 | NCBI WGS metagenome assembly SDBT01 (sample SAMN10404973, study PRJNA504765) | marine sediment metagenome | isolation source: marine sediment core GS10_PC15, 103 cmbsf | place: Arctic Ocean: Southern Knipovich Ridge | collected 2010
TTGGGTTCATGAAAATACGAATTGGAAAACTTTCTTCCATACCTGTGGCTCTATCGTAGATTTTTTGGATGATTTTGTAAGTGCTGGGGTTGACATATTAAACCCTGTGCAGATATCCGCAGCTGGGATGGATCCCGATTTCTTAAAGAAAAACTATGGAGATAAACTTGTATTTTGGGGCGGAGGTGTTGATACACAAAAGACCTTGCCTTTTGGAACTCCTGAAAATGTAAAAGAAGAAGTTGAGAATAATATGCTCATATTCGGTAAGGAGGGAGGGTTTGTATTTAACACCGTCCATAACATACAGGCTACTGTGCCTATAGACAACCTCATAACAATGTTTGAAACTGTGCGTGAGAAAGGCACTTATGATTAATTAGAGAAGCAAAGTCTTAAGAAACAAATGGTCGGTTCTTCCTCTCGAAGATTCTTCCTTAGATGATAAACTGCAATCTCCTGATAATAAAGGTTAATCTCATAATGCTTCTTTCATCACTTCACATCCTCAATTAGCTTTGTGCTTTGAGCCTTAAGAAGCGTGAATCGTATCTGGTATATCGTAAGAAACCCTAAAACACACAACACAATACTATTCACGCACTCTTCGTTTTCGATATACTATATACGATTAAGGAATGTCCTGAGGCATTTCTTGCTCTAAACTACCATTTTTGCTATAATGCTATCAACAAGCAGCGAAGGACAGTTTTTCCCGGCACCATTCTCGCATATCGTCAGAAAGACCTTTGAAACAAAAAAAACAAAAGAAGATTTGTACATCTATTTCTACTCAGCTTCTCGTCTCGGGAAAGATATAAAAGACTTTGAAGGGGGAAATAGGGCTTTGCCGATTCCTTCGGAATTCCCCCCCTCAACGGCCCTTGGCCTGCTCCGCCCAACTTCGTGAAGAGGCAGAGCATCGTCGCCTTGCTCCTCAAACAGTATATTTTTCTTTTTCCTCAACTCGAAGCTTGGTTAGGATTGGTCCTAATAAGGCTTCTTCAGAAAAAGTCCTTCGGTAGACCATATAATTATCTAGTTCATCAAGAAAAATATTCATAGGAGGCCATCTGACAAAAGGTCAAGGAGATCACTTATGAGCAAGAGTATTAATGTAGGTATGATAGGATATAAGTTTATGGGTAAGGCTCACAGCCATGCTTATCGAGATATGGCCATGTTCTTTAAAACTGAAACGATACCGGTAATGAAAGTCATTTGTGGAAGAACGGAGCAGGCTCTCGCTGAAGCGGCAAAAAGGTTTGACTGGGAAGACTATGAAACCTCCTGGGAGAGAATTATTCAAAGAGATGATATTGATCTTATAGACATAAATACCCCTAATAACACCCATCGAGATATCGCTGTGGCGGCGGCGAAAGCTGGTAAGGCTATTCTTTGCGAAAAACCACTGGCAAGGAATCTAAGTGAGGCTGAGGAGATGCTAGATGAGGTAGAAAAAGCCGGAGTAAAACATATGATTTGCTTCAACTATAGGAAAGTCCCGGCTTTAGCTCTGGCAAAAGAACTTATTCAGAATAACGAGCTGGGAGAAATATATCACTTTCGGGCTCAATACCTGCAAGACTGGATCACTGATCCTGAGTTTCCTTTAGTATGGCGACTAAGAAAGGAACTGTCCGGGACCGGGGCTAACGGAGATTTAAACTCTCATGTTATAGATCTAGCACGATTTCTGGTAGGAGAAATCTCCCAGGTGATAGGAATGCAGGAGACATTTATTACCCAGAGACCGGAGCTTAAAACAGGCAAAGAACTAACCACTGGCTTAGCTGCTCAATCCAAAAAAGAGATGGGAGAGGTGACTGTAGATGATGCTACTTTGTTTTTGGCTAGATTCACCAACGGGGCCCTGGGCTCATTTGAGGCCACTCGATTTGCCAATGGTCGTCGCAATGCTCTAAGGTTGGAGATAAATGGAAGCAAGGGAAGTCTAATGTTTGAACAGGAAAATATGAACGAACTCTGGCTTTATTCTTGCCAGGACCCTAAGGGAACGCAAGGATTCAAGAGAATCCAGGTAAATGAAGCCGAACATCCTTACATTAATGCCTGGTGGCCTGCCGGACACATCATCGGCTACGAACACACCTTTGTGCATGTAGTATATGATTTTTTAAAGGCTATTGATGATAATAAGATGCCTTCACCCAATTTTAAAGATGGAGTTGAGTGTCAGAAGGTCTTGGAAGCAGTAGAGAAATCAGCCAAAGAGGAAAGATGGGTGAAGATATAATGTAATGTAGAGAATGGAAACACTGCGTCAGATGCAGATTAAAGAGATAATAGAAGGAGGGAGTAGAAAAATAAATGGAAGAAAAAATTGATGTTGTCTGCATGGGTATTCTGGTAGCAGATATTCTCACCAGCCCTATTGACAGAATACCTGAACCAGGTCAACTGGCATCGGCTGATGAAATTTTCCTTTCTGGTGGTGGCCATGCGCATAATACACCTATCTCTTTAGCTAGGCTAGGAGCGAAAGTCACCGTCATGGGAAAGGTAGGAAATGACCTTTTTGGCAACTTTGTCATAGAGGCTTTAAGAAAAGAAGGAGTAGATACTTCAAGAATCACTATATCCAATAAATATGGAACCTCCAAGACAATTACTATCCTTACGCCTTGCGAGGACAGAAGATTTATCCACACAACAGGTGCCAATGCTGATTTTGGTATGGAAGATATTGATTATGAATATCTCAAGCAGGCAAAAGTTCTTTATGTAGGAGGATATGGTGTTCTTCCCAAATTAGATGAGGATTCTCTGGTGGAAGTTCTAAAATTCGCCAAAGAGAATGATATTATTACCCTGCTAGATGTGGTAATTCCTCATACAGAGTCTAACTGGATAAACAAGTGTAAAAAAGCACTTAAGTTCACTGATTTTTTTTTGCCCAATAATGACGAGGCAAAAATAATCACCGGCCAGACTGAGCCTGAAGAACAGGCAAAACAACTCCTTAAATATAATCCTGAGATAACGGTAATTATCACTATGGGAGGAAACGGCTCACTGCTAAGAACTAGCAAGAAGATTATCCGAGCCTCGAGTTACAAAATTGAGGTTGTAGACGGATCGGGAGGGGGAGATGCATTCTCTGCCGGCCTTATCTTCGCTTTGATGAATAACTGGAGTTTAACTGATACACTAAAACTTGCCAGTGCGATGGGAGCGTCTGCAGTAAGAAAGATAGGTACTACCCCTGGTGTATTTACCAGAGAAGAGGCCATAAGCTTCATCCAGAATAATGAAATAAAGATAACTACCCTCTAGGGCTCAGATCTTTTTTTATTCACCGGGCAACGAGCAACGATTTGTGATTCACCGGTTGTTACGGATTTATTAATACCTTCATCCCCTTTTTACTCTCAGCAAGAGCTAATCCTTCTTCTAATCTTTCCAGAGGCAAGCGATGACTAATTAGTTCCTTTATCCTTACCTTTTTTTGAGAGATAAGACTGAGGGCAAGCTCATTATGACAGGGAGCTGACCCATGTGTCCCCACCACGTAGAACTCTCCGTAGTGGATTAAATTAGAGTTGAATTCAATAAAGGGATTATCTAAGGGCAGCCCCCCAAAAAAGTTGATTATGCCACGCGGAGCAACCATAGAAAGAGATTCTTCCTGAGCTTTCCCGCTAGGACAGGAAACGATTATCCTATCTGCTCCCCTTCCCTTTGTTTCCTCTTTTATTCTCTGAATAGCATTCTCTGAAGACGGATTAACCACTACATCTGGAAAAGCGAATTTTCTGGCAAAATCTATTCTCTCTTTAGATAATTCTACTAGTATAGTTCTGGAGGCTCCCTTTGCCTTAGCTAACTGTAGATGAATACATCCCAAAGGACCAGCTCCTACCACCACAACCGTATCTCCTAAACCGATCTGGGAAAGCTGTTGTCCGTTTATAGCACAGGCAAGAGGCTCAGCCAGAGCTGCTTCTTCAAAAGAAAGTTCAGAAGGAATAGTATTTACACATCCATTGCGGACGGCATTCTCAGGAACTACCATAAACTCGGCAAATCCTCCATCATAATGATAGCCTAGGGCAGTAAGATTAATACACATGCTCTGCATCCCCCGTCGACAATAGTAACATTTCCCGCACGGAATAGCTGGCGCAATTGCCACCTTATCTCCCAGCTTATGACCTTCAACTCTTTTGCCTATTTCAACAATTTCTCCTGAAAGTTCGTGACCGGTAATTCTGGGAAATCTCATATGTTTATGACCGTGGTGATAGACTCTTATATCTGTACCACATATACTACAAGCCTTGACTTTTATAAGTATTTCTTGCGGAGAAGGAGTAGGGCGAGAAATGTCTTCCATCTCCAGGTTTTCAATTCCTTTTAAAACAGCCGCTTTCATTATCTAGCTCCTTTAAATTTTTCTTTATCAAGATGGTTAAGCTTTGCTCCAATACTCCCTGTTCTAAACTGAATAGCTCTCTTCATAAGTATGTTCTTTCTTCGAGGATAATTAATTATTAGGCCTCTGTCAACCGTAGCAAGAAAATTTTGACAAAGTACGGCTCTCTATTATATTTAATATGTCTGCTGTACACTTTTTTACTGCAAGGAAACAGAATGAAGAAGAAATTTGCAGAGCGGATAGCTCTTATACTTCTTTTTTTTGCCATTACCTGCCTGGAACTGGGAGCTCACCCTTTTAGAATAGGAGAAAAGCTAACTTATACGGTAAAGCTCTTTCTCTTTTCTGTAGGAGAACAAATACTAGAGGTAAATGAGATAGTTGAGATAAATGGACAACTCACCTACCACCTTTCCTCAACAGTAAAAACCTCGGGTTGGGCTGATTTGCTCCTTTCTTATAGTCATAGGTTGGATAGTTTTGTTGATGTTGACACACTCTATCCTTGTCAAATAAGGAGTTATGCCCAGGAAGGGGATTCTTCTCCTAAAGACATAATTGTTCAGATAGACCAAAAGGAAGGCGTAGCTTCTATCAAAAATCGAGCTACAGAGAAAGAGTGGGAGAGAAAACTCTCAACTACCACTCTAGACATAACATCCTTAATCTACTGGTTGCGGAATCAGGAACTTAAAGTAGGACAAATATTTTCCTTTCTTCTACTCGAAGATACCAGTCTACGGCCTATAAAGATTGAGGTAGTCAAGAAGGAAAAGGTGGGGAATTATCTAGCTTTTTTATGCTCAGAAGTAGGCTCGGGTAAAATAAAGATATGGTTCTCAGCTGATAAAACTCGTTTACCTCTCAAAATCGAGACAGACATCACCATTGGAACACTAATCTCCAAACTCGTCAAGATAGAGGACAGTCAGTAGAGCTTACCCTTCAAGCCAAAATAAAGTTTTCTTACAGAAGGTTTATAATCTTTCCAGAGGTAGTAATCATCATTCAACAAGAACTCAATAAAGAACTCCAAATTTTCGCCTATCATTCTGGAGATTTCAAATCTATGCCTCCAACCATCAGGTATCTGAGCATCTATGTTTTCCTCATAATATCTTTTGTCTGTGAACTTAGCTTCCATATTAATCTTCCAGCCACCTGTACTCCATATTAACCAGATATCAACTATATTTTGAGGATAATGAGGAATTACTTTCCCAGGGTCATCAAGATTTTCTGCTTTTTGGTAGGTATAGGAAATCCCCTGTTCAAGAGTCTCACCCACATGAAGCAGTAAATCTAGATTTGTTCCCCAAGAGCTCATGTTGCGGATTTCTGGCTTCGCCAGGGAATTCGCAACATCCCAATTCCAGATGACATCGTCTCCTCTATTATAGAATCCTCTTAAAGATAAATCTGCAATAGAAGAAAGTTCATATTTCAACTGAGCTTCATAGTTCCAGAGCTTCACCATTTTATCCAGCTCTTGGTTTACCTCTATATAATCCCGATAAAGATATAAATCATCAAACTTAGGAAGGTAGGATTTTTTCTCAGCTTTTATCTGGAGCTCGAGTTTAGGGTTAAACTGCTCAGTCAGCTTCAAATGAGGAAGGACTTCACTAGTTACACCCTCTATTTTCTTGATACCTACTTCTAGGCCTAAGCTTAAGCCCTTTATACTTCTGAATACTATAGCTTCATCTTTTATCCAAAGATGAAACTGGCTTTTGTTTGCATAAGAGCTGTTCTCAGCTCTTATGCCTACATTAAGAGGAACCTGTGGAATCTCCAATTCTAATTGGGCTCCAGGATTAAAATCCTGATAACTCACACCTTCATCTTCCACTTTTGTACTTTGGGCCCAACCACTAACCTTGAAAATGTTATCTCCCTGAAGCTTCAAGGTCAGCTCTCCTGCCAGACCAATTCTATTTTTTTTTCTCTCTTTTTCCGCCAGAAAATCCATTTTCTTCTGGTAACCATTAATACTAAAGAGTGCATTTTTGTTCTCGGCAAAATCCCAGATAAATCTGGTATTTAACCAATCCTCATCCTTACCCAGAACAGAACCATCTTTTTCATAGGTGGTCCACTGAGGAGCAGAAGACCTCCCCAGGGAAAGAAAATGTATCATGTTTTCTTTTTTTCTCCCATAATCTAAGCGATAGTCAAAGTTATCGTCAGCAGCCAGAGAAGCGGAGATATAAAGATAAGGAAGAGGGGATTCTTCTTTTGAAAGAGGGCGATAAGCTCTTTCTCTGGGAGGAAACTGAACAAATGCTTCTGATAGAGATTTCTCTCCCCGTATGGGCATAAGAGGAAAGGCTTTAACTCTAGTTGTTATGTATCTGGCTGGAGTGTAGCTGACAGAAAGTCGAGATAGACGAGGCTCCAGGAGAACAATAGGGGAAATTTCTTCTCTTTCCTCTATAAACCCATCCACAGAAGGAAGTCTTTCTTTCACTCTCTCTTCCACCCTTCTTTCTAACCCAGGGAAGGAGAGGAAATGAGAATAAGTCTTCTTTCCTAAAGCAACTTGAAGAAAATAGTCAATCACACTCTTTTCTCCCTGAATGGGCATAGAAGAAAGAGTTTTGGTTCTCATCACCTCCAGATAAGACCTGTCTGTTCCTCTAACTACGACAACGGGTAGTTCGGTGGGAAGAGTTTTTTCCTTTGCCGGTTCTTCTGCGCCGACCAAGTTTGATAAAGATAAAAAAGACAAAACTACTAATACAAAAACTATCCTTTTAATCATTTTTCTCTCCTTATCACCCTTTTATTCTCCGAGCTCTTTCAATCTCTTTTTTGCCTCATTTATCCACTTTTCCGCAAGGGATTCTTCCGCAAGAACCTTTTCATATTCCTTTCTCGCTTCTTCTCTTTGACCTTTAGCAAAATATGATAACCCTATCTGTAAGCGAGCCTTGATTCTCCACTCCTCATATTGAGGATAGACAAGAGGCACTCTCAGGTATTCCACTAATGCCTTATCGTAATTTTTTTCGTTAAACCAGCAATTTCCTATACCGAACTGGGCTTCCACGGCTAGAGCGTCCTTTTCACTATTTTGCACAACCCAGGAGTAGTGCTCACGTGCCTGAAAAAAATTATCCCTAAGGAAGAGAGAGTTAGCCAATTTTAAGTGTGCCTCGGCAATTAGGCTACTAGCACGGAAACTACTAATGAATTCCTGCAGAGCTTTGCCTGCCTCTTCCCAGTTCTGTAGATTTTCCCAGCAAAGAGCGGTCTGATAAAGTGAGTATTCCACAATATCTTCCTCCTTAGCCAGGGCAAGGGCTTCGTCGTACGATTCAATTGCCTCCTTGAATTTCCTCTGTTTAAAGAGAGATTCTCCCCATCTGTAATATACCTCCCCCCTCAAAGGATCATCGCTACGGGAAAAACGTATGAATTTAGAATAAGATGCTTCCGTTTGAGGAAAGTTATCCAATTTATAAAAAGACCAGCCCTGCCAGTAATAGGCATCAAGTAAATAGGAACTCTGCGGAAAGTTACTAATCAGATTCTCTAATTCAAGCGTAGCCTGAGCATAATCCTCTTTTTTTATAAAATAACTGGCTATTTTCCATTGAGCAAAATCTGCTCTTTCAAAAGCAGCAAAGTCCCTGACTATTGTTCGGAAAACAGAAAAAGACTCATCGTCATCTCCTAGTTGTTCATAGCTTTCCCCCATTCGAAGTAGAGCCGCCGGAATAAGGTTACTGCCTGGATACTTCTCTGCCAGAGATTGGAACGTTCTTAGAGCCTCTTTATATTTTTCCTGGTTATACTGGGAATTCCCTAGGAGAGAGTAAGCGCTAATAATCAACTCTTTTTCCCCCGGGTAATTCAAAATTACCTTCTGAGAAGCTAACTCTGCCTCTTCAAATTTCTCTTTATGAAAATAAGTCCAACTTATGGCATATTGGGCATAAGCAGCCATAGGATCATCAGGATAGAGATTAAGAAATTTCTCATAGCCCATCCTTGCTTCGGTGTATTTTCCTAATTTGAAGTAAGAACCGGCTATTTGATATAGAGAAGTGGGAATAAGACGGGAAGAAGGAAAACTCTCCTCTATTCTCGAATAGGTCTTAATCGCCTCTTCAAAATTTTTTAAATTGAAGAGAGAATTTCCTGCCCCTAAAAGAGAGTCATCTATCCATTTACTTTCAGGATAACTTCGAGTTACTTTGTTAAATGCGTCATTTGCCTCTGTGAATTTTTTTTGTTCAAAGTAAGACCAAGCAATCTCGTATTGAGCATGAGGTGCCTGGGAAGCCTGAGGATAGTTGGCGATTACTCTCTGGAAATTCTCCCGCGCTTCTTCATACCGGGAAAGATCAAGATAGCATTCTCCTACCTGAAAGGTAGCGTCACGGATATCCTCAGAATAAGGGAACTTCTCAATAAACTGTTCGAAATAGTCTGCCGCGGATTTAGATTTATCCTCGCTAAGATAGGTATAGGCAGCTCCATACAGGGAATCCTCAACATATTCGCTCTGAGGATACCGATCTACTACTACAAGATAGCTTTCCCTGGCTTGAGAAAACTTTTTTTGAGAGTACAGGCTATCTCCCAGGCGGGTCTGGAACTCAGCAAGCTGGAATGATTGGGGGAAAGACTTAATGAGCTCCTGAAAAACCTTTGCTGATTCCTGATAGTTCCCCTCTTTGAAATAAGTGTAGGCAATTCCGCTCTGAGAAGCTTCCCAATCTGATTCCTCATCAGGATTGGCTAGAGCCTTACTGTAAGCATTCCTGGCTTCCTGGTACTTGCCTATAGAGTAAAGAGCCTCACCTTGTCGGAAATTGGCTTCTATCCTACCAAAATCATCAGCTGCTTCTTGGTATCTACCTTTCTCAAAATAGGAAAATCCTCGTGCCAGCAGTGCTTCAGATAGGTGCTCTGAAAGAGGATAGTTGGAAATAAAATTAGAGTATTCTCTTATCGCCTCATTATACTCTCTTTCCCAATAAAGGATTGTGGCTATATCATACTGAATTTCAGAGATTTTCAGGAAATTGGGGAATTCAACCCTTAATCTCTTCAGGGCCTGCAGGGCTTCTGGGTATTTCTTCAATTCCAATAGGGTATATCCTAATGAATATAGAGAAGAAGAAAGAAATTCACTCTGAGGATAGTCCTTGATTAGCCGCTCATAAGAAAGAGCAGCCTTCTCATAGTTACCCAGATTATAATAGCATTCTCCCGATTGATATAGACTATCGCCAATTAATTGACTATCAGGATACTGATCCAGTAGCAGCTGGAAAGCAGAGGCAGCTTTTTCATATTGTTCCTGGTAGTAAAGGCCTGTCCCTATGAAGTATTGAGCCTTGTCACGATTCTTATTTTCCGGGAAATCTTCAATGAATTTCTGGAATTGAAATACAGCCAAACCATATTTTTCCTCTTCAAACAGCCCTTGAGCAAAAATGAATTCCTTATATGCATCTCTTTCAGCTCCCTGAGCCGAAAAGAGAAAGACAAAACTGAGAAAGATTGATCCTATTCCTAACGCCAATTTTCTCCCCATATTCTATCCTCCTTATCAAAATTATGTAGTTTATTGTATAAAAGAAAATTTTTTTGTCAATTATATGCTCCTGGCTGTCTTCTTAATTACGTTTACAAATTTCCTTACGTCCTCTTTTGTAGTATCAAAGGAGGCCATCCAACGCACCTCAGACTTTTTCCTATTGCATGTATAGAAGAAATACTTTTCTCGGAGCAGAGAGACGTGCCTGGGGGGAACGATTGCGAAAACAGCATTTGCTTCAACTTTTTGAGTTATCTTAGTGCCTGGCACTTCTTCTATCTTCCTGGCCAAAAGTTTGGCCATTTCATTGGCATGTTTTGCATTCTTTAGCCATAAATTATTTGACAATAGCGCTTCGAACTGTGCAGAAATAAACCGCATTTTTGAAGCAAGCTGCATACCCTGTTTTCTAATATATTGGAAGTTCTCGGGTAACTTCCTTCTAAAGAAGACAACCGCTTCTCCAAACATCATGCCATTTTTGGTCCCACCGAAAGAAAGCACATCAACACCAACATCAGCAGTTATTTGTTTTAATTTGACATTAAGACGGGCAGCTGCATTGGATAATCTTGCTCCATCCATATGCAAAAACAATTGATTTTTGTGGGCAAAGTCGGCGATTACCTTAATTTCTTCTGGCTTATAAACAGTGCCCAATTCAGTAGTTTGTGTAATTGAAATCACTTTGAGTTGGGCGTAATGTTGATTCCCCAGACTGTGTATGTGCTCCTTTATCTGCCCAACTCTTATTTTCCCATCTTTAGTGGGAATAGTGATTAATTTACAGCCAATAAATCTTTCAGGAGCGCAACACTCATTTTTATCTATATGTGCTACCTCAGAACAGATGACAGAATTGAAAGGCTCAAGCATAGCTGATAGGCCGAGAACATTAGCAGCAGTACCATTGAACACAAAATAAACATCAACATCCTTGCCAAAATGCTCCTCAAATTTTCTTAACGCAGATTGAGTAAATATATCATCTCCATAGCTAATCACATGGTCCTGATTAACTGAATTTATGGCGTTTAAAATATCTGGATGAACCCCCGCATTATTATCGCTGGCAAAACTTATGAGTGGCTCTTGCAGCTCCCCATTGGGTTTATTTATGCGTTTTCGGTTGCCTCTATCTTCTATTGCAGACACTTTTATCCCCCTCTTCCTAAATATATCGTTCTTAATTGCTTCGCCTTTTGTATAAGCCATCCATTTTGAGTAGGACGCAGACCCACGCAGATAAACAAAAAATATCAGAGTTTGAATCTTGAACTTGTTTTCCGATTACTTTTTTGGCCTGTATTCATCTACGTTCAAAAAGGATTCTCTATAGCTTCTGGCTCAAAATTAAGGCTTAGCGAAAATCCAATTCCTGAAAATTTCAATGACTTCAGTTGGTTTTCTTGTACCTAAATCTTTAATAATCCGTGTTTATCTGCGTTCAAAATGGAAATTCCCATATCTGAACGCAAACAAAGCATAATGAAAAGAACAAATATTAAGGTCTAAGAAGTAGCTCTATTCAGTTAAGATCATAGCGTAAATTTGATAAATATCAACTAACTCCCAACCTCAATAGTTAAGATTCAAAGCCGATGAAAAGAATCAAGAAGAATTGACAGAGGGGAGATTTCCTTATAAGATGGCATTGATGGTTCTTGGCAATTATTAAGCACTTTGAAGCTGTGTCCCCTGCTCGTGACGTTTAAGCAGTTAGCCAATGTGGAAAAAGTAGTCGCCCTTCCTAAAACACGACACACGTAATTAGGTAAGTGTTACTAATAAATATTGAGATATTGTAGCAGGCAGGATTTTCTGAAAAGAGGAGAAATTCCAAATTCTAACATCTAAATACTAAACAAATTCAAATCTCAAATGTTCAAAACTCAAAACAGGTTCTGTTTTGCTCATTCGAATTCTGGTAACTCGATATTGTTTAGAGTTTAGTAATTGTAATTTAGAATTCAGGAAGATATA
>SDBT01015910.1_pt1 | contig 11939 bp, 14 predicted proteins | sample 2277101 | NCBI WGS metagenome assembly SDBT01 (sample SAMN10404973, study PRJNA504765) | marine sediment metagenome | isolation source: marine sediment core GS10_PC15, 103 cmbsf | place: Arctic Ocean: Southern Knipovich Ridge | collected 2010
AGGCCGGCATCGTCGAGAAGAAATTCGGCGGGGGCAAGCTCACGGATGGGCGCATCCTCGCCGTCAACGGCGAAAACGGCATCCAGGCGCAGATACTGACCCCGGGTTGGCATTTCTTCTACTGGTCGTTCTGGCGAGATGTTACACAGGTCCCTGTTACCGAAGTAAAGGAAGGTTTCGTTGGCTTGCTTACAGCCGCTGACGGCCAGAGCTTGGAACGGGGTGTGATTTACGCCCCCGAATGGGAGCCTATCCCTCGGTAAGGGGCGGGGGCCTGGTTTCGATCTAAACCCCGCGTTTCCAAATACTTACGGGGATTCTAGCTTTGCGTAGCTCCTGCCGCATGTCAGCCGCAAGGTCGGCCGCATGTCTGCCGCAGCTCAGCCCAAGGTCAGCCGCAGCAATGGGGTCATATTGATGACGGGGGAAAGCAGACAAAAGAAAAGGCCCCTGATCTCTCAGGGGCCGTTCGTCTTGGACGCTTTGTACTACTCGTCCGCTTCGTCGTCCGTGTCTTCGCGCATCAGGCGAGCGCAGGCGAGTGCCTTCTCTTCGCTCTTGTACTGGCCGGACTTGACCAGCAGCGCCGCAATCTTCTTGAGCGCCTTGTCGGGATCTTCGAACTGTCGCTCGAAGTCCGCTCTCACCTTGGCGCGGCAGTTCAGACCGTAGGCGTAGCTGAGGTACTCGGACACGGGGTGCTCCTTGGGCACCTCCTTGCCGTCCTTGTCCTTGGTGGTGCCGCGCGCCGCGTCTCCCAGCTTCATGAGGGCGGCCGCCTGCTCTGCGGTGTCGATAGAGAAGACGACCTTGTCGAACTCGATTTCCTTCGTGTCACCCGGGGCCGGAACGCCCTTGACTGTGACCTTGGCCTTTTCGAAGCGGGCCAGGCCTTGGGCCACTGCGGCACGAATCCAATCCTTGTGCAGATTACTCACTTTGTCCTCTTTCTCCCAAGTGTGTCATATGAAGCTCCCGAGCGGTTTGTTCGGTTTGCGTGGGGCTCTAGTCTTGCGGGTTGTGCCGCTCAATATGCTTGATCAGGCGGCGGCGAGCGGTCCAGATCTGGCGCTCGATGTCTGGGACGAAAGTGAGAATGGTGCGGATCTCGCGAATGCGGAAATTCGGATTCGCTTGGTAGTCTGACGCCATGATGCCCGTAATCTCTTTGAGCGCCAAAGCTGCCAATTCATTCAACTCTTCATTTTCCATAGCTAACTCCTGCGGAATGCTCAGGAGCTTGATATGACACACCTGGATGTGTGTTGGGTTGTTAGATTAGGTTGTCAAAGATCCCGGCTTCGGGGCCGGCCGTCTATCCCAAGTGTACGCCCCCGCGCCAGGGAATGCTATCGCTTTTCTTTCGCTTTAGTAAATAGATATGTGAATAATTGTTAACGCACTTCGAGCGCCGGCGCCGAAAATAATTCGGACCTCTCGATCAATGCAGATACGTGGATAGGTGATCCAGATAAATGGATCAGCCAGCCGCCCCCCTGTCGGACCAGTTGGGTCCCATACCTCGCCCTGACGGGGGATCCTCAACTCCGCATTATTCCACTCGGAAAGCCAAGTTCTAAAAAATTTTTTGACTAAAATGGCTTCGTCATCTCTCTCTTTATCCCCGACGGAACGAAAAGAATTATAAACTAGAGCGCCTTTACGGTTCCCGTTATTTACTATTCCCCTGGATAAGCATGCTTTTGTGCGAGCTTCTGCTGTTCATAGCCTGAACAGGTTTATTTTTGTAAAACTTACTGTTCAGGCTTGACAGGAGTCGAGTTCAGACTTATATTCGAGTGGGGTATCCTCGAAGTGCTACGCTCCTCACCCTGATTGCGGCGGGGGGAGTCGAGTGGGGCTCTTGCAGGCTTTGAGGGTACCCTCTTAATTGATCCGCAACGAGGTAGGAATGGAGATCAGCGAAGAAGAAGCGGAGAGGATGCTGAATAATCCGAAGAACCTGATGAATAATGTCAGGTTCGTGAAGCTTCGTAAGGGCGGCCGTAACGGCGGCAAGGAAGTTCCTAAGATCATCCGAGAACTCATTGGCATCGCTGCTCATAAGGATCCCGCAAAGGTCGTAGCCGGCGAGTTCGGCGTCAGTACAAGCACAGTCGCCGCCGCTAAGAAAGGCAACGTCGGCGTCAATCGACACGACCCTGAGTTGAAGAACAAGATCGACACCGCAGTCGATGAAGAGAAGAAGTCAGTACGCGACGTTGCACTGGACCGTGTCGCTCATATGCTCGCGACGACGATTACGCCTGAGAGCCTTGACGGAGTTACGAATCCGGCTAAAGCAGTCTCTATTGCAAAAGATCTGGCGGCGATAGCCGACAAGGTCCAGACTCGCGGCCCCAATGTCGGCAACGTGGTCTTCATGCACATGGCTCGTGAGAAGGCTGAGAGTGAGTATGGAGAACCAATTATTATCGAGCACGTGCCCGATAAGAAGAGGAGTGACTAATGGTTTCCCGCAGAGCCTTTTTCGCCACGCTTCCACTATCTTTCCTCCTGAAGCTCAAGCCCCTTCAATGTCCGCAGTGTGGGCACCAACATATGCTTCCCAATTACTGTGGAAAGGATGTTTGGAAGGCGCAAAACGGGCTCAAGGCCATGATCTGCGAATGTGATATTCGCAAGCTTGGTCATCACTGGACTGGGCGAGAGAACCCCACACTTCCAGCAGATTACAAAAGAAGGCTGCTATTGTCAGAAGAGCGGCGCCGTGAACTCGAACGTTCGCAGGCACGTGAGCTGTTCGAGCGGGACGAGCCCTTCTATCGAGGAGTTCAGTGGCGGTAGAAGAAGTCCAGCACGACTCTGAGCACTTCATTCCTTTCGCTCGTCAGGAGGAATTCTTTGGTATCCCAACTTCAATCAAAGAAGCGTTCTTCGGAGGTGCTGCTGGCCCAGGCAAGTCTTATGCACTACTCATGGATCCAATACTCCGGAGACTCCATGAACACCCTCGATTCCATGGAATCCTCTTTCGTGAGTCCTTCCGAGAGCAGGAAGAATCACTGGTTTTTGAATCCCAGCACCTCTATAGACCACTAGGGGCCACTTACAGTGGCAAACCTACCTTCGCTTGGAAGTTTCCTTCCGGAGCAGTAATCCGCTTCGGTTATCTTCAGAGGGATGAGCAGGTTTATCAGCATGATACTGCTCAGTATAACTATGTCGCCTTCGATGAACTCACAGCCTTTACCCGTTTCCGGTGGATGTATCTTGTCCACGTCAGGTGTCGTACAACCGTTCCAGGTTTACCTGCATATGCCAGGGCAGCTTCCAACCCACTCGGAATCGGACACGCCTGGGTTAAAGAGAGATTCATCGACCCTGCTCCAGGAGGCAGACGGATCATAGCAGAGCAGATGCCTGACGGGACGACTGTCAAGAGGATCTTCATCCCCGCAAAGGTGACAGACAATCCTCTCATCATGAAGGAGAATCCAGAGTACATCAACTCTCTGATGCTCCTTCCTGAAGCTGAAAAGCGCTCCAAGCTCTACGGAGACTGGGATGCTGTAGCCGGACAGGTCTTCACTGAGTTCCGCACTCAGCAGATGCCCGATGAGCCAGATAACGCCATCCACGTTATCAAGCCCTTCAATATCCCAGAATTCTGGCCTGTGATCCTAGCAATCGACTGAGGAGCCGATGACCGAAAAGCAAGTCAAGATCAAGATCTGGGGAGCTGACCTCGCACGTCGGGCTCATCGCTATGTCAATCTCAAGACTCCAGCCTCTCTGGACCGCTCAGCATGGGGAGACAGAGGCGACGAGAAGACGCTTTCCCAGCAAATCGAGGAAGCTACTCTTCTCCCCATGGAGAGAGCGGATTCCGATAGAATCGGCGGCAAGCTCCTCATGCACGAATACTTCAGGTGGAAGCCCAGACCTGTACGATTTGAGCCGCCTACGGGGTACAGTAAGGATACGGAGGATTTGATTTTTCGCCGACGTGGCGAAGAGGCTTCTCTACGTTATCGCCAGTACTTTGACCCCGAGCCACCTGAGGAGAACCTTCCGCAGTTTCAAGTCTTCGACACTTGCCCCGAATTCATTCGGGCAGTTATCGCTTGTGTCTCCGATCCGAAGAAGCCGGAGGATGTCCTCAAGTTCGACGGGGATGATCCTTACGATGGAGGCAGATACGGCTTCAAGCGAGTCCACCGTTACTTTGACGAATCCGCGGATGCTCATAAATCACTGGTACGACGTGATACAGTCATAGAGAAACTACGCGCTACTGGCGACATGACATCCTTCTATCAGGAGATGGAGAAACTTGAAGAAGATGAGAGAACTGATGCGGCGCCTGTTAGGCGTTACCACAGCTTCCGCACCCGTCGATCCCGTAGAGCGGCTTATCGAAGCCAATGAGCGTCTCATCGAGCAGTTACAGCTTGATATCGCATATGAGCGTTCAGTCAATACCGCTCTGCTTGCCCGCCTCGGTTCTGAAGTTCTTCCAGCCCCACAAGCTGAGATCAACTTTGAGGACTTTCAAGCCGTCGGCAGAGCCGCAAGGACGCCATCTCAACTGAAGGCTAGAGCAATTGAGGTTCTAGCTGAGAGAAGGAAGAAGTCTAATGAAAAGACTGCTTAGCCTAATCGCCATAACCTTCCTCGCAGCCCTCTTGGGTGCTGTGAGTTGTGGAGGAAAGCCGCCTCCGGTTGACTGTCGGGTGCTCGGCTGTGATCTGGGTCTCGTCTGTGAAAAGGTGGACGACGTCTACAGATGCGTGCCCACTCCACCCTGCAAGCTCGGAGAGTGTCCGGATGGCCAGGTTTGCGTCGATGGGAAGTGCGAGCCCGAGCCTCCGTGGAAGTGCGAGCTGAACATGCCCGGCTGCCACGAGGTAGGCCAGACATGCTCGACTGTTGAACAACCCTGTTGGCACAACCCGACAACCAATCCGGAGCACTGCGAGGAAGCGCCAGCCTGTGAGCCTCCTCCGAGTGGAGAATGTACTCTCGGTACTCCGAAAGCATCTGAAGCAATGAACCCTGAGTACAAGATCCAGCGCCAGAGCAAGATGATCGTGACGGGCACTCCGATTGCTCAATTCGGGAAGGAGTACTACTGCCAGCCAGGTCTTTGGCCCGAAGCCTGCGAGGCTGGGCGAGTTCGAGGGCCGGTAGCCCCTGATGGGCATCCTCAGCGACTCGCCTGTGAGCAGCACTTCAACGAGCAGCCTTGTCCTACGTATTCCGCAGTAGAGTCGAACGGACACATCTCATTCGACCCCTGGTTCGTGATTGGGGGTGTCAATCAGAATCACCCGAAGAACGTTGCCGCTGGCTGTAACGGGGAAGACTGGGTCAAGGAAGGCCAATACACTCAATCCGGGATGTGGTATGTTGCCACCGTCCACGGAGACACAAGGGTAATGGGCTGCATCGCAGACGGAACAATCTGCGGTGTCAGCAAGTTTAGGGTGGATAACTAATGCCTGGATCAGGACTGCACACACCGATGACGCCTCGGATAGTGGACCCGTTTGCCACTACCGAGAAGAATGGTATTCGTCGGTTCACGGATTCCGCTCTCGATGAAGCCATCACAGCCGCGATTGCTCGGAAGAAAGACAAGAAGGATCTCGTGGTTGTCGGTCACATCGACAGAGAGAAGCTCTACTTCTCTGCCCTGTACAAGCTCGGCGATGATTTCTCTCTCGTCGCTGCTGCGTACAAGTCGAGGTCGGCTCCATCCGACTGGGGCTACGGAGCCGAAGTCATCTGGACACCGTTCTAGTGGTTATTGGACCGTTCGCCTATGAGGGGGAGGATATGCCAGTGAGTGAAAAGTACCAGGTCAACCCACCGTACAGCCTCTGGAAGACCGTCTGGAAGGGTCTCCGGCCAGCGTTGTGGGCATCCGGAGCCGCTGCAGGGCTCGTGTTCGCAGGATACTTTGCCGACGCAGGGGTACTCATCGAGATGGGCGTTCCGTCTCTTCTCGCTGTGTTCCTAGCAGAGGCTATCCGCAACGCCGTTAAGGAGTACAGACGGAGGAAGTAAATGGGAACGGCGCCGCCTGAAATACTCGGAATGGAGGCTCCCGTAGAAGAGCCCATGGGAGGACCTCCGCCTGGTCCTCCTATGGGTCCTCCTCAAGGCCCTCAAGGTCCTCCTGAGCCTGAGGTCACGACGTTTCAGATTGGAAACTCAGTCGAGCTGACTGACGAGGAGAAGACTGCCCTCAGGTGCATTCGAGACACCATTACTGAGCCAGACGATGAGATTCGGGAGAAGATGACTCCCATCTGGCAGATGTATGAGAACTACTGGCGTGGGATTCAAGACGTCGTTTATGATACGGACTCACAATCCTTCCTCTCTGCCGCTGGCGTATTGAAGTCCGCAGGCGAACTGGAAGATACCTACATTGGCTCTAAGATCGTAAATACCTACAGAGCAAGAGGCGAGTCCATCGCTGCTGCACTAAGCACTGGAACCCCGCAAGTCAAGTTCTTCCCAGAAGACGCAGATGACCCACAAGACATCAACACCGCAAAAGCTTACTCGAAGGCTTCTGAGTACATCGCCGACGACAATGAAGCGAAGCTCCTGCACCTGAGAGCGATCTACACCCGCTGGAATCAGCCTTTCGTAGCCTACTACAACACGTATGTCTACGATGAAGAGTACGGAATGCTCGAGAAGCGGGAGTACGGCTCGTCAGAGCAGGATATGACGGAAGCGCACTGCCCTGGATGCGGAGACGAACTTCCCGTTCAGACTCCGAACAGCATATGCCCCGACTGTGGCCAGGAGGCAGTCCAGGAGACTACGACAGAGACGATCCCCGCCGTCACGAAGATCGAGGAGATCCCCAAGGGCAAAGAAAAGATCGAAGTCTACGGACCGCGCCATGTGCGTATCCCCTACAACATCAAGAAACTCCAACAAGGTGGATACCTCATTCTCGAGACGGAAGGTCACTGGGCGCAGTTGGTGAGCATCTTCCCTCAGCTTCAAGCCGAAGTGAAGGAAGGTTCTCCAGCGCAGACCTCAACCTCGGATCAATCCCGCATTGCTCGGCGGTCTCTTGAGGGAGCGACTCCTGACTCTGATCAGAGAACGCTCCATCGCTGTTGGTTCCGCAAGTGGACATATGAGCTTATCGCTGACGAGAATGTGAGAGCTTCTCTTCGTGTCAAGTTCCCCGAAGGCGTGCAGGTGACTTTCGTCGATGAAATCTTCGTGGAAGCCTTCGATGAGTCCATGGACGAGCATTGGACCCTCGTGCCGGATCCCTTCGCTGAGCATGTCCATGGAGATCCTATGGGGAAGCCGATGATCCCCATTCAGGACATGACGAACGACGTGGTCCAGCTTACCTTGGAGAAGATCCTCTTCGGTATCCCCGACTCGTTTGGGGACCCAACGGTCCTCAACTTCAAGAAGTATGCGAACTCTGAGAAGTCTCCCGGTAGTATCTTCCAAGCGAAGCGACCACCTGGACAGAACCTGGATGCCGGATTCTTCCAGTTCAAACCTGCGACCCTCGGAGATAATGAGAGCATCTTCCGTGATGCGCTCGACCAGTACGGAATGTCGACGACAGGAGACTTCCCTGGAATTCATGGCGGACCTTTGCAGAAGGGTTCTTCGAGAACTGCTGATGAGTATCGTCAAGCAAAGCAATCCGCTCTTCAGAGACTCGGCATTCTTTGGTTCAACCTCGGCATCTGTTGGGCTCAGGTGATGAAGAAGGCTGTTAACGAGCTTCGGATTCACATGAAGTTCCAGGGTGAGGATGTGAAGTTCGTCGAAGAGGCCGGAAAGGGGTTCCTCAATGTCTGGATCAAGCTCGCGGACATCGCAGACGGTGAAATCGGAAGAGTCAGGCCCGAAAACGCTGATACATTCCCTCTCACCACAGAGCAGCAAAGAGGCGCACTGCTCGAACTTATCCAGACTGGAAATCCCATGCTCTCAGACTTCGTCTTCTCACCTGAGAATATCGGAGAGATGTCTCGGATCCTTATCGGACTGAATCGCTTCAAGGTTCCGGGTGAGGAAGCTCGCGAACAGCAGCTCCAGGAGATCCACGACATCCTAATCGGTGCGCCGGTCATGGTCGATGAGATGATGGATGACCATGAGATGCACGCCATAACAGGGAAGTCGTGGGCAGCGGGTGAGGATGGCAGGAAGACCAAGGAGATCAACCCGCAGGGCTTCCAGATGGTCGTCGAGCACGTACAGCAGCATGAGTTCATTCTACAGATGATGCAGGAGCAACAAGCTGCTGCTGAAGCCGCAGCCGCAGAACAGGGTCCCGCTCCTAAGGGCGGTCAAGCACAGAAATCAGGAGCGGCAGAGTCAGTACCGCCGCCAGAGGGATAAGAAGATGGAAGGAATGATGTTCGGCGAGAGCGTAAAGAGCTTTGACGAACTGGCGGCTGCATCCATGCTCGCGACTGCCGAAGGGAAAGAGTTCGCAGTTCCAGACAACAACGCGGGATTCTCCTGGCAGACGGTGTTAGGCACGAACCCCGACGCGATCTCTATGCAGCTTCAGATCTCCCTCGATGGATCGAACTGGACTGCTCTCGACACCTCGACAGCGGTAGGTGGAGAGGTGCGTTACATCGCTGGTTCGGCCAAGTTCGTTCGTGGCTACATCGGTAGTATCACGCTTGGGAGTGGGGATGAACTCACTCTCGAGATCTCTCTAGTGAGAGGAGGGTAGTATGCAATGTTACAAGTGCGGAGAGAAGTTCGACTTCTCCTCGTATGGCAAGAACAGGGATGGCGTGACGTCGTTCGCGAGTGATCATGCTTCCCAAAAAGGCTGTGACTGGCCCGCCAACCACATCGGCGAGTTGGTGAAACAGCTCCGAAAGGAGGGAGGTAAGTAATGCCTACCCTTAGACTAGGCGCGACGGTCAACCTGTGGAGCGCAGAGACCTTCAGCGGTCTCACCGCAGGTGACTATTCAGCAGTGGCAGAGTTTCTGCCCGGACAGGCTCGAGGCTTCCTTGTCTTCGAGCTAGTATTCAGTGCAGCGCCGACGGCGGTATCGCTCGACATCGAGCACGCCGAAGCCGGCGTCATCTATAGGAGACTGGTCAACTTCACGAAGGCTGTGGAGAGCTTCTCCTGTGCAGCGACACCTGGGAAGTACCGGGTCAAGGTCGTCACCGTGACAGCAGCGGCAGCAGAGACGCTCACCCTGACAGTCAAGGCGCAGACCGAAGCTCCGGCAGTCGCGGACAACATTGAGATCAACGAGGCATCCGGTGACTCCGCCGGTGCCGTCCTGAGAATGGGACTCTCCGGATTCCCGCTCAGGAAGGACACAGCTGGAACGACGTTCATCTATGGGAACTTCGTGAATGACGCAGTCTCAGGGACCACCAATGGGCTGCAGATCACCCTGGACGCTGGCGGGACGTTGCAGACGTACACCAACGTCATCAACGCGATCCTCAACGCGACTGCTCAGCTCAGAAACCCGTTCTGTTTCTACGGTGACTTCAACTGGACGACTCTTGTCGGTGTGCAGGGCTCTGGTGGTGTTTACGGAGCCTATGTTGCCTTCCCGACTGGGGTTCTCGCGGAGACGGGTAACTTCGGTGGGATCAACCTCGAGTTCGCGGTTCCTGCTGGACTCACACATGCGGCTAGTGGTACTCCTCAGATTGCCTTCCTGAGATTTGCTGTCACTGGTGATGGTACTGCCATCACGTCGTTGGAGACTGCTGGTATCGCCCAGGGCAGACTCTGCCTCATGAACCTTCAGGGATTCACAGCTGGAGGAAGTCGTTGTTTCGCCACTGGCACGAGCACTGCCTCAATCGCTGCAACTCTGCGCATCCTGATCGGCACAACCGAGTACTTCATCATGCTCTCTGCTGGAGCGTCCACGTAGTCTTAGGAGGTCGTTATGAAATTGTCTGTGTTGGAACGGTTGATCGTGTTGAACATCCTCCCGAAAGAGGGCGACGTCACAGCTTTGCGCGTTCTTCGTGATCTCGCTGGAAGACTTAGTTTCAGTGAAGAGGAACTCGCTCTCCTGCAGTTCATACTCATTCCTGGTCCTCCAGAGAGGACAGAGTGGAAAAAGGACGTAGTCGGTGAAGTCGAAATTTTGCTTGGGCCAAAAGCTCATAACCTGATTGTTGAGTCTTTCGAAGCACTCAACCAGGCCAAGCAAATGAAAATGGAATTTCTCCCGGTGTACGAGAAGTTCACGGAAGAGCCAAAGGAGTAGTGAAACATGACGAACGGTAGCAGTGAAGCCGACGACCTCGCCGCTGAGGCCGCGGACGATCTCGCGAGGACACATGCTCTCCTCGACGCTGAGGATAAGGGCAAAGGCGAGGGCAGTGGTGAAGGCGAGGGTGAGGGCGAAGGAGCTGGCACCGGAGAAGGTGAAGGTGAAGGCGCTGACCCTGGCGACGTCGGAGATCTCGGAACAGGTGAAGGTGAAGGAGCCGGCGAAGGCGAAGGTGAAGGAGAGGGGAAAGAAGGAGAAGAAGAGGGAGAGACCGAAGAAGAGAAGACTGCAAGGGAAGCGAAAGAGGAAGAGGAAAGTCTCGAGGGTGAACTCGAAGGCGAGTTCCGAGCCGAGGGCGAACCTCCACTCCTCCGAGAGATCAACAAGAAGTTCCCCAAGATTCTCAAGGAGATCAAACCCCTTCGCGGTGTCCTCTTCCGAGAGAACGCGTACAGCCAAGTCTTCGTTGATCCTCAAGAAGCCAATCAGGCTGCACAATCCCTCGACGACTATCGCGAGTTCGAGCGTGAACTCATGGGCGGCTCGACCGAAAAGGTGCTGAGCGCGATCAAGAGTACAAACGCTGATGGATTCAAGAGATTCGTTAGTACCGTTCTCCCCGTACTTCAAACGCTCGATGCTGGCCTCTACTCAGAAGTGGCTACACCAGTCGTTGCGGCCATGCTACAACGGGTCGCACAAACAGGTAAGGCCACAGGCAACAAGAACCTCGAGAATTCTGCGAAACATATCGCTGGCCTCATTTGGCCAAACCTCAAGGGGGAGGTTCCAGAAACACCCAGGGCTCCCGTCGTTGATGAAGCGGCGCTGGCTCGTGACAAGGCGCAGGACGAGCGTGAACAAACGTTCGAGTTGCGCGTCCGAAAGGATTTTGTAGGTGGCGTGAAGGGAATGAGCGAGAAGTTGCTTCGCAAGCGAGTCGATAAAGGACTCGATCCGAACGACGCTCTATCTCCCTTCTTGAAAGCCTCAGTCGTTGACAAAACGATTAGAGACGTCCAGGAGTTGATGGACGAAGATACTCGTTTCAATCGTGCGATGGATAACCTCTTCGACAAGGCTCGAAGGGGTGGGTACTCAAATGAGTTCAAAACCCGAATGATTGGCACGTTTCTCGGGCGTGCAACGCAACTCATTGGACCCATCAGGAAGCGTTATCTCCGTCAGGCGCTAGGTAAGTCTGATGGGGGTAAGAAACCACCAATGAGACGTCAGGTCGGCGAGGGTGCTGGAACGAAGGGTGGTGTAGAGGTCGATGCAGGTAAGATCGACTTCAGTCTATCCTCCGATATGGACATTCTCTCTGGCAAGGCGACTCGCAAAAAGCGTTAAGGAGATAGGCAATGCCTGCTCAAGATGAAGCTGCCGTTGCGGCAGTAGAGCTGGAGCACGTGGACAAGATCACTCCGGTCTTGTTCGAGCGCGAAGGCCCGTTCTTCAAGTGGGTGGATACTGCCGAAGACGTCGAGATCTCCAATCGGGATGCGAGGGTTCCCCTCGAAGTGTGGCCCGGAGGCAACTTCGGACACTACAATCCTGATGGTGGCGCCATGGGTCTGGGTTCAGCACCGAAATATGACAAGGCTGTGATCAACAGCCAGCACCTCAAGATGGGCACCCAGTACACGCGGAAGGCAGAGTGGGCGACAGAGAGTGGTCGGAAGGCTGTGGTGAA
>SDBT01015911.1_pt1 | contig 11938 bp, 9 predicted proteins | sample 2277101 | NCBI WGS metagenome assembly SDBT01 (sample SAMN10404973, study PRJNA504765) | marine sediment metagenome | isolation source: marine sediment core GS10_PC15, 103 cmbsf | place: Arctic Ocean: Southern Knipovich Ridge | collected 2010
TTTTTATCTTGTTTATTAATTAAACGTATGATATCATATAATTATGATAAGTTCAAGGATAGAAAAAATCCTTCTTACTATAATTAAGTTAGGGATAATAATAATTTTATTCTTACCCTTATTAGTTTATCGTCCAGTTCTTTACCCATATGTTTTTTCAAAGATTTTAAGTTTTCAGGTTATAGTGGAAATTATTTTTGTGATCTGGTTATTTTTAGCTCTTTACGCAGGGAAAAAATACAGGCCTGATTGGAAAACTCCCTTAGTTATTGCCCTAAGTTTATTTATGGGCATTTTATTTTTAACCTCTTTAACAAGTGTAGATTTTGCTAAAAGTTTTTGGAGCACTCAAGAAAGAATGAATGGGGTTATTACTTTATTACATTTTTATGTTTTTTTTATTGTTTTAATTAGCACTTTTAAAAACAAAAAAGACTGGCAAAGGATTATTTGGGCTAGTTTAATATGTTCTTTTTTTGTTGGGATGTATGGAATAGGTCAAAAATTTGGTTTAGAATTTTTGTTAAAAAACAGCGCAATAAGAATGAGTGCCACCCTGGGTAATCCTATTTTTCTGGGAGTTTATGCTTTGCTTCATGTATTTTTAGCTGGAATTTTGTTTTATTTTCAAAAAACAAAAACTGGTAAGATTTTTATTATATTTTTTTTAGTCTTTAACATAAGCATTTTATTTTTAACTGCTACGCGCGGAGCTTTGATCGCTTTTGGCACAAGTGTTGTTTTTGGCTTAATTTATTTTGCTTTTTCAAAACAATCTAAAAGAAAGGTAAAAATTTTGAGTTTAATTATGCTCTTAACAATAATTGGAAGTAGTTCATTTATTTATTTTAACAGAAGCAAAGAGTGGATTAATAAAATGCCACAAACTGTTCGTCGTTTAACAAAAATTGATTTAGAAAAAAATAAATCTAGATTAATTTCTTGGCAAATTGGTTTACAAGGGTTTAAAGAAAAACCACTTCTTGGTTATGGCTGGGAAAATTACGATATTGTTTTTAATAAACATTATAACCCATGGTACTTAAACAAAGGAAATCAAGCAACTTGGTTTGACCGTTCTCACAATCAAGTCATAGACATTTTAGCTTTAATGGGAATATTTGGAATATTGTCTTATTTAGCAATCTTTGGAATTGTTTTTTGGTTATTATTTAAGAAAATAAAGATTTTAGATAATTTAAAACAGAAAATACCTTTTGTTCTTTTAGGGTTAATGTTCTTGGCCTACTTTGTTCAAAATCTTTTTGTTTTTGATACGCCAGCCCCTCTGATTGTTTTTTATTTTAGTTTAGCTTTGGTTTATTTTTTAACTAAAGATTCTTTTAAGCAGGTTCAACCTGACCAACAGGTTGACCATAGTAAAAAAAGTAATTTCCCTTTGCCGGTTTTTATTCTTTTAATTCTAATTTTCTTGCCCTGGGCTATGTACAAGTTTAATATTGAACCGTTTCAACAAAGCCGTTTAGGGGTTAGAGCCATTCAGGCTTCAAAGCTTGATTTAAAATCAAGTCTTTATTTATATGAACAAGCATTGGCAAAGCCTTGTTTTACTAATCCAGAGGTTAGGGTTTATTTGGCTCAAGCAGCGGCTGAGCAATATCCAAAAATTTCTTCTGAAACGTCTCAAGAAGATTTAAGTCTTATTACTGAAGCAACGGAAATGGCTATTGCTGAGTATAAGAAAAGTGTTCAAGAACATCCTTTAAATGCCCGTCATTGGTTGTATTTAGGCCAGTTATATAATTTAGGAATAAACTATAATGCAGAATATATAGAAGATGCTAAAGAAACATTAAAGAGAGCGTTAGAATTATCACCAAAACGTCAACAAATATATTATGAATTAGGAAGAGTGTATTTTTATGAAAAAAATTATGAATTGGCTATTAATATCCTTAAGCAAGCGATTGTTTTAGATCCTCAAGTTAAAGATGCGCATGAAAAATTACAAGCAGTTTTAAAAATATTAAAAGAGCAAGAACCAGAATTAGTTGAAAAAACAGAACAATTTTTAAAAGAATTAGAAAATTAAAGTTATAAGAATGAATAAAAAAAACTATAAGATTTTAGTCACTGGCGGAGCTGGCTTTATTGGTTCGCATATAGTAGACAGGTTAGTAGGCGAGGGATATAAAGTATTTGTTATTGATAATTTATCAACAGGTAGAAAGGAAAATTTAAATCCAAAAGCAAAGTTTTATAAAACAGATATTCAAAGCTCAAAAATTTCTCAAATTTTTAACAAAGAAAAACCAAATATTATTTTCCATTTAGCGGCTCAGATTGATGTCCGTAAATCAGTTAAAAATCCAGTTGCTGACGCTAAAATGAATATTCTTGGTAGTTTAAATTTAATTCAAAACTTTAATCGCATAAATTCAACTCCTAAATTAAAAAAATCAGCTAAATTTATTTTTTCTTCTACTGGGGGGGCAATTTATGGAGATACCAACATTATTCCTACTCCAGAAACTCATATGGAATTACCACTTTCACCATATGGCATTGCTAAATTAACAATTGAAAAATATCTTAATTACTATTTTAAAGTATTTGGTTTGCCTTTTGTTGCTTTAAGATATGGAAATGTTTATGGTCCAAGACAAGATTCAAAAGGAGAAGCTGGAGTAATTGCCATTTTTTGTGATAAAATACTTCAGAAAAAACAACCAATTATAAATGGAGATGGTAAACAAACCCGAGATTATGTTTTTGTTAAAGATGTGGTTGAGGCAAATATGACTGTATTTAAAAGAAATATAACAGGAGTATTTAATATTGGGACATCTAAGCAAACGTCTGTTAATACTATTTTCAAAAAAATCCAAAAATTTATTAAATCAGATTATAAAGAAAAACATGGCCCAGGATTGGCTGGTGAACAAAAAAGAAGTTGCCTTAGTTATAAAAAGGCTAAGAAAACATTTAATTGGGAACCAAAATATAGTTTAGAAAAGGGGTTAAAACAAACTACAGAGTGGTTTAGAGATAAACAATGAAGTTAAAAACCTTAAAAACAATTAAAAACTTAAATAACAAAAGAGTTTTAGTTAGAGTTGGTTTTGATTGTCCAATTAAAAATAGGCGAGTGGTTGATGATTCAAGAATTCAACAGGCTTTGTTAACAATTGAATATTTGGCCAAGCACAAGGCCAAAGTAATTTTAATTACTCATTTAGGAAGACCAAATGGAAAAAAAGTAAAAAAATATAGTTTAGCCCCAGTCGCCAAATATTTAAAAAAGGAAATTAAAGATTTTAAGTTTATTAAAACTCCCATCGGCCCTAAACTAAAAGAACAAATTAAACAGATAAAACCAGGCGAAGTTGTTTTATTGGAAAATATTCGTTTTTATGACGGAGAAGAAAAAAATTGTTTAAGATTTGCCAAAAAGTTAGCCGTTTTAGCAGATATATATGTTAATGAAGCTTTTTCAAATTCTCATCGTTTACATTCTTCAATGAACGCGATTACTAAATATTTGCCGTCTTACGCTGGTTTTGCCTTAGAAAAAGAAATTAAATGTTTATCTCAATTTTTATTAAAACCAAAACATCCTTTGCTGGTTATTATTGGCGGTAAAAAAATTACCACTAAGATAAAGACAATTAAAAATTTATTAAAATCAGCAGACCATATTTTAATTGGCGGGGCAGTAGCTAGTAATTTTTTCAAAGCGGGGGGGTATAAAATAGGAAAATCTTTTTTCGAACCAAAAATGATTAAAGCAGTTCAAAGTTTATTAAAGAATAAAAGGGTTGTTTTACCTTTTGACGTTAAGGTTAAAATAAAAAAGGCAAACCTAAATCTTAATATAGGAGACTTAAACGATTTGCCTAATGATTTTGAGATTTTGGATATTGGTTTAGAGACGATAAAGACGTTTGAAAAATATATTAAAAGTGCTAAGATGATAATCTGGAATGGGCCAATGGGATATTTTGAAGACAAGGCTTTTTCTCAGGGGACTAGATTAATTACCAAAGCAGTTTTAAAAAATAAAGGACAAGTGGTTATTGGCGGAGGAGACACTTTGATTGTTTTAAGAAACAAAAAGATAAGCAAAAATATTTTTTCTTGTACTGGCGGGGGAGCAATGCTTGAATTTTTATCAGGAAAAGAATTGCCTGGGATTAAATCATTATTGTATAGATAATAAGGTAATTTAATTATTAAAAAAAATAAAAAAAAATGAATAATCACATACCCAAAATTAAAAAAGTAGACGCTCGTGAAATATTAGATTCGCGAGGGAATCCTACTCTTGAAGTTAAATTGACTTTAGATAATGGTTTAATAGCAAAAGCGGCTGTTCCTTCAGGCGCTTCTACTGGAAAATACGAAGCTTTAGAACTTAGGGATAATGATTTTACGCGTTATGCACGCAAAGGCGTATTAAAAGCTTGCCGCAATGTAGAAAGAATAATTTCTTCAGCCATTATTGGACAAGAACCTGATCCTGAAATAATTGACAGGATGATGATTAAGCTAGACGGAACTAAAAATAAGAGTCAGTTAGGAGCCAATGCAATTTTAGGAGTTTCCTTGGCTGTGGCTCGAGCGGCTGCTTTAGTTAAGAACCTTCCTTTATATAAGTATATTAGAGAGGAATACAAACTAACAAATATTAGGGATGAATATTTTTTACCCACGCCAATGTTTAATGTTATTAATGGAGGAAAACACGCTGATTCAGATTTGGATGTCCAAGAATTTATGGTTATTCCGGCTGGAAAAACAAGTTTTAGAAAAAAAGTACGGATTGGAGCGGAGATTTTTAGTGCTTTGAGAGAGACTTTAAAAAATAGGGGCTTGGGTTTTGCCGTCGGAGACGAAGGAGGCTTTGCTCCCAGGCTTAAAAAAACAGAAAAAGTTTTTGAACTTTTAGTAACCATTACTGAATTTACCCAGCATCGTTTAGGCACAGAAACGTTTTTTGGCCTGGATGTAGCTGCTTCTGTTTTTTATGATGATAAAACAAATAAATATTTATTTGAGAAAAAAAAGCGCAGCGGAGATGACATGCTCAAACTTTATTACAAATGGTTTAAAAGTTATCCTTTAATTTTAATTGAAGATCCTTTTGCTGAAGACGACTGGACTATGTGGCCAAAATTAACAGAAAAACTTAATGCTTTAGGTTCAAAGTTAGTTGTTGGTGATGATCTCTTTACCACTAATGTTGAGCGCTTTCAAAAAGGAATTGATATGAAAGCATGCAATTCTATTTTGATTAAATTAAATCAAATAGGGACTTTAACAGAAACAATTGATTGTATTAATTTGGCCCGCAAACATAATTACAAAGTTATTATTTCTCATCGTTCAGGTGAAACTAATGATGATTTTATTGCTGATTTAGCTGTAGCCGTTAACGCAGACTTTATTAAAACTGGCGCGCCAAGTCGGGGAGAAAGAGTGGCAAAATACAATCGTTTAATGGAAATAGAAGAAGAACTCGGACTGGTTAGCACTAAAGAGTAAATATGCTAGAAAAAGTTGAAGATAAAAAACAATCTGTTATTTTAATTGTTCTTGATGGCTGGGGAATTGCTCCTCCTAGCAAGGGTAATGCTATTGATTTGGCCCAAACGCCATTTTTTGATTCTTTACTTGAAAAATATTCACATACTCAGCTTTGTGCTCATGGCCAACGCGTTGGATTACCAAAAGATCAGCCTGGCAATTCTGAAGCAGGTCATTTAAATTTAGGAGCAGGCAGGGTTGTTAAGGATGATGCCGTGTATATTACAGAGGCTATCAAAGATGGAACTTTTTTTAAAAATTCAGCTTTTCTTGAAGGAATTTTGCATTTAAAAAAGAATAAATCAAAAATTCATTTAATGGGTTTGGTTACAGAGGAAAACAGTGCTCATTCTTCGCCTGAACACTGGTTGTCTATGATTAAATTTTTAGATGAACAAGGAGTTAAAAAGGTTTTTCTTCATCTTTTTACTGATGGTCGCGATTCATCTCAACATGGAGCTATTCAAATTTTACAAAGATTTGAAGAAGGGCTAAAAAACAATCATCACCAGTTTAATAATATGATTAAAGTTGAAATTGCTAGCATTGTTGGTCGTTTCTACGCCATGGACCGAACTAAACGATGGGAAAGAGTTGAGAAAGCCTATGACATGCTCACCCTTGCTAAAGCTGAGCAAGCTAATAGTGGAAAAGATGCCATCACTCAAGCTTATAATCGAAAACAAACAGATGAATTTATCAGCCCAACCATTATTATTAATGATAAGAAAAAACCAATAGCCTTGATTAATGATAATGATTTGGTTATTTTTATGAATCTTCGTTCAGATCGGGCTCGGGAATTAACCAAAGCCTTTGTTCAAAAAGAATTTAATAAGAAAAATCCAAGGTCGTTTAGAAGAGAAAGATTTCCTCAAAACTTATTTTTTATTGCTTTAACTGATTTTGGTCCTGACTTGGATAATATTAGGACAGCTTATCCTTCACGGGAAACAAAAAACAGTTTGCCAGTAATCCTCGACGGTCTTCAACAATTTTACATTGCCGAAACGGAAAAATATTCTCACATCACCTTTTTCTTTAACGGGGGTTATGATCATCCAGTAGCCGGAGAGCAAAGAGTACAAATTCCTTCTGTTAATGTGATTAGTTATGATTCGGTTCCAGAAATGAGTGCAAATAAAATTTGTAAAAGAGTTTTACAAGAAATTCAAAAAGAAAAACCAGATTTTATAATGATTAATTTTTGCAATCCAGACATGCTTGGGCATACTGGAAATTTACAAGCAACTATTAAGGGAGTAGAATATGTTGATAAAAAATTAGCTGAATTAATTAAGGTTGCTAAAAAGGAAAAATATCTTATTATCATTACAGCTGATCACGGCAATGCCGAACAAATGATTAATTTAAAAACAGGAGAGATTGAAACAAAACACACTATTAATCCAGTTCCTTTTATTTTAGTCACGCCAAAAGATAAAAAATTCAAGTTAAAAAAAGATGGCAAATTAGCAGATGTTGCCCCTACTATTCTAGATTTAATGCAAATTAAAAAGCCCAAAGAGATGACCAGGGATTCTTTAATAGAATAAGACCAATGAATAATACATTGCCAAAAATACAACCGGTTATTTTAATCATCCTTGACGGTTTTGGTATAGCTCCACCTAGTCAAGGCAATGCAGTTGCTTTAGCTAAAAAACCGATTTTTGATAAATTAACCATGCTTTATCCAACTATAACTCTTCAGGCTTCTGGGGAAGCAGTTGGTTTGTCATGGGGTGAACCAGGTAATTCAGAGGTTGGTCATTTGAGTTTAGGTTCAGGAAAAATAGTTTGGCAAAATTTGACTCGCATCACTCAAGCAATTACTGAAGGAGGTTTTTTTGACAACCAAGCCTTTTTAAAGGCAATTGCTCATGTCAAGAAAAATAATTCAACTTTGCATTTAATGGGACTAGTTTCTAATGGTTCAGTTCATTCATTAAATAATCACTTATATGCTTTGCTAGAAATTCTGGCTAAAAATAAATTAAAAGATGTAGCTATTCATGCCTTTTTAGACGGGAGAGACACGCCTCGCGACAGTGGTCGAGGTTTTATCACTGATTTACAACAAAGGATTAAGGATATTGGTGTTGGTCAGATTGCTACTTTATCAGGAAGGTTTTGGGCAATGGACAGGGACAATCATTGGGAAAGAGTTGAACAATCTTATTTAGCAATGACAAAGGGTTTAGCTGAAAAAGACTATAAAGAGCCCTTACAAGCTATTAATGATTCTTATAAAAGTAAAGTTTATGATGAAGAATTTGAACCAGTGGTTATTATTAACGAAAAGGGAGAGGCTAAGGCTAAAATTAAAGATAATGATGCAGTTATCTTTTTTAATTTTCGTTCAGATAGAGCCAGGGAAATAACAAAAGCTTTTGTCTCAGAAGATTTTAAAGGATTTAATAGAGAAAAAATAAAGAATTTGCTTTTTGTTGCTATGACAGAATATGAAAAAGATTTACCAGTGGAAATAGCTTTTTCTCCAGAAATTATTAATACTTGTTTAGCCAAAGTATTGAGTGAACATTCTTTAGGGCAAATGCACGTTGCCGAGACGGAAAAATATGCTCATGTTACTTTTTTCTTTAATGGCGGACAAGAAACTGTTTATCCTGAAGAAAAAAGAATTTTAGTCCCATCTCCCCGCATTGCTTCTTATACTCAAAAACCAGAAATGTCTGCTCCTGAAGTAGCCCATCATGTTTTATGGGGAATTGACAGCAAGCAATATCAATTTATTGTGGTTAATTTTGCTAATCCAGACATGCTTGGCCATACAGGAGATACACAAGCAGCTATTAAGGGAATAGAAGTTTTAGATGGATTTCTTGGTCAGATTATTGACTTAACCTTAAAAGAAAATTGGGTTGTTTTAATTACGGCTGATCATGGCAATGCTGAAGAAATGATTAATTTAAGAAGTGGAGAAATAGATAAAGAACATACTACTAATCCAGTACCTTTTATTATTGTTGATAAAAATAGAGAGAATAAAAGCCCATTATCAGAACCACCAGATTTAGTTTCAATGACTCCATTGGGTGTTTTAGCTGACGTAACCCCGACTATTTTAAAAATCATGGGTTTAAATAAGCCGCCAGAAATGACGGGTGCTTCTTTAATTTAAAATAATAATTTTATGGAAATAAAGTATTTTATTCAAAATTTTGTCTTAGATGACAAGAACAAAAAATTTTTAGAAGAGAAGATTAAAAAATTAGAACATTTTTCAGATAAGATTTGGGAAGCCAAAGTAGATGTAAGTTATAATCCAGATCGGATAAAAGAGGAGATTTTTAGATTAGAAATTAATTTAAGAATGCCAAATAAAATTCTAAGGGGAGTGGTTCGAGCCGCAAATTTACAAACAGCAATTGACCAGGTGGAACAGAAGTTAAAAAGACAATTAAGAAGATACAAAGGTTTTGGTCAAACAAAAAAACGTTTAACTCAAAAATTGATAAACAAGATAAAGAGAAAGTAAAATATTTATAAGCAAAGAAAAAAAGGCGGCTTAATTGCCGCCCTTTGTTTAAAAATTCTCCTTTCTTTTATCTCTTTCCGACACCCATCAGGTCTCGGATTATTGCCTTAAAACAAGGCAAAATTGTTTCAATGAAATCATGCGCTGAAGGCCCTCGTCCCTTTTCCCTTTCAAAGACAAAGTCTTTTAATTTAGGATTGAGAACATTAATTTTTTTTCTCACCCCTGGCGGTTCTTTATGCACATTGTTTAAGATTATCCAAAGTCGATCTGGTTGTTTTTCGAATTCTTTGACAAATTCCAAAGCAACTATTAAGAATTCAACAATTGGAGAAAATCGATTAGGGGTTTGGCGATTGCCAATACGCGGTTGCAAGTATTTTACAGTAGATTCTGATAAATACTTTTTGATAACCCATGTTATAGCTTCTTCCTGGTCACGAGGTTGTCAATCCATTTTACCAACGCAAACATTGTTAATAAAAACTCTATTTTGAGCGTCAATGATTAAGTCCATTTTAGAACTCCTTTTTAACCATATTACTTGTTCCATGCTGGTTAGTTCATGGCGCGCACTGCCTCGGGTTTAGACAGAATCATTTTACCCTTGATTTTAAGAACCATTTTTATTATATCAGATTTTTGTAAAAAGTCAATCCCTTGTTTTTTCATTAGAATTTGTTAAATTAAGGTCATGTCTTTCTTATCTAAAATTTTTGGTGATTCGAATAAAAAGGAGTTAAAAAAACTTCAGCTTTTGGTTGATAAAATTAATATTTTAGAGCCAGAATTTGAAAAATTAAATAAAAAAGAATTAAAAGCCAAAACAAAGGAATTAAAAAAAGCTTTGACTCAAGGCCAAAGCAAAGAAGATATTTTACCTCAAGCATTTGCTTTGGTTAGAAGAGCGGCTCAAATAACATTGAATCAGCGGCATTTTGATGTTCAGTTAATCGGAGGAATGGTTTTACACCAAGGCAAGATTGCAGAAATGAGAACAGGGGAAGGCAAGACCTTAGCGGCTACTTCTCCTGTTTATTTAAATGCTCTTGATGAAAAAGGAGTTCATGTAATTACGGTTAATGATTATTTATCTAAAAGAGATTCTGTTTGGATGGGTCAAATTTATCATGCTTTAGGATTGAGCGTAAGTTGCATTGTTCATGATGAAGCTTTTATTTATGACCCAGAATACCAACCAGCTATTAATGAAGAAGAAAGAGATGAAAAAAGAGATAAAACAGGAACCTTTAGAATAGAAGAAACATATTTAAAACCAATTAGCCGAAAACAAGCTTATCAGGCGGACATTACCTATGGAACCAATAATGAATTTGGATTTGACTATTTAAGGGATAATTTAGTTCATAGTTTAAATGAGGTTTCTCAAAGAGAGCTTAATTATGTCATTGTTGACGAAGTAGATAGTATTTTAATTGATGAGGCCAGAACCCCTTTAATTATATCCGTGCCCGCTGAAGAATCAGCTGATTTGTATTATAAGCTGTCTAAAATAGTTAAGAATTTGAAATCAGGAGAAGACTATATTATTGATGAAAAAACAAGATCGGTTAGTTTTAGTCAGACAGGCAAAGAGGGTTTTAAAGGAACAATGAAAGATTTAAAAGGACCTGAAAAAATAATTGAAGCTTTAGGGGAAGACCCTTGGGAAAATAGTAATTTAACTTTAATTCATCATATTGATGCTGCTTTAAAAGCAAAAACTCTTTTTTTAAAGGACAGGGACTATGTAATTAAAGATGGAGAAATAGTTATTATTGATGAATTCACTGGTCGATTAATGATGGGAAGAAGATATTCTGATGGTCTTCATCAAGCTATTGAAGCTAAAGAAAACGTAGAAGTCAAACAAGAATCAAAAACTTTAGCCACAATTACATTTCAAAACTATTTTCGTTTTTATAAGAAACTTGCTGGGATGACCGGAACAGCTTTAACTGAAGCAGAAGAATTTCATAAAATATATAATTTAGAAGTGGTTGTTGTTCCCACAAACAAGCCCATGATTAGAAAGGACACGAATGACAAAATCTATCAAACCAAAGAGGGGAAATTTAAAGCTATTGTTAAAGAAATTAAAGAACGTAATAAAAAAGGACAGCCAATTTTAGTGGGAACAGGAGGGTTTAGTATTGGTGAGAAAACTGTTGGGGCCATTGAAAAAAACAGAATTATTAAAAATCTTTTAGAAAAAGAAGGCATAAGTTGTCAGGTTTTAGATGCAACCAACCACGAGAAAGAAGGACAAATTATTGCTCAAGCCGGAAAATTAGGAGCAGTGACCGTAGCTACAAACATGGCTGGTCGTGGAGTTGATATTGTTTTGGGTGGCAACCCGACCGACAAAGAAGAACAAAAAAAGATTTTGGAATTAGGCGGATTACATATTATTGGGACAGAAAGACATGAGGCCAGAAGAATTGATAATCAATTAAGGGGGCGAAGTGGGAGACAGGGCGATCCTGGTTCTTCCCATTTTTTTATTTCTTTAGAAGATGATTTAATGCGTATTTTTGGTGGTTCTCGCTTAGCCCCAATAATGAAAGGATTAAAGGTCCCCGAAGACATGCCCATTGAAAGTCAAGTAGTTTCCCGTTCAATTGAAGCAGCTCAAAGAAAAATAGAAGGTTTTAATTTTGATACTAGAAAACATCTCTTGGAATATGATGATGTTTTAAATAAACATAGAGAAAAAATTTATCAAAAAAGAAAAAATGTTTCAGAGATGGGATTAGAAGAATTAAATCGGGAAATTCTTAAAATGATTGAAGAGGAAATACAAAGGGTAGTTAAATTTCATACAGCTAATGAAGACAAACATAATTGGGAGATTAAAGAAATTGTTAAAACAATTAAAAATATTTTTCC
>SDBT01015912.1_pt1 | contig 11937 bp, 18 predicted proteins | sample 2277101 | NCBI WGS metagenome assembly SDBT01 (sample SAMN10404973, study PRJNA504765) | marine sediment metagenome | isolation source: marine sediment core GS10_PC15, 103 cmbsf | place: Arctic Ocean: Southern Knipovich Ridge | collected 2010
GAACATATAGCGATGCGCATCGATGATATCAATCACATCTTTCAGCCAGCGCATTTTTGTGCTGTTGATGTGGTAGTTGAACATCTCGAAATCGCGGATGATCTGCTCTTCCTGATGTTCACCGACGTCGGTTTTTGGGAATTTGTCAAAGGCTTGTCCCATGTTATTTCTCCTTTAAGGTTTTGATTAGGTCGACCTTCTTCATATAGAAGGCTCCTTTCACTCCTTTGCCGGAGGCAGTGCTCCGCAGCTCGTTGATAGTTAAGGCACCAAAGTCGATCCCGGGTCCCGCAGATGCGGGTGGGTGTCCGTTCTCATCGTCGACCTCCACCTTAAACCCGAGCTTATCGGAGAATTCATATCGCTTCAGATCCTCAAAAACTCCACGATCAGTGATCCTTAGCTCCCTGAATTTACCGATTGACAAGTTGCCTATTCGGGTCGGGAATGGCATACGGGCGTTCCCGTAGTTCGTTACTATGCAGCGAAACATCGTCTAGCACGCGTGAGTGAGGCACTTTGTGAATACGATGGCATTGACATTTTCAATCGCGAGAGCTGCTTTCATAGTATAAAAATAGTAAGTACATTCGTCAGCTGCTGATCTTTGAGGCTCTATCTTGATTTCCTTCTGCAGGCCGATTATGAGGTTGCCCTTGTAAGTGAGCATCACGTCCGTGTATTCGCCGCCACCGATGATGCCATAGTCATCAACGCCTGCACCATCAGAGCCAAGGTTAGTTGGCATGAGGGGCACGTCAATGATCGGCACCTTGCCGTATCGCGCTTCGACTTTTCCTGTTATTACTGAGTCACCGAGATTTGTGCTGCGAGCAGACAATGCTTCAATATAATCTTGGGTCACGAGATCGGAATTCAGGAATACGAAATTGGCCAGACCGAATCGGTTCTTGTACTTGGCGGGCATGTTTTTAATCATGCGCGCATATTTGATTTCCCAGTTGTACGGGGGATCTTCGTCCTGCTCTGCGATCATCCCGGGAAGGTTCCACTCTGCGCCGGTTGCCGTGTCGCACGCTTCTTTGATGTGAGCTGCTCCGCATACGTTGTTGTAGTAGGTATCTCCACTCTGACTGTTGTTTATGATATAGCGCCAGCCGTCCCACAGGCCTTCGATATCATCAGCTGCCCAGGAGTTATATGCTTGGGTGTCGGACATATAGTAGGCAAATTCGAGCTCGTTTGCGATCTGCTTGGCGATGATCTGCATGAGGTGGTTCTTGTAGGCTGCGCCCTCGATTCCTTCCTCGAGGTCATCATCGTAGACCGGAATGCAGCCACGGATCTTCTGAGCATTTAAGACAATGCGATTGTGAGCGAATTGCTTCTTGTATTTTGCCTCGTTGAAATTGTGGCCGGGATAAAGAAATTTCCCCCCGCCGAATCCGATGTGGCGGATATATTTCGTGGGTTTGGGCATCTTTTCGAAGCGGGCGTAATTTTTCATTACGCTCTCATCGAAGATACAATCCAGAAATCTATCAGCTTCGATAGGTGTGAGCTGGATGGTGGGCAGCGAGATGAGATTGAAGCCAGTTATGTCCTGCTTGCGTAGCATCTTTTTGGTTTTTCTCATAGTTAATTCTCCTTAATTAATTGATAAAAACTACTGTATTTACTCAGCTCCTCCGTCTATTCCGGCTCTACTAAGCCCGGCACATACACGGAAGGATAAAGGTCTTCCACTTCGTCATCTTTTTTGATGGTTTTGTCTTTGTCCTTGTCATCATCGCCCTGTTTGTCGATGCTTTTTTTGATGCCCTTCTGTTTCTCCAGGGCTTCTATTCGGTCTTCCATATCCTTCTTTTCTGTTTCAGCTTTTTCTTTTTCCTCTTTCGCTTCCTTCTCGATCCGATCCTTCTCAGTTTTCTTAAACTGTTCCAGCTCCTCGAGCTTGGCCACAGTTTCATCACTCAGCTTTTCACCATCGTTGTCCACTGTCTTCTCTGTCTTCTCGACCTTGAGGCCGAGCAGAGTCTGCAGGGAAGCGATGGCTGAAGTTCCGCCCTTCAGAAAATCAAGGACCTTTGTGAGCGCGGCTTTGTTAGCCTTGCTGAGAGCTGCACCGGCTTTTTCCAGTGCCTCTTTGGTTATGGTGGGCACGTCAGCGAGTGACGCTTGTTTCACGAGGATCCTTGTGGCTGCAAGAAGGTCGTCGGGCATTGATTCTCGATATTCCTCAAAGGTATTTAAGGCGTTCTCTATGATTTCCCTCGGCTCTTTGGCCAATGTTTCCGCCTTTGCAATTTCCTCTTTGGTCAGCTCGTCGCCATCCTCATCCTCAACAAATCCTTTTAAAATTTCTATAAATTTGTCCATCGATTTCTCCTTGGATTTTTTGATAAAGAATTGTTTACGATTCGCCGTGGATCCTGTGAGAGTGATCTCGTCCACGTCGATGTCGTACATCTTTCTTGGCATACAGACCTCCAAAAAATTTAAAGCCTGTAAGTGTTTTGACCCCCTTCTCACGAAGCGCGTCCAAAACTCTTAGCTGATTTCAGAATCTTGAACGCCCCGAACACCGCTGCGCCTGCAGCCTGGCTTCGGGCTTCAAATTCTAAACCGTGTGTTTAGTCATTTGAATCTATTAGCAACTTAAAAATAATAAAGCTTTTTGCTCTTGTCAAGCATTTAGTTTTAATTATCCAATTTTTTATGGCAGGAATAACAAAGCCAATCTACTTTAAAAGGAAATCTATAATCAGGGTGATGGCCAAGTAATTTCCTTTTAAGTTTGCACTCAGAACAAAGTTTTGGCTTCTTTATTTTTCCAACTTTGACTGCATATTTTACTAATGCAGATGCTTTACATTTTTCAGGATTTAATTTTTGCCATAAATCCACTAATTCTCTATCTCTCTTCGTCCTCTTCCTTCCGTTTTTAGCATACCATTCTCTGTAATACTCAGCTTGCCTTTTTTTATAATCAGGATTAGCTTTATACTTTTTAACTTTTTGGGGATTATCTTTTTTCCAAATAATAACTCTTTTTTTATGACATTCTTTGCAACAAGTTTTATTATTTGAATAAAAATCTTTGATATCTTTTAAATCACCACATTCTTTACACGTCCGCATGCTTCCATTATAAAGTAAAAAAACCCTTGTCTCAAGGTTTTTTTATTATTTCTTTTGAGACCGACCACGGCTTCCATTCATAAATGGCCGCTCCTGTGTCTCGGTTTTTCATCAGCTGTTTTTCGATGTGGCCCTCCCGTTCCAGCTGCCGGAGCACCTTGCGGCTCAGCCCCTGACCCGTCACTATTTTCCCAAAGTGGTTGAATATCTCCTCGGCTCTTTTCATCGTTGCATCGTCCAGTGGTTTCATCTCTTCCTCCTCAAGCTGAGCTCCTCGACGACCAGGCTTTCAGATTCTTTGCAAGCATTGAAGATTTTTACAGCTACTTCGAAAGGATCTATTAGCTGCGCATGATCCTCCCGGTATGCGGTCATCGAGGTGCGCATCGCGCCCAGGGAGATGTTCATCATCTGCACTCCATGCCGTGAGGCCTCATACCAGAATGACCGGCTGAATCCCCTCAGTCCATGCTTGCTCGCACAGTAGGCAGCCTCCAGCTCATTGGCCACAGTCGCGGCCATGGAGCTTATGTTTATTATTGTCCCGGATCCGCGCTCTTTCATCATGGGATATATTCTCATAGTGAGCAGGGAGGGAGCGATGAGATTCACCTCGATTATTCTCCGGAGCTCTTTTTCGCTCATATCGCCGAACGGCTTGTGCACATACATGGCTGCATTGTTTATCAGGATATCTATCTTCCTTTTTGCCGCCACATCATGCAAATTAGCCAGCGTTTTCTCCGATCCCAGGTCACCGAGAACAGCATCGCAGACGACGCCTTTTTTCAGGATCTCGTCAGCGACATCGGCCATCGCCGGCTGATCCCGGCCGTGGAGGATGACGTTGTAGTTGTTTGCAGCAAAATTAAAAGCCAGGCTCCGGCCCAGGCCTTTAGAACTGCCTGTAATTAGGACTGTTTTTCTCATTTTAATTTCTTGCTGTAAAGAATTGAATCCATTTCTCTCTTCCAAAATTAGTTTTCATGTGGCAGGATTTACAAAGAGTAATTAAATTGCCCCAACTATGATTGAATTTGTCGTAATCAATATGGTGGACATCATGAGCAATTCCATTTTCGCTTTCATCACAAACACCACAAATAAAGCCATCCCGAATGCGGATATCAAATTTTAGAGCCTCTGTGAATCCTGGCGCATAAGGTGATAAACCTCCTTGCCAGTTAGGATGTTTGTCTCCAATATTGGCGAACGATATCTTTCTCCGAGTCTCAAACGATTGTGTAGTTCCAAGCCGACGAGTATTTCCCATTAAGCTCGTAGACACTTTTAGTCGTGCCTCTTCCGTATGCCCAATTCCAAGTCTTGCCACACGCAATCTTTTCTGCTCTTTTGGTGGTTTTGATATTCCCTTTTTTGCCATATCTGTGCATGGCCTACATCTATCTGGTTTTGCATGGCCATAAATATCCTTATTACAATCTATACAAATAGTCATATCTCCTTTATTATATACGATTTCATAGCAGTTCGTCCAGGTTGTCGCTGGGTGGCATATGTATTTTATGAAAATCGGTCCGTTCTGGTTGTTCTATTTTTGTGTCCAGGAATCCGCCCATTTTTGTTAGGCGATCAATGATGGTAGCGGCTGTCGGATAGTAATTTTCAGTCAGTGATGGTGCCATCGGGCATGGACAATCTGGTGCTGCGATGTTGACCGGCAATGCTCGCAGTTCATAATAAGTTTGCTCATCTTCGCATATGCGGGATATAATCTCACTCCCCACGCCGAAGGCTTTTGTGCCTACGTCCAAGACCATCACTCTTTCCGTTTTTCTTACGGACTTAAAGATCGTTTCATAGTCGACCGGATTAATACTCACCAGATCTATTATTTCCGGGTCAATCCCATGCATTTTAAGGGGCTGTACGGCCTTCAGAGCCTCGTACAGCGTATCGGAGTTCGCCACTATGGTGACGTCCCTCCCCGGCCTTATAACTCTGCAGGAATCGAGGGGTTGGATATAGTAGTTTTCCGGGACCGTTTCCCTTATCCCATAGAGCCAGCGATGCTCCATAAATATCACCGGGTTGTTGTCCTTGATCGCGGCGATGAGTAGCCCCTTGGCAGTGCGGGGTGTGGATGGGATCACGACTTTCAGCCCGGGCACATGAGCGAACATCGAATGCAGGACTTGGGTGTGCTGCGGTCCGTCTCCCCATCGCCGGCCGACGGCGATACGAATCACGACAGGCACGGGAGATTTTCCTCCAAACATATAATTCCATTTTGCTGCCTGTGTCACGATCTGATCCATAGCAAATAGTGCGAATTCTACTCGACCGTGATATATCACCGGCCGCATACCAGCAATGGCCGCTCCCACACAGAAGCCGGTCGTGGCATTTTCTGAACAGGGAGTGTCAAAAACCCGGCCCGGGTATTTATCCACGAGGCCGGCAGTCGTCCCGTCGCAGCCGTTTTTATAAGTGGCCCCTAATCCCATTATAAATACCTCTTTTTTCCGCTCCATGCTCATGTCCAGGGCCTCTCTTATAGCCTCCACGTATGTCAGGATCCTACTCATGGTACACTCCTTTGGTGAGATCCTCCGGATCCGGCATGGGGCTCTCTTCTGCGAATCGGATTGCTTCCTCTATCTCCTGGATGATATCCATTTTTATGACGTCCAGGATGTCGGGTGCAATGAAATAGTTATCAGTAAAATTTTTCAGCGGGCAGGCTGCGAGCCTGGTCTTCAGATCGTCGACTTTCCTGTAGCCGGCTTTGTCATCCATAAGCGGCGCGCTGTGCGCCAGGTGCCGGTAGGTCATGCACTCGATGACAGTCACCTTTCCTTGTAATTCTTTCTTTTTCGTCCTGGTTGATATCGTTACGAGTTCCATTGCGTTATAAACTTCTACGATATCATTGCCATCGACCTTAAAATATTGCGCTCCAAATCCCCTCACGATATCGCCCAGGTCATATGATTTTGGGTGTCTTGCATCTCTGTCACTCATCCCAGCATATAGGTTATTCTCCACGACGAAAACGACCGGCACCTTCATCAACGCCGCAAGATTTATGGTCTCGTAAAATCCGCCCTCGTCAGCTGCGCCATCGCCCACGAACACGACAGCCACATTCCCGTTGCCTGCTTTCTTGAGTGCGAATGCGGAGCCGGCAGCTATCGGGGCCACGCTCGCCAGGATTGAAATCGATCCCAGGTAGCCCACGCTCTTGTCAATCAGGTGCATGGATCCGCCGCGGCCTCCAGCGCATCCTGTGGCTTTACCATAGAGCTCCGCGACCATCGCCTTCAGATCTCCGCCCTTCGCCAGGTAGTGGCCGTGGCAGCGGTGGGTCCCAAAAGCATAGTCCTTTTTTGTCAGGTTCATACACACACCGACGGCGATTGCTTCCTGACCGATATAAAAATGGACGAAACTCCGGATGTTTTTATCCAGATATTCAACGACCAGGCGCTCCTCGATGAGCCTTAATCTCAGCATCTGGCTGTATGCTATCATGAGTTCATCTTTATTCATGGCATCTCCACTATGCAACGGCCGCAGTCGCCGATCATCATTTTTCCTATTGCCTTATTTATGTCATTCAGCGGGAGGCGGTCAGTTATCAAATCTGCGAGGTTGAGTTTTCCTGCACGGTATAGATCCAGGTAGCGCGGGATATCCACATTCGGATCTGTGTTGCCTCCGTTGCTGAATATTATTTTCTTCCCAGTGAAGTGCTGACGCATATTGCGGATCTGGATTGTAGAGCTCTGACTGCTATGTGGGAGCCCCACCAGGATCATGTGGCCTTTAGGTGCAGTGAGTTCCAATCCCATTTCTATAAGCGACACGTCACCCGTGCAGTCCACTACCACATCCACATTGCCGAAGGTCAAGGGACCCTCTTTTAAATTCCAAGTATCAGTAGCTCCGAAGTGCTCCGCCATATTCAGTTTGTCTTTCACGATATCAAGGGCATAAATCGGATGAGCAGATACCATCGCAGCTGCCTGGATGATATTCAATCCCACTCCTCCACAGCCGATGACAGCGATGGATTGATATGGTCCAAGTCTTGCTTCTCTGAAAACTACGCCGAGTCCAGTGGTCACAGCACAGCCCATGAGTGCAGCTATATCAACGAGGATATCATTATCTATCGGAGTCAGGCGGTTCTCGCTCACGAGTGCATATTCGTTGAAGGTCGTGATCAGGCCCCCACCTATCGTTTTATTACGCCAGATATATTTCGGGAAATCTGATTCTATACCAGCTCCTTTTCGCCAGTGCATGACGACGTGATCGCGTACTTTTAAATGCGTCACTCCCTCGCCTATCGCTATTACTTCACCAGATCCTTCATGGCCGAGCAGATGTGGGAGGTGAGGATCTCGCTCTGCAGAGATCTCTTCTATTTGTGCTCCGCATATCGCGCTGCAGTAGACTCGGACCAGGACCTGTCCTAAACCGGGAGCTGGGATCTCTATCTCATCCACGATCAGGGGAGCTCCCAAGGTCTCGAGGATGGCTGCTCTGGCTTTCATCTTATTGAATAATAATATTCTTCTATCTCATCCTCATCGTTATTGTCAAATGGGCATCCTTCGGGATAGTGATGATAGTCTTGACATATCAAGCACCACCAGAAATAAATGATATTGCAATTTTCAGGATTCATCCCTTGGCTCTGCCGCCCATGCTGAATCCGGTGAGGTTCCCGCTCTCGATATCCTTCCAGATTTTTTCATCCGGCACTTTTATCATCAGCCACCAGGTGCCAGCTTTCAGTTTCTGGCCTCCCTTCGTGATGTCCTGTTCTGGAATGAAGGATTCGATAATCGGGAAGAAATATTTTTTGCCCTTGTGATTGATCCGGATCCGCTTTGTGTTAGTCGCGTATTTTTCCATGAAGCGATACATCGCTTTTTCGATTTCTTTCTTGTCCGCATAGTCGCCCTGGGTGTCGACCTCATCCGGTTCATAAACCACGCCGCCGACGATGTGCTGCTTTTTATCGATCTTGGTTATGGTGAATTTTGTGACCGGTCTCTCGCAGGGAAGCTGTTTCTCTTTGGCGTCTACCCGCTCCTCGTCACCACAGTGAATGCAGCGCGGGTGACCGTTCGGATGCGTCCATTCTGCAGCCTTAAACTTGTGCGGGTATTTGACTTTTTTAGCATTCTCCCGGATCTGCTCACTCTCTTTTTCATAGTCCTTTTTTTGAGCATCGCTCAGTTTTTTCTCCAGCTGAATTTCTGGCGTCACAGATTTGTGGATTAGCATCCCATTCTCTATTATATGTTTGATCATTTTATCACTCCTTTTTTGTGGAGACATCACAGAATCCATATTTTCGACGGGTCAGAACCTCGTCGGGAACCTTCCCTTTTGCCATCTCTATTATTAACTTTTTTCTTGCATCATCATCAACTTTTTCGCTCAGTGGTATTTGTGTATAAAGACGAATCAAATCACCATCTATGTATGGTAGATATACCCTGACCTTACCACTGTTCTTATCAAGCGGGATCAGGTGATCTTTTTGTAATCCCCAAATACGGTTATGATAAACCTGCTCCCGATCTCGACCACTGCCCGCAGATTGGTGGTCGTAATAGCCGCCCATGAATTCATCGATGCCATCTCCAGCGATTATCTCATCTGCATGTTTAGCTATATATTTATAAAATGCCTCAATACCATTATCCGTTCCTTTAGGCACATAAAAAACATAATGCTGAAGATCGATACGTTTGAACCTATCCCGAAAATACTCCACAACCATCCTCGCATGTGCCATATCAGGATGATCCAATTTCCTGGCAGCCGTAAAGACTTTGATCGGTACTTGCTGGTATTCCTTGGATATCGGTTCCCTTACCAGGCACATGTAATACAGTAGCAGGCTTGAGTCTACCCCTCCGGATAATGAAAGAGCATCACAACTAATACCATGAATAACATCATGGAGCCTGGCCTCGATTTCCTTGATCCCGATATGCCGGCCGACTTGGTTCCAAAGAGTAGGATATACGATCATTTACCAGGCCTTCGCTTTTTCTTTCAAGGTCATTCCGCTCATCATTCCTTTCGGCTTGATGCCTGCCTTGGTGGCTTCTTCTTCGGACCAGGCGACCTCCTGCTTGGGCTCCAGGCCTTTGATGACATGATAGTGGCCCTCTTTTATTTCCTTCCCATCGAGATAGACTTTGCCTTTATCGAAATAGAGATGCGCCTGCTCAAACAGATTGCCGATGTGATCATACATGTGACAGTGATGTACGATCTCCTCATCGCCTTCCACTGCCAAATGGTGGATTAAATATTCGAAGGTCTCGAGATTTTCCTCCAGCTGTTTCTCCACTTTTCCTTTCTGCTCTTTGGTCCAGGATCTGGCCGTGGCCATGGTCCAGGCCTTCACTTTCTTATCAAACAAATAGGTCCGGATTTTCTTCTCCTTCCCACAGTAGAGCGCCTTGATGCCTTCCTCAGCTGAGATGGTGATCGTCGCTGTCACCTCGCATTCTGGTCCGACTGGGATCCGGATTGTTCCATTCTCCTCCGGCTTCTGTATGGAAAAACTCTTTTTTGTGAGCATTGTTTTTTTGGTCAGTTTTACTTTCAAGGGCGGCTTAATTTTTCTTGTCTCCTCTCTCGGTTTCAATATGAGGTCAAATACCGGTATATATGAGGAGTCAGGCCCTGGGGGGGAGTAAGTGAATTTAGCGATTTTTCCCATCTGTGTTTTTATTATCGCAGTGAGTTTTTTTTCGAGTCGCTCGTCCTTATTCTCCTCCAGGTTGCGAATGACCACTTCCACAGTTTTTACCCCCAGGGGCGATTTAATGAATGCTCCGCTGAGTGCTACATAGGATCTCACGATCATCATCTTGCCAAGGGAGGGGATATCTATCCCCCAAACTGATTTTTGAAAGACCCGGGGATCGATTTCTTTATCCAGGGCAACGCCTTCCATGCAGGTTACTTTCCGCAATTTCATCTCCATTCGCAGGATCAAGTATTTGTCAAAAAACATTTCCCGGTTCAGATCGGGGCCACCCTTCAACACGGCTATCTCCATTTCAGGATCCACAAAATGACGGTCATAGATGTTGTTGAATCGGAGCTTCAGATTCCGTAGTTCAACATCGGGAAATTCCTTTATATTAGCGGCTGTTATTTCTTCTATTTTCATCGCCTTTCTCCTTGTTTATCATATGTTTCTTTATACCGGCATTTAGGATACCGCTCGCATCTGTAGATCGTCTTGCAGCAGCTCGTGATTTTCCTCAGCGGGCTCTTGCATTCAGGGCATTCTGTGCCGGGGTTTGTAGGCTCTACTCTTCCCATTTCTTTTTTCTCCTTTCCTGGTGGCGGCGGCGGGACCCGGAATCTTTCCCTCGTCAGTCTCCTCAGTCTACCACAGCACATTTTATCCCCGTGAAAATAGATTTCCTTTCTTCTTCAATCATTTCAATGAGGGCCATACATGGGCCAGTCGTTGTCCGACATTCTTCGCAACCACATCCCCATTCATAAATTGGATCCCCACCTGTATCCCATTCTTTAAAATATTTATAAGGCATATTCACTCACCCCACAGCCAGCTCGCAGCCAAAGTCTGCAGCCCAGCCATCCAGCTTATAATGAGCCATGTGAACAGATAATCTATAGGCCAAAATACGCCTAAGAGCCTCGTGGCTGGCATAAGCAGGATCAGGGCGGCTGCTACCCAGTGCCCGAGGCAATAGCTGCAGTCCAGGAGCCCTGTCAAAAAATCGCTCCTAACCTGGATCCATTCCCTTTGTTTCTCCAGGAGCCGGGAATGAACAAGAAAAAACGAGATCGAAGCCGCAATCATCGAGAGTAAAAGCGCTTTAATCATCATGCCTCCTTAGTGCCATAAACATGCGGCAAAATCTCCTCGCATAAGCGGCAGCCATTGAGACTGCACTTTCGTATCCTGATCACATCTATATCGCCTACAAGTATCTGGCCGGTTATAATAAATACTGCAGAGTCGTGTATCAAAATCAAAATACCAGCAAATAAAAAACGAAAATTGTAATGGACCATAAAATATTTCTTTCCGCTTTACCCGGCATCCATCTGTTTTGTCACGGTCAACTTTGATTCCTTTCAGCTTTGCCTCGTCTTCCGATATCGACACATAAGTAAAAATCACACAGCACTGACCACAACGTGTGCAGTCTCTCTTCCTCATCAATCGTAATTATAAGTTGCTCGCAGTGCAGCGGAAAAAGCAAAATCTTTACTACGGTTTGCCCAGTTGATTGAAACCACTCGCCAGTTCACGTCGTATTGAATCCGCCGGATCCGCCACACAGTGTTCGCCTGTAGATGCTGATTCTTGGGATGGCATTCGCAGATGTATTCCTCATAGTCCTGGCCCGCTACATAAAATATGCGCTGCGAGTATTGGTTCGTACTCAGCCATGCTAAATTTCCTGGTGATCCCATGTTGTCCTCCTATTATTTTTTTGCAAAAGGCAGTAACCCTTTCACGTCGGTGATGGTCAGCAATCCGCTTGCGAGTCCTGAGATCCCGAAAACGAACAGTGCGTACATGAGCCACCAATTAAGGCCGAGCTCTGCATCCAATTTGGATTTCGTGAATACGATCATGCAGACGTAAAACGCTACAGTAATGAGAATCAGACTGACCACGCCGAAGGCTGCCCTTCGGCCGAATCTCTTTTTCTCGTTGTTTTCATTTGGCATCCTTGCCTCCTTTTAAAATTTAATTTATTTGCACTCCGAGATATTTAAACTCATCAATATCGAAATTCCCTGGCGCACTGGCATCTATATGAATATCGACATCCCCATTCACAT
>SDBT01015913.1_pt1 | contig 11937 bp, 17 predicted proteins | sample 2277101 | NCBI WGS metagenome assembly SDBT01 (sample SAMN10404973, study PRJNA504765) | marine sediment metagenome | isolation source: marine sediment core GS10_PC15, 103 cmbsf | place: Arctic Ocean: Southern Knipovich Ridge | collected 2010
GATTTATATGAGCCATATCCTATTATTATGAACATTAGGAGAAAGTATAGTAGCATAGCTATTATTATTATAAGAACCCAGTTTATTTGTTTGTTCATTTTAAAAAAAAGGGTTCAAAATTGAACCCCTGTAAAATCAATATACCTTCTTTGAATATATCTTCTGTAAAAAATATTAATCTTGTACAGAAGGTTTATCATTTCTATTGACATTTTTTAGTACCTCCTTATTTAGTATGCTTTTGATTATCTCCCACATTGGTTGATTAGGGTGGATTTTATAATCTGACAATTTTTTATAATCTTCCCTTTTTATTGATATGGAAGTGAATTGTTTTTGTCTTTGTTTTTCCATAGTTATTAATAGTTATAACCATTTATAAATGTTTCTATTTAATCGTCTTATCCAGAACTTCCCCCAATATTTATTATGCGAACTTTAAATGGGTTATAATCATTTAAAATCTAGACGATTGAATTTTTGGTTTATTTTGTCCTTTTTTTCTTGTGTTATAAAAGACGATTTTAATAATATTTCTTTAACAAAGATTTCTAGGTTAGGAATCGTCCAAAGAAAGGTAGTTTTTCCATTGGTTTTTCCTTCTAATATCCAATGGCTTTTTTCTTTTCTTCTCAAATAAATTCTTTTTTTGTTTGTCATTTTATCAATCATCCCTCAATTTTAGATTTTAACCATTTAATATATGCTTCAACTTCTTCAGATTGTCTACATCTTTCATCAATCAATTTCAAAACATCTTTTTTTCTAACTAAATCTCTATATATTGCAGTTCTTCCACAATTTCTACATTCATGCCTTAATTTTATTGTTTTCATTTTTATCAAGGTTTTATACTCACATTCTCATATAATTCTCCAGTAAAACCTGCCTCCTCATCATCAAAAGAAGAGAAGATTATCTTATATCCTCCCCCCATTATGTTTCTAGTTTTATCTATTGGTGCATCACTTAAACAAGTGCAAGTAATATTTCCTCCAGTTACTTTTTCAAAGTGTTCTAGTAAAAATTCTTTGGGATGCTTAACACATTCTCCCCCCTTGGATTTGAATGTGATATAGTTTATAATTAATAGGATACAAGCTAATAGAAGTAAAAAGTAAAGTAGAGATTCCAATATCTTTTTTTGAGTTGTGTTTTTCATTTTAATTTATGTTAAAACCCTACTTTACGGGACTTTACTGTACTTAACATTACTAGACCCCAAATTACCCCAATAGACCAAAAATTACTTAAATATAACTCTAAGCATCATCTGTATAATCATATTCTCTAAACATCTTTAATGTAATCGTTAAATTTTCAAGAGTGACTATGGCTTTGTTTAAAAGTTGTTTTCTATAATCTTCATTTTCAACTGCATCTTTTAAAGTAACATATACTTTCCCAACATTTTTTACGGTTACTGAAAAAAAGGATCTTTGTTCTATTTCTTCTCCACTAATAACAACCACTTCTACAATGTGGCTAATTAAGTTTCTTGCTTGTTGTAATCTATATTCTTGAGCAGCTTTACTATTACTCCATTCAAAAAAATTATGAATTGTGGATTTTTTATCTTTTGCTTCATTAACTATTTTATTTGAAGTAATATATCCATTACTATCTCTTAAATCTTCAATAGTTTTTCCAATGATTTGAGCTTGTTTATTATTAAATTTAGCTCCCATTTTTGCTTTATATTTTTTCATTTTATTTTCCTCCTTTCAAATTTTTACTTTACTAAACCTGACCCTACCAAACTTCACCCTACTTTACCATAAAGCACATCAACTTACGGAATATAATTTGTGATTATGAATCTTTACTGCACATCACTTTAACAAACCATACGAGTACAATTCTAAACATCACGGCACTACAACTGAAAATATTATTTCTTAGTAGCTAATTCATACATACCAAAATCTCCTCCTGATTTACATCTTGGTGACCAGATTCCAATTCCACTATAGAATCCAGCATAGTTTATTAGTACAGCTATGTCTGATGCTGAAAAATTATTATTATCCCATTGAATTTCTAAGTCACAACTCCAATCATGAAATTGAGGTGTGTGTTTAGTATTACTTCCAATATTATGAATTAAAATATCTTTCTTCTTAAATTTTATTGGAATTAATCCATCTATACCATTCAAAATTTTCAAACCTTTCGCTTGTTTTTTGTTTGGAAATTTAAGATTACCAACAAAAGATGTTGCTTCAATTATCCCTGCCTTAAATCCTGCTGCAGGAAATCCAATAATCCCATCAGATGTTTTATGAATTGCAGTTTCCATTTCTTCTTCTATGTCCCTTGTTTTTTTCCCTTTGGTTCTACTCTTTCCTGTTTGTTTGTCTTCTATTTCTTTTAGAACTTTCTTAGACATTTTATCCATTAATAAAGGAGTTTTTCCTACAATTTGAAATATTGCCTTAGCTACTTCTATTGGTGCAATACTAACTTCTTTCTTAACTTCTAATTCTTGTTTCATTCTTTCTTTAATCCTCCTTTCAATTTTTCAACATTAATTTTAGTATAACAACGAGGACAAGTAACATAATATTTACTATCTCCTTTGTAATTCCATTCGTGTTTACATTTTGGGCATTTAATTTTCATCTTTACCTATTTTTCATAAAGCTCAGTTAATTCTGGTATTTTCTTATATAATATATCACAATTATCACAACTTTCTACATAACAAATAGCAACTCCTTCCTCATCTGAATCATATTCTATATTATCTGTTATTAACTCACCAAAGATTGCTGAATTTGATGCCACATTTCCAAACTTTTCAGAACTTGAGGAAATTAAATTTTCATTAATATCAAATAATTTACAAGTAACTACTACTTCTTTTACTTCAGAATCTCCATAATTAAATAACCAATAATCATAAAACATTTCACTAGAATCATATAAATTTTCGTATAATCCTATTATTTGAACATCTAATAAAGGAAAATCTTTTAGTGAAGTATCTCTGATATATGAAGAATAAATACCTAAAGAAATTATTATAATTCCTAATATTAAAATAATTATATCTTTATTTTCCATATTATTACTACTCACTACTACTATTTAAATGTTTCTCTTTTTTGAAAGATAACCATATTTAAAATCAATCCAAACAATAATTAAACTTACAACAACTATAAAAAGAAAAAAGAAAAGCAAACCAATCCACCATTTCATTTCTTCTTTGCTTTCTTTAATTTAGCCATAAGTTTATCCATTTTCTTTTGTATTTTTTCTTCTTCTTTGCTTAGAGGTTTTGGTTCTTCTTCAACTTCTTCTTCCTCAGAGTTTTCTTCTTCTTGCATTTCTTTTACAACTTCTTCACCAGTTTTTTCTATCTCTGGTTCTTCTTCAACATCTGCAACTTCTTCTTCCTCTGTTTCTTCATCCCCTTCTTCCTTAGAGTTTTCTAAACCTATACCAATCCTATTCAAAGCTAGGCCAATCCCTTTTAGAATTTGGTTTTGTTCGTTTAATAGAATCAGGTGTTGTCTTCGGTATCTCTCCACTTCCCTCAATGATGCTTCTTCTTCCAAGATTCTTAACTGAGTTTCCATTATTTGGTTTGATTGTATCAGCTGCTCTTTGGTTTCTTCTGGTTCTTTTAAGTTCTTCTCCTTTTCTTTTTTCATCTTCAGTCCTCCTTTCAATTTCTTTAAATTCCTTAATTTTTTCTTCCATATTTTCTGGAATACTTTTTTTAATTTTTCTCATTTTTCTTTTCCAAATTAGGTAGACTATTGGAATGGAAATTAATCCTCCTACAAATAATCCTATTATTATTCTAGTTAAAAATTCAACTATTGAAAATGCCATTTTAAGCAGGTCTATAACCTGAACCTCCACAAACATTATCTAATTTATTAACAACACCTTCAACTGCTTTCAAAACCCTTTCAGTTTCTATACCACTAGTCTTTAGCATAGTATCAACAGACCCAGTTATTTCAATTAATTTATCCATCCATAATACAAACCCAACAATAATTACTAAACATAATGTAGCCCAGACAATCATCCCTCCATATTTTTCTAAGAAAGTTAATTTAGCATATCTTTCTTTTAGGTTTTTTTGAAGTGCAGCTCTTGCATATCTCATTTCTCTATCTAAGAAATATACTTTCACTTCTCTTGATTTCTCGTCGAAGTCTTCAATCCCTACATTAATCCATTCCCCATCTTCTCTAATAAAGAACCAATAAACTCCTCTTCCTGTTTGAACTGTTGGTGTTGGAACAAACTTCTTAATCTTTTTTATAAACAAAACAGTATCTCCTGCATCTCCAATCTTTTGAATCATTGCCCTATATGATCCAATATCTTCAAATTTCCCACCAACTTTTTCAAATACTCTGACTCTCTTATTGAACTTTCGATTACTCATAATAATCCAAGTTCCAATTCCCACGACGATTCCCAATACAAATATAATAACTATCCAAGTTAAAGCTCCAAAGATTTGCCCTGCATCTATCCCTAAGTCTGGTATCTTGTCAGTTATATCACTGATAGCCATTGATTGTACTCCTATAATATATATATTGTTGTTTGTTTCTCATTTTATTTTGTATATTTATCCCTTCCCATCAAAGTAACTTAATTCCACCCTTTCTGCATCGTTTTTACTTGATTTTCACTTGATTTTCCTGATTTTGCTCATTTCCTTAGCATTTTGGCTGTATTTGGGTAATTTTAGCTTATTTTTTGCTCTTTTTAGGAGTTCATTGTATACATCTGCCTTATTAACCCCTTTTAGCCCCATTTTCTCTGCTGATTCCTTAGATGAGTATAATTCTAACCATAACATATAAGCTTCCTTCTCTCTTGGTGCTAATACTTTCTGTCCTATCTTCTCAAGTTGCTTAACCTTATCATGTTGTAGTTTAAGTATGATTTCATCAAATATTTCTTCATTACTTTCTTCTTTTAGTATATTATACTTATCTATAAACTTTTTAGCAGGTAATTTGAAATAACAGAAGTCAATTGGGCTACCATCTTTGTTTAAGTACCTATGTTTGTAAGGTTCGTCCTTATGTGGGAATGGTTGCAACCATAAAGGGTGAGCTAAGACAACTTCATTCTTAAAATCTACTTCATAACAATTAACCCAGCTTTGTAACATCATTTTAAAATGTTTATCAACAAAACTTATGTGTGGACAATTAGCAACAAAAATAATTTGTTTAATTCTACATATATCAAAAAATTTATTAAATAATATGTTCTTTTTAGTTAATGCTTCTCTTCTTCCATGATGAACACTTATCTCTTCCATTAAAATTCCTTCTCCCTTTCTATTAAAATCTTTTGTGATGATTACTGCTTCTTCTACATTATTACAAACATGACTAATTGGAAACTCCTCATTAAAACATTTTTTATACCATAATTGTAGAAACCTTGAACCACTAAACGATTTTCCATCTCCAACTCCTCCAGTAAATAAAATGTTTATTCCTTTATTCTGTTTCATTCTTTCTTCTGTATGTTTTAATAAACATTCTGCTTCTGGTATTTTTGAATAGTTCATTATCTTATCCTCCTATTTGTTCTAGCTTCATCTCATTTATTTTTAAATACTTTAATAGTTTCATTAATCTTTTGAATAACTTTTTCATTAGTTTTAATTTCTCAACTATAAATTTCTCTCTGTCTTCTTTCTTTTTACTACCATCATTATATTTTTTTAAGTTAGATTCTACTTGGTTCATTATCCCATCATAATCTTTTTTCATATCTTTATCTTTAACTTTAGGATCTTTAAAATGTGGTGAAAGAATAAAGGAAAAGATTTCTACTGCTTGGCAAAAACATTTTCTACTATCTGGGACATAAACCTCTTCGATCCAATTACCATGGTCTTTTTTAATAAAGTATCCTCCCCTCCATTCATTTAAACTAAGTTTAAATATATCTACAGTCATTGTTATAATTTCTTCTCTAAAAGATTTTTTATCACTTAATGTATATTTAGGCATTTTAACTTTCTTCTTGTTTTATTGTATCTCCTTTAGGAAATAATATTTCATCTAGTTCATCTAATAGTTTTACTTTTATTTCAATAACTCTTTCAAACAATATTCCAAAACCCTGTTTTAAAAATAGATAAGATTTATTTCTTTTTCCTTGGGATAATACACAAATTAAATATTTGGTTTTCTTAACAAAGACATATTGATTATTAAAATCAATATCACATTTCTTTATTTCTAAAGTTAATTTATCATACTCTTCTTTTTTAATAAACCTTTTTGATTTTGGTAGAATAATTTTAATCTCTCCAATCATAAATGATAAGTTTTTTAATTGTATTGAAGGAAGATTTTGATTAAAGGAATTAATGTTTTGAACATATTGAATTAAACTTTCACAACCTTCCCTTCCTTTTCTTTCGTAGTCTGTTATCATTTCTATTGAATCAAAAAGACTATCTAACCATTTTGTTCCAATGTTTTTAATAGACTTTTGTTCTTCTTCGTCAAGAGTTCCATCTTGATTATTCGTGTTTGTTTCTTCTACCATTTTCTTCATTAAACTTTTTTAAGAACTCATTAATTAAAGGGCTTAGTTTACTTCCACGAGGTTTCATAATTTCTTTAGCTTCCTTAACTACTTCCTCATCTAAAGAAACAGTATAGTTCTTTATCACCATTTTTTTTTAGTAATATGTATAAATATGTAAAAGTATTTAAACCTTTCTTTAAAACTACATTGTTGCGTTAAGTGGACTTAGTTAATCCACTTAATGCAACAACGTAATTTTTAGAAAAACTTATATACTTTATTGATTATGTAGTAACATAATAATAAAAGATGTGTTTTGAATATGGTAAAAGAAAAACTAGTTAAAATATTATTCTTAAAAATAGGACAGCAAAAAGTTGAGAAAGTTTTAGGGGCAACTTTTTTATTAATTTTTATTTATATGTTAATTTGGATAAAGTTTTTAGGGGCAACTGATATTGGAATAGAAGTTGAGAAAGATGGTTATTGTAAATTTGCTTATGGAGAAGATTGGGATTATAGTGAAATAAGAGATGTTTGTTTTTATAAAGAAGCAAAATCATTTACAGAAAAAGAGTTTAGGGAAGTATGTCCTAAAAATAAATTTTTATCAACAAAGTTTTATTCTAGTTGTTGGAAGAATGGAGATAGTAGGTAATGGCAATAGGTGATATGCTTTATATTTTTAAAAGTGATGAAGAATTAAAACAAAGAGATTTAGAAATAAGGGAAGAACAATTAAAAAAGTTTTTAGGAGAAGACACTCCTGAATATTCTAAAGCTATATATGGAAGAGAATGGGCAACTCATTATTCACAAGTCGGTAGTCGAGAATTAGAAAGGAGAAGGGTAGAAGAACAGGCATTTCAACAAAGGCTTGAAACAGCAAGAAGATTAGCAATGGAAAAACAATTTCAAGAAGGCCAACAAGTATTAAAAGCTCAACAGGAAGCAAGAGAAAGAACACAAAAAGCAATAGCTGAAAGACAAGCTCAACAAGAAGCTACAAGAACAGGCAGGACTATTCAATATATTAAAGAAGAAAGAACACAGCAAAGAGCAGAAGAACAAAGAGTGATTAAAGTTGCAGAAGATATAAGAGCTTCTGGAAAATCATATACTAGGGCGGGTTATCAAAGAGAGTTAGCAAGACGAAGTGGTTTAGATTCTTCAACAGCACTTAGCAGATTACAGACAGGAACTAAAAGGGAAGCTAAGATATTTAGAAGAACTGGTATTAGTTTAGAAGCAGAGAGAAGAGAAGAACAACAAGTAGATCCATTAAGACAAATGCTTTCAGTTAGTGCTGAAGAAGGAAGTTCTTTTATGGAAGCTCCTTCTGATTTAGGAGAAGATACAAGATTTTCTTTTAGGGATATTCAATATGGGTATCCTTTGGAAGAAGGAAGAATAAGTCCACAAGCTTATGTAGAATATAAATGGGGTGGATTCACTAGAAGAATATCTGATTGGATAAAAGAAAGAACACCAAAAAAGATATATGATATTCCTTTAACTGGAGATATAAGAAATTTAGGAATTACTGCAATAGAAACTATTGGAAAACCTTTTGTGAGTGAAGAAAAGAGAAAACTTTTTGAAGCAGGAGTAAAAGAAAAAAGAGAAGCTATTGAACCAACAACAATAGGAGAATTTATGTTTGAAAAGAAAATTCCTTTTAGAGTAACTGACTTGGCTAAGTTTGCTTTCTTTGCACCAGCTATGTTATCTACACAAGCAACTTATGCACAAGCTATACAAACAGGAGCTGTTAAACCAGTAGTCGAAACGAGGTTTAGAGCATTAGTAAAACCAGCTGATAAGATTTCTAAAGTTGAAGTTTATTCAACAACAACTATTGGTGGGGAAAAAGTTATAGGACTTTCAAAACAATGGGTAAGACAACAGGGTGATGATTTAATTATTGGAGTTGGTAGAGGAGCAGTAATTAAAGGAAAAGGAGCAGGAGCAAGACAGATTACTAAGTTTGATATTCTTGGAGTTAATAAAAGATTAGGAACAGCACGAGCAGTTTCAGATATTAGTGACGATGTTTTAAATATTGCATTAAAAAAAGATATAGGTGTTGGAATTAAATCAAGAGTGATTACACAACAGACAGAAGAGATTTTAAGAAGGGAGGGTGTAGGATTATTTAAGAGATATAAGACAACTCAACTTTTAGAAAAGCCAGTTCCTTCAGAAATTATAGGGGTTATTAAACCAGCACCAAAAGAAGGTTATCTTTATTACATTGGAAAAACAGGGAAACCAGTAACAAGAATTTCTAAGTATGGAATTCATTATAGGTTGTCTGATATTAATGTTGCAGGAGTTATTAAAACTCTTAAAGCTCAAGCTGATGATGTTACTAGAATGATGAGTCCAGCAAAGATTACTAAAACAAAATTAGCTCCCCCAATACAAGAATCTATTTCTGCACAAGTTTCTTCATTAGCTAAGCAATCTGAAAAAGTAATTCTTAAAGATATTATTAAACCTTCTGTTACTAAAACTATTTCTAGAACAAAAGTTTATGCAGGAATTATAAGGGGAAGACAAAGATTTGTAGATCAAACAAGAAGAATGTTTGGAGAGATAGATATTCAAAGATTTGAACCTCTTGGTGTTCTTGATAGGTTTAAACCTATGGGAGAATTAGGAAGAGTTAAAGCAAGAGTTAAGGCAAGAGCAAAAGTAAGGCAAGTTCCAAAAGTTAAAACTAAACTTAAAACATTAATAGAAGAAAAAGAATTGTTGAAACAATTAACAGGAGTTAGAACTAAGCAAGTATATAAAGTAAGACAAGCACAAAGAATGAAAACATTATTAAGAATAAAATTAAAATTTAAACCATTTGAAACTAAACTAATAGCTCCACCTATTGTAATTCCAAAAGGTTTTATTCCTCCTCCAATAATTCCTATTCCACTTTTTAGAATGCTTTTAGGTAAGAGGAAGAAGAAGAAAAGAAAAATAGGGAAGTTTAGAGATGCATTAATATATACACCAGGATTTTTGGCAAGAGCTTTGGGTATTAAGAAAAAATTAACAAGGAAGGAAATGAAAGAGAGATTAGAATTTGGTGCTTTAGGAATTAGAGAAATTCCTATTTTTGAAGAACCAATAAAAATTAAATAATATATAAAACAAAATGAATCAACAAGAACAAGTAAACGAACAAGTGAATGCTTATATAAAAGAAATAGAAAGAAAGAATCAAGAACAAGAGCAACAGTTACATGATACTTCAAGAAGTGTTAATTCAATATTTCAAGGTGCAGAAAATGAGAATATTATTCAATGGCAGTTAGACTTACAGGAACAATTAGAAAACATAGGACATTCATTAAGAGGTCATGTAATTGCTGAAAACGAAGAAGGAATTACTAGTTGGCAGCAAGCAACAGATAAAAGAGATATTATTTTTACAGAATATGGAGTGCAAGAAATTTTAAGATACTTGTTACAGTATCTAAACAAAAATACTATCTTATCTAACTATGATGAACCAACAATTAATTTAAAAGTTTATGATGCAGGATATGAATTAACAGATTTAATATTCACAAGGTATGAAAAGTTTTTTCATGTTACACCAATTGAAGATTTAATAAAAGAAAATCCAGAGATAACTGTTGGAGAAGTTGAAGACATACAAGCTGAGGAAATGAAACAAAAGATAAAGCATTTGGCAAGTTCAATTAAGCCAATAGTAGATGCTATTCATTCTGCATTTTTAAGAGCATTAAATGGAGGTGAGAGGGATAGTTTAAGAAGTGCAAGATTATTAACTCAAAGTGAAACACCAATGGGTAATATGAATATGCCACAAATCCCTCAACAAAAAAAAGCATGGTGGAAACCAACAACCTGGTAATAAAGAAAACATTAGTATTAATATTTGGAATCTTATTCTTAGTTAGTTTTGTTTCTGCAGCAACAGAAGGAAGAGTTGTTTATACAACAAGCACAACTAGCATTGTTGTAAATGCCTCAATAAATTCTTCAGGTTATTGGGATAACTTAGATGATCCTAGTGATATAGATTTAAATGATTTAGGAGATGTAAATGCTGCTGCTCCAGCAGATCAAGATGCCTTGACTTGGGATGATGGTTCATCTAAATGGATTCCTCAAGCAATTTCTGCATTGTCAAAATGGATTGTTAATTTAACAAATGGTTATTTATATAATAGTTCTAATACATTATATTTTAATGATTCTTTATTAAACGATACTATAGATGCAAGAATGGGGGCAGGGGCTAATGCTTCCTGGAATCAAACAAAAGCTAATGAATTATATGCACCAAACACAACACTAGGAATACAAGTTCTAATTAATAATAGTATAAATTCTACAACTTGGTGGGCATCAGTTTCAGGATTTGTTAGCAAGTGGTTTTATAAATCAGGAAATGATCTTGCTCTTAATGAAACTCAATTAAATGATTCAATAGATGCAAGACTAGCTGTGACTTATTACAACGCAAGTGCTGTGAGTTTGATTGAAGGAACACCAGCAGGGAGTTTAAGTGATACTAATGTTTATGATGAAGTTTCTTATAATGTTTCAGAAACTGGTGGAGTTCCGGGATTAGATATTAGATTTAATTTTACAAGTGTAGATGATTTTAATAAAGTAATCATTAGACTAAAAATGGATGGGGTAACCCATGAAGTTAATATTCAACTTTGGGATTATGGACTTAGTGCTTGGGAGAGTTATGCAACAATAGTTGAGGTAGAAGATTATCAGATTATTGAATTAGGAGTTTATGATTCAACAGATCATATAACTGGAAATTTAGTTCAATTAAGATTTTATCAATCAACTGCGGGAAATACAAATCACGAATATTTTTTTGATTGGGTTCAATTAGCAAAAGGAGCTGCAACATTTTCAACAAATGAAATAGATCCTCTTTCTTTACATATTGTAGACTTGCCTTTGGAGAACGAAACTATTTCACATTGTTCTAATATTACAGGTAATGCTTCTGACTTATGTACTATTACTCCAGGAGGAGGAGCAGATGGAAATGCTTCATCTATTTGTTCAAATGATGAAGTTTTATTAGGGCAAGATGAAGGAGTGTGTGTAGATTTAAATAACACTATTGATGATAGAGATACCAATGAATCTGATCAGATATTTAATTTAAATGATTCATGGTTGTCAACTTACAATGCTACCTATGATTCTAACATAGATACAAATGAATCAGATCAAATATTCAACTTAAATGATTCTTGGCTCACAACTTACAATGCAACCTATGATGGTTTAATTAGTAATGCAAGTTATCTTTCTACATATAATGCAACTTATGATGCTAACATAGATACCAATGAATCTGATCAGATATTCAACTTAAATGATTCATGGTTATCTACTTAC
>SDBT01015914.1_pt1 | contig 11937 bp, 11 predicted proteins | sample 2277101 | NCBI WGS metagenome assembly SDBT01 (sample SAMN10404973, study PRJNA504765) | marine sediment metagenome | isolation source: marine sediment core GS10_PC15, 103 cmbsf | place: Arctic Ocean: Southern Knipovich Ridge | collected 2010
CAATAAGATTAACTACCTCAGGATGATCTTTAGGAATATAACAACAATTCAGATCCTCAAAATACGCTCTGCCTATAAGAATTGCCGTCACGCCCCAAAAGCAAGCCTCCACGCCCATTGTAGAACCAAAGGATATAATTTTTTCACAATTTTGAAGCAAAGCATAGCTGTCTATTTTTTCTTCTGGCCAAATAACTTTTAAGTTTTTATATCCAAAGAAAGCTATTTTTTTTAATTCTTTAACCTGTGTATTTTCTAAACCTTTCAAATGAGGATGAACCCGAAGATAAAACATTATATCTTCCCTCCCATCAAACATATCTAAAATTCTTTTTATCCCTTCATTTTCATCTTTATAAACAGGGTTTTTATATTCCTCAAAAGCCTCGTACTCATCCATAGAAGAAGAAAAAATTGCAACATTCCTTTTGCTTTTATCAAACTCTTTAGGCAACGTTCCTTCTTTTTGGTCTTTTGTTAGAGAAGAAAAATCGGCCCTTTTTATTTTATTTAAATAAAACTTCGCCCCGACTTCCTCTCTATCACCTCCAGAGCTAATCCATTTATCTTCAATATCCCCCTTTGCCCAATCCAGCGAATGACATAAATTGTTCTTTATCAAAGTATATTTATAAATACTAAGACCAGCACAACCTTCATAAGTATAAAAATCTATTCCTAATTTTTTACATGCCTCAACCGCGGGCCAAACATCAAAAAACCTTCCATTCCAAACATATAGAAAATCTGGCTTTAATTTTTGCAACAACTCATAAACAGATTCATAAACCAAAATTGACGATTTTAACGTCTTAATGATTTCATCTTGGTACAAATCTACATCAAACTTATGATTCCTAAGCTCTGAAATCAAATGTGAAACAACTCCAAATCCAAAATTTACACCATAAGCCTCAAACTTCTTTAATTCACTAAGACTATCAAATTTACAAGGAAGCCCTTTGAAAGTGACGTCTTTTTTCAAAGTAAAAATGTTTTTCTGTGGTATTTCTAAAATTTTAATTCCCGCATTAAAATTAAGCTGGCAACGAAAACAGACAGAGTCTAAATGATAAAAATTAGAGTAGCACTTAGGAATATCCCCCTTACATTGCAATACATAAACATCATTTCCTTTTTCAAGATGGTCAGACATTAATTCTAGTCTTGTTGCAAAATTCGGAACAGATAAACAAGAAGGAAGAGACAAGAAAAGGACCTTCATTTATTTCAATCCAAATTTATTAAAAAATTCTTCTTTTAAAAGACCATATTCAAAAAGGTCTTTAAATTTCCCGTTCTTATAAATTGCACCCCTTCGGCAACCCTCCTTAGTCATCCCCTGATGCAACGCCAGTTTTTGCATAGGAATGTTATCACTCGAAGTTCCACAATAAATTCTATGCAAATTCAGCTCTTTAAACCCATGCTCTATTAATAAAATCGATGCCTCTTTTGCATACCCCTTTCCCCAACAAGATTTTTCCCCAAAAAGAATTGCAAACTCCGCACTCCGGCTTATATGGTCTATTTCTTGTAAAGAAATATTTCCAATATGAAGATCGCTATCTTTCAACACAACTGCTAAAACAAGATTGTTTTTAGAGGATTGAATAAACCTAATATAATTTAAAGCTGCTTCTTTTGTATAAGGAAAAACATGATGAGAATTATACTTGCAAACTACTTCATCATTTAACCAGCTAACATAATTCCCCTCTAAATCCTCAAATTCTAATCCCCTTAAATAAACCCTATCACCAACTAAAAAAGGATTTGTCACACCAATTCACCTCGGTTTTCCCAAACCTTAAAAAAAGCCCCCGCAACATCATCCAAATCACTTTTAGTAAATCCCGGTTTCACATACCCATGAACTATAAGCACATCTTCATGCATTTTTTCCGCAACCGGACAAATTCCTTTTTCATAATTAACCGTACCCTTGTACTTAGAACAACTCCAAGGACAACCAGAGTTGCCGTAAGCAACTCTTTTCTGATATAAAGATTGAAGGTACAAGGGCTTTGTATAACCCAATTCAATCAAAATACCTTCTGCCTCACGCCCCTCAATTGGTTCTAATTCAGCCTTTACAGCCTCAAAAAATTTATCCCTATGAAGCCCCGCAACATTCTTATTAAATTTCATCGGATGCATATAAAAAGAATGACTACAATTAACACGAGTTTTAGACAACTCTAAACAAGGAATTTTCGATAATTTATCATTTAGATGCTCTATGTTTTTCCGTCTTTCTAACACTAAGCCTGGCAATTTTTTCAACTGTTCTCGTGAAATCGCGGCCTCTATCTCAGTCATTCTATAGTTATAACCAAGCATGTTCACCAAATCACTAAAACCTCTTTCATCAGTAATAACTTCACCATGATTTCTAATCAATCTAACTTTCTCTGCTAACAAATCATCATCCGTTACGACAATTCCACCTTCTCCGCAGTGAATATGCTTGTGATAATTAAGAGAATAAATACCAATATCCCCCAATGTTCCCGCATTTTTCATTTTATATTTCGCCCCAGGAGCTTGCGCCGCATCTTCTATAACAAGTAAATTATTTTCTTTAGCAATGTCATTAATCTCATCAACATCGTAAGGTTGACCAAAAATATCAACAATAATTATAGCTTTAGTTTGCGGTGTTATTCTTTCTCGAATTGACTGTGGTGATAAACAAAAATAATCTTCTTCTATGTCAGCAAAAACCGGTATCGCGTTATAGATCAAGGGAGCAATCGCAGAAGACGTCATTGTAAAAGGTGAAACTATAACTTCATCACCGGGGCCAACACCTGCAGCCCCAACAGCACAATAAAGACCTGAAGTTGCAGAATTAACAGCAATAGCATATTTAACACCAAAATAGTCGGCCCATTCTTTTTCCAAAGCTTGCACTTCCGGTCCACCATAAAAATTTTGATGCCAACAGCCTAAAAAACGTGAAAGAATTCCTGAATCAAGAACTTTTTGAACCGCCGCATGTTCATCTTTGCCTATAATATTGTCAGCAGGAAATTTTTTAGTTCTAACTTTAGTCCCCCCATTTATCGCCAATTTTAGCATAAACACCTTTCTACATGGTCAACAATGTTTTTTATGGGGCTATTAATAACCTCAAAATTATAGCGCGGTAAATTATTATCAACAATCACTTTTTTTAAGACTTTAACCAAGGTTTCTTTATTTAATACACTCTTTAGAACACTTCTTCTATCCAAAATAAAAGGGCTTTTTTGATTTAAACCTATTTGAATACTGATAATAGGTTTTCCCAGCATCACCGACTCTATTAAAAACATCGATGACATACCACAAACAAGCTCCGACATCTTAATTAAATCCCAAGAATCCAAACTCTTATCTACCGCAAAACCAATTTTTTTCTCTTTCAACAAACAAATAAGGTCACAATAATTATCCAACGATTCCTTCGGATGAGGTCTAATAACTATCCCTATTTTTTTATCGATTTTTATTGTTTGCAAAGCATCAACAAGCTCCTTAAAAATTGTCTTTTCCGTATAACCCAAATAATGCTTGGAATTATCTGTTTCTCTGTACGCTTGCAGGATACCATCCGAAGCAAAAGTAATTAAAAAATCTACATTCCCGCTAAACAACAAATTTCTTTTTTTTACTGATTCATCTTTGGATAAATTTTTCTTCAAAAATTCAAAATACGGCTGCCCTGTTACTTTTATTAAAGAAGAGTCAATCCCTTCTTGTATCATCTCCAATTTTGCATATTCATCCATCACCGCAATCTTAGAAGGAAAATAGATATGCTTTTTACTCCTTTCATACTTATTTGATTCAGCAAGCCCATAATCGGAAAACCTAATCCCATAATTTAACCACTGATCCAAAATGGCCAGAGATGGGATTCCCAACTTTTTTGCCAATCTCCAAATATATTTCTCAGTAAAATCATTTGCGCTAGTCCCTGTAATAATAAAGTCAGCTTTTTTTGATTTAAGAAACCTTTCTATCGACCGTTCATCAACTAATGGTATTTCTTCATCTATGTCCATTCCACTTAAACCAAGCCTCGTGTAACGCAATAACGCATAACTCTTTCCATAAAGTTCAACTTCGTAGCCTTTATTTATAAGAGGCTTAAAAAGAGGCGCTACACTGTTTGCTCCCCCTGGATCATGAGAAAATAATAGAACTTTCTTAGCCATTCTCAAACATACTTTTTAAATCCAAACAATCCTTCATCGCTTTATAGGCATCTGAAGCTGAACATTTTAATTCTTCACCTCTGGATAAATGTTGATAAATATTCAAGGCTGCAAAATAAAGAGCTCTACCAAAAGAAACTTTTTCTTCCTTAGTCTTCACAATATTTTTATAACCATCATAAATTTCATCATCTAAAACGTCGTATAACTCTACATTAAAAGAGGCATCCGAAATCTTAATTCTCTTTTTTTCAAATAACAAATCCATCTCAAAAATTGTATACAAATTACAGTCAATCTCTTGTAAAAAAAACGACTTATTCCCGTTTATCTTCAGAACAGCTGAAACGGTTGGATCATTTTTGTAAAAATCATAAACACCAGAGACAACAGCCTTCTTTCCAACCCCACAAAAAAAATAATTCAAAAAATCCAAAAGATGGGAACCGTTGTTCAAAACCCCTTTGCCATAATACCCCGTTCCAGAAACATATCTTCCATATTTTCCATCGTCGTATTCATTTTTTAGTCTTTCAATTTCTGGAATAAACCGCCTCGAGTAATTAACCGCGACAGGAATTTTTTTCTCCTCGTAAAAACTCATAATTTCGCCTGCCTCCTCCAATGTTTTTGCAAGTGGCTTTTCTACAAAAATTATGCCTACTGGAAAATTTGCAAGCTTTTTCAACACAAAGTAATGCTGGTCATCGGAAACCGCTACGCATACAACATCAATTCTAAAAGAATTAAAAGCCTCTTCTAGCGACTCAAAAGCTTTTACCTTCCATCTTTCGGCGGCAATTTGAGTCTTCTTTATATCCGTATCGTAAAAACCCAAAAGATTAAACCCGTCAAAACTAGAAAATGCGTGCGCGTGTGTAAGAATTTCTTTTTTTTCAGGAAAATCAAATAAGGCACCAATCCTACCAGCACCGATTATTAAAACATTATAACAAGGTCGCATTAAATCAAACTGTATTGTTTAGAAGTCTATATTTTGATTCTGCAAGTTTCCAATCCTCTGCAGAATCAATATCCTGGGCTTCTTCCTCAGAAATTATTAAAGGAACAGAATCATCTGCAATAAGCTTTTTTTGTTTTAACAAAACCTCCGGCCAACCCCAAAAAAATTGTCCTACATCATAATAAGTTTTTTCTAAATCCTGCGATCGAATAAGATAATTTTCCGGCCAAATCATTTTCAATCGATTATTTTTAATCTTCATTGACCACTGAATAGGAGGATTATCCTGTGCCACAGGAACAACAGCTTCAGCACCGCTTTCTATCAAAAGTCTTAATCCCTGCCTTAAACGCTCTGCCCGAAGAAAAGGTGCCGTAGGAAATATGCAACAAAAATAGTCAAATTCTCTTCCCTTTTTTTTATATTCAAGAATAACTTCTTCAGAAACATCAATGATCGTAGAATAATCATCGGAAGTTTTTTCTGATCTAAAAAATGGAACTTTTGCACCTAATGACTTAGCAACCAGAGCAATCTCCTTATCTTCAGTCGAAACCATAATTTCCTCAAAACAGCCTGATTGCAAAGCTGCGTCTATCGAATATTTAATAATTGGAGCCCCTAAAAATGGCTTTATATTTTTTCGAGGAATTCTCTTACTTCCACCCCTAGCGGGAATAATTGCCAAACATCTTATTTTATCAATCATATCTTTCCTTTAAATGCAAATCATCCCTAATCAACCCATAAATTAAAGAATCATGCCAACAATTTTCTGCCCAATATGACTTACGCAGTCTACCCTCAAACTTAAAACCTAGATTTTCCAATAATTTTTTCTTTCCTTGATCAAAATCATGAAATCTATCATATAATCTATGCAAACCTAATTCCCTAAAAGCGTAATCTATAATTACTTTCGCCGCATCTGGGGCAAAAGTTTCGTCTATGTATTTATCACTTTCACCGATATAAATTGGTAGCTCTGCGCTTCCATTCACCCAATCTATGTAGCTAAGACCACCAACACCGATCATTTTGCCATCCGAAAGTCTTGTTATTGCAAACATAAGGAATTCTTTTTCAGAAGAAATTTTTTCGTACCATTCATGTTGAGCATCCATGTTAAACTCACAACACTCTCTAAAATAACGTCTTAATTTGGAATTATTGCGCCACTCAAGTATTTGAGACAAATCACTTTGCTCTATTGCCCTTAACCCTACATGCTTTCCTTTTAACATTCCAAATCTTTTTTTAAGATAATATCTCCAGATTTTTTAGGGGCAGAAAGAACTTTTCCAACTATGCTATCAACTTCATAAGGCTTAAACCCCTCCTTTAAAGCAGGACGAACCATTCTTAAGCATTCTTTTGTAACTTTTTCTCCTTTTTTCATATCACGAGCAAAATATAAAGACCGTTGTTGAACAATCCTTGCATCCTCTTCGTTCCTTTCCACACGCTTAACCCCGTCACCTAAAGCTAACTCCAATTCTCGGCTTCTTTCTACCATTTCCTTCCAAACAATAGGATTTAAAGAAAATGGATGATCAGGACCATTTCGCCCATTATCATCTGTAAAATGTTTTTCAATAACTTTAGCTCCCAAAGCGATTGCACCTAAAACAGCTGCATGCTGTGGAGAATGGTCCGACAAACCTAAAATCATCTGTGGATATTTTTCAGCAAAACTTCTTAAAACTCTCAAATTAATATACCTAAAATTCTCCCTGCTCCCCGTATAATTTGTATTACACTGCATTAAAACAAGATCCTTGTTATGCCTTAAAACCACCTCAACCGCTCGCTCTACATCCCCCATCTCAGAAGCGCCCGTTGCCAAAAATAGAGGCTTATTTTTTTTCGCAATTTTTTCAATAAAGGCATGCCATGTAACATCTCCCGAACCAATTTTATAAGCCGGAATATAAGAATCTAACAGCTCAACAGCATCATAGTCATAAGGTGTAGTAAAAAAATCAATCTGCGCCTTCTTTGCTGTTTCCACCAATTCCAAAGTCCAACTTCTATCACACTCACATTCTTTAAAAATTTCAACTACAGGCTTTTCCCATTTAGACTGATGTGCAATCTGAGCGCCAAGCTTCTCGAACCCTGAACGACTTGCATAATACTCAACTTTATGATGCTGGAATTTAACCGCATCAGCCCCAGATTTTTTAGCAAGCCATATTAAATCTTTAGCCCGCTCTATATCTCCATCATGGTTAGCCGCAATATCCGCAATAAAATAAACTGGCGCTTCAGCTGAAATTTCACGCCCATTCATATAAATAACATTATTATATTTCATAGATTTTCCCTTTTTCTATTTCTAGACTAAACCTACAGCGTTAACTAACCTTAGAAAGATTTTCCACATCATTCGATCCTTCGATACAATTCCTTCGGAATCACTCAGGACAGGTTCATTTTTACTTCGCATTTAAGATGCTTCGTAAAAACACTCAGGGCGGACGGATGGGGTGGCAACTTTTTCTATTTAACCAAACTTCTTCCTAACATGAATGCTTCAGCAGCTTCAACACCAACAGTCGAACCTCGCCAACGCGCTAAACATTCCAATGACTTAATAGAGCGAGAATGAGGATAACTTCTCATTTCTTTCTCATAAAACCCTAGAGCTTTCAATTTCAAATCAAGAGTGGAGGAAATATCGACAAACCAATTCGGTTTAAAATATGTCGCAGAACCAGGAGTTTGCCATTCGGTACTAGAAGCAACCTCAAAAAAAAGAAGCCGCTTTAACGAAAAGTTCGGCAGTGGCCTACATGCAGTTACAACAGCTTCATGAACTCTGCGATGATCTATATTTACATCTCCTGAATGATGGGTATAAATAATATCAGGTTTTATATCTTCAATAAATTTTTCTATTTCTTTTATAATATCAAGACGATTAATAGAATCCATTCTACAACAAGCATATTCACCTAATTGAACAAGTTCCGCACCTAAAAATTCATTTGATAATCGAGCAGACTTTGCAAGCTCTTCAAGTTCACATCGACGTTTTTCCTTATTCAAAATTCTATCACGAGAAGTAATTCCATCACCCAAGATAATTACTTTTACAATGTCGCCTTTTTTCACATGCCAAGCAATGGTTCCACCACAACCGATAATTTCATCATCCGGATGAGCCGCTATAACTAAAACTTTTTGCTTCCCCATTTCATTCCTACAATTGAGCATCCTTTTACAAGAATTGTCTTATATGCTAAGGTTTGAATTCTACAGTACAAAATATAGAACAAAAATATAAAAACAAAAAGTAAGATTTACAAATTCCAACAATCAAATACCCTCAATAAAAAATGAAGAATAACAAAATAGTTATCGCAACAATAAGGCCTTGGAACATTTCCTACACCCATAAATTCGAAAAGCTTTTTAAGGATAAATATAAAATTTTTCTTTTCTTTAAAAAAGAGGCCGTTACAATTGAAAAAATCAAAGAGATCAATCCATCCTATATCTTTTTTCCTCACTGGTCTTGGATAATCCCAAGAAAATTACACGAAAATTTTAATTGCATCGCCTTTCATCCTACAGATTTACCATATGGAAGAGGTGGCAGCCCTCTTCAAAACTTGATCTCACATAAAATTTACAATACAAAAATTTCTGCTTTTAAAGTTGAAAAAGAATTGGATAGCGGAGATGTCTACCTTAAGAAAAACTTCTGCCTTAAGAATGGTAGCGCTCAAGAAATCTTTAAAAAAATGTCAAAAATCATCTTTTTTGAAATGATTCCATATATCCTTGAAAACAACCCTATCCCACAAAAGCAAAAGGGGATTCCAACATTCTTTAAACGTAGGAAGCCCGAAGAAAGCAACCTTGAAAATGAAGATTTTTCAACTCTTGCCAATTTTCACGACTTTATACGAATGTTAGATGCAGAAGAATACCCTAAAGCCTTTCTTAGGATTAAAAATTTTAAAATCTTATTTTCTGGCATAAAAAAAGAGCAAAACCAACTAGAAGGAAAATTCGAAATTGTTGTCGATCCTAAAAAAGAAAACCCTCTTTAATCTTTTTCTTCATACTCTAAAGCTAGACTTTCAATAACCATATCTTTAGACGGCATTCTACGTCCAAGAACATTTTCCACTTTAGAAACATCTAGCCCCAAGCTTTCCGCCCTTCTTGATCCCGGCAAAGTTAAAACACTCTCCTCTTTAAAATTATTCAATTCAAAATCAAGCCTAGAAACCAAAGACTTAATAAAATCACTTTTGCTAAAAATATCTCTGCTAGCAACATTTATCAAGCCGGTGTATTTTTTATTAATCAAAGCAAACAGCAACTTCGAAAATTGTCTTACATCAATGCTAGAAGTATAAAAATCCGGAAAAAGTATAATCGGAACCCTATTTTTAAGCGTATCTATTATCCATTCAACCAATGTCATATCATTTTCCCACCCCCGAAAGCCAACAATGTTAGTCCTGACAACCAAAGCATTTAGTGATGTTAAAGCAAATGCCTCCGCAATATATTTTGTTCTAGCATATTCATTTATCAATGTTACAGGGCTATCTTCATTATGACTCTTTTTATCTTCGTTAATATAGTAATGATCTGTAGAAATATGAACAAAATAGATATTTCTATTTTTTGAAATTTCTGCAAGAACCGTTGCTGGTCGAGAGTTGATTGAATAAGCAAGTCCAGGATCCTTTTCACAATCATTAATATTTAATATCGCAACTGTATTAATAATAACGTTTGGCCTAAAATCTTCGATTGTTTTTGTTAGAGCTAAATCATCCCGTATATCAAAAACATAATCTCCTCCATTAATTGCAGCACCGCGAATATCCAAGCCTTGAATTTTTCCCTCCCTAATCAAAGCCTGACCCAGCATACCTGTGGAACCAAGAACCAAAATTTTCATTCAACACTTTCTTTTAACAATTTAAATTAATCTTACGGCAACCATCATCGGAGTTTTTTCTATGCTCTGCACCCTTCGACCCTTCGATACAATTTTCTCGAATTAATATTCTCGAAAATCACTCAGGGCAGACGGAAGTTTAGTCATCGAACTTTAAAAACCGGCTCTAACGGTTTACATTCAAGATACATTTCTAATTTCTCTTCTCTAAGTAAATCCTTCAATAACAAAAATATTTCATCGTAAGCCTTAAGAAGAGTCTCTATACATTCGTCCGTATGCGAATAACTTATAGAATGAATACCCAATGTTAAAATACCACGTTTAAACATTTCCTGCGCAAGAAATGTTTTAATTTGCAAGTCAGAATATCGCCCCACCGGTTTAGTTGACAAAGCTAACCAACTTGGATGCCCAAAAACATCAAATACTCCTGCCAGTTCATACTTTAAAATCAAATTATTTAACCCATCTTTAATCTTTTGCCCTTGACTTCTAAGTTGACTAGGAACATCTAATCTTTGCAACTTAGTCATCGTAGCCAAAGCGGCGGCAAGCGATAAAGTCTCACCTCCAAAAGTAAAAGAAAAAAACACCTCTTCCAAAAGTTTCATCAAATCAGCCCGACCGACAAGAGCCGAAATAGGATAGCCATTAGACATTCCTTTACCAAAGGTTGCAAGATCTGGAATCACTCCAAAAAATTCTTGTGCCCCTCCATGTGCATATCGAAAACCTGTTATTATCTCATCAAAAATCAGTACTGCTCCATTTTTGTGGGTTAACTCCTTTACCCTCCCTAAAAAATTATCTTTTGGCTCTTCGATGTTCATTGGCTCCATTATCACTGCCGCAACTTGGCCAGGGTATTCTTTAAAAATGGAATGTAAAGATTCTATATCGTTATAAACAAACCTGTGGGTAAGATTTATTGTAGATTCAGGGACACCAAGATTTCTAGTAGTAGAACCAATATACCAATCATGCCAGCCGTGATAACCACAAACGGCAACACGCTCCCTTTTTGTATAAGCACGCGCAAGCCTAATTGCACCCGAAGTAGCATCTGAACCATTTTTTCCAAAACGAACCATCTCTGCACAAGGAACCATTTCAACTATCTTTTCTGCTACCTCAACTTCTACAGGGTGCGGTAAAGAAAAAATTGTCCCACTATTTAGCTGATTTCTAACCGCTTCGATTACATCAGGATCATTATAACCAAGAATTATTGTATAAAGACTACTTATAAAATCTACATATTCATTTCCATCAACATCCCAAACTTTACTACCCTTTGCTTTTTTAATAAAGTACGGTGACACCCCATAAGGATATTGAATTTTGCTTTTGCTAAAAGTTTGTGTTCCAAGCGGTATTACTCTTAATGCTCTCTCGAGCATTTTTTCCGAATTTAAGTAGCGATCAAATCCAACTTTCTTATCTTGGCTGAAACCAATCTTCTTTTTTACTTGCAACATATCTTTTCAATTTTGTTAATTGCCACAAAAGAGCCCTCTTCAGTCCCATATCTTTTACCACTAAAAGCTTCACTTTCAGTCGATCCTTCAAAGTAAAATCATCCCACAGGTCTTTTCCCATGAAAGTTCCTGTAAATTTCCCTGTTGGCTTAAAATTTCTATACGTAATTCCAAAAGTTGAACACCAAAAGCCATATTTTATAGCATCTTCTTTATTTTTGGGCTCCAATTTAGTTCTAATCAATTTAATAACCTCTTCATGATTTTTTGGCTTATAACAACAACCCAAATCCTCATAAAAAGCCCTCCCTATGAGAATAGACGGTTTACCCCAAAAACATGCCTCTACTATCATTGTTG
>SDBT01015915.1_pt1 | contig 11936 bp, 12 predicted proteins | sample 2277101 | NCBI WGS metagenome assembly SDBT01 (sample SAMN10404973, study PRJNA504765) | marine sediment metagenome | isolation source: marine sediment core GS10_PC15, 103 cmbsf | place: Arctic Ocean: Southern Knipovich Ridge | collected 2010
AGGAGATATAAAAAGGGCTTATTGGCTATTTGCAACACGAGATCATAAAACTCGAGGTGAACACGCGCATAAAAATTTGCATCAACTAATGATTGCGTTACATGGCCAAGTTGAAGTTGTGTTAGATAACGGCGTTCATCAAACGACTATTGAGTTAAACAAGCCAAATGTAGGACTTATAATACGACCGATGGTCTGGCGCATTTTAAAAAATTTTCGCAATGACCCCGTTGTGATGAATTTAGCATCAGAAGAATTTGATGAAGACGACTACATACGAAATTACGAGGAATTTTTGCATGCAAGTGCCTTTTTTAGAAATTAAAAATACCTACCAAGACCTTCAACCTTCTATGGATAATCTGTGGAATAAACTGCACAGCAAGTCTCACTACATACTGGGAGAAGAAGTTGAAAATTTTGAAAAAGAATTCGCAGACTTTCTAGGCGTTAAATATGCCATAGGAGTTGGCAATGGATTTGATGCCCTTACTTTAAGTCTTAAGGCCCTCAATATTGGTGCAGGTGACGAAGTCATCGTTCCTGTACATACCTTCATCGCAACCTGGTTGGCAGTTTCTTCAGTTGGCGCAAAACCCGTACCGGTTGATGTTCAAGCCAGTAGCTTTAATATCGACTCTACCCATATTGAACAAGCAATCACTAAAAATACGAAGGCAATCATACCGGTTCATTTATATGGCTCTCCAGCTGAAATGGAGATAATTTCAAACATTGCCAAAAAATATAACCTTGCAGTTTTAGAGGATGCTGCCCAAGCAGTAGGCGGATCTTATAAAAGCAGAAAAGTAGGAAGTTTAGGCGATATCGCTGGATTTAGCTTTTATCCATCCAAGAATTTAGGGTGCTTTGGTGATGGGGGAGCAGTAGTCACAAATGATGATTTTCTATATGAACGAGTAAAGCTATTACGGAATTATGGTTCCCATGACCGTTACTACCACGAAATAGCAGGAATTAATAGCCGACTAGATGAATTACAGGCGGGCATTCTCTCGATCAAGCTAAAAGAAGTTAGCAACTGGAACCGGCGACGTAGCGAAATAGCTAATTTTTATTCACGAGAATTTAAAAATATCCCTGGGTTAATTCCGCCAATCTTGCCAGATAATCGTGATGAACATGTATGGCATCTGTATGTCGTAAGATGTACAAAAAGAAATGAGCTAAAGGAGCATCTATTGGCAAACGGAATACATACACAAATCCACTATCCCTGCCCGCCTCACCTGCAAAAAGCTTATCAACACCTAGAGTATAAACAAGGGGACTTCCCCGTAGCAGAAAAACTCGCAAACGAGGTTCTCAGCCTTCCCATAGGGCCTCATTTATCACAGCAACAAGCTGAACATACGGTACGGACTGTTAAAGAATTTTTTGGAGGACCCTTATGATGAAAAATGTTCTTATTACTGGAGGGGCTGGATTTATAGGCTCGCACTTTGTCGACATAGTGCTTAAAGAAAAATGTAATGTTATTGTGCTGGATCAACTGACCTACGCCGCAGATATAAAATTTCTTCCTCTTGCAAAAATCTCCTTTATAAAAGGCAATATCAATAATCAAACTCTTGTAGCTCAACTTCTTGAAAAATATCGAATTGATACAGTGGTAAATTTTGCAGCTGAAAGTCATGTAGATAATTCTATTAAAGGACCAGACTTGTTCATAGAAACAAATATTTCTGGAACAACCTCGCTATTGGGATGTTGTCAAAATCACTGGAGGAGCATAGGCTCAGAATTTAGGTATGTGCAAATTTCAACAGATGAAGTTTATGGATCTTTAGGTGATGAGGGGTATTTTGTCGAAGATACCCCAATTGATCCCCGCTCCCCCTATTCTGCATCAAAAGCTGCTGCGGATCAGTTGGTCTCCGCTTGGCATCATACTTACGGTCTTCCAACTATCATTACGCGTTGTACCAACAATTATGGAGCAAGACAACATCCTGAAAAATTAATTCCAAAAACAATTACCAACGCACTGGAAGGCAGTAAAATACCGGTGTATGGGAATGGACAAAATTCAAGAGACTGGATCCATGTAACAGATCACTGTAACGGTATTGTAAAAGCAATACGAAAAGGTGAGATTGGTAAACTCTATTGCTTTGGGGGAGATAGTGAAATGAAAAACATTGATCTTGTCACCCTCCTTTGTCAAACACTCGACCAGATTCTACCTTTACCAAATAATGAATCATATCAAAGCTTAATTACCTTTGTAGAAGACCGTTTGGGTCATGATTTTCGTTATGCAATAAATTTTTCTAATGCAACAAAAAAACTGGGATTTATGCCGGAATACGATTTTGCCAGAGGAATGCATGAAACAATCCTGTGGTATTTAGACAAAACCGCTCAAGAGAAGGCGGCTTAAAATGATGAAAGGAATTTTACTTGCAGGTGGATCAGGCACAAGACTATATCCATTAAGTCAATGCGTATCGAAACAATTACTTCCTGTCTATAATAAACCTGCGATTTACTACCCCTTATCAACCCTTATGCTTTCTGGTATCCGGGAAATATTGATAATCAGTACACCTAGAGATACCCCTATTATTGAAAATCTTTTAGGTGATGGATCACGGTTGGGCTTAAACTTACAGTATAAGGTCCAAGACAATCCAAATGGTATTGCTCAAGCATTCATTATAGGGGAAAAATTTATTGGGTCTTCAAATGTTTGCCTCATATTAGGAGACAACTTGTTCTTTGCTCAAGACATTCAAAAAAGGTTTTCCAGTGTTGGGCAAATGAAAGATGGTGCATGTGTATTCGCCTGTCATGTAAATAATCCATCGCAATATGGAATTGTAGAATTTGATAAAAACATGGTGGTGAAAAGCATAGAGGAAAAGCCTAAAAATCCAAAAACTTCTTGGGCTGTTCCTGGATTATATTTTTATGACAACAAGGTCGTTGATATTGCAAAATCAATACAGCCCTCTCATCGTAATGAATTAGAAATTACGGATGTTAATAAAGTTTATCTACAAAACAAAGAGCTAAAGGTAGAAGTGCTTAGCCGAGGGACGGCCTGGTTTGATCTCGGGACGTTTGATAATCTTCTTTGCGCCAGTACCTTTATCCAAACCTTAGAACAAAGACAAAATCTTAGAATTGGATGCATCGAGGAAATAGCCTACAGAATGGAATTTATAAATAAAAATCAATTAGAGAGTTTGATAAATTCTGCCAAGAACATTCCCTATATGGAATACCTTAGCACAGTATATAATGAGTTATAAAATGTCTTTGAATTTTGATTCACTTAACTTCAATTCTTTTAGAAACCTTGCACAGGATAAGCATATAAGCGAATCAGAACGCGTTGGTTTTCCAAACGCTTACCGAGAAGGAAAAAGTGACGTTATTCTAGAAGATATCCTTAGTAAACTTTCTATATTGAGCACTTCAACTCATAAAAGAGTTTTAGAAATTGGTCCTGGCGCTAGTGAGCTTACAGAACATCTGTTAGATTTCTGCCAAGGTAAAGATCATCAGGCGGTTTTCGTAGATTCACAAGAGATGCTCTCTTTGATTAAGGGCAGATCTTATCTCACAAAAATCCCGGGCTGCTTTCCAGATAACTTTGATCTCATCAAAGAATTAGGGCCTTATGACGCAATCTTGGTATATAGTGTCGTACAGTATCCATTTGAGGAAGGCAACGTATGGAGTTTTATTGACCATGCGTGCAGCTTGCTTGCCGAAGGAGGACAACTGCTTATTGGAGATATTCCCAATACGTCAAAACGTAAACGGTTTTTCGCAAGTACAAATGGAACCTTACACCATCAAAAATTTACTAACAGTGATGAGGTTCCTGTTGTTGAATTTAACAAATTGGAATTAAATAAAATTGATGATGGCGTCTTAATAGGGATAATTGCTAGACTACGTTCTGCTGGTTTTCATGCCTATATTGTGCCGCAATCCGATAATTTGCCGATGGCCAATCGTCGTGAAGATATTTTAATTCAACGTCCCTAATTGATCATTTCGAGGAAAGTAGCTTGATGGAAACCAAAAGAAAGTTAATTATTGTAGGGGCAAGTGCCTTTGCAGAAGTTGCTTATGAGTACTTCACTCATGATTCTCCCTACGACGTTCATGCATTTTCTGTTGATAAAAAATTTATAAAACAAGACTCACTTTTTGGTAAACCCATACTCCCTCTAGAAGAACTGTCAAAACTTTGCCCAAGTACTGATTATGATGTGTTCGTTGCTCTTACATATGGGAAACTTAACCGAGAACGTCATCGCCTATTTGATTTTCTCCGCCAACATGGATATCAAATGGCAACTTATATAAGTAGCCAAGCCTTTGTATGGCCAAATGTTAAGGTTGGAGAAAACTGTTTTATCTTTGAAAATAATGTTGTGCAACCATTTGTGACGATTGGTGATAATGTTATTTTATGGAGCGGCAATCATATCGGGCATCACAGCAAAATTGCAGACCATGTATTTATAAGTTCACATGTCGTCATTTCTGGGTATGTAGAGATTGGGCATCATTGTTTTCTGGGAGTAAACAGCGCAATTGCAAACAATTTGAAAATTGCCCATGACACATGGGTTAGTCCCAATGTAACTTTATTGAAGGATACAAACCCTGGAGAATTATACGGAGCAATCTCCGATAAGCCTGCACAAGTAAGTACCTACAAATTTTTTAAAGTTGAAAACCCTTCATAGCAGAAATATTTCATATCAATTCAATATTAAGAGGAAAGTTTAAAAGTAATTAGCATGTTTAATTTTGAAAAATATAATCCCGAATTGAAGAATTCCTGGGATGAGTTTGTGGGAAATAGTATAAATGGTACGTTTCTGCTCAATCGTAATTATATGGACTATCATGCCGATCGATTTGAAGATAACTCCATTATTGTTTTGAATAATAAAAATCAGATTGCCGCTTTATTACCAGCTAATCTTAATGATAAATCTCTCAATTCTCATGGTGGATTGACTTATGGAGGCTTAATAGTAAATGAAAAAGTATCTACTTCTCAGACCCTTGAGATATTCGAAGGGCTAACAGAATATTTAAAACAAAATGGCTTTGATAAATTAATCTATAAGACAGTTCCAGCCATCTATCATCAGACGCCTAGCCAAGCTGATATTTTTGCTCTTTTCAAACTTGGAGCAAAAATGCATAGGCGAGATGTGTATTCAGTAATTAATAAACACTCCAAAATTCAGCCTCCTGTTCAAGAACGCCGTAAACGCTCATACAAAAAAGCTCAAAAAGAAAATTTGGAAGTCAGAGAAACTGATCAACTCCACAAATTCCATGACTTGCTTTCTAATGTCCTAGAAAAACGCCACAATACTGCTCCTGTTCATACTTTACCTGAACTACAGCTTCTATCAAGTCGTTTTCCTAATAACATTAAAACTTGGGGATGTTTTGCTAATAGTGAAATGTTGTCTGGGGTTCTATTATATATCACTCCTATGGTTGTTCATGCACAATACATAGCGTCTTCCGATCAAGGATTAAATTTAGGGGCTTTAGACATGTTATTTTTCACATTAATTGAAAAATTTTCAAATCATACTTATTTTAGTTTTGGCATTTCAAATGAGAATGATGGTTATTACCTAAACAAAGGATTAATTGATCAAAAAGAGGGATTCGGTGCTCGAGGCATTATTCATGATCACTATACCTTAGAACTTTAACTTCATTAAAATGTTTCTACAACATAAATATTTAGTAAAATAGGATTTTTCAAATTGAACTACATAAATCTTGAAAATGTAAATATAGATTTCCCAATTGAATCAGGCGAACGTTTTTTGAGGAAAGCGCTTTTTAACTCATTAAGCACTTTTAAGAGTACTCAGAAAGAGAAAAAAAAGAAATTTTTTAGAGCTCTCAGCAACGTGACATTGAAAATTTGTGAAGGTGATCGAATTGGCATTGTTGGTCGCAATGGTGCTGGGAAAACAACTCTTTTAAAAGTGCTCACAGGTATCTATGAACCAACATCGGGAAATATTTCAAGAAGTGGTAAAGTAACAAGCCTCCTAAGTTTAATGGGGGGAAGTCATCCCGAGCTCACTGGTTATGAAAATATTCAAAATCAGTTGCTGATACATGGCTTCTCTAGAAAAGAAATCAAATCATATATTCCCGAAATTATTTCTTTTTCAGAGCTGGGAACTTTTATAGACCAACCTGTTAGTAGTTATTCTGCAGGTATGGCTATGAGGCTTGCTTTCGCGGTTTCTACATCCTTTAGCCCTGAAATCCTAATCATGGATGAATGGATTAGCGCTGGTGACATTTCTTTTATAAAAAAAGCAAAACAAAGAATCGATAACATCGTTAAGCAATCAAGAATCGTTATATTTGGTTCACATGATTTGGATTTAGTAAGTAAAGTTACCAACAAGGTAATTTTTCTGCATAATGGTGAAATTATCGATTATGGCAATCCTGAGAGTGTCATAAAAAAATATAAAAAAACACACGGACTGTAGCCTGCAATAGGACTCTTTTGGATATAGCAAGAGTTTTTTTAAAATTTTCGTGCAAATGACAAATGGAATAGATATGAGTAAAAGAATTAGACTAGCTTTACAAGATATAATAGAAGGTTTAAATTGGTTTTCGGCCTACACGATATTAGCCTGGAGAGAAATAAAAGTCCGTTATAGATCATCCGTTTTAGGTCCTTTTTGGATAGCCATAACAACCACCATACAAATTGCTACTTTAGGATTTCTTTACCCCAAAATTTTTGGCATTGATGGCTATGAATACGTTTCTTGGCTCACTGTGAGCTTAATTTGCTGGCAATTCATTTCGACATGTATTACTAACTCATGTTCCGTCTTTGTTGCTGGTAAAAACCTTTATTTGAATCAAAATATCCCCTACTCATATTTTAACTTTAAAATGGTAGTATCAAATTTACTTGTTTTCCTACACCAGATACCCATATTTTTCCTATTATCATACTTCATCGGTATACATCTCATTCCTTCCAATCTAATCATTTTTTTGTTTTCTGTATTTGTGATTTGCGTTTTCACTTTATCATTCAATATTATACTAGGTATTTTGTGTTTAAGATTTAGAGATATAGAACAGATTATCGGTAACTTAATGAATATTGCTTTTTTAATGACTCCTGTTATATGGATGCCAAGCATGCTTCAAGATAAAGCCCAGTTTATAAAATTAAATCCATTTTATTATGTATTGCACATACTACGGGCACCTTTGCTAAATCAAACAATATCTTTTCAAGAGTGGACCATAACCTTCTTCATGTTAATCGTTTCCATTTTTGTTGCCTTAATTCTTTTTAGTACTAATCGACATAGAATAGCATATTGGTAAATTACTTACGATTAACATGTTGGTAAATTTTTTTATAACTAAATAAAGGATAATTCATGGCTAAAATTATTATCTCCCATTTTTCTGGAATACGGCATGCTGGACGATGGGAAACTGCATGTTATTACGAAGGCTTATTAAAATCATTGGTAGAGTCTGGAAATTCTGTCTTGCATATTGTTAGCTCTGATTTTTTAGATGCCCCTTGGAATGGAAATAATGAAGAAAACGATAATGGAAGTAAAAAGGCAATTTTAAAAGAAATTGTAGATTTTTCCCCAGACCTTGTTATAGCATTTAACAATTCCATACCACAATCTATTGAAAAAGCGGTGGATTGTCCATTTATACTTTGGGATGCAGATTCGGTCAATTATTTTAACGACAAAAATAATATAAAGAAAAATAGAAGTAGGTATCTTTATTTTTCTTATTCCAATGCTGGAGTCATTGATTACTATAATTATTTTTCAGCTCCTAAAAAAAATATTTTTAGGATGAATAGTGCCACTTCCGTTCAGGCTAAACAAAAAAGAAAAGAATTTAATATTTCTTTTATTGGAAGTTACTTTAATTTTCACCCCGCTCTTCAAGCACTATTACACAAAAATCCTGAAAAATTAAAGGAAATATACCGTCTATTTAATTCATATCCAGAAGAAATCAACTGGGACTTCTATAACAAACATCCAGATCTAATTGGTATTCCTTTAAACTCTGGAATTCTACAAGGATTAAAGGGAGCCGAGCTGCGCAATCAATTAATAGCCACAATAGCACCCTTAGGAATAAAAATATTTGGATCCACAGATTGGGTTAATATAGCACAGTATTCTATGGAAGCATTCTTGAGCTACAGCAAAAAACTTGTTTATAGTTTGGAACAAAACGAAGATATATACAACCGGTCTAAAGTTTCCATTAGTATTGCTCACAGTCAAAATATTACAGGATATCCTTGGCGTGTCCTGGACATCATGGCATCAAATTCATGTCTAGTAGCAGATCACAAAACTGATCTAGTGCAAGATTTTGGAAAAGCTGTTCCTCTACAACTTTATAATAATCCAGTAGAGGCGCATCAACTGTGCAAAAAAATATTAGGCGACGATAAGCTAAGGGATGAAATTATTGCTGCATCACAAGCAGAAATTGAGAAAAATTTTCGCTGGCACCATAGATTTAAAGAAATAGAGCAGATTACTGGTATCAATCTTACCGACCTAGAAGGAGACGGAAAAATTCACAGATTATACCCCCAATCTGCATTCAAACAAAAGTTTTTTGAGGAGGTAGAAAAATTACCTACCAATTGGTTAAAATTATTATCAGGTATTTATAAGAAATGCCCCATTATTAAAGTTCCTTACAACTTTCAGGTATCATTATCCGATAGAATTAATTTGAAAGACGAAGATCAAAAGTTGTATAAAATTAGCTTAGATTGAAAATTTATAGCACGTCTTTATATATATATATATGTCTCCAGAAATATCAATTGCTTTACCTTGTTATAATCAAGAAGATTATATACAGGAAGCCATAGAGAGTATTCTAGATCAGGACTACAAAAACGTTAAAATAGTAATTTCAGATGATGCCTCAACAGATCAAACCCCAGAAATTATTAAAACGTACCAAAAAAAATATCCTCAGCAAATTTTCAGCCAATTTCACAAACAAAACCTAGGCGTTACAGCTAATGTCAGGTCGATATTTCCATTACTCACTGGAAAATATTTATGCTGGTTTGCAGGAGATGATATATTTTTACCCAACAAATTAAGCAAACAAGTCAACCTTATGGAGGCAAACCCAGATGTAGTCTTGAGTTATCATAACGTTGAGATTTTTAATAGTGATACAAAAAGTACTATGGGACTGTATAATGGAGTATACGGAGGACACAAACCTTATGAAGGCTATATAGTACCTGAATTATTGATGTATCGGTGTTTTATCCCTGCTCTCTCTACAATGATTAGGCGAGAATTCACAAAAGACATAATGCATTCAAATGCTATCCAAGCATGCTCTGATTGGCTCTATTTCATTGAAGTCTCTGAAAGGGGAAAAGTTTGCTACATCGATGAAGTATTGGGAAAATACCGTCGTCATGGATCTAATATTTCCGATAATTTAAACTATATATCAGAAGAAGAAAAAGTATACGAAGAGGTTTTATCTATATATCCTAAATATGAAAAGTATATAGACAAGGGAAAAGCAACTCTATATTTTACAAATGCAGCTAAGCTTCTTAAGAAACATCATATTTCAGAATCACTAGAACAAATCAAAAAATTTCTATCTCATATAAGAAAAAAACCAAAAACACTCACTTTTTTTTCATTAACAATATTGCAAGTTTTATACAGAATTTCACTACGATTTATAAAAAGGATTTCTAGGATATGAGTTGGCAAGATCTAGGACTAATTTTTCGTGTTAATAAACAAAGCCATTGGATGCAAAGCCATGCTTATGTTCCAACAGCATTGGATTTAGAAGACCGAATTCGTGTTTATATAGCGGCTTGGGATGAACAAAAATACGGTCGTTTGGGATATATTGATGTGCACCCACACAATCCTACTGAAATTTTAGGGATTAGCGAAAAACCTATTTTAGAGGACGCTAAGACAGGTAGTTTTGATGAACATGGAGTTACTCCCCTGTCAGTTATAAAGTACAAGGATGAAATTAGATTGTACTATGCTGGCTGGCAACAAGTTGATGATCCATATGTTCGGTATAAATTATTCATGGGGTTATGTATTTCTGAATGCCAAGGAGATAAATTTGTACGGTTTTCTGAAGCTCCTGTCGTTGGCCCAACCAATCAAAATTATATTTTTAGAAGCGGAGGTTTTTTCTTACATGAAAAAAATAATTGGCATTGTTGGTATGGAGAACATGTGGACCAGGTTGAATATGATGGAAAGTTAGGTCCTCGTTATAGCCTGAATTATATGAGTTCACCCGATGGTCTTAATTGGCCCTCACAGAGCACTCCTTCTCTTCCAATTGCAGATGGAAGAATCAATGGCTATGGAAGGGGCAACGTATGGGTAAAAAACGACATTTATAATGCTTTGTTTTCTGTAAGAGGCAGTGATGGTTTATATCGTAAAATAATCCGCCTTCAGTCGAAAGATAAAATAAACTGGACAGAAAAAACAAATGATGATTTTGAATTTACTCCAGCACGTACTCTGGACAATCAAAATGAAGTTTGCTTTCCCAACCTCATTTTTCGCCAAGACAAAATTATTATGTTTTACAATGGAAATGAATTTGGGCGGGAAGGATTAAGAGCAGCAATATACACACTGTAAGTTGGTTTGCTAACATATACTGAAGCCAAATCAAACTGTTGGTTTTCTGATACACTCAAATTGCTCATTCACCAATGTAAACTGCGCGCTTTTCGTTATCCTAAAACTCAATATTTCGATTCAGCACAGGTATATTTATTTTTTGCATCACCCATCCACCAGAGTTTTAGCTCTCTGGTGAATGAGCACATTTACTAAAAGGGTAAGATGTAGTCTGGACCGTGGAAATTTATTAACCGATCTCGTATCCACTGTATATAATCACCAACGTAGGTGTAAGTACCCGATGATCTTTCTTTTCCATCTCCAGCAGCGGTACAAATGCCACACAACTTTAGCTGATTATTAACCCGCACATAGGCAGGAGAAAAACTATCACCTCCTATTGGAGCAGCTATATAATCACGGATCATTGCTTTCATATTTCCTCCTTGACCAAAATCATCCTCTCGATTCACGATATGAAAAACCCTATCCCCGGGGTGAATAAGCCTAGCATCATTGATAAGGTTCTTTCCTAAATGAGTTCCCATATCCTCAATCTCATATCCACTCCTTCCCCAAATAACGGGAGATCTGTTGGATAGTAGCAAAAGCTCCTGATTCTCCAGGCTTTGTATTGTTTCTTGTGGTTGCAGCCCATGAATGTTAGCAACTCGTGCATTTTCAATCGGTTTATCCAGGTGCATCATCCCTATATCATTTAGGCCAACACCACATCCTGGATAGGCTACTTGGTAAGCGACTAGCCTTACCTGCCCGTCGACTGTAACAAATTTATCTTTAGGGTAAGCAGGTACGTTAGGATTATGGAAGCCCGTTACGATATCCTGAGGTGTGATAAGTACACCGTGGTGTCCTTTTTCTACAAACCCTGTATTTTCAGTTCTTATTAACTCCAAAGCTGCATGATGATATTTTTTATAGTGATCACTGTCTGGATTCAAATAAGAACTTGCCATCCCTTGAGATCCCAAAACAATAAAAATACTATGTAAAATCACAGCGGATGAATAAAATTTGTTTTGCATAAATTTCTCATAATAATTATAAAATAAACTATCTCTAAAGAATAAGTAGTTATTAAAGACTAAAAAAGCAAGTATTAACTGCGCTGCACCCTTCGGACTGGACATTTTTGGGAACTCTTTAAGTGAGTTTTCGTCCACGGATTAGATGAATTTATAACACAATTATCTC
>SDBT01015916.1_pt1 | contig 11936 bp, 9 predicted proteins | sample 2277101 | NCBI WGS metagenome assembly SDBT01 (sample SAMN10404973, study PRJNA504765) | marine sediment metagenome | isolation source: marine sediment core GS10_PC15, 103 cmbsf | place: Arctic Ocean: Southern Knipovich Ridge | collected 2010
TTTGACAGAGGCTGTGCGATTCCAAAGTTCTGGGATGGCAAAGCCGCTGAGAGAATTGCAGGAATCATCGCAGGACATTGTGGGGTATGAGGTTCGGAAGATATATTGTGTTGAAACAGTTTTTCGTGACTATCTGTATCATGTTCCTTTTTGTGCAAGGCTGCAAGGCCGATGCCATTGAGGTTAATCTTGCACGCGGCAAGAGATATACGTTTTTACCTGCGCCGAATTACTCTCTTTGCACCGACGAGAATGACGACACTCAGCTTACCAACGGCAAGACTTATGGGAGCTGGTGGGGTAAGAAGAGCACTGTAGGGTGGCTTTGGAGTTCGACGGGCATTGAGATAGTGATCGATCTGGAGAACGGGATATCCGTAGACAAGATTCGAGTTCATAGTGTCGGCGGTGGATTTGCGGACGTCGAGTTTCCAGAGTTCATTGCGGTGCTTGTGAGCGACGATGCACAGAAATACGAATTTGCAGGTTTGATCGGATCCGATGAGTTAAAGGATGTTCGCAGTGTCGGTCATAATCGGGTGCCTTATACTTTTATCATCGACGACATCGGTACACGGGCGAGGTATGTGAAAATCGTCATACGCCCTGAAGGTAAACATTTCTTTCTCGATGAGATTGAGGTCATCGGAAACAGAGGAGGTCTATATCGACGTCAGCCGGACGCGCGGAAATTCCGTGCAAGAGATTCGGAGCGACTGTTAAAGTCGATAGAAGATTACCTGCAGGCAAGGGCGAACATCCTTGAGACAATGCAACGATTTAAGGAGCAAGCGTCGAGACTTCCCCGGGATTTTGTGAAAACCTGCAGGGACGATCTGGAGAATCTTCTTTTGGAGGTAAGACTGCCGGCTGACAGGATATTCTCAGAAGAGGAAATTGCTTCAATACGCAAGAGGGTGGGGGTTGTCCGGGCCCGGATATACAGGGAGATTTATAAGAAGGCGTTGGTTTGCTATTCCACGAACCCCATGGAAATGGTTTTTGAGAAAGATATGCCTTTTCCTGACATCGAACCTGATAACAAAGTCGATCTCCGTTTGTGGCGGAACGAATATGAGTCGGCGGCGGTAAATATCATGAACTGCTCATCCAAAGAGCTTGATTTGACAGTTTCCGTCTCGCCGCTTATGGGCGGCGATGGCATGGTGTCCGGCGATGCGGAGACTTCCACCGTACGCAGGGTGGTTTTTGTCAAGGCTCTGGGTTCCAGCCGTGTTGCTGACGCACTTGTTTTCCAGGACGAAACACCTTTTAAACTCTCACCGGGTTGGATGACGCAGATATGGTATTCGACTGCCTAAGCCAGATGCGAATGGTATTATGATATGCCCAGAAAGCGATTATCAGTACAAGGAAGTCTCCCCTGGAGTAGTCAGATGTCTCGATCTACATGAGGAAGAGCCGCTGCCTGCGAATAAGGCGGTCGGCAGGTCCTACGATGAATACAAGAATCAATAAGTCGAATTAGACAGTCATTATATTTGTGTGTTTATGCTTAAGGCGGCACAATACCTTCGACGTAGTCATTTTGTCAGGAATATGTCGGTTGTCATGACTGGCACCGCTTTGGCGCAGATTATTGGATTCGCCTTAACGCCGGTTATAAGTCGTCTTTTCACCTCAGAAGACTTTGGCCTGTTCGGTTCTTTCAACGCTGTCTTGGCTGTAGTAGCCGCCGGCGTTACTCTGCAATACTCGCAAGCCATTATGCTGCCGAAAAAGGACGAAGATGCTGCCAATGTTTTCGCGATTTCGCTACTCTCTGTCATTGCAATTACTTTAGCATGTTTTTTCATTACATACATATTTTCAGATTGGTTGCTGGGAATACTAAAAGTGCCTCAATCCAAATGGTTTATCTGGTTTCTGCCCGTTGGAATCGGAATTAGCGGAATGAATCAATCGTTTCAGGCATGGTGTGTTCGAAGGAAGGCTTTCAAAAGGACCGCCTTCTCACAAATGGTTCGTGCTTGCGTGGTGGGCATACTTCAGATTGTGACAGGGTTGTTTCATTTCGGAGGAGAGGGTTTAGTATCTTCTTCTGTAACCGCCAATGGAACTGCCAGCCTCAATCTGGCTCACCAGGTGTTTTGCAGGGACAGGAGCTTGTTCAGGCGTTCTCTGGACTGGGTCCGGATTCGAAGATTAGCACATCAGTATCGTGATTTTCCTATTTACGCTGCGACTCAGAATGTGATGAATGCGTTGTCGCAGGGTCTACCTGTGCTTTTGCTTGGTTACTTTTACGGGATCGCTGTTGCCGGAGCTTATGCGTTTGGTATCAGGCTCTTGAAGGTGCCAATGAACTTTGTGCTGACCGCCTTGCGACAAGTTTTATTTCAGAAAGCAAGTGAAACCCACAATGCCGGGGGCAAGCTTTTGCCTTTGTATGTCAAACTCACATTGGGTTTGCTTGCGATTGCTTTTTTTCCGACGGTAATCCTGTTCATTTGGGCGCCACAAATATTTAGCGTGATATTCGGAGAGGAATGGCATACAGCAGGAGTTTATGCCAGATGGATTGTTCTTTGGCTTATGATTGCTTTTTGTAACGTCCCCTCAGTACTGTTTGCCAGAATATTAAGAAAGCAAAAACAGTTATTTCTCTACGAGCTTATCCAATTATTTTTCCGTACTGCCAGCCTGTTTATTGGCGGTTTATTTTTTCAAGAAGCTTATTCGACTGTTATTCTTTTTTCGGTGGTCGGAATATTATCAAATTCTGCATTGATTTTATGGATTGGGCTTGCTGTAAAACGTGTCCACGTTACCTGATAAATTGAAATGTGGCAAAAGAGTTTTTTTCAACATGAAAGATAAATTGATGCATGATAGCAACGATATAAAGATAGCCATTCACGATAGACCCGGCAGTTTTTCAGACAGGTGGGTCGAGTATTGCAAAGAAAATCACATCGCGTTTAGCTTGGTAAATTGTTATGACACTGGCATCGTCAAGCAACTTAAGTCTTTTGATGTGCTGCTTTGGCACTGGCACCACCAGGATACCAAAGCTATTTTATTCGTTCGCCAGTTATTACGATCTCTGGAAAACACGGGTATAAAGGTATTTCCAAATATAGACACTTGCTGGCATTTTGACGATAAGGTTGGGCAAAAGTACCTCCTGGAGTCGATTGGAGCACCTCTTGTCCCCAGCTATGTGTTTTACGGAAAAAAAGACGCATTGCACTGGCTGGAAAATACCGATTTTCCAAAAGTTTTCAAATTACGATGTGGTGCCGGTGCCAAAAATGTCAGATTGGTTAGAAATCCTGGTGAAGCAAGAAAGCTGTGTAAAACAGCTTTTGCAAAAGGTTTCAAAGCCGATGCGGGTTATTTTTCGGATGTTTCTACAGGAATCAGGAAGGCTAAGAGAAGTAAAGATTATCTCGGTAAGATCAGGAGAATGCCTTCGATTATAATGAATATTTATCTCGCAAACCTAAGACGCGGACGAGAAAAAGGCTACGTTTATTTCCAGGATTTTATAGAGAATAACAAATATGATACGCGAATTACTGTTGTTGGAAACAGAGCCTTTGCTTTTAGACGTATGACGCGAAAAAATGATTTCAGAGCATCGGGTAGCGGACAGATAGATTATGATATTTCTGAAATTAACAAAGACTGCTTAGCTGTTGCTTTTGAAGTGGCCAAAAAGCTAAAATTGCAGAGTGTGGCGTTTGATTTTGTTGAGGGTAAGGACTCTGCGCCTCTTATTGTTGAAATTAGCTATGGGTATGTCCCATCAGCGATTAAGAATTGTCCGGGTCACTGGGATGAAGATTTGAATTGGCATAAAGGGGCGATGTGGCCTCAGGATGCGATTATTGAAGATGTAATTGCAGGAAATAAATAAAACAGTTTGTAGCTTGCCTCGGTGTCGGGAAATCATTGTCCAGGTTAATGACTGACCTGCACCCCAAAAACTTGTACATAAAAAGGAGTAGATGATGACTACCATGAGAAATGATATAAATAGTAATAGCCAACCGAATCTTACAGATTATCTGATAGCATTTACTTTTTGTATTATATTTACGATAGTTTGTGCTATGTTTTCTTCGCGGGTATTGCACTGGTTCATTTTTCCATTGATTCCCTGTGGGGTTTTGATAGGTGTCGATGCGGTTGGATGGTTCCGTGGAAAGTACGATCTCTTTGACCCCAAAGCTTTATTGGGATTATTGGGGCTTCACTTTTTCTTTGTGTCCCAGCTACTGGTTATCGTCTGGGATATTCATACTATGAAGACAGCGGTGCTGTTGGATGATTACAGGCCGTGGATAGGTTTGCTATCCATATTCAATGCCATTGGCTTGATCATTTACCGGGTTGTAGAAAAAGCGGTTTCATGCAGGCAATATAACCATAGCACGGCCAGGGTATGGATTGCTGATGGATCGCGGTGGGGTCTCATTCTTGCAATTTCAATAATTATCGCATTTGGCGCGCAGGCTTATCTCGTTTTTAAGCTGGGGTATGTTGGCAGGATAAGCTATGATATTTATGAGAGGTGGGAAGTGAAAGGGGGGACAGGGGTCTTTAGATTGCTGGGTAAGTCTGCCCCTATCTTTTTGATGATCTTTCTTACGCTGATTCGCAGCAAAACGGCTAAAAGAGAGAGCGGAGCATTGTTGACTTACATACTAATGGGCTTCATGGTGGTGGTCACCTTATTGTGCGGTGGAATGGTTGGCAGCCGGGGGGCCACGGTATGGAATATGTTCTGGATTGTGGGAATCGCTCACTTTTTCTGGAAACGTTTTACTGTTAAAGAGGCAGTGCTGGGACTATGTGCATTAATTATGTTTATGAATATTTATGGTTTTTTCAAACACCTTGGTATTGAGGGTTTACAGATATTAAAGAGTGAGGGCTGGGCTGTTGCAGCGCAAGAAAGCGGCATAAGCACAAAGGGGATTCTAGTCGGCGATCTGTCTCGCTCTGATGTGAACGCTTATATGGCATATGTATTGGTAAAAAAGCCTTATGATTATGATTACAGGTGGGGAAAGACTATTTGGGGTGACATACTGTTACAGTTCCCGATATGGATATACCCCAATCACTATAATAGACTGGGTGCGGGTGGAAAGATGATCGCCGGGACGGATATTATGATGGGACGTGGATATCTGAAACCCAATGACCCGTTTACAAGGTCAAGATATGTTTATGGATTGACTGGCCAGGTAATGCTTAACTTTGGCATATTACCGATTCCGCTGGCTTTTATATTGTTGGGTTACTGTGTTGGCAGGTTCAGAAGAGCTTTCCTGAACTGGAAGCCCTATGACATGAGATTATTTATTACACCGGTGATCATTTATTTGTTAATAATGCTGCTTACGAATGACTTCAATAACCAGATAAACGGTGTTATTTTTATGTTTAGTCTTCCTTTTGCGGCGGTTTGGCTAATATCTCAAAAGCTTTCCAGAGATGAAGTTGACCAACTGGAAATTTCAGATGAATTTGAGTCTCAAGACTATGAGACTTACTGATATGCTCCTATTGTAATGCCGGGATGACCCTGTCAAAAGTGTGATCCCATGAATCGTTGTCATTTTGTATTTTGAATCTGTCCAAAAGGAGGATGTTTTTGATTTTGAAGATTTATAGCAAAGATATATTGAAATCAGCCCTGATCATTTTGGCCCAATTGGTCCTGATCAGCCATGCTGGTGCAACTGACCTGGGTTGGCGGGAAAACCCTCCTGCATTTCCTGAGGCAAGAGGTCCAGGAGCACTTTCTGTCGGAGGCAGGAATGGACGTGTCACCTATGTTACGAATCTTAATGCCGGCGGACCGGAAAGTTTCAGGGCTGCATGTGAGGCACAGGGCAGGAGGATAATCGTTTTTAAGGTGTCCGGGATCATAGAGGTAAAAAAACCTATTGTCATAAAGCACCCTTATGTGACCATAGCCGGCCAAACTGCTCCGGCAGGAGGAATATTACTAAAGGGACACAATTTAGTAATACAAACCCATGACGTGATTCTGCGATTTATACGGATAAGAACCGGAAGGCGGGACGACTTTGGTAATCAGGAAGGTGATTGTCTCGTATTGACCGGGGATTGTCACAACGTCATTGTCGATCATTGTTCGTTTAGCTGGTCAAATGATGAAAATGTGTCCATTTGGCAAACCGGGCCGGTCATTAGAAATATCACATTTTCCTGGAATCTCATTGCCGAAGGCCTATCTTATAAACACGCAAGTTGCGGCATGTTAATAGGCGGCTCAGGAGGCAATGCAGGGGTTGAAAAGCTTCTTATAAATAATAATCTTTTTATGAGCTGCAAAAACAGAATGCCTGAGCTGAAATGCAAAACAGTCAGGCTGGTTAATAATATTATATACAACTGGGGTTGGTGGGCTACAGGTATTCACGGTCGCGTAGACGCCGATATTGTCGCGAACAAGTATGTCAGAGGACCAAGTACATATGCCTGGCCACATTCTGATCCAGAAGCAAACTATCCGGTATGGTTGCGAACCGACCGTCCATCTACAGCAACTGGACCAGAAAGAAATGCTTCAATTTATTTCGATGAAAATATATGGCCTAATAATAATGGAGATCGCGGCAAAGATAACTGGAATATGATTGTGGAATCGCCGGTATGGAAAGTGATACATGAACGGCCGGATAAAAAAAAGTATAGAAGAAATAGTATTTTGACCATGTATGTATATTGTCCTGTAAGTCCAGTCGAAAAGTTGGATGAAATTTTACTGAGTGATGTAGGAGCATCAAGACGCCTGGATGAAAAGGGGAACTGGCAATCAAATAGAGATTCAGTAGACATCAGACTCATAGAAGAGTATAAGAATCGCAAAGGACAAATTCCTTTAGATGAAAATAAGGTTGGTGGATTTCCCGATATCCCTGAAAACACAGGATGCAAAAGTTCGGCTGGCGACGGCGTTCCGGATAAATGGAAACTAAAATATGGGTTTGATCCTCATGAATCCTTAGCAAATAATCAAGATACCAATGGCGATGGTTACACTGACATCGAGGAATTTTTAAATAATTCTAATCCTTTGTGCAAATAGATAAGTCCTGATGACTGATAGAGCTATGAAAATTTGTATTATAACAAATGCTTTGAGTCTTGGTGGTTCAGAAAGACAATTGTTAAGAATTTGCAATGCCGTTACGCTTAATGATGCTGAAATTGAAATAATATATTATGCAAAACCACACACATTGCTTAAAGAATTTGAAAAAAGTCCTGCTAAAATAACATTTATTGACAGAGACAAAATCGGAAAAATTAAATTCATTTTTCATCTTGCAAAATATCTCAAGCAGGGAAGTTTTGATGTTATCCATTGTTGGCGAGGAACTGCTAATCATTATGGAGCTTTGGCCGCTATAATTTCTAAACATAAGCGTATTCTTACGGGCTACAGAAATATAACACCGGTACCATTCCCACTTCGGATATTTGATAAAGCTATCCAGAGGTTTACTGTGGGACGGATAGTAAATTCAAATATAATCAAAAAATTTCAAATTGAACACCTTAAATACTCCTCAAATAAAATCTCTGTCTTATTTAACGGGATTGATATTGAGGAATTTGCCCAAAATTTTGACAGGGACAAAATTAAAGAAGATCTAGGCATTAATAAAGAATTGCCGGTTATTGTGAGTATTGGTCGTTTGGTTTACCCTAAAAGACATGATCTGTTAATTGAAGCTGCTCTCTTATTGAAAAATAGTGGTTGCCGCGCAGAATATTTAATCGTTGGAGATGGCCCTCACAAAGACCATTTACTCGATTTAGTCCAAAGATATGATTTAAAAAACAATATACACTTTACCGGTGCAAGAGAAGATATAGCAGATTTATTGGCAATAAGTGATATAAGTGTATGTTGTAGTATTTCTGAGGGATTTCCAAATGTTATTTTGGAATCGATGGCTTCAGGCGTTGCTGTTATTACGACGGATAACGGAGGGGGCAGTGAAATGATACATAATCCGGATCAGATTGTACCTGTGGATGATGTTCAGGCATTAGCGAAAAAAGTAATGTTTTTATTCGATAACGAGGATGTTCGAAGGAAATGGAGCGATTCTGCACGTCAGCTTGCTCAAGAGAAATATTCTATCGATTTGATAGCTTCTCAATATGTTGAGTTACTAAGGAGAGCTTACAGACATGGATAAACCTCGATATTTTATCATAACTGTGGATGCTGAGGCAGATAATTTGTGGGCTAAGGAAAATACTATAACAATACATAATATTGATTACATCCCCAGATTTCAGGAACTATGCAATAAGTACGATTTTTATCCAACTTATTTGACCAGTTATGAACTTTTGGGTTCTGATAACTATGCTTCAATTATAAAAAGTTATGTTGATAAAGGGCTGTCTGAAATTGGTGCCCATCTTCATCCCTGGAATAATCCTCCATACGAACCGAAATACGATGGTTATCATGATTTTCATGCTTATCCACATGATTTACCCCTCGAATTGTTCAGAAAAAAGATGGAGACACTAACCAGCAAGCTCGAAAATAGTTTTCAAACCAAAATGACGTCTTATCGAGCAGGACGATGGGGCTTTTCCGCAGAACATGCAAGAGTATTGCTTGAACTGGGATATATAGTTGATTGTTCGGTAACGCCATTTGTTAGCTGGGAACATTTTTCAGGCAGGCCTGCAGGGGTCGGCGGTATGGATTTTTACGGAGTACCTTCTAAGGCTTATGTTTTGGATAAAAAGAATGTCAACATGTCCGAGCAAGGCGGATTAGTTGAGGTGCCGATGACGATAGTTCCTCTGTTTGGTGGCTTTTTGTCGTCGTACATGGCTCATAACGCATCCAATCCTTTGGTTAGAATTGCCAAAGCATTAGGTTTCGGCCCACAGTGGTTCCGTCCATTACCATATGTAAGCAGTTCAAGAATGATTTCCGTAGGGGAAAAGTGGCTTCAACTTGGTAATGACTATGTCGAGATGATGATACATTCCTCAGAACTTATGCCCGGCGGTAGCCCTTATTATAAAAATAAAAACGACATTGAAAGCCTCTACGCGAAAATGGAGGAAACATTCAACTACTTCAGCAATAAAGGATTAACGGGTATAGCATTGACAGATTATGCAAGAAAGTCAGTGTGAACTTTGGATGAAAGGTATACTTGGGAAATAAAAGCTGCCCAAGTAATATATCTATGAAAATACTACAGTTACTTGGTTGCAGGAGACTTGGAGGCACTGAGACTTTTGCAATAGATTTGGTAAGTCGCTTGTCTCATAAAAATATCGATGTATACCTTGCGAATTTGTGGGTCCCAAGTGAAATGCATGATGTTGCCTCCAGGAAATTGGGAGACAGGTATATTGGCATTGAAGGAGGATATTGGATAAGTCCGGCTACTGTATGGCGTACTGTTCAATTATTCAGGACATACAGGTTTGACATTATCCATGCCTATGGGTTAAGGCCTGGCTTGCTTGCTCGCCTGATTGGTGGGTTTAGTGCATGCAAGCACATATGTTTAGGTATCAGGGGTCTGGATGAACAAAGAACTTTTCTGCAAAGTTTCCTTGACCGCGCAACTGAAGGTTTAGTAGATAAAGTTGTATGTAATGCTCAGGCCGTTGCCGATATAAGAATGAAAAGAGAAAAAACCAAATCGGACAAAATAGTTGTTATTCCCAATGGAATCGACACGAACCGTTTTGATCCAGCCAGGTTTAGTTCGATTACAAGAAATCATTTGGACTTGAGCCAGGAAGATTTTCTTATAGCATGTGTAGGCAATTTCCGTCCCGAGAAAGATCATGATAATCTTGTGCACGCCGTTGCTGCTATAAAGAATGAAATTGCCGGTGTTAAGTTTCTGCTTATCGGGCAAGACCCAAAACAAAAAGAAATAGAGGCTTTGGTTCAGGAATTGGGACTGGAAGATTATTTTGTCTTTACGGGGCCAAGGCAGGATATCCCGGAAGTGTTGTCTGTTGTGGATGCATTTGTGTTGCCAAGTCGAAGTGAAGGAATGCCTCGTGCTCTAATGGAAGCTATGGCGATGGCTTTGCCCGTTGTTGCCACCGATGCCGGAGGAACGGTGGAGTTAATTGAAAACTATATCAGCGGAATAATTGTCCCCAAAAAGAACCCTGATGCGCTGGCGGTGGGGCTTATGAAAGTTGTTTCAGACGCTTCATTGAGAAGAAGAATTGGTCCGGCGGCAAGAGAGCGTATCCTGACAGAATTCAGTTTAAATAGTATGGTAGATCGGTATATCAGCTTTTATCAAGCCATGGTTGCCAATGGAGCAGGATTCGGTGATTAACAAAAGGGGTTTATGCATAAGATAGCTCATATTGTAACGGCATATCAATCGGTAGTCACTATATTAGACTCAAAGTTGAGAAAGCTGAATGACTATACTGATATTGATTTGGCTGTCATTTCTTCCCCCCCCGAGATTCCATGCAGGGACAAACCAGCAGTCCGCTATATACCTTTGAAGATGGCCAGAAGCATTCGTCCTCTCTCCGATTTTAAGAGTGCTGCAGGTCTTTATCGAATATTTAAAAGAGAGAAATTCGATATTGTGCATTCCCATACCGCTAAGGCCGGCTTTATTACCTCGGTAGCTGCCTGGCTTGCTAGGGTTCCAATTGTTTGTCATACCTATCACGGTCTTCCCTTCTTTGAAGGCCAGAATAAAAGGGCTTATAAATTGTACCGGTTTCTTGAAAAAGCAGCATGTAAATTCAGGGATTATGTTTTTTCACAGAATAAACGTGACATGGAAGAATGTGCCAGGCTGATTGGCAATAAGGACAGAGCCTTGTTTGAAGGAAATGGTGTTGACATTGATTACGTAAAACGCTCATCTGATCAGCAGTTTAAGCAAGCAAGTAAAGAATTTGAATCGAATGGTTTAAAGCTTTTGCTGATTAGCAGGCTCGAACCGGTTAAAAGAATTAATGATTTTTTCAAAGTTGCTTCTTTGTTAAAAAAGCAGGGTGTTAGAATTTCCTGTGTTGTTGCCGGAACTGGTTTTTTAGAGCAGCAACTGCGGAATAACCTGCGAGAAATGGAACTTGAAGATTGCGTGAATATGGTAGGTTTTTCGGATTGCCCACATGGTCTTATAGCAGCAAGTGATATAGTTGTTCTCTGTTCTGAAAAAGAGGGCATTCCAAGAACTGTTATGGAGGCAATGGCGTTAGAAAAACCTGTAGTTGGTACTGATGTACTGGGGACGCAGGAAGTTATTGAAGATGGTAAAACAGGATTTCTTGTCCCATTGGGAAATATTGAAAAGATAGCGGAAAAGATTAAACTACTGGCAAATGACAAACAGCTTTGCAAATCAATGGGCAAAGATGGTTTGCAGAGAATAGAAGAAAACTTTAATGATATTAAAATTGGTGAATTCTTGCACAATTTTTATTTATGTAATGCAATCGCTGGCGAGGATGATTCAGATGAAAATAGTAATTTTAACTAACGACAATTTCTTTTCATTTACTGTGCTAAAAGATTTTCTTGAAGCCAGAAAAGACAATACAAAGTTAATAGTTTTTTCGTCAGCTTTGATTGGCAAGCGAAGCACTTTTGAGTCAATTAAATGGTCATTAAAGAATACTGGTTTCAAGCATACAATATTCAAGTTGTCGGTTTACGGAATTTTTAAGATCATGAAAATACTGTGCAAATTTTTTCCCTTTATTAAAAATAATTATTCCTCATTTCTATGGGCCAAGAAAAATAATATGAATTGTCTAATTGCTCCTAATGTCAACTCGGACGATGTTCTTAATAAATTAAAGGAGATAAATCCAGATTTAATCGTATCTGTCAGTATGAATCAGATAGTAAAAAAAGAGATTCTCAATATGCCTCCAAAAAGATG
>SDBT01015917.1_pt1 | contig 11936 bp, 13 predicted proteins | sample 2277101 | NCBI WGS metagenome assembly SDBT01 (sample SAMN10404973, study PRJNA504765) | marine sediment metagenome | isolation source: marine sediment core GS10_PC15, 103 cmbsf | place: Arctic Ocean: Southern Knipovich Ridge | collected 2010
ATAATGACCCCGATCTCTGTCGCCAGGCTAGCTGCGATTCCCGCTGTACATGCAGACCTCGATTCATGCACGTGAGCCACTGCCCGGAAAAAATCCCGGAAGTTGCGTCAATGCGCTACCTAAACCGAATCCGACTATGAAGAAAATCAGCTGAAGAAGAATATACAGATTGAAACCACTTTCTGCTTTACTCAATGTGGCGACCTTTGCTTTCACCTCGTCGCCAGTGAAGAAGGCCCAAGCACAATTAGTCCCACCTTTTCAGCCAACAAAACCTCCAGAAGAATCCAGCAGAATGGCAATTGCTTAGCTACCCCACCCCCCAGGGGTAAAATATATTTAATTTGCTGAGAATTGTCAATATCCATCAGCGTGTTTGTCCTATCGACGTGTTTACAGAAGTGCGCACTGAGCATTTTGGGACAAAGCATTAACGAGGACCTGACGTGTTGAGCAGGCAAAGCCGTGATTGGGTCCAGGATTGCACTTCGCTATTGGGGAGAATTACCGAACAACCGCTCAGCGTTCCTAAATGCCATGCTTTCGGCAACATAGATCGGCAACTGCCGCAGCCATTTTCGGATAACCTTAGCGGTCTGCGCAAGCGTATCCCATCGGGTATCAGTCCATGTGTCTGATCCGACCATGAAACGATCGGGAAAACGGAGGAACAGGTCACGCCACGCCGGATTGAGAATGCCTCCCGGCGCCACATCTGATCGAAGGGAGGTCTCCACCCACACGTTCTCGGAGTGTTCCAAAATATGTTGCACTTCAGATGGCGAGGCGTTCAGACCCATATGAGTCCATATGAAACGCACATCTGGATAAAGCCGCACAAGCCCATTCATGCCCGATGCATCAGTATGAACCTGGAAAAATAATCCTAGATCCCTCGCCCTATCTACAGAACCTCGTACAACGGGAGTGTCTATATGCTCAATATCGAGAGTAACCTCACCAATTCCTCTGTAGACCCTCTTCCGTAGCTGTTCCTCCAGATAAGCCAAGATCCGGAGGTCGTGGGCCCAATTACTCGAATCCTGCGAGTTGCGGTGAAGCCTAAGAAAGGGTACAACTCGCCCAGGGGCGACCTGATACAGTTTCAAAGTCCCTCCGTCAGGAGTGCTCGAAACCAGGGCCCGATAAATGCCGGCCCGATCGAACCATCATGTTCAACTCTCCTTGACGTCTCCTTAGTATCTTCGGAAACATTCGGTGGCAATACCCTGAATCCGTTTCTTGCTGAAAGTTTGCATGACTAAAATGTCACTATCAATTCGAAAAATCAACATGAATCTGCACAGGGGTATTATGTTAGGTTGGCCGAGTTGGTATATTTAGCCCGCCGGCGCCAACCTCTTGATATCTGTTCTGCATGGTGGCATACTCATCTGGCTAATCAAACTCTTGGCATTGCTCCAGTCAAGTATGCACCAATTAAGGAAAGAGCTATGATGAGACAAGCGACTGTAGTATTTTCCATTTTGTTCTTTGTGCTTTTGGTGAGCTGTACAGCTTCCAAGCCCGATAACACCTTTTCGGGGAAGATGGAGCAGTCCAGCACCTCTGACCAGAGAGCAGTCGATCCCAGTGTAGATTATTCTCCTAAGATACTAAAAGGGCTCGACGCGCGCGAGGCTCTAACGTTTGCGAATGATTTGAGGTCGAAAAATACCAATATTGGAGCTGTTGTTACGCCACAAGAGGTCGTTTTCAAGTTTCCGAAAGGGGAAACTGTTAAAGTCGTCCTGCCTGAAGATAGCACTATGATTGCGATAGCTCCTTATGTATCTAAAACTCACTCATGTGTCAATCACAATTTGACAGGCTGCAAGGGCGAGCTGTTTGGTGTTCCTGTCAAAGTGGTGGCAAGCAAGACGACTGACGGAACAGTCATTTTTAATAAAAGTATCACCACGATGGATAACGGCTTTTTGGAACTCTGGCTTCCGAGAAACATGGAATTTGACTTGACTTTGGTCGCGCAGGGACGCAGGGCAACAGGAAAAATTACCACATTCAAAGACAGCAAAACGTGCATAACAACATTCAGACTCCTTTAGAATGTATGGATCCGGTGTATCTGGGCTGAATCGGCGATCAACGAGCCCCCCTTCAGAGGAGAGGTCAACTTCTACCCTCCGTCATCGGACGTTTCATTCGATCTGTCTGCTGTAAGCGAAGGGTGCTCAGATTCTGCTGCCGGCAGGCGTCGCCTTTGAGGGATAAACGGCGGTACTTCTACCTTAGAAGCTCGATAGGCTTCTCCAGACCGCCTGCCCATCTCCAAAATGCCAGAATATTGTGGATGCGGATCGGGACAAGCAATTCAAACTTCAAACCCTTAAAAATATTGCATCCTTGACATGATTGACAATAATAAATTATATATGTATATACCCCTCCTGGGTGGAGTATATATAAGAAGCAACTTGGATCGTTTTTCAGCTGAAACATCTGATCGTGGCCAGAGAACCGAGCCTCAAATAAAAGGCCAGTAAGGAAGCGAGACGCTCTGGCAAGAGATCCTGTCTGCGGCATGAAAGTCGACGAATCAAAAGTCGAAGCGAAGCTATATTATATGCGCAAAACCTACTTTTTCTGCTTAAAGGGATGGCGGGTGGCATTTGAGACAGACCAGCGACAATATTTGGAGAAAATACAGATATGGCAATTATCTTCAAGAAAGGAGGCGGTTGGTATGCATGAAGAAAAACCTGTGATTCGAGAGATGGAAATAAAAATCGAGGGTATGACCAGTGAGGAATTTGGAGAGCGCGTAAAAGAAGTAATTTCGAGCACCTGGGGTGTCGCTTCTGTTGAGGTGAGTCTATTACACAAAAAAATTGCAGTGAGATATGATGCGAACAGGACTGCCCCGAAACAGTTCTATAGCGCTATTACAGAAGCAGGTTACCGTGTCTTGAACGAGGTCGAAAAAGCCGACTTCTGGAGTAAGATCAAGAAAGCTCTGACGGATTTGAAGACCGACATGGAGAAAAACTCGGTGGCACATTCTAATTCGAAACCCACCGGCTGCTGTCATCCCCCCGGGGAGGTATTCAAGCAGAAGCGGCAAGGCAACACCCGCCGTTCTTCGGACTGATCATCAAGACGTAACGTCCGTCTTTCCAATCTCTTCATGTGTGAAAGTCTCGATAAAATGGCCAACGGTTGAGGTCGCGGCGGTTCTCCTCTCTCACGTGTCTAGTGTCAACTATAAATTCCCTCCGCACTGACTCACGATCGAATGTCCAAAAAAGATGTCAAAATAAACCTTTCAACGAAAAAAAATTGACTGTTATTGTAGGGATGATTATTGTACCAATATCCCTGAGGGACGAGGTATTAAACGAAGCATATTGAATAACGTTTTATCCATAGGTGCACCGCGAAGAATAAATTATCAACAGATATGAAGAATGCTGAAGAGTTATGCTGGCATCGGTAATTATTCTGGCCTAATGTGACATTATCAAGAATGAGATAATCAGAGGAAACGAAGATGCAGGCGATCGAGATTATGATGCACAAAATCCTTCGACTCAACTATGGAATCCTGAAGAACAACAACCCATACGATCCTGAAATTGACAGGGCAAACCGCGGCAAAGCAGTCAAGTGGATGATAGCGGGTCTGATGATCATGGAGCTGAAACCGGCGAGCCTTACCGTCCTCGGATCATCATCATAAAAAGGATAATAATTTCTTGAGGAAATTCCAATGCGATAAAATATTTTGCTTGACTATCAACGCAATAACTCAATTAGGAGCTTGAACAGTATGAGTTCGAATAAAAGAGTATTAGCCGTGAGCCAGAAATCCAGGCAGGGCGAGAAGGTGCCATTGAAAAGGCAATTCTGGATAGGCGGCGCCTCACTTTTCCTTCTCTCCTTTAGTGTACTGACTTATGAAATAACTCTGACCCGGATTTTTTCTATACTTTTTAGCTACCATTACGCCTTTACAGTCTTGGCGTTCGTACTTTTCGGAATGGGCATTGGCGGGATGGCACTCAAACGCTGGAAGAGCTGGTATCCTCATTCTGATTATTCGTATAACGCATCACTCTATGCAGTCTTAATTTTAGGAGCCGTCATTGGAATGACTGGAATATCCGACCTATTTGGGACTATCCCGTTCACCATCAAGTTTTGGATCTTCATTCCCATGGCAGTTTTACCGTTTATCATGGCTGGGTTAACCATAGCCGATTTATTTCAGCGCTTCGCTGCCAAAAGCTCATGGTTGTATGGCTTTGATTTGTCGGGAGCGGCACTCGGCGCTCTTGCCGCAGTACCACAGCTGAACCTGTTAGGCGGTCCCCAGACAGCAATGATGGCTGTTTCAGTGGCTGCCTTGGGTGCAATTATGATGTCTATCTCGATAGGCAAAAGAGTTTGGATCGGTTTATCTGTCTTTGTGATTGCTTCGACAACACTCGCTCTGTCAATTACGGGGATTATACGACTTACTGTGCCCGTCTCTCGGGATCCCGATAAAGAAATGTATGCAATGTTGACAAATCCAGAAGAGAAAGCCGAAATCGTGGAGAGCCGTTGGAGCGCCTTTGGACGCACCGATTTGGTGCGTAGCTCTCTAACTCCAAACCAGATGTATCTGTTCATCGACGGTGCAGCGGGAACACCGATGTACAATCTTGACGCTCTGCTAAATGATCCACAAGAACGGTTTCATTTGATAGGCCATTTCGGTGAGTTTTTCCCTTTCTGGATTATTGAAGAAGAGCAGAAGGACAGTGCTTTGATTATCGGGCCTGGCGGGGGCCGAGATGTTGTTATTGCACTTTTGGGCGGAGTTAAATCAATCACTGCAGTAGAGGTCAACCCGGAGATGATTGAACTGGTGAAGGAATACGAAGAGTTCAACGGTGGTATCTACACCAGCATTCCTAATGTCAAAGTTGTATCAGAGGAGGGAAGAAAGTTTCTTCGCTCAAGTGATTCTTCCTACGACCTAATCATGATGGCTCTTCCGATTACCAAAAGCAGCCGCAGCCTGCAAGGGTATGCCCTGACCGAGAATTACCTTTTCACCGTAGAGGCGATAGCCGATTACCTCGATCACCTGACGCCCGAAGGTAGATTGATCGTAGTAACCCACGGTGACGCAGAAGTATATCGGCTCATCGTCCTTGCTCTGGAAGCATTTAGAAGGGAGGGATTGAGCGAAAGTGAGGCGATGAAACACATTTACACGTTGGCTTCGGGAATAATGCCTACCGTCGTGATCCAGAAACGCGCGTTTACTCTTGACGAAGCGGATGAAAGACATGTGAAGATTCATCAAATGGGATTCGATCGAGGAAATTTTTTTGTTCCATATGTTCGAGATGTTCAATTACGTCCGGACGAAAGACTCAGTGCTGATAGCCATTGGCGTTTGTTCGATCAGGTGCTTGTAGATATTTCAAACGGTAAGTTGAGCCTTGACCGATTGATAAAAGTTGCGACTATGGACATAGGGCCGGTATTCGACGACCGACCGTTTTTCTACAAGTTTGTGCGAGGGCTCCCCAGTCCCTTTCCATTGTTTCTTGCTATAAATGTTATTGCCATCGCGGGATTGCTTCGGGTTCTTCTCTCTCGCAGAAGGTGGAGAGCAAGGAACTCCCTCTTGCGCAGCTTCTCATCCAAACCAGAGCTAAAGAGGTTTCTGCTGATCTTTTTCCTCTTGGGACAGGCGTTCATGCTGATAGAGATAGCCCTCTTTCAGAAACTGATGCTCTATATCGGCCAACCCGTGCTGGCTCTCAGCGTGCTGCTGTTCTCTCTACTTCTTGGGGTTGGAATTGGAAGCCTGTTGAGCTCTCGGGTAAAAAAGCATCGGGACAGTTATGTCGCCGCCGCCTCTTTGGCAATCAGCTTGTTGACTATACTCTATGCTATCTTCTCCCACCGGGCCTTTTCCTTTGATAGCAGCCCAGTCTTGATAGCTACTTCGCTTCTCATACCGCTGGGAATCGTTCTAGGATTTCCGTTTCCCCTTTCCATCAGACTCATGAAAGACGCTAATCTGCAGGACAAGATTCACCTCATGTGGGGAATTAATGGCATAACATCAGTTCTTGGATCTTCTTTAGCAATGCTAGTGGGTATCCTATTTGGATTCACGTATGCACTGATTATCGGCGCCTTGCTCTATATCATCGTTGGCGTTACCGCGTTCTTTTTCTTCAAGCCTACGGATGATGGGAGTAAACATATCGCATGAACAAATATTTCTAGTTTGCGCACCCCAGAGAGAACAAGCGGTGAAAGATAACAGGACAAGATATCATGGTATTTCGTTCAGGTGGAACAAGATCGAGCACAAGATGTTCAGTTACATTTCGAAAAACCGGCGGCGCAAGCCGTTAATCACGAGAGAGACGGTCGTGAGTTATTATTGTTTGCCCTGTGTTCCATTCTCCGTTTTGATCCGACCTCCAAATGCATGGCTGCAGTATTGCGAACCCCGGTCAGAGTGAAAGATCACTCATACCGACTTCGATCGCTACGACCTTTTGAGCTCCAGGCATAATACCCCGCCCATGATACTTGAAGTACCCTGGCCATCGGTCTCCACGCTGTGGGATCCTCGTTGCTCTTCCATATACCGAAACCTCATCTCTTCGGTCTTGAGAAGATGGCCACCGCTTTTCGCAGGATATCCCGCTCCTCGTTGTAATATCGAATTTTCTTTTCGACGCCATGCAAGCTCTTCATCCCTAGGATTACCATTGCCGGGAAACACCCGCAGCCCCTCGGCCGAGGGGCTGCTTGTGCCACTCATCCCCTTCAACATTGATGCTTAACCATGTGTCCACCCATTCGATGAAGATTTACTTGGCAGCTTCCGCTGTAGGGTCTGCTGTCTAAACTTTATGACTCGGTTTTATCTTCGCCCTGCGCAGTAAATTAGCGTTGGTAACGACGTTGATTGAGCTGATTGCCATGGCTGCCTCAGCAATCACTGGGTGCAACAGCCCTAGAATCGCTACAGGGATGGCCACCGTATTGTAGAAATAGGCCCAAAAGAGGTTCTGTTGAATCTTCTTGAAGGTTGCCCGGGACAGCTTAATCGCCGTTACCACGCTGGATAAGTCGCCCCTCACCAGTGTAACATCGGAGGCCTCTATGGCGATGTCCGTCCCCGTGCCGATAGCGATTCCCACGTTGGCCTGGGTAAGGGCAGGAGCGTCGTTGATCCCGTCGCCGACCATTGCCACAGCCCCCACTTTACTCTGCAGACTCCTGATCTCATCGACCTTGCCGTCCGGCATAACTTCGGCCAGAACCCGGGAAATTCCCACTTTCTCGGCGATTGCTTTTACTGTCCTGAGATTGTCGCCTGATATTATAGCCGTTTCAATTCCCATGGCCTCGAGCTCCCGGATCGCCTCTATGGAATCTTCTTTGAGCGTATCAGCTACTGCGGCCGTTCCGATCAAAGCGCCGTCTCTGGCAACCAGCATAGCCGTCTTGGCCTCCCCCTCCAAACGGTCCATTTCAGCTTCGAGGGGCGCGGGATCGATCCCTGCATCTCGCATCAGGTTTCGGCTGCCCACAAGAACCGCCTTGCCGCCGATTTTAACCCGCACTCCTTTCCCTCTGACAGCGTGAAAATCTGCGATGTCGTCTAGAGCTATACCTTTCTCCTCGGCAAGCCGTACGAAAGCCTGCCCCAGTGGATGCTCGGAGCCGGATTCCGCACTCGCCACTAACTTTAAGAGGCTCTCCTCATCGAAACCAGGCATCGCCACTAGATCCGTCACTGCCGGTTTCCCTTTTGTTATCGTGCCTGTTTTGTCGAACACTACGGTATGGACATCCTTCAGGGTCTGGATGGCTTCCCCCTTCCGAATCAAGATCCCGTTTTCCGCTCCGATCCCGCTTCCTACCATCAACGCAGTTGGCGTAGCCAGCCCGAGGGCACAAGGGCAGGCGATGACCAGCACCGCCACAGCGGCGAAGATTGCCAAAGTCAACGTACCCAGAGAGGGATTGACCCAAGGAATGAATGCCGAAGCCCAGACCACGACCGGCTGCAGGACTCCGGGCAGTAAGAGCCATGCGAAGAAGGTAATCACCGCTATCGCCAGAACCGCCGGCACAAAATAGGAGGTGATCCTGTCGGCAAACTCTTGAATCGGTACCTTTGAGCCCTGACATTCTTCCACCATCTTTATCACCTGAGAGAGGAACGTGTCCTTTCCCACCTTGGTGGCCTTCACATTTAACAGCCCCTCCTGGTTCAACGTTGCGCCGATGACCTCGTCCCCGGGGCCCTTGCTCACGGGCATAGACTCCCCGGTGGCCATAGACTCGTCCAAATAACTCTCCCCTTCGATAATTTCTCCGTCGGTAGGAATCTTCTCGCCCGGCCTGACCACCATGATATCATTAACGTGAACATCCTCTACCGGAATTTCCTTCTCTATTCCGTTAACGAGAACGTGTGCAGTCTTCGCTCCAAGCTCCAGCAGTCGTTTGATCGCCTGTGAAGCTCTGCCCTTGGCCGTCGCCTCGATGTAGCGCCCCGTCAGGTGAAAGGACATGATCATTGCTGCCAAGCCCGCATAGTTGGCCACCGGCATAAAAAATGCTGCCGGACCTGTAAGAAACGAGATGGTCGTCCCCATGGCGATCAGAACGTCCATATTAGCGTTGCCGTGACTCACCGCTTTGAAGGCGGAGCGTAAAGTTGGCCAGCCTTTCCAAAACAAAACCGGAATAGCCAGGACGATCATGCCCAGATCAAAAACCGCTCGGCTCGGCCAAGCGATGCCTCCCACCATTTCTACCAGCATCCAGAGAATAATGGGTATGGTGAATCCCCAGGCGACAAACATGCTCCATCTGGCCTTTGACATCCTCTGATCGTCGTCATCGGATTCGTCACCCAGCTTCATCTCATCTCCCAGAACCTTATATCCAACCCCTTCCACAGCTTTGGACAACCGATCCAAACTCGCAAGGGCAGAGTCAAAGGTGATTGTGCCTTTTTCGGTGGCGATGTTCACACTGGCGTAGCTGACTCCAGGCACCTTTTTCAGCGCTCCCTCGATTGTCTTTGCACAGGAGGCACAGGTCATACCTCCAAGCTTCAGGGTGACAGTCTGTTCCTTGCTCTTAACATTATAACCGGCGTTTTCCACTGCTTTAACGAGAGCTGAATGATCGGCGATTTCCGGATCGTACTCAACGTAGGCCTTTTCCGCAGCAAAGTTCACCGTTGCCTTGATTACCCCGGCTGTATTTCCGAGAGACTTCTCTATGGTTTGCGCGCAGGAGGCGCAAGTCATACCAACTAGTTCGAGCGACATCTTTGCCTTCGATTTTGCCTTTTGATCAGGGCCGGAAAGCAATACTGTTTTTTCCTGCTGCACTTCAACGGCCTCTGAGCCGTTGCCCTTGACCTCATAACCCGCCTCTTCTCCGGCTCTCCTCATGGCATCTACATCTGGTGTGGTGTCATCATAAGTGACCTGGGCAGATCCTTCCTCCAAACTCACTCTGGCCTCGGATACTCCCTCTACACCGAGGAGGGCCTGGTGTATGTGATCGACGCAGTGTTCGCACGTCATACCATCTATTTTAAGAGTTAAACCTTTCATTTCGATACTCTCCTTTTCAGTTAGCGATCGGGGACTACATATCGCCAAATAATTACCCCACCCCCCTGGGGTATATTGTAATACATCTGATCCAAAAAATCAGGTTCAGATTAGGTCGTTTCCGTATTGGCTCGCCGAATTTTTATCATCTAAAGCTCACCTTATAACCTGTGTTTTCTTTCAAAAGATCTTAGATATTTTTCTGTATCTTTTTCAAACTCCGCCTGGCACTTCGGGCAACAGAGAAAAAACTCCAGGCCTTTATATATCCTCACCACATACGCTTTATTACGGTTCATCCGTCTTCCGCAAACAGGATCTCTGGGTAAAATATGGTTTCTCATGATCTCTCCCCTTTTCAAACGTAGTCTGTATCATGGCCGCTTTTGTTCGCCCATGTTTTCAGCAGGTGGCGCCACCGCGGGATAAAAGCCGGTACCTGCTCTCTGTAGGCTCGATAGGCCTCTTCGAACTGCGCTTCCATCTCGTGCTCTTCACGCCGGGCCAGACGGATATAGCTCCAAAAGAGGATCGGCGCCATTAACACGGAGACGATGGTTGGCCACTGTATTAGTAAACCGACAATAATCATAAACAGGCCCAGGTATTGTGGATGGCGTATGCTGCTGTATATGTCGTTTGTTACCAGCTCGCTCTGGGCCTTGTGTACGAGCCGCCAACCGCGAGCCGTAACCGTTATGCCGGCCCATATGAGAATTGTGCTGATCAACATCACAATTACCCAAACAACCAGCGAGCCCCCGGCCAGAGCTACCAGCAAATGACCGTTCAGATGGCTGAAGGGATTCAACACGGGATAAGCGCGCCCCAAAAGGGCAGTGAGCGCGTAGATAGTCAGCGGGATGCCATACATTTCAGCGAACAGAGCGACAATCCAAGCGGCAAACATCCCCATAGAACGCCATTCTCTTCGCCGCCTTGGTAGCATGAAACTACCGATAAAAAGAAATACCAGACCGATGCTGAGGACAGCACCCATCCAATTTCCGTAACCAAATTCAGTGTGCATTGATCATTGATCTCCTTAGAGAAGTATCGCTTTACGGTGAAAGTCGGGGGAAAGCGCATCTTCGTGTTCCGAAAAAAACTCTTTATCCGCTGCTATTATCCCCAATTCAAACCACAGATCTGCTTTCATAATACCCCACCCCCTAGGGGTGTCTAATCATTTGTAAAAATATTCAATCCTCCGCCTAAAGTCAAGTGTTCGCAAAAAAAGGACTATAAGCTGCATTTGGTTTTTTGAGAAAACCTTGACTTTTACTGACGTTTGAAGCATAACTACGTTAGGGGACCGGTCAGTTTTCCATTGTCCAGACAATAGGTCGACATGATCGCATAAGCGCATGTTACCGACTCATATATCATAATAGATACCTCAGCTCTCCCAGAGAGGATCTGACACTTTAAATGGGATACTTTTCCTTTAAAGGCGGTGTACATCCTTCTTATTTTAAAGAGCTTGCCAGAGAAAAGCCGATTCAGAGGGCGGAAGTCTCGAAGCAGTTAACAGTTCCGATGCTTCAGCACTTCGGTGTCCGATGTGATCCATCCGTTACAGCAGGTGAAACAGTCAAAGAGGGCCAGCTAATCGGCAGGAGCCGGGAGCTTTTTTCGGCCTTCGTGCACTCTCCGATCTCGGGCAAGGTGAAGAAGATAGAGAGTGCGCTACACCCTGTGGGTCAGAACGTTCTCTCGGTGTTTATCGAGCCCGACGGTTCTGGAGATCGAAGCTTCATGGAGCCTCTCGATCCAGATTTGGAGGAAATCAGTCCCAAGGATCTGCTTTCCCGGGTCAAGGAGGCCGGCATCGTGGGATTGGGGGGAGCCGCGTTTCCGGCCCACGTCAAGTATTTCCCTTTAGAGGGCAAATCAATAGATACCCTCATTATCAACGGCTGTGAGTGCGAGCCATACCTTACGGCTGACGAACGGCTCATGATAGAAAAAACGGGGGATCTCGTTCTGGGCGCCCGGATGATAGGAAGAATCCTGGGAGTCAATAAAATCATAATCGCTGCAGAGTCCAACAAGCCGCAGGCCCTTGAAAAGCTGGAGAAAGCGACACATGATGAGACCATCGCAACTGCAACAGTAGAGACCAAGTATCCCCAGGGGGCGGAAAAGATGCTCATCAAGGCGGTTCTGGACAGAGAGGTTCCCAGAGGAGGCAGGGCTGCGGCAAAGTCCCGTGAACTCGTTATCTTAAAAGAAATTACAAATCCCTAGGGACATTCCTTGCATCTTGTGCTATACCGAGCGTATGGGAGAAGTGGGGATCTTCGACACTCT
>SDBT01015918.1_pt1 | contig 11935 bp, 8 predicted proteins | sample 2277101 | NCBI WGS metagenome assembly SDBT01 (sample SAMN10404973, study PRJNA504765) | marine sediment metagenome | isolation source: marine sediment core GS10_PC15, 103 cmbsf | place: Arctic Ocean: Southern Knipovich Ridge | collected 2010
CGAAAGCATTTTGCACCGTCTTCAGTTCGCACAAGGCGACGGAGTCCCTAGGATGTTCAAAGGCGTTTTCTAGCACCTGGATTTCGTCCGAAGTAGGCGGTCTGCCTCCGTCGTCCGTGGCGTAGTCTGCGTTGTTCGAATGGTAAGGGCCAGAAACAATCCAGTCGCCCAGGAAGCCCGCTGACGTGGCACCGTGCATTCTATAGAAGTCGTCGATGTAGTTCGTCTGGTTGGAAACGGTGTTGGTCCAACGATAGAAGTGCGTCGTGGCACCAGAACTGCCGTCGTAGTCCCCGTTGAGGGTGTCGGATGCCTTGCTGGAGCCATCAACGTGAACGTCAACGTATCCGACTCCCGCCCCAGCACGCTTCCACTCGATTTCGATGCTATGCCAAATGTCCTCTTCAAAGGCGTTACTACTCGATATGTCCCGAATAATTCCATTTGAGTCGTATAGCTCGAATTTATTCCCGGTACTAATCCAATCCAATCTGAAATGCACATTCCCCGCCACGTCCTTGGCCTCGAAAAACGTATGGTCGCCGCCGTTGCTGTTGGTGTGCCGCCAGTAGAATCCAACCACATGAGTCAAGGCAGCGGTATCAGCAAAATCGGTAGATTCCAGAACAAGCGATGAACCAAACGTCAACTTGGCGTAGTAGCTACCCATGCCGACGTGTGCCGTGGCAATGACCGCCTCGATGACCGCCGTAGATACGGCTCCGTTGTCCATCTCGGTGAAGTCCTGCGTCTCGAATCCGGCGAAGTCAACGATCGTCATCTAATCCACCGTCCATTCTACTGTGACGGATAGCTGCTCATCCTCGATGGGGGCGGATTCAATCGCCGAGACGGTGATCCAGAGTGTAGAACGTGCTGGGATCGTGGCTGAGTTAAAATCCCCACTCGTATCCACGTCGCTGTTTTCGTCGGCAACTACATCAGCCGAATACAAATCCGTCCCGGCTGAGAAGGGGGCGTTCTCGGGTCGTTTCTCAATGTTGAAGGTTACGTCATTTCCTGCGGCACTGGTCCTATAGTGAACCCGCGTGATCGTGGACAAAAGAGGAACGCACTGAATCGGGAAAGCGTCGCCAACCGCTGCGTTCTCTAGGTAGAAAATAGCTGACTGAGTATTGGTCAGAACAATTTCATTGGCATCAAGACGGTCTAAAACAGTTCTTGCCGTGTATAAGTAAATCTGCATAGTCCCTGTCGTACTAAGACTAAGATTGTCTTCAGATGTAATAACACAGGCGAATGGATCTAAGAACCAATCTTCCGAAGCAGTTGCTGCAACAAGAACCCCATTGTCTAATAATCGAGGCGCGTACCCATTAGTCGGTCCTGTTGGTCCATCAACAATATTTGTATTAACTGCTTCGGGAATAATAAAAGTAACATCTCGCACAAGAGTCGCAGTGGCAGAATCAACTAACGGATCTCCAGATACTGCTGTAGAAAAAACTCCATCATAATCGCCCGGAAAGAATAGATTATAGGCTTTCCCGTTAGTTCCGCTCTTGGCAACCAAGATGCATTCAATATATTCAGCAACACCTTCCAGTACGGCTGTCGGTGGATCAAGATCAATGGCATCTCCAATGAGATCCTTGGCTATAATCAATAACTGAGAAGGCGTAGGTTCGTTATAAAAATCCTTAGTATTCTCAGTATGCGCCTTTTGGCGAATCATCTTAAAAGAAGCTTTTGATTCGGTTGTATCATTAAATGCCATCATTGTTTACACGTTCCACTCTATTTCTATATTGGACAGTGTTCCTGTCCACGCACTGGCAGTCTTGATACGATAATAAACCTTATCAGAACTGTCTCCAGAGTTAAGAGTTCCTATGCTTGTTCCCAAATTAGTCGTTGGAATAGTTTGATCACTACCAAATGTTGCAGCATAACAACCATCTGTTGGGGCAGCGTCATATACTTCGCTTGTACTACCAAAATTTCCATCTATAAATGTTTCCATAACATCGAACCATCCCGTAAGAGTTGACCATCGTAAACATACAGATACTTCATTCGTGCTAGATGACAAGTCGGCATCAACTACTAATGTTGCTGAACCTTGCAAAGTAAGTCTAAAATTACTTGCCGATGTACTATCCGTAAAATATCCAAAATAATATCTAACACCTGTTGCAGCTGAATAATCTGGGTTACCAGCGGGTCCATTTGTAATTGCCGAAAAATCGATGCTTGGATAGTCGCAATTACCATTATAAGTCTGAAGTCCTTCATTGTGTCCTGCACTCACCCCTGTAACCGACTCCGATTCGTCCCAATCTGATGATAGATCAGTGTTAAAATCATTACCACTGCCCTGAATTCTATAATCCTCATCATTAAATGTATTAGTCAAATCAGTAGAACTAGATGTGGTGGCATCTAATAAAATGCCACTAATTGAAGCAGACGAGCTATTCGCTTCGTTGGCATCTATCGTTCTATCAACAACTGTGACAACAGAGATGGAACCGTCGAGTATACGAGAACCAGTACTGACTGTAGCTACCAGATTGGTGAATGTTGTAGTTTGTAGCTCATTACCACCAGTAGTAGAAAAACTTTGGTTAGATACTGTACAATTTGTTTCATTAAACGTAATCGGGCTGCCAGCTTTATATGTATTTCTTTGAGCATGAGAAATTGTCACATCATACTGGGCAGTTCCACTGGTATGATACGTAATACCCGATAGTTGATTAGAACCAGCCATCGACAAAGTGTCTAAAGCAATGCTAGAATAGACTGTTGTAACAGCATTTGCATCAATAACCCAATCAACGTAATTGGTTGTCTGATCACCAGAAACTAATGAATGAATAACCCTGGCATAATTCCAGCCCAATCCCATATCGCTAGAATCTACTCTCCATGATCCAGTTCTGTATTTAAATTGACAGAATTCATCACCGTTAGGAAATAGATTACAAGCAGCTGCGATAATATTAAATCCACTGGTACTGCTGCCATCATTTACTGCCCCTTCTGTAGCAAGATCAATACTTCTAACAATGACTCCATTTAGTTCCAATTTTAATGTGCCTTGGTCGGCATCGCCAAATGCGTTGGAAGGGAATGAAGGGTTGGGACTACCTCCACCAACAGCTACGTCTTCAGCTATTGTTCCAGTGGTGTCAGTTGAAGCATTGATAATCCCTCGCCTATCTCCAGAAAGATTGAAAGTGCCATCAACAGCGACAGCTGCAAGAGACCCGATTCCATCTACTCCTTCATAAGAAGCTTCCGCAATTGGGTTAGAATCATCAAATGACAATTCCCCATTAACTCCGTTTGTATCACAATCAATGTCAGCCAATGTCGGTGCAGGAGAAGGAGCTAAGCTGCTAAGCACTTCGTTTACGCTATCTAATGCTTCGCATACTACCGTTTCATCTGTCCATGCAAATAATCCATCCGTCCAATATCCATCCAAAGGATTTCCAAGCTCCAATTCACAAGACGTTCCAACTGGTCCTGCTGGACCTTGAGGGCCAGTAACTCCAATATTACCAATATTACCAGTAACTCCAGTAGCACCCGTTTCACCAATAGCTCCAGCTGAGCCAGTATCACCTGCTACTCCTTGAGAACCTTGTGGACCAGTAACTCCAATATTACCAGTGTCACCAGTGTCACCAGTAACTCCAGTAACTCCAGTTTCACCAATAGCTCCAGCTGCACCAGTATCACCAGCTACTCCCTGAGAACCTTGAGGACCAGTAACTCCAATATTACCAGTGTCACCAGTAACTCCAGTAGCACCTGTTTCACCAATAGCTCCAGCTGCACCAGTGTCACCAGCTACTCCTTGAGAACCTTGTGGACCAGTAGCACCCGTTTGTCCAATAGCTCCAGCTGAGCCAGTGTCTCCAGCTACTCCTTGAGAACCTTGAGGACCAGTAGCTCCTGTAGCACCTGTTTCACCAATAGCTCCAGCTGCTCCAGTATCACCAGCTACTCCTTGAGAACCTTGAGGGCCAGTAACTCCAATATTACCAGTGTCACCAGTAACTCCAGTAGCTCCAGTAGCACCAATAGCTCCAGCTGAGCCAGTATCACCAGCTACTCCTTGAGTGCCTTGAGGACCAGTGGCTCCTGTAGAACCAATGGTTCCAGCAGGACCTGTAAATGCTAATCCTGTACCAGCAGAACCCTGATCTCCTTGTGGTCCTTGCGATCCTTGAGGCCCCTGAGGTCCAGTAGCTCCATCTGATCCGATAACCCCATTTCCACTTCCAGCTCCTCCCAGAAGTTCATCGGCGATGGTTGCTGCTTTTTCGTCATCTGTTTTGGTATTTAAAGGAGGTTCTGCTAGACGGACAAGAATGCCACTTTTAAAAGCAACTTGAAGAGCTTGTGATTGATTGATTTTATCTTTTGTAACACGAGGCTGCTTAAGAAGATCCAGAGTTTGTCCAGGTAGAACTGTGACATTAACAAGATCACCCAGTGTAACTGGATGAGTTCTTGTATTTTTAACTTTGAAAGTATCTATATATTGATTTCCAACTGGCATTTTTTTTGCTAATTTTTGTACTTAAACTGTATGTTTTAGTACAGAAATTAGATGTTTATTCCTTGTATAATCACCCAATGATTGATCTAATTGGGTTTGTAGCTGGATTTTTTACGATGTGTAGCTTTTTACCACAAATATTCAAAAGCTGGAGAACAAGAAAGATTAATGATTTTTCTTGTTTGACTGGAATTTTGATGATTTCATCATCGGTGACGTGGACAGTTTACGGAGTGTTGATATTGTCTACTCCAATGATTGTGACTAACATTATTGTGTTAGCATCTGTTTTGGCGATTATTATGGTTCGATTTTTTCCTTCTTAAGAGGACATCTACTTGCCATAAATGATTGAACTACGCTCATAGCTTTTATTTTGGATTTTCTTGAATCCCAAATCTTTGTAAGTTGATCACAATTATAGAAATCGTCAGCAACAATCACTGTTTTACCAAGGCGTTTTTTACCTTTTATTATACCAGGATAGCAATACGCAACGAGTTCGGTACAACTAAAGCGATTTGTATCAGAAAAGTCAAATCCAAAATCATATGGTTTCCCCACAATGGATTTGGCTTTTTGGATGGCTTGTTGAGTTTTTTTGCCTTTTTTACCAGCAGGTGCTCTAAGGATGAGCATATGATCTGTTCGCATGAAGTTCAGAATGTCTTCTTGAATAACTCCGTCACTAATAGCATGAATAACCTGTTCTGGCTTGCCTTCATCATCTCCTATATACAAGCCTCCATGTGTCCAAAACCCTGGTAAAGCATAAGTAGAAAAATAGCCATCATATCTTCTTATGAGAATATCTCCTGGTTTTATTAAATTTTTAATGTTACGATACTCAGCCCCTTTTAATTTATATCCATGAGCATTTATCGTAAACCACATAGGATGTTTCCATCCGGACACCTTTATATCACCTAAAAATGTGAACAATTTTCTTTGCAGTTTATAAAGCAAGCTCATTTTTTTTGGACGCATTTAGGACAACCTCTTCCTTGTTGAATGCAGTTTGGTCTTGCCATCCATCTATGTTTATGTTGACATGCCCACAAGTGCTTAGTCATCACATTGGAATATTTTGTAGACAGGAAGAAAAACCCTCTTAATTTTGCTAAATCGTGCATATCTTTTATTGTTTTCTTTGCTTTTTTCGAACAATATGGGCATCCGTATCCGCTTTTAATATTGGCAGGAGAAGATTCCCATTCATGATTCTTGCTGCATTTCCATTTGAGTTTAGTAGTAGCTCCGAAATATGTTGTTGAAAGGCATATAAATCCTTTTAAGGCAGCGTAGTCACAAAGAGACCTAAACAGTGACGGAGATCCCTTAAACGTGCTCCAATCAATTGTTTTATGAATACCTATTTTGGAACTAATGAATTTTTCCATCATTGTTTTGTTTTTGCACTCAAAATAAGGAATGTCAATTTTATAGATATTTAATGTTTTACATAGATTGCATTTTCTTTTATCTCGTTCAATTTGCATTTCAAATGAATTAGCTTTTTTATGCCAAAAGTGTTTTTGATAATGTTGTGGACCTTGAAACTCAAAAGCAACATTCAGCTCCTGACAATACCCATCTAGCTCTAGACCTTTTAGTGTTTTTCTAGTTTTGGGAAATTTTTTTTCTGTTAATTGTTCTAAGATAAAACGGCATTTGTCTTCTAGGGTAACTTCAGATGTGCATATAGGACAGCCTTTGCCAGATGCAATTATATGTGGACGGCATTCCCATTTGTGCCCTTCTTGACAACGCCACTGATAAATATTTTGTTCTCCTACATATTCAATGTCATGTTTATTAGCCAGATTTTTGAGACTGTCTATAGTTCTGCATCTTCCACTGCAATAAGGACATCCGATCCCATCTCGTATTGGTCCAAATTGAGCTTGCCATTTGTGCCCTTGAGAACATTTCCATGAATATTTTGATTTAGAACCAGAGTATGTACGCGAAAGCAATTCGAATCCGCGATTTAATGCTATTTTTATCACATGTTCTATATTTTTCTTCTTCGCCATTTAATAAATATTCGTTTATTGTGCGTTGTAATCCTGTTTTATATTCTGATGAGAACAAAAAGAGAGCATAGTAAATTACTATGCTCTCTAATCGTCATCTGCAATGTATAATTCTATACTAGTTCCTTTTTTGTTGAAAATTGAGTTTTAGAGCGTCGTAGGCATTTTGCTGTAAAATGCAAATCTCCGATTACGTATTCAGAGAGATTTAATGTTTTCAAAAGTTTTGTTAATCGTCGTCGAAAGCTTCTTGATGAAATTCTTTCTTTGAATTTGTTCAGAAAAAACGGGTCATATGGCTGCTGTATGATACCTGAAATTTTTTTGAGAGTTTCATAATTTTGAAATTGTCGATAAAATGGTGCAAAAGAAACAGTTTTTTTGGGAGTAGAAATTTTAGCAGTCTCAAAACTCACATTTTCCACATTTAAAGATTCTATTGTTCCTGTTTTTACTCCACACATTACTAAAGAGATCATGGCTGCGTCACGTATTTTAAATAAATCGTTTTGATTTGCTGGAGAATTGGAGTATTGAAAAATTTTGTCTAGCACTTCTTGTGGAATTTTTTTATAAACAATGCTTCCCCGAGGTTGAGACTTAATATTTCGAGGAGTGGCAATTATTCTATTTTTGTGCAACCATTTAGAATAAGAGCTTACAACGTTAATCTTACGATATATAGTGCTGGATTTATAACCTTTTTCATTTTTCAAATGAGCTACATAGTCATCAATGTCTTCATTAGTAATATTTTCATCTGCTCCTGTTTTGTTCCGCCTATTCAGGAATAACTCGAAAGTTTCCAAGTCCTGTCTGTAACATTGGGTAGATTTTGCATGACTTATAGGGGTCCATCCTATTCCGGTAGTTACAAATTTTTCGGCTGTTAACGTCATCATTTTCCTTTCATATGCACAACGTATTTTTCAACAAACAAGCTTCACACTGGTAATATCGGGCTGTTAGATCCAAAAGTCAAGTCCGAAAAAGCTTTTTTTTTGGATAAATCGAGGAAATTTTAAGATGCACTACAATATGGCTCGAATAAGCAAGCACTAAGTTTTTCAAAAGGACTTCACGCCTTATTGTGTGTATAATTTGATATATGCTAGTACAAGGAATACCTGCAAACCAAATTGTCAGCACTGCTGCTCGTCGCAATAAGGATTATGAAGTTGATTTTGTGAACACAGAATCAAATAATGATACATATACGTTAAAAACTCATTTGCGGCACAGTAACAATCAATATAAAGCTCGACTTGTTTTAATTTCTAGCATATTAGCTTATCCTGCGCTTGAGATGATCTGGGCGTTTGATGGTGAAGAGTACGAACTGGCATCACGAGTTTTTCATCGTATTTGTGATGAAGTTGATGATGTTAAGACTCATTATGATAGCAGCATGATGCCTGCATCTACTTTGGCAGCACAAATACGTGAAGCATGCAAACCCATTTCAAATTCACGTCAAGAAAAAACTCATATTCCATGGATTGATGAAGCTGTCAAACTCAAGGGGGTTTCTGATTGGCGAGATTCTCTTTATCGTGGACAATATCCGAAAATGACCAAAGCTGACAAAGAGCGCATTTCTAAACTTGAAGATAATCATCAAGAAAAACCATTAAAGCACCGCACGTATACATCTCGCGAAAAATATTAAGTATAATAGTGTTAGTTATTGTACCTGAATTTGTAAGGAGCTGAATATGCGTTTTCATGTGCCTGGACTTCCTCATACTGTTACTAATAGTAGATACATTCATTGCGCTTTTACTCAAAAAGTTTTCAAATTGTGCAAAATGCTAAAAAGCTTAGGGCACGAAGTTTACCATTATGGATGTGAGGGTAGCGATCCTGAATGTACTGAACATATAGATGTAGTTACTGAAGAGTATCGGAAACAATTCTATCCTGACGACTGGCATGATAAGCACTGGGATTACAATATTAAAGATGATTGTCACAAACGCTTTTATAAAAATACTATTAAAGCTATCAAAGAACGACATCAATCGCACGATTTCTTTCTTGCAAGCTGGGGATTTGGTCATAAGGAAATCGCAGATGTATTGGGGCACTCTGTTCTTACAATTGAACCAGGTATAGGTTACAAAGATACCTTTTCTCGTTACAGAGTTTTTGAATCGTATACATGGATGCAACATGTTTATGGGCGCGGAATGCTGAATGATAAAGGTCAACGCAAAACACTCGATGACGGAGCTTATTTTGATGCGGTAATTCCGAATTATTTTGATCCAAATGATTTTGATTACACTCCTGATGAAAAAGAAGATTATTTTTTGTTTTTAGGCAGAGTGATCAAACGCAAAGGTATTGATATTTTACTAGAACTTGCTAAAGCAACTGGAATTCACATTAAAATTGCTGGACAAGGAAAGTGGGAAATACCCCATCCAACACGTGGGGAGAAAATTGAACTGGTAGGTTTTGCTGATGTAGTAAAAAGACGATCTTTATTTAGCAAAGCTAAAGGGCTAATCATACCCACTATTTATTTAGAACCATTTGGAGGAGTATCTATTGAATCTTTAATCAGTGGAACACCAGTTATTTGTACTGATTGGGGAGTTTTCCCAGAAACAATTCCTCATGGCATTGTGGGATATAGATGTCGAACGCTTGATCATTTTGTCTGGGCAGTTCAAAATATAGAAAATATTCAACCGGAAGTTTGTCGAAATTATGCATTGAAAAATTACAGTCTCGAACGTGTAGCAACTATGTATCAGGAATATTTTGAAATGGTTTCTACGTTATGGGATAAAGAAGGTTGGTATAAAATAAATCCTAAGCGTCGTCATTTGCAATGGCTAGAACGATATATCCCGCATACCGATCCGGTTTCGACAACTATTAAACCGACACCCAATGCTGTTGTAGATGCTACCATGATACAGGCTGAGGAAGAGGAGCCATATTATTCTTTAGATTTGTCGTGGTATACGAAGCCTAAACAGCCTGGAATTTCTTTTCTTCTTAGAGCTAAAAATGAGCAAAATACAATTGGAATGGCTCTTGATTCTTTGCAACAATTGGATGTTCCTTATGAAGTTAATGTTGTTTTAAATCAATGTGAAGACGAAACAGAAGAAATTGTTAGTGAACGAATAAAAGATCGCAGCAATATAAATCTATTCCAATATCCATTTCAATTGGGCAAAACAGGACTTGAAAATGTATGTACACCTGTTACTAGTGTTCATTCGACTATTTGGCTGCTGAATTGGATGCTTATAAAGGGTCAATATGAATATACTTTCAGATGGGATGCTGATTTCATCATGACATCGTCTTTGGCTAAAGAATTAAAAGAACTTATAAAAAATCATGATATTGTCAATATTTCGGCGATTTTTTCTGATAGTGGAAAAGCAAATACAGAACCATATCTTTGGCGCAATGATTTAATTCCTCGCTATAGTCGATATTCATTATGGCATATCGCTCGTTTTGGGAAAAAAACTTCTAATGTAGGAACTGCAAAAAGCAAAATCATACATGACAGTCCTCTAGAACAGAAAAAAAGCTATTGGTCGCAAAAACCTTGGTGGGAGTTAGCATCTTTGAACGAAAATGTAGAATTAGCAAAAAAAGCGAAAAATAAATTCGAATCTTTGAAGCAAAAAATAAAAATAACAGACACCACTGCACGAGCATCTTGTTCTCAATCTGAAGAGTTGGCTCGTCAAGTTCAGGGCATTATTGGGGCAGACACAGCCGATATTCCAGCATTAAAAGAATATGCTTCTAGCATTGGGTAAAGGGAATTTAGGACAAAAATTGTAAATAAAGGAGACATGTGCACAAATGTAAATCATAATTATGGTGTCCCTATTGACGGAATACCTCCCTTATTAGCAGTCCCTTTATCTGGACGAGTCAAAATCGGTATTATAGACTCAAAAGGAGAAATTCAGGGACAAACAACCGCAAATCAACAGGGGGAATGGCGAAGTCCCTTTTGTCTTGACGACGGTGAGTATACGGTAGAATTTCGAGGCAATTTTCGACCAATAGGAACCGGCTTTAACGCTTTATACAATCCTCCTATTTCCTCTCTTTCTTTATCAATAACTGTTCCTCTAATTCCTGTAGATACAACCGTTGAAGGTGCTACTGGGGCCAAAGGTCCACGTGGAATCTCAGGACCAAGAGGGTTTTCTGGACGTGATGGATTAGCGGGATCAACTGGACCTGTGGGAGCTATAGGTCCAGAAGGACAAATGGGATTACAAGGATTTCAAGGAGAAAAGGGAAACAAAGGTAATATAGGCAGTCAAGGTTCTATGGGGCAACCAGGACCAGGTGGAGCACGAGGGGTGGCAGGACCACAAGGTCCAATTGGTTCACAGGGAGCATCAGCTGTTCCCGGTGATGCATGCGATTTAGATATAGGCACTCCAACTGATGGTTATTTAAGTGATGGATTGCTACCTTGGGAACCAACTACGAAAGTTTGTGAAGCAATTGATGATGTTAATGAAATTTTGTTAGAGCTAGCTCCAGATTCACCCTTGTCGTTAGAGGGAGTTTCACTCGCAATGACAGGGGTTTCTTTGTTTGACGGATTTGCTTCTGACAAAGAATATCAAAATTACAAAGTTGGTGCAGGAGAAGATGTAGATGCAACTTATATTGGAGGAAAAATAATTGTTGCTGATACCTTTACTTTAACCAACCCAACGGTGGGAGACAGAGAATCTGGAGGAGATGATACATTTTACCCTGGTAACGAAGGAATATTATCATCAAGAATCACTGAAAATGGTATTGAACAAGAACGGGGAAGTATTAATTTAGTAACCGGAAGTCCTTCTTACGATTTATCTTTGACATACAAAGAGGTTAGAAAAAAAATGTCAAATAGACCTTTTTCAAGATCAATCTGGGAACTAATAGGATATGGCTTTATTGAGGTGCGGAGATTCGGACGACTTGAAAGAAATTGCTCTATCTATGGGCTGAGTAATCGATGGAGGCATCTCTCTGAAAAACCAGAGGTATTAAATCAGATTGAAAAATTATTAAAAGAGATCGAACGACTCAAACGGGAAAGAGCTTCCCGGAAAAAGAGGATGAACATCCGAGAATTTCAAAACAAAATCCTTGAACTCGGGCAAAGAAGTTAAATATGGTAGAAATATATAAAAGTCACGCCATAGGCATGCTATGAAGAATGTAATTTTATGCCATAGGCATGCTGTAAGATTGAAATTTTTTGCCATAGTCACAAAATTTTATGCCATAGGCATGTTGAAAACGTGCTAAAAAAGATGCGTTTAAACATAACTTCAATACTTCGGATTAATCGGTATAGACCTCTGGATAA
>SDBT01015919.1_pt1 | contig 11935 bp, 2 predicted proteins | sample 2277101 | NCBI WGS metagenome assembly SDBT01 (sample SAMN10404973, study PRJNA504765) | marine sediment metagenome | isolation source: marine sediment core GS10_PC15, 103 cmbsf | place: Arctic Ocean: Southern Knipovich Ridge | collected 2010
CATGCGGTGGCTGGACGAGAAGATGCCGCCGGAGGTCGGGGCCTCTGTGATCCATGGCGACTACCGCTTCGACAACGTGGTCCTCGATCCGGATCATCCGCTCGAGGTCATCGGCGTCCTCGACTGGGAGATGGCCACCATCGGCGATCCCCTGATGGACCTCGGCAACAGCCTCGCCTACTGGATCGAAAAGAAAGACCCGCTGCTGCTCCGGCTGACCCGCCTCCAGCCCACCCACCTCGAAGGCATGATGACCCGGGAGGAAGTGGTCGACTACTACTGCCGCAAGACCGGCATCGAGATCGTGACCTTCGATTATTACCGCATCTACGGCATCTTCCGCCTCGTCGTGATCATGCAGCAGATCTACTACCGCTACTACCACCGCCAGACCCGAAACAAGCGCTTCGGCCGCTTCATCTACCTGATCAAGTACCTCAATGGGTATCTGAGCCGGCTGATCGATGGGTCGGTGCTGTAGCCGATCCTTCGAGTGTGCTTTCGCGATACCACAGAGCTGCCTAGCCTCGATCGATCACAACATCATAAGTGGGTACCGGACAGCTTTTCTACTCAATTGCTCGATTGGCGAACCTCTCGAGGATTTCGAGTATCTGATCGAATTGACCCTGAAGATCGCCGTGCGTGGTCGGCGTCATACCGGCAAAGCTCCGGGCCTGAATCGCCGCTCTTTGATTCAGGATCTCGATTCGAAGATCGGTGTAGTCCTCCGCATACAAGTTGACCGGCAGATGCTCCACACCAATCTCGGACAACCGATTGGCGAGGTCCTCCACCTCGGGCCCGCCCAGAGTCACGACCGTCTCGCCGCCGTATCCCTCGCCGGCGGTAAACCTGCGAACACTCGCCGTGGTGCCGTTTATGTTCAACCGGAAGCCGCTGCCCTCCGATCGGACCCCGGGTTCGGGCTTGCGGTGCAGCATGATGTGCAGCGTTTCGGGCGCGAGCTCGCCCGCCGCGATCTTGTCGAGACCGTTTTCCAGGCTTTCGATACCGACACCGCTCTCGCCCAGCGGCTCACAAACATCCAGCAGGCGCTCGGCCAGAGCTCTCAGCTCGGCGGACTGCTCACCCTTGAGGCGCTGCGCGGATTCCTTGTGGTGGCCGCCAAGCTCGAGGTCGACTCGGCAGATGATCCGGACGCCGCCGTCGACCGACGGGGGGCCATCGGTTTCCACGCCGTCGGTCGCACCGCTGCCGCCGTACAGGTCCTGGAGATCGAGAAAGCCGGCGTCGCGAAGAAAGCCCAACAGCGCCGCGATCTGGTCCTCGCTCAGGACGAACTGGCGCCGCTCCTCCCAGATACCGACTCCGTTGCCGTAAGCGACAAACGATCGCAATCTCGGGTTGTCGATTTCGCGACATTCGGCCGACAACTGCAGAGACTCCCAACCCGACCGGTCCTCGTGCGCCTCGCGCAGCGATTTTCCAAGAGCGCCAGAAGGATCTCCAGCCGCCGACCCGGCCTCGTCCGCCGGCTCGGTCACCGAGGACGGCACGGCCATCGTGCTGCTCGATTGTTTGGCTGCGCCGGTCCCGGCTGACCGGCATCCTCCTATCGAAATGAGGGCGAGAACCAGGGTGATGGCAATACGATTCGAGCGCACAGATACCTCCTTCTCGACTGAATTCACACCGCGCCGGTATCGCGAACAGAGCATACAGGAGGCACGGACAGAGATCAGCCGGAGAGTGTCGACTGGTCCATGGTGATCGGCCGTCCCTGCAGATGTCTTCTCAACGCGACTGAAGAACCGTCAGCTCCACTCGTCAACCTCGAGCTCATCCACAGGATTCGCTCAAAAAGACGGGCGGATTCGAGGGTTCGGACCCCGACTTCGCCCGTCAACTGTCCCGCTTCTCTTTCAAATCCTATTCACTCTCCGCGCAGGTGTTGAACCGGCAGATACGGGTCTTGAAATCGAACCGGGTGTCGGTTTCGTAGTACTGGTTCGTATACCAGAAGGTGCAATCATCCTGTGGGTCGACGCTCATCGCCGAGTAATCCCCCCACCGGAAAAACGAGTTGATCTGAGAGCCCGAGCCCTCGAAGCAGCTCACTTCGCCACCTGACATGACCCCGAGGGGATCGTCGGCGCGGCGGGTGGTATACCGCACGGACGGATAGGTGTTCGAGCTCGACACGGTGTAGCCAAGAGCGATCTCACCCTTCTTGTTCTGGGCGATAGACGGCATGAACCGCTGCTCGCCGTCGGTGGGCGCAAAAGTCCCGGCCTGGTGGAGCTCCCAACCGCCCATTTTGCCCTTCCGAACCTCCGCCCAGCGAACACCCGCCTCGAGCGATCCGTTGATCGCGCCGTCGGCATCCGCGGTGGCGCTCAAGACAACCGCGGCGTAGTTGCCGAAGTTGCGGTATTGGGACCGGAACATGGTCCGAAAATCGATGGTATCGAGACCCTGGCCCTCTAAGACCGTGCCCGGAGACGGCTGGTCGACGCAGTTGCGACCACTGATTATTGAGCCATCGCACGCGAAGGACTCATATTCCGGAAACTCGATCAAGCCCATATCGACAAAGGTGGAGCTCATCGAGTCGTCGAAATCGGCGAAAAAGTCCCAGTGCCAGATGCCGTCCTGCGCGGTCGAACCGCTGAAGGTGAACTGCTCGGTGTCAAAGAGCTGCCAGAAGGTGTTCGGCTCGCCCTTCTTGGGCTTGATGTCGCCTTCCCAATGGGAAGGCTGGACGCCGATAAAGATCTCGTCGGTCGTACCAATGGGCCCGATCAGGAACTGAATGGCGATCGCCGGCTCGCCCGCGTACATCGCCTCCTTGTCAAAGGCGATCGCGCTCACGTTGGTGAAAAAGAAGCTGCACGTCGTCGGGCTGGTCAGGAGGCACTGGAAATCGTTCGCAGTGTAATAAATACCATCCGGCCACACCCCCATCTTGGGGTAGTCGTTGATGGCAAAGACACCACCGAACATCGGTGTTGCGGTCACGAAATCGTAAAGGTTGTACTCACCGAACGGATCCTGGGTCTTCGACACGGCCATACACTGATGCCCGTCGATACCGAGACCGCTGAAGATCGGCAGCGCGAACTGCGAGAAGATCCAGCGCCGCGCCTTGTGGTCATAGAGCACGACCGGGTCGCCGTCGTTGGTCAGGTCGCAGACGCTGCCGGTGCCGGAAAAGAAGATGTTGTTGGGGAGCGGACCGAGCTCCGAGTTGCCGGTCTTCTTGTCGAAGATCTCGAACACCAGATTGTTCATCTGCGCGTAGTACTTGTGGCCGATGTCGCCCTCGGTGTCCGGCGGCACGACCCGAAAGCCGAACAGCGCCGCGTTGTCGTCATCCGAGGTACCCTCGAAGCTGAGGGTCGGGTACGGGGTGGTTCCGTTGGCTCCATCCACGGTCTGGCGCGCCGGATCCCCGGCCAACAGTTTCTGAAGATTTTTCTGCTGAAGGACCGTGCGGCCGGTCAGCTCCCGTAGGTCAATCTCCTGGTTGGGGATCTCCCGCAGCGGTTCCCCGAAAAACCTATTCGCGCCCACAGTCATCTCTGCCGCCAACTCGGTCAGAGGACGGCTCTCACCCAAATACGAGCCGTGGATAACGTACGGTCCACTGACCTGCGCCGACACCGGTGATGCGGACAGGACCATCACCACCACGGCCAGCACGGTCATTCCAACGAGTCTGAATCTGAGTCCAAGTCTACTCATAAACCGTCACTCCTTTCGGGTTCGCCACCATGAATCATGCTTGCGGCGCGGACTCATTCCCTGAAAAGCACGCGCCGACTCGGAAGTCACCTCGAATGGTGTTGGGATCTTAGGGCCGCTAACGACCACCTGTCAAGGGGATTCAAACCCTTCGCAAGCAACATCTTCCGTACGGTTTGGTGTTGTTTGAATATCCATTACCGAACCCTCAACAACCTTCGAAGTTGACCCTGAACAGGCGCAGGAATCAGAAGCATAATGAGATTCATTCCCAACCCCCACGACGAAGGTCCTTTTTGACGCGGGGCATTTGCCCATTCGACCATCGAACCTATCGAGGAGCCGGGAAAAGCTCCGGACCCGGCTCCCCTTGAGTAACCGGCGGCTCGCACCGCCGCCAACTCGCTACTCCTTCTCGAGGATGGCGATCATAAGTGTGTGCCTGCCACCTTTTCATAGGTCTTTTCCACCCGATACCTGCAGGCGAACCGCAACCGGCTTGAAGAGACCTCACCGGCACGGGGCAGCCATCGTCGAGACGACAGAGAATTTTGAGGCGCGATCTCATTGATAAACTCCTTCGTCGTGGTAGCATTGGACGGTCCTCAGCGAATACGAAAGCATCGCAATGAGATGCGTGGGACATGAACGTATCTGAAACCTGTCGGGAAAAGGTAAATGACAGAACAGTATTCTCAATTTCGGGTCGATCCGCGCCATCCGGGTGCGCTGAGATCGAACCTCAATAATCGAGTCGCTGGGACGTGTCCATGAAGATCGGGCCGTTGCCGCCGCTCCACCACGGAGCAGGAAATGGCACGGTGTCATCCAGGAGTCTGTCCGATTATGGGGCGCGACCGCGTTGCGAGCGTCGTGTCGCTATAAGCCAGCCAGAGAATGACCTCTCCCAGCACGTCGGGACCCAAAACCTGTTTTTCCCGGCCGTGGAATTCTGCGTTGGAGTCTGCCAGAGTCCGACGCAACAGTCTTGCGAGATCGAGTTGTTCTTTGGGATCGCTGAGGAAACCATGAGCCGGCTGATACCGACGAAAGATGCGCGGCGAGCCGCGGTGTCGTGCCTCGAGCCCGTAGAATGTGCAGGTCGAATTGGAGAGGTGCAGCGATGAGACAGGAACGGATGACGGAATTGACAACCGGCGCTGAGATGAGTGTCGGCGCAACGGCTCTCCGAGTGTTCGGCGTGGTGGCTTTGTCCGTTGCGCTCGCGCAGCCCGCTGCGGCGCAAGAATTAGTGAGTTTCTTGAAAGCGTTCAGCCCCGACACCATCGTCGCGGGCGGAATCAGCACCCCGCCCTTCACCGTCGACATCCGCGACGAGGTAATGCCCTATGAAGATTACAGCGCAAACCGTCCCCCGTTAAGAAAAAGCAACGGTTCCTTGAAGATCTTTGTCTGGAATGACGGCGCCTGGGAGGCCCAAGGAAGCCTGTATTTCGACAAGTTCTACCGTGAACAGCAGATTAGATTAGACCTTCAAGGAAATAAAAGCGGCGTCGTCCGCATGAAACTACTTAGAGAAGGCGGCGGGAGTGCCCACATTGACGCGGCCCTGTTTGGGGGAAAACCGGCAACTGCGCTCTATCCCGAGAGCCCCATCGGGCTGGCCAAGCTGGCCTCCCAGGACTTCGACGTGCTGCATGGCTTCGAGAGCGCCATCGAACTAAATTTTGATGATCCGGGTAACAACGATATTCTCAAAATCACGGCCCGGACAGAACCCGAGCGCCTCAATGAAACCCCCTTTCAATTGCCACTTTCCAATTTGATGAAAATCATGCGCCCGGACGTCGACTTCTGGTCGTATGAACTCGATTCCAATCGAGGCAGCCTGCCAGATAGCCTGATTTTTGAAGCCGTCGGCGCCCGCGCGCCCTTTTTCAAAGAGTATCTGAAAGCGGGCTCGGGCCATCCTTCGGACCACGCCTACGGTTGGGTGCTCAATGACGACCACAATCTGTATGTGGTTATGGACGTCACCGGCGACAACACCATGGACGGCGACAAGGACTATGCCAAAGTTTACGTCAATACACCCATGGGTTTGAACAGTTTCAAGATCACCGAATCTGAAAACCAATGGGGCGAACCTCATTTTATATACACGGATAAAGCCGCCTATCAGCACAAAGTATATGCCTTTCGCATCCCGCTTGAAGAAGTCGGACTCAGTGCCCCTGCGGACGGCGCCACGCTGCAGCTGGCGTTTGCGATCTATGGCACGTTGGCCCCGGCAACGGTAACCGTCGACCCTCAGAGCACTCCATTCAGTGCCTCGCCCCAGAACGTGACCCTGAACGCAACAGTTGGGGGCGGTTGCGATCCAGACACTAACGGTCACGTGACATTTCAGGTGAAAGATGGCGCGATGAATGTCGGGACGGCAGTCACCGACACCTCTCTCGTGTCCGGGGCGGCTTCAGTGAGCTATTCCCTGCCGGCCGGCACGGCAGTGGGGATGTACACCATCGAGGCATCTTTCACCGACAACGATACTCAGTGCCAAGACGGCATGGGGACCAACACCCTGACGGTCGGTCCGTCGTCGGACGTCGTTTTCTCCAAGACCTTCCTCCCCGACACCATTGGCCCCGGAAGCACCACCACCCTTCGTTTCGACATCGACAACTCGGGGTCGGCGACCCTGGTGACGGATCTGGCGTTCACCGACGACCTGCCCGCTGGAATGACGATCGCCACCCCGGCAAACGCCTTCACCGGCTGCGCGAATGGCGCCCTGAGCGCTCCCGACGGCGGCGACACCATCAGCCTGAGCGGCGGCACGCTCGGAGCCAACAGCGCCTGCAGCGTCACAGTCAACGTGGTTGGCACCTCGACGGCGACCAATACCTCGGGCGACCTGACATCGAGCGATGGCAACAGCGGGGCGGCGGTGGCGACCCTCACGGTTGATACGGCGCGGCCGGGGTTCACTAAGGCGTTCTCCCCCGCCTCGATCCCCCTCGGCGGCACCAGCACGCTGACGTTCACCGTCGACAACACCGCCAACACGGCCGGCGTGGGCTACCTGCAGTTCAATGACATCCTGCCGACCGGCATGGTCATCGCCACTCCGGCCAACGCCTCGACGGACTGTGCCTTTGTTGCCGCGTTCACCGCCGATCCCGGAACGAGCATCATTAGCTTCGTTGCGAACGGTTTGCTGCCGTCATTCCCGGTGCTGGGCGCCGGGTCCACGTGCACCGCCAACGTCGATGTCACCACCGCGGTCTCAGGCACATTCAATAACTCCAGCGGCGAGCTGTCTTACATCTTCGGCGGAGGGGGTACGACCGGCTCCGCCACGGCGGCTCTCGACGTGCCGGTCGAGATGTTAAACAAGGTCTTCCTCGATGACCCCGTCACCCCGGGCAACAGCGTCACCCTCCAGTTCACCATCCAGAACCCGAGCCGCACCGAGGCGGCCACCAGCATCGCCTTCACCGACGACCTGACATTCCTCACCGGACTCACCGCCAGCTTGCCCCCCAACCCCGACCCCCCATGCGGCGCCGGCTCGAGCCTCACCGGAACGACGATGCTCAGCTTCACCGGCGGCAGCCTCCCGCCGGAGGGATCATGCACGTTCTCCGTTACACTCACCGTTCCCGCTGGCGCTGCTCCTGACACCTACACCAACACCACGACCGCCGTCGCCGCTACGATCGATGGAGAAGGTGTCGTCGGTAACACCGCCACCGACGAGCTCGTGGTGAGCCTCGCCCCAACGTTCACCAAGGAGTTCCTGACCAACCCGGTGGGCGCCGGGGGAACGACGACCCTGCGGTTCACAGTTACCAACAACAGCTCGACGTCGAGCCTCAGCGACATCGCATTCATCGACGAGCTCACCACCTTCCTGCCGTTCCCGGTTTCTGTGAGCTTGCCCCCCAATCCTGACCCGCCTTGCGGCGTCGGGTCTTCGCTGGCTCTCGTCTTCATCGACACCGACCGGCAGGGTCTGGAACTGACCGGCGGCAGCCTGGCCGAGAGTGGCACGTGCACCTTCGACGTCACCGTCACCCTGCCGGCAGGGCTCGCCGCCGGCACCTATACCAACACCACGAGCGTGATCGATGCGCTGATCGACGGCGAGGAGCCGGTCTCCGGACCCCCGGCCAACGACGACCTGGTCGTCGTCGCCGCGCCGTCCCTGCTGAAGGAGTTCACCGACGATCCGGTCCAGCCCGGCGACACCGTGACTCTCGAGTTCACCCTCACGCACGACGAGTTCGCCCCCGGCGACGCCACCAGCATCACTTTCACCGACGATTTGGCCGCGGCCATCTCGGGTCTGGCGGCGACCGGTCTGCCGCTGGCCGACGCCTGCGGCCCCGGCAACGGCACTCTCACCGGCTCGGCTAGCGATACCCTGCTGACCTTCTCCGGCGCCACTTTGACGCCGGGAGAGACCTGCACCTTCAGCGTCACCCTCGATGTGCCCGACCCGGCGGCGGCCGGCGGCCACACCAACACGACGTCGAGCGTCGTCGCCACCGTGCTCGGAGTGACAGCGACCGGGAACGCGGCCTCGGACGACCTCGAGATTGCGGGCCTCGTGTTCACCAAGGAGTTCATCGACGATCCAGTACTGCCCGGCGACACCGTGACCCTCCGGTTCACCCTGGACAACATGCACCCGACCGACGACGCCACCGGCATCTTCTTCACCGACAACCTCGGCGCCTTTGGGGGCACCCTGTCGGACCTCGCCGCAGAGGCCCCGCTGCCCGACACCTCCACCTGCGGCGCGGGCTCATCGATCGCCGGAACCACCTCCCTCATCTTTTCAGGCGGGACCGTCGACGCGGGTACGTCGTGCTTCTTCGACGTCACCGTCCGAGTGCCTGCCGGGGCGGCGGACGGCACCTACAACAACGTCACGAGCTCCGTCATCGCCACCCTCGGCGGCTCGCCGATTGTTGGCGACCCGGCGACGGACACTCTGATCGTCAACTCCGATCTTCTGGCATTCACCAAGGAGTTCACCGACGACCCGGTGGCCCCCGGCGGCACGGTGACCCTCGAGTTCAGCCTCACAAACCAGGCCACCGAGGCCGTCTCGGACATCCAGTTCACCGACGATCTCGAAGCGACGCTCGCCGGTCTCGTCGCGACCGGCCTGCCGATCAGCGAGTGCGGAGGCACGGTGTCGACGCCCGATGGCGGCAGCACCATCGAGCTGACGGGCGGCAGCCTCGCGACGGCCGGCGCGGCCGGCGATTCGTGCACTGTCAGCGTCGCCCTCTCAGTGCCGCCCGATGTGCTGCTCGGCACCACCGTCACCAACACCACCAGCGAAGTGACCGGTACGCTCGGGGGTGGCGAAAAACTCCTAGTCACGGGCGGCCCGGCGATCGACGAGCTGCGGATCAGCAGCCTGGACTTTTCGAAGGCGTTCGACGGCCCCGCGCCCGCCGGCGGCACCGTCGTGCTGACCTTCAACATTGTGAACATGGACGCCAGCGCGGGGTTGAGCGAGATCGAGTTCTCGGACGATCTCGATCTGGTCGTCTCCGGTCTCGAGGCGATCGGACTGCCGGTATCGGACGTCTGCGGCCCGGGATCCGTATTTGGAGGCACCTCGGTGCTCTCCCTCGGCGGCGGCTCGCTCGGTCCGGGAGCGTCGTGCACCTTCAGCGTCACCCTCGAGGTGCCGATGACGGCCGCGGCCCGAACCTACACCAACATCACCGGCACTCTGCTGGTGGACTCCGCGCCGGTCGGTGTTCCGGCGGTCGCGGACCTCGAGGTTTTGAGCGACGCGGCGATCGAGATCACCAAGACCCCGGCGCAACCGCAGGTCTTCGCCGGCGACGCGATCACCTTCACCATCGCGCTGCGCAACGGCGGGTCGGTCGATCTGACCAACATCTCGATAAGCGACCCTCTGACACCCGATTGCGACCGAGTGGCCGGCGATCTGCCGACCCTGGTTCCCGGCGGCGAAATCTCCTACACCTGCGACACGGTGCCCCTCTTCGCCGACCTGACCAACGTGGCGACGGTCACCGCCGACATCCCGGCGGGTCCGCCGGTCTCGGCGTCGGACACCGGCGCCGTGGAGGTTCTGGACCCGGCGGTGACGATCACCAAAACCCCGACGACGCAGCAGATCCTCGCCGGTGAGACCGCAGCCTTCACGATCACGCTGACCAATGTGTCCGACACTGGCCTGATAAATGTCATGGTGAGCGATCCCGCCACCCCAGCCTGCGACCGGAGCGGCGGCGAAGGGACTCCTGTGTTGCCCGACTTGGCCCCCGGACAGTCGGTCTTCTACGTCTGCACCACCGATCCGCTGGGCAGCGATTTGGTCAACGTCGCCACCGTCACAGCCGTCACGCGCGAAGGCCTGCCGGTGAGCGCCTCGGCCTCCGCCGCCGTCGAGGTCATCGTGCCGATCGAGATCATCAAGTCGCCTTCCGAGCAGACGATCCTGCCCGGAGAGACCGCAACCTTCACCATCACCCTCAACAACCCGGGGACCGTGGCAAAGACCAACGTCGTGGTCTCGGACCCCCTCACCCCCGATTGCGACACCACCCTAGCCAGTCTGGCAGCGGACGCGACCTTTGCCTACACCTGCACCACGAGCCCTCTCTTCGCCGATCTCACAAACATCGCGTCGGTGACCGCCGAAACCCCGGCGGGGACGATAGAGGCAAGCTCCACGGCCCTCGTCGACGTCATCGACCCGGCGATTGAAATCTCCAAGACGCCCGACGTACAGCTTGTGCTCCCGGGAGGAACGGCGTCGTTTACCGTCACGGTGACGAACCCGGGCACGGATGCGCTGACCAGTATTGTCGTCTCGGATCCCCTGACCCCCGATTGCGACTTCACCATCGCAAGCCTGCTGGCGGGGAAATCGCAGTCAAAGGTCTGCACGACCGGCCCGTTGACAAACGATTTCACCAACGTGGCGACGGTGACAGCGACCTCGGTGGCGGGTGCGATCAGCGCCTCGGCCAGCGCCCTGGTCAACGTGCGAAACCCGATCGAGATCATCAAGGCGCCGGCCGAGCAGTCGGTCCCGTTCGGGGGCATCGCAACCTTCACAGTTACGATCACCAACGACGGCGACACCGTCCTGACCAACATCGCGGTGTCGGACCCCTTGACGCCGGACTGCGATCGCGCGGCCGGCACTCTCGGGGACCTGCAGCCGATGGGCGGCCAGTTCACCTACACCTGCACCACCGGCGCGCTATTCGCCGATCTTATCAACCAGGCGACGGTCACCGCCCAGGATCCCGAAGGAACGGTGAGCGCATCGGACAACGCGCTGGTCGACGTGCTCACCGACCTCCAGCTCACCAAGACGCCCACCGACCAGCAGCTCGAGGCCGGATCGGCGGCGACCTTCACCATCACCCTGACCAACGGGGGCACCGAGGTCGTGATCGGCATCGTGGTCGCCGACCCGCAGACCCCGGCCTGCGACAACACGGTGGCCAGCCTCGACCCGGGCGCATCGATTTCGTACGACTGCACGACCGAGCCGCTGGCCTTCGATCTGGTCAACGTTGCGACCGCCACCGGCCTGGTGCCAGGCGGCGTGGTGTCGGCCATAGCCACCGCAAACGTCGAGGTGTTCCAGCCGCTGGTGATCACCAAGGATCCGGCGGAGCAGGAGATCCTCGCCGGTGAAACCGCCGACTTCACCATCACGGTGTCCAACCCCAGCCAGATCACACGGACCGACATCGCGGTCTCGGATCCCCTGACACCGAGCTGCGATCGCGCCGCAGGCATTCTCGGCGATCTGGCTCCGGGTGCATCGACCAGCTACACCTGCACCACCGGCGCGCTGTTTGCCGATCTCACCAACGTCGCTACGGCGACCGGTCAGGGTCCGGCGGGCACCGTGACTGTCTCTGACACTGCCTTCGTGCTCGTCCTCAACTCCGAGATCAGCATCACCAAGACGCCCGAGGCACAGCTGGTGAGCCCGGGCGCCACGGCGAGCTTCACCATCACCCTCACCAACCCCGGCCCCGCCGGGCTGACCGATCTTTCGGTGACGGACCCACTGACCCCGGCCTGCGACCGCGCGGTCGGCACGCTACCCGATCTGCCGGCCGCGACCTCGACCTCATACACCTGTCAGACGGGACCGCTGACCGCCGATTTCATCAACCTGGCTACGGTCAACGCCACCTCGGAGACCGGTCTGCCGGTGACCGCCACGGCCAGTGCGTCGGTC
>SDBT01015920.1_pt1 | contig 11935 bp, 16 predicted proteins | sample 2277101 | NCBI WGS metagenome assembly SDBT01 (sample SAMN10404973, study PRJNA504765) | marine sediment metagenome | isolation source: marine sediment core GS10_PC15, 103 cmbsf | place: Arctic Ocean: Southern Knipovich Ridge | collected 2010
CATGAAAGCAACCCGAATCGACACGGCAACGCGCATCGTAGCCGCACTATGTAAGAGCAGGGTTCTTGGGCCGAGTGGCGTCATTCCGGCTGATCGGGAAAGGGCGGCACAGTTCATCTGCGATGAGTTCGAGGCGGCGCAAAGAGAAAATCAATCGGACCTGCCGAAACCCGAGGATACGGGCCGCGAGAAGTGCGAGCATTGTTTGAAATCTACGCCCGATTCTTGGACTGGATGGCCTCCTCGAATCATCGTAATAGATGGAGATGCTGATTCAGATACCGACAACAAACTTTATTTTTGTGGTTGGCAGTGTCTTAAAGCGTTTACTGAGCGGAAATTGGACCCGCGCAATCCATTGTGATTGCAGGCCAAAAACTGCCGAAGAGACTGTTGAATGAGCATCCGTTCTCGAATCAAACAGACACTCACGGGAATTGACCCGGAGGCACGCAACATCGTAGCTAAAGCTGAGCGTGGGCATCGTTTGGAATCCCAATTAGATGGTTTGTACGGCGAGATAACCGATCTTGAACAACAAGAAAGCGTTTTACTCAAAGAAGGGAAGATCGCCAGCACTGTCAGAAAACCACGAATAGCAGGGCAACTCTCTCGTCTACGACAAGATATCAGACGCAAAAACACGTCCGCCAAAATGATGCAACAACAAATCAATGTTCTTGCGACAGACAGTCACAACTTGAAACTATCCCGCCAACTAAAGATTACTGATCTACCAGACGCTGAAACACTCACTGAAAATGCGGTAGCAGCAGAACAAGTGCTAGAACAGGTCGAAGCAAATTCTGCACTAGCAGATAGTTTAGCAATGACCTGTGATGGCATATCGGATGATGAAGCCAAGATTTTGGCAGAGTTCGAGAATCCAGAAACATCGGTGGAGGCGACGGACGATCCTGAACCCGAACCGAGCGTCAAAAAAGTAGTTCGGCAACCTCAACCTGAAGCGGAGGCAATATGAAAAGGTTCGCGAAAATCTTAGGCTGGCTCATTTTTGCGGGGGTGTTTGGATGGTTTTGCACCATCTCATTTGAGAAAGTCGAAAAGAGCGATGGTATGAAATACCGTCGAGAGATTAAGACTCTGACAGATGAAAAAGACAAAGAGATAGAGGCTCTGCAAGCAAAACTTGAAGAAACTCAAGTGCAGCTCGCGGCAGCCCAGTTGAACAAATCAAACACAGATACCAAGGAGGCTGACGCTGACGCTGACGCTGACAAGGAGAATCCAGGCTCATGACGCAGATCGTCATCGCAAAAAACGGGCTCATTTACCGATACTGGCGTTGGCTCTGGATTTCTATTTGGGGCAAGAGCGCTTATGAGTTGCCTTCTACAAGCAGTCTTTGTGCGGTCTGTCAATTCACCTTCTGGGGTACTTTAGCCGCCCTTCCTATAGCATTCGGGTCAATTCCATTCACTCTTATCGGATCGCTACCCGGTTTCTCTAAAAATTATGAATGGAACGCTCATTCACCACACGATGTGTGGAAGGAGCGGTCTGCAAATGGGGTGACTGTGGTAATGGTCTTGTTCGCTATTAGTTTGGTTGTGTTCGTACTTGTCGCAGGGACACAAAACTTTTGGAACATTGGTTTATGTATATGCTCTGTTCAGGTATCGGCTGCTTAATCTTGGGACTAGGAACTGTCATATCCGGGTATTGGGTGCATATTATAGTTTGTATTGTGGCAACATGGGTTCTGTTCCGAATTGCTATTATTGTGTTGAGAGTGGCCACGCGGATTTTCCGGTTTGTACGCTCAAAAATCAAGGGATCATCAAAATTCACTCGGACAGTGGATACTTTGTTCGGCGTAGAAAAAGAAATCGCCGGACAGACGGTCGAAGTCTTGGGCATCATACCGGCGATTCTCGCATATATTGTTGCAGTCAAGCACAGGGTGTGCCCAATTGTCAAGTTCGTTGAGTTGGAAGATTTTGTTGAAGGCAGGCACCTTCCCGCATGATCGCAACACCCATAATTGTGATTGCTGCCTATGTCGTTGTCGGACTAGTTCTTTTTGCTTTTGTCGGAGCAGTTTCCGTGTTAATAGGCATAGAGATTATACACAAAATCGGATCAATGGACCGGGATGATTGGATCGTGTTGTGCATAACTGTCAGCCTTCTATTGGCAATTCTCGTTATTATTTTGTATCACGATTACGGTTGGGCCTTAACCTTTAAGTTGGACTTCTGGTCATGAAGTGGATTTATTACATAGCACAACATGGTGGTGGTCACCAGGCCACCACTGATGGTTTCGTGATGTTCGGTGATGATTTTTCTGACGAAGATATCACCGAGAGGGTCGATTGGCAGTGCCGAGAATTGAGGAACTGCATTTATCGTTGGTGGGAGGTTCCCCATCCAACTCTTGCGAAAATCGAAAAAACTATTACGTCTCTTAAGAGCACTATCAGTCGTGCCAGGGAGAGTTTAAAAGACTACAAGAAGATGGAACGACCAGCTTCTGTGCAGGAGGATGGTGCCGATGAGTCCTTTATGAAGGCGATTGTCGGTGTTATTGGGGTATCTTTCTTGGCGAAATTACACAGTAAAGGGATCATCGTTTCGCACAGTGATGTTTATGCTTGGCGAAGAGGCAAAAGAAAGCCTCTTAAGAGCATCCGTCGCAAGGTTATGAACGCTATTAAGTCTGCCGATAAGTTTCCTTCATATGCATAAGTAGGGTTGACATTTCCCCTCAATCGAGTATATTAGTATACATGAGCAAGATTAAGAAACCCGATTACCCGCGTGAATCCCAGGCCGCAAGTGACATTGCCGCCATTCTTCATCCGTTCAGCTGCCGAACTCGGAAGCACATTTTGGCGTATGTGGAGCGAAGCAGCAATAAATCGCCCCGTGATCGATACGGTCTGCCGCACTGAAACAATCATGAGCGCATTATTCATACCTGATCGTATTCGCGTTGGCTTCCAAGAACGCAAAGACACATACACCAATCGTCTAGCCTACGTCATCTACTGGGACAAGACAGGAAAACTGCGAAAAGAAAAGTCTTGGCAGACTTGGCGTGATGACCAGATCAAGCCAGAAGAATTTGATAACACTCCGCAGGATGGATTCATACTAAACAAGGGCATTGAACGATACAACTGGAGCCACTATGGTTCTGGCCGCTCATATATCCGCATCTATGATTCTCGTGGTATCGAGTTTGAGATTACGCCTGAAAACCTGATTGGCATTCTGACGGAGACCAATTGTTCCAGGCGTGGCCTTGAAGGTGAGTTTGTCTATGCATGGAAGGGCACAGACCTTGTGCTGCTCCCATGTTGTTCAGAAGAATACCAGAAAGCATGTGTCTATACTGCTCTACAAGGCAAGAAGATTTCAGCTCATGATTTGAAAGAAGGGTGCAGCTATACGACTAAAAAGGGTGAGGAAGTCATCTACATGGGTCGTTGTAGTTGGTTCCAGTGGACAACAGGTGCCAGCAGGGACCGATTTTCCCAAAGGAAGCATGTCTTTGCGTATCTGACAAGGCCGAAGCATCCTTGGAATGATGATGTTATTATGACTAGGTTCTTCCCCAAGAACGATGCTACGTTCCTGGCAGAACTTAATAATCCTGATCCAGTTGGAAACTATCCACAATTGGTTGAGGAGTTCCAGGGTGATATTCACTCATCGGTCGTTGTCAGTTGGGAGTGCAAACCAGCTAGATTACCACAATCAGTGTTTACTTGGAAGAAAGACAGATGGGGACACAAAAAACTAGCTCGTACTGCTTATATGGAAAAGATCGACAAGGATACTATTCAGTTCTGGAATCTTATTACAGTGCTTTCAACCCGCCGACGGTTTGGGAGTTTACAGCCCGAGAGCGATAATGAAATTCGTGGCTATCAACTAAGGAAAGCAGGCCGTCTTAACATAAAGAATCTTACGATTAAAAGAAAAGATAATGACCTCTACTATTACTATGGGGATGACAGTTACGATACTGGCCCAGTCTTGACAGAACAGCAAGTTCTTGATCGCCTTGCCACATTTATTGATGTGAGTATGGTGCTAACTAGCGGGAAGAAATTGCGTGTGAAGAACGTTGGAATGCTGTACGAGGATAGCTGAGAAAGGAAATCATGGCAGGATCATCGACTGACAAAACCGTGCAAGCCGGAATTGACAACGCCGTAATGGACCTATTGCTCACAGTAACACGGAAGAAAGACGAAATCAAGAAAGCCAAGAAGAGACCCCAATGGAAGACAAACTGCACGTTCGGATATAACCCTGATGAACTGAATGACAGGGTTAACATCATGACAGTTCGCAATCCAGCGAGATTGATTGACTTCTATGTTTTTCTTCTCCAAAAAGAACAATTTAGCGCAAATGCGGCTGACGAACTCGGACTAGAGTTAGATTTAACTTGGCTGGGGTATCCGATTGCCGATTGGAAAGCAGACTTGAAGTCTCGTGCTGCTCAACTGTCTGTGGATAAGAAGCAAAAAGAGATGGAAGCGCTCGACAAGCGGGTTAACAAGCTCGTGAGTCCTGATCAGCGTCGTGAAATGGAACTCAAGTTATTGCAAGATATTTTGAACGACTAAGTGGAAGAGGAATGAAAATTAAGCCAAGAGAACTGCTAGGCATGGGATACAAGGAAGGCCCCGTTATCGGAGAAGCAGTCCGATGCGCCGACCTTGCTAATGCACATGGCTTAAGTAAGATGGATTGTCAACATTTGCTAATGCAGATATGCGATGACTACACGGCCTATCTGAATCATCCACAATTCGGATCACTGGCTCAATTGATGGACAAGATTGCCAAACCGCCGTATGTATTTAAAGAGAACGCAACCTATCCAGAGTGGGGTTCTGAGGGTATCGATGATAATACTAGAGATCAAATGTCCAGAGCCATGGCGATTCCTGTTGCAGAAATGGGAGCCTTAATGGCAGATGCCCACCTTGGCTATGGACTGCCAATCGGTGGAGTGTTAGCTCTCGACAATGCCGTCATGCCTTTTGGTGTCGGTGTAGATATTGCATGTCGAATGATGTTATCTGTTACACCCATCCAAGTTCAGGATGATGATCCTATCGTAGCACGAGAAGATAGCTTCATCAAGGCAATTGATAAGCATACTCGGTTCGGCCTTGGGTCAGCGTTTGCTCGCAGCGGACGACGACAACATGACGTTATGGACCAGGATTGGTCTATCATTAAAGGCATCGTTGACAAGGATGTGGCGTGGAACCAACTTGGCTCCAGCGGTGGAGGCAACCATTTTGTAGATATCGGCGAAATGGAATTCACCGAGGAATTCCAGGGTGTACCCGCTGGTAAGTATGTTGCTATTCTGACCCATAGTGGTTCTCGTGGACTTGGTTCAAAAATTGCGACTCACTTTACGAAACTGGCTGAATCAAAGCATCCTTTGTTGCCGCCTGAATATAAGAAACTGGCGTGGTTATCATTGGATGATGAGGATGGTATTGCATATTGGTTGGCAATGGAACTTGCTGGCGATTACGCTTCTGCCAATCATCATTGCATCCATCATCATTTACTGAAAGAACTTGGTTTGCAGCCATTATTGCAGGTTGAGAACCATCATAATTTTGCTTTTCGAGAAAAGCACAATAGTAAAGAACTCATTGTACACAGGAAAGGTGCTACCCCTGCTGGCAATGGAGTCCTTGGTATTATTCCTGGAAGCATGGCCGATCCAGGGTTTCTTGTTATGGGAAAGGGCAATGCTCAGTCATTAGACTCTGCCGCCCATGGTGCGGGTAGAGCAATGTCTCGTAAGGCCGCTAAAGATAAATACCGCTGGAGTTCTGTGAAAGACGAATTGAAGCACAAGAGAGTTAAGCTGATTTCGGCGGGCCTTGACGAAGTTCCGGGTGCATACAAAAATATACATGAGGTCATGGCTGCACAATCTGAGCTTGTGGATATCATTGCTCAATTCCAGCCAAGACTCGTTAAGATGGCGGGGGATGGCTAGTAGGCAAGCGTGAACGTGTAACGTGCCTATCACCCGATGAGGCACTAAGCATAAAGTCGCTGGCATGGAACCTTGAAAATCAGGGCCGGGATGCAATGGATGCAATCCTAGCTATAGCCATTCAACTAGGAATCGAGCAAGGCCGTAGGTTGGTTACTGAACGGATGAAAGAACAACAGAAGCTAGTGACTCTTTCTGCATACGGTCGGTTACAGGTGCTTATGGACAACGTGATTACGGAATTGTTAGAGTGACTAAAGGCTATCTGGTTTGTAATGGCATCGACGAATCTTTCGGAGTATAATGAATGAGAAGGAGACAATTGCAATGATCGCAATGATGATTTTTCGCATATGGTGGCTGATCCCAGTCATGGCTGTTGTGTTTGTCAGTGTACTGACTTATTATATTTATGGGATTAAAGAACGCCGTAGGTTTGCAATTGAACTTGATAGGCGTCTGGAGGCGGAAAAAGATCCGCATCATAGCCCAGCGGTAAACGCAATGCTAAAATCTTATATGCGCATGGCGGCAAAACATGGGACTCGATCAGAAGAGGCAAGGGGATATTTATTTATTGCAGAGAGCGAAGCAAATGAACTCAAAAATCCTGAACTGATGGAAGAGTTTCGTCGGCAGGCAAAAGTTGTTGAGGATACTTGTCGTATCTTGAAAGGAGAGACAGTATGACGCGAAAGGTGAGAGGGAGTTTGATTGCTGCTGTTGTGGTAGGCGTAATAAGCCTGATTGTTGCAGTAGTCACATTCAAGGTCGTTACCGTGGATGGTAATGAAATGGCGATTCATGAAACGTGGAGTGGAGGCGTTGACGATGTTGTCTTGATGCCTAAGACTCACATGTTCGTTCCAGGGTTTACTCATTCAGTCTACGTATATGATATGAGTTCACGAATTTATGTCATGAATGATAAGCCCGGGGCCAGCGACGAGTATGGTGAGGGACGCCAGCTTGGGTCCTACACCGTTCAGTCTGCTGAAGGTCAGGATTTGACTATTTCATTGAATGTCAGATGGCGACTTGATCCAGATCAGTTGGTTCATCTACACAAGACCATACGAACGGATTTTGACGAAAAGATTCTTCGCCCAAGCCTACTGCGAGTCGTGAAGGACGAATCAACCATAGTGCAGGCAATTGATGCCTATTCTGGTCCGGGATTGGTAGCCTTACAGAAGGCGATTGAAACCCGTTTGATTTCGGCTGATAGCGAACTAAGGAAGCAGGGTATCATTGTCGAGAATTTTGTCATTGAGCATATTGAACTCGATGCTCAATACATTGCAGAAATCAAGGCAAAGCAGGTCGCTGTGCAGCGTGAATTGAGAGCTGTACAGGAAGAGAAGGCTGCCCTTGCCGAAGCAGGGAAGGCGAAGGCTGAGGCTCAGTCTGATTACGAGCGAGCCATCGTTCTTGCTCAGACCGAGAAAGAAAGGGGTATCTTGGCTGCCGAGCAGGAGAAAGAACAGGCTGCTCTTGAAGCCGATGCAGAGGCATACCAAATCACTGCCATTGCTACTGCTGAACGTGCTGCTGCTGAGGATCAGGCTGCTGCTATTTTGGCGTTAGGTGAAGCAAACGCAACAGCACAAAAACTTCGGCTGAGTGCATATTCTGCCCCTGGAGCAGAGAACTTTGTCAGGATTGAAGTCGCGAAATCAATGGCCGAGAGTTTTCGTGGCATCCGTGGCTACTTGCCTGCGGACATGACCGTGAATATGCTTGGCGGAAACTTCATGGGCATGTTGGATGATTTCCTGGGCGGGAGGCGAACGATTCCCAGTAATGCTAATCCCAACAATGAGACAGCCAGGCCGTAAAATTCCGGAGTGGGTTTCTGGCTCGTCAGTGCTTCGGCGCTGGCGAGCCTTTTTTTATCTGTATAATAAACCATGCGTAGACATATAACACGTACTGGTGTAGTAAGGCGACAGCGGCATCAACGATATGCCATAAAGACATGGTGCGATAGACTACCTGATGTTCCTGCATTTATTATTGGTAATGGTCCCAGTATCAATGATCAAAATCTTGATATGCTAAACAATTATTTCTCCATAGGCACAAATAGAATCTTTTACCGATTTGATCCAACGATCCTCATGTGGCAAGATATTTCTCTGTGGACTACAGAATACCACAAATTACATAACACACAGGCAATTAAGGTAGCTCGTGATGTTGCTGATCCTCGCCGTATCTACTATAATTTCCATCTCAAAGGTGGCGATTATAAGTTTGAACAGCACAAATCTCATATTATGTATGGTCGTGGTAGTACAGGACCGTTAGCTGTTCAGTTCGCTGTTTCATTAGGATGTCGTCCCCTGATCATATTGGGAATGGACTGCAAACGGGGTCCGAAACAGGAGAGTGATTTTTATGGTGATAATCAACACTGGCTTCCTCACACTCTGGTTAATTGCAAACTGGGGTTAGACTTCATAAAGGAATCTTGCCCTGTTGAGGTTATAAATTGCTCTGATAACTCTCTCTGGGAGAGACAGGATTTGAAGAAAGTGATAGAGAACATTGATCCAAAGTACGCTAGAGGCCGCCAGTCGTATGTGAAACAGCTATTGCAAATCCCTTGACATTTTCCCTGAAATCGAGTATAAACAGTATGGAGAAAATGCGATGAAGGTCATGTTATGCCAGTGCAGCCCCGTTGTCGGAGATTTATATGGCAACTGGAAAATGATGCAGACGGAGATTAACTTTGCTGTTCAGGAAGAATGCGATGTAGTCGTATTTCCAGAACTTGTGACGGTTGGTTATCCTCCCCGCGATTTTCTCTACAAGCAAGCACTCTGGGACAGCCACGATGATTTAGTTCAAAGAATCAAACAATTTGTCGGCAATCTTTCACGCCAGACGACCGTTATCTTTGGGGGACTACATCAGCAAACGTTGTCGTTCGGTCGTACAGCACGTTTTAATGCTGCTTATATCATCAGTCCTACAAGGTGTATTATCACTCATAAGCGACTATTGCCTTGTTACGATGTCTTTGATGAGAACCGATACTTCGAGTCGGGATTGTCAGAGCCATATCTTCCTGTTCCCATTGAGATTGAAAGTTCTCGTTTGGGAAAGAAAGTGACAGTCACCTGTGATGTGTTAATTTGTGAGGATATGTGGAATCATCGGTTCCGCGATTCAAACAGACTACTGCCTTCTACCTATACAGAGGACCCCACAGCCCATTTGTGTGGTGATGGTCCTATCTTCATTTTGAATGGTTCACCTTTTTGGGAAGGCAAGGTTGACGAAACTACTGAGATTGTGAAATCCATTTGCGTAGACACAGGACGTGCAGTTGTATGGGTCAATCAAGTGGGTGCCCATGATGATATTATCACTGGCGGCTATTCTATGGTCGCCATACGGTGTCGGCGGCGTCCAATCCACCACCAAACAGTACCAGTGGCGGATTTGAGAATTGGTAAATTTTTCGCGGAAGATAGAATAATCGTTCAACTGTCTGACGGATGCAACCATTACCATGACGAACTCTATATGGAGGTATCAGCAGCCGAGCGGGAAGCTGACTCGCCTTGGCCAATTGGATACTATGAATCTTGGCTCGCATATCAAGCAATGGTTCTACATCTGAAGGATTATTTCCGCAAAACTGGTTTCAAGAAAGCAGTCATAGGATTGTCTGGTGGTATTGATAGCGCCATCGTCGCCGCTATCGCCTGTGAGGCATTGGGTCCGCAAAATGTCATCGGTCTCACTATGCCATCGAAGTTCTCTTCTGATGGAAGCATTAGTGATGCTGAACAACTCGCCAAGAATCTCGGCATTAAGGATTTCAGGACTATTCCTATTAAGGAGGTTCACAATGAATTCAGGAATCGGTTCTTAAGCGGAGGCCAACAACAATTCAGTAAATCGCTCACTGATGAAAACATCCAGCCTCGTTGCCGTATGATCTTCCTAATGATCGTGAGCAGTGAAGAGAATGCTTTACTATTGACTACAGGCAATAAGTCTGAAATGGCAATGGGGTACTGCACTCTGTATGGCGATACTGCGGGTGGACTTGCAGTGATTAGTGATGTCTACAAAACTCGTGTAAAAGCCATCTGTGAGATGATAAACATTATTGTTAAGGAGAGAAATGGGGGTGAAGTAATCCCTGCAAACACTATCAATAAGCCTCCTTCAGCGGAGTTGGCTGCGGATCAACAAGACACCGACTCATTGCCACCGTATGAGTTGCTTGATCCCATTCTTGAAGATATGCTAAACGATGTGCCGTTGAATCAGATTAAATTGAAAACCTCTATCCCTGAACGTGTGGAATGGATTGCTCGGCAGATTGCTATTACTGAATACAAGCGCGTGCAGTCTCCTCCTGGTCCGAAACTCACTCCTCGGTCGTTTGGCAGTGGACGTAGAATTCCAATTGCCGCTAATTTGAGGTTGGTATGACCATAAAAAGCAATAACGATACCACTCCCTATATTCCACACCCTCTCGTAATTTTTGCTGGCAATAGCACTACTATATTAGCTCAGAAAATTGCAGCTTATGCTGACGCGGCATTAGGCTCGGCGGATGTTGCCCCGCATCCTAATGGCGAATGTATGGTCAAATTGAGGGAGAATGTCAGAGAACGAGATGTTTTTGTAGTTCAGTCCATTTGTCATCAATCCTCTGGTGGTGTACATGGGTATACCGGCGTCAATGATATGTTAATGGAACTACTGGTAATGGGCCAAACATTATCATTAGCCTCTGCTTGGCGACTGACTGCCGTTATCCCCTACTTTGGTTATGCTCGCCAGGATCGCAAAGCAGCCGGACGAACACCCATCAGTGCCAGATTAGTCTGTGACCTGTTGCAGACGGCAGGTTATAAACGTGTTATTACAATGGACCTACATGCAGATCAAATCCAAGGATTCTTCGATCCGCTCCAATGTAAATTAGACCATTTGAATGCAGGACAGCTTATCACTGATTATTTCAAGAGTCTTGATTTAACAAATGCTGTCTTGTTGTGTCCCGACCTGGGCAATATGAAAAAAGTGGATAGATATAAAAGGGCATTACCGAAGCGTGTTGGCATCGCTGTTATTGACAAGCGGAGAGATTCAGACACAGGCAAAGTTACCAGTGAACGTATCGTTGGTGATACAGTGGAAGGTAAAACAGTTCTAATGTCAGATGACATCATTTCTACTGCTGGTACTATGGGGAATGCAATTGACCTTGCATTGAAATGCGGAGCAAAGGAATTCTATATTTGTGCAACACATGGTGAGTTTGTGGGAACTGCCTGTGAGAGGTTTCATCATACTGCGGTGAAACAAATTGCGGTCACAAATACTATTCCTTTGTTGCCTACAAGTGCAGCAGCAGCGGAAGTGCTCGAAAGAGGCGCAGATCATGTCTTGTTAGAGGATCTTCCGATCAAAATTCTCTGTGTTGGCGAGATTTTCGGCGAGGCAATTAGGCGAGTTCATGCAGGTGAATCGGTCAGTGAACTGTTGGGTATATTCGGGTAGCCTAATAGGAGTATATTTTGCATAAGATGCGGGTCGTACCAGAGAAGGCAGGCATATATAGCACTATAGTCACTGGCCTCGGTTGGGGAATTGTGATAGGCGTAGGAACATCTATCTGTTTATGGGTTGGTTCCATGATAGGAGAGTGCATATGATGGAAGAAAGAATTAGTTACATGTCGCGTAAGGAACGAAAACCACTTGAAGTCTGCGTTCCGAATCGCGTCAATTCCTTTTGGTTCTCTGTTTTTCAGAATCGCGTCGATGCCTTGTCTGTCGCTCATGTCTATATACCGAATAGGTGCTCGACCAGTGCCGGAATTCACCAAAAATATTCATTGACATTTCCATTTCCTTATGGTATACTCCATGCATGATTAAGACTCG
>SDBT01015921.1_pt1 | contig 11934 bp, 10 predicted proteins | sample 2277101 | NCBI WGS metagenome assembly SDBT01 (sample SAMN10404973, study PRJNA504765) | marine sediment metagenome | isolation source: marine sediment core GS10_PC15, 103 cmbsf | place: Arctic Ocean: Southern Knipovich Ridge | collected 2010
AAAATGAGATTATTATCAGTGCTGACGTTTATTTTGATATTGCAGGGGAAACCTTCTATATCGCAAAATTATACCGGGAGTTTGCGCTGCATTATAAGAGCATTAAAGAGCAGGCAGTTTCATTTATCATATTTGAAAGAAACATTGATAAGGTTGTTTTAAACTCTGCATCGGGTAAATTGATAGAGGATTTTTTTGTGAAGAATGGATTTTCAGTTTACCATGGAATAAATGAAAGCAACAGGGAGTTATTTTCAGGCGCGGTAAATGGAGAACCTGACTCTTTAAAGGTATATAGGGATAAACTGAATACTGAATTGATCGCGTTTTTATACATCGAATCCGGCTTTTCGAGTAAAGTATCAGAAGGTTTTTACTTTGCAAAATCGAAGATTATTTTGAACATTGTTGATGTTGAAACAAATAAAATTCTCTTTAACTCGGTTGTTGAAGATATAAAAGGCGCGGGAAACAGTGAGGAGAAAGCCGGCAGAAAAGCCATCAATGAAGCAACAGAGAAGTTCATAGAAAAATTGACCGGCGAAATAGATAGTTTAGAATTGAAACCATAATTGAGGCTGGTTTTTTACTCCTCTTCTTTATACCCGCCTTTATTTCTTATGTAATCGTAAATAATCTCCCACTTGTAGCAGCTTTCTTTGTGCATTTCAAAACGGCCAATGTCGTCATTCAGGACTATCTGAAATATTGTATTTACCTCTGTGGACCTGCCCCTTATATCACCAAGCCCGTAAGAGAAAACCGCGTTATCTTCTTTTTTTATGAATATGAGCCTTTTATCTGTTAGATAGAGGGTGCCGTCACCAACTTTTTCAATTTTCGGGTAAAAAGGCTCATGAAAGAGTGTGACAATATTTGATTTTAAATAAATTTTTTCATTAGATTCCAGCTCCTTCAGAGTTTCATCAGCCATCGGCACTATTTCTTCTTCTTTAAACATGATATCAGAGTATTCTTTTATGGCTTTCCATTCTGTCTCTCCCTGCGCTCTCATATAACAGGCAAGATTAACCTCCCATTCCTTATGGCAGTGGCCGCATTGGATGTAGTTTCCATTTTTTTCAGCAAGTGCGTCCAATTTCCTGCATGAAGGACATCTCCAGAGGAGGCGAGGCAATCCGTCTGCCGGGTTTTTCCCCTTGATTTTTTCGACCCGTGTGTAATTGTCATTGTTGTATATACCTTTCCGGATATGTTCAATGATCTCTTCGTCGGATGATTTTTTATCGAACATAACCGGTTTTGAGTAATGTACGGTGATCGGACTCTTACGTTTTTTATTTGCCCATCTCGGGAACGCTATATAATTCCCCTTTGAAACAACTGTAATAAGGGGGATATTTAAAAGCTTTACAAACTTGGCTGCTGATTTCGGCACCGGCAGGGTCTCCCCGTCCCAGTTTCTGCCTCCCTCAGGATATATTATTAAGGGGTAACCTTTTTTAACAAGACGGATGGCGTATTTTATGGATTTAAAATCGACAAAACCCTTCTTTCGGGGGAAGGCCCCCATCGCCCACATGAACCTTCTCATGACAGGTTTTCTGAAGAATTCATTGGATGCCATCTGGAAAATAGGCTTCCTGTTTAACGAGCCGATAAAAAAGGGATCAAGCAGATGGCTGTGATTCGCGACCATCAGGTATGATCCTTCTTTTGGAACATTTTCCAGCCCCTTTGCTGAGAGTTTAAATATCCGTATATAGAATGGCTGTACATATCTGAGTATTATACAGCGGCAAAAGAATCCTTTTGGAGTCTTAAAAAAATCCAAGGTTGCATACCTCCTATTTTGTTAATGGCTTGAATGTCAAGTTATATAATGTATTCTAAAATTTATGAACTGTAAACTGCTGACGCGATTTTTTATAAAAACATTGTTGACTTGTACGCTGTTTTCATTAAATTTATGACTGAACAGTCAGTCATAAATGAGGTAAGTATGTCAAAAACTGAAAAATTATATGATAAAGAGAAGAAGAGAATTAATATAATGCAGGCAGCCCTGAAGATATTTTCAAGGAAGGGATACAGTCCAGCTGCCGTTGATGAAGTGGTCCGGGAAGCAGGTATAGCAAAAGGAACACTTTATTTATATTTTCAGGATAAGGAAGACCTTTTTTTCAGCACGATAATGTACGTTTTTGATAATTTAGCCTCTAACATGGAGAGTAATATAAATGAGAGTGCAAATCCTCTTGAAATCCTGGAAAGCCTGGCTTTCTGTCAGCTTCAATTCTTCTCACAGAACAGGGATTTTTTCGGAATATTTCAAACCGTGTTAAATGAAAACCTGTTAAGCACCCATAAAAAAATGTTCAATGAAATATTAAAGAAGAAGATGGGACTCTTAGATTATGAAAGTAAAATAGTGGACAGAGGGAAAAGAGAGGGTTTTATTCGAAAAGATATTGAGACGCAGGATATCGTAATCAGTTTTGACGGTATGGTGGGAAATACTATCAAGCTGATGGGCTGTTCGGGGGATCCCGTTGTTGCTGTCAATGTTGAGAACAGGGTAAAATCAATCATAAAAATTCTGCTGCAGGGTGTGGCAGATAAAAAGGGATGAGCGTAATGAGGAAGGGTAAAAAAGGGATTATATTTGTTTTCATGTTTTTATTCGCGTTAAATGCCGGATGGGCTGAAACTATGAGGCTCACTCTTGAGGAGGCAATCGGGCTGGGGCTTCAAAACAGCAGCACCTTAAAATCAAAGAAGCTTGCCTCCTTTTCGGCGCAGGCCGGTGTGCTGTCCGCAAAGTCCTCCTATTATCCGGGTGTTTCAGTGAGCACAAGCTATACGCATATATTCAAGGAGCTGAAATCTGGTTCTTACTACGCGAGCTCGGACCCAATATCTGTATCCGCTGATGTAAGCCAGACAATTTACACATTCGGGAAGATAAAGAACGCGGTACGGATATCGGAAGAGAACGTAAAAGTAGCTGAAATGGATTTTGAGGAGGAGATGAGGAATCTCATAGTCGGGATAAAGCGGGGATTTTATGGTTATATTCTGGCAGGGGAAGTCCTGAGAGTGCAGGAGGAAACACTCACATATAAAGAGGAGGCGCTGGAAGTTGCGCAGAAGCGCTACGACGCAGGGCTGAGCCCGGACTACGAAGTTTTAAGCGCCGAGTCTGATGTGGAAAACTTTAAACCGGAGATCATTTCAGCAAGGAATCAGGTTGAGTTTGCTCTTCTTGCTGTAAAAAACCTCATGGGCATTGAGGAAGAGGGGACGGATTTTGATATAGAGCTCATCGGTACTCTTGAACCGGAGTACTACAGCTTTCAAAAAGAAACTCTGATGAAGCAGGCGCTTACATATAAATATGACGTGTCCCGGTATAAATTAAACATTACACTTATGGAGATGCAAAAAAATATTACTGACAGCCAGAACAAGCCGACCATTGCGGGATTTGCGAATTATACACTAAATAGCGGTTACGATTCTAATACTGGAAGTGCGAGATACTGGGGTAAAGACTCCTGGGATGGCATTCTCTCTATTGGAGTGAGTGTGCAGATGCCCCTGTCAGCGCTTTTTCCGTGGAGCAGGGAAAACGCCGATTCAAAAAAAGGTGCTCTGGATGTGGAACAGCTGAAGGCTGGTTTGAACGCAATCGAAAGCGGGATCAGGCTGAATGTTGAGAATATTCTTTTAAGGCTCGAAGAGGAAAAGGCAAAAATCGCATCTGGAAGCAAGGGAGTAGAGCTCGCGCAGAGGCTGTATAAATCTTCAAAGGATAGATACGCAAACGGGCTCATTTCAAGTATGGAATTTAAGGATTCCCAGATCGCCCTGAATAACGCTCAGCTCGGGTATCTCACTTCGATCTATAATTATCAGATGGCCCTTTTTGACCTTATGGAAGCAGCAGGGGTTGATCATTTTTAGTGTAGAGTTGGGGGTTTTCAATGAAAAAATGGCTTAAAAAGGTACTCATTATCCTTGTCATCCTTGGTGCAGTGGGTGGCCTTGGCAGTACAGCCTATAACAGGTACAGGGATAAAATTGCTATGTTCAAGAAGGGGAGGGGCGAAGAATTGGACCTCTCAACACCTGTCGCTGTCCGTAAAGTAACAAGCGGATCGATCAGAGAGTCCCTTGTGCTTAATGGAGACGTGGTTCCCAATGCGGAGGTGAATATATTTTCTACAGTACCGGGAAAGGTAAAAGATACTCCGGTCCAGGAGGGCGATTCTGTAAATAAGGGGACTATACTTGCCTACATTGACAGGAGTGAGGCCGGGCTGACGTTTGCGCCGACACCGGTTTCATCCACAATCGACGGAATTGTCAAGGAGATATTAGTGGAGGACGGTGCGTATGTCACGCCCCAGGTACCGCTCTTTCAGATAATAAACATGGATTATGTTGAGGTCGTTCTACGTGTTCCTGAAAAGGATATATACAGGGTGAGAAAGGGCCTTCGTGCTGAAGTGAGCGTGGTTTCCTATCCTAATAAAACATTTTTTGGAAAGGTGGATAGGTTGAGCCCGGTTGTTGATCCTGTGTCCAGGACACTTGAAACACGGATCCGCATTAATAATCGGAATCATACTTTAAAACCCGGGATGTTCGGAGAGGTACATGTTATAATAAGAAAAAAGAACGATGCCGTTATCATCCCTTTTTCGGCGGTCATCAACAGGGATGGGAAAGATGTTGTATTTATTGTTCGAGAGGAGAAAGCTGTTCAGGTAGACCCGGAGTTTGATATTCGTGAAGGTAATATTATTTCAGTAGTGTCGGGACTGGAACCGGGGGACAGAGTAATCATTATCGGACAGCATAACCTTAACACTGGCGATAGTGTTAAAGTGACAGAGGAAATTGAATGAAGATCTCTGAACTTTCTGTAAACAGGCCTGTTACCACAGTTGTTGTCTTCCTTGCCATTATTGTTCTGGGTGTATATTCGCTGGGTAAGCTTGCCATCGATTTAATCCCCGATATTTCATACCCCATGATCGCTGTCTTTTCGAACTACCCGGGAGTCGGCCCTCAGGAGGTTGAAGAAAACCTTACAAAGGTTATCGAGAACGCGGCAGCTTCGGCGAGTAATGTTAAAAAGATCACATCCACTTCAAGGGAAGGGCAGACAATGGTCAGTATTGAGTATGAGTGGGGTACTGATATGGGAGACGCTGCCGCGGAATTAAGGGAAAAGTTAGATCTGATCAGGGATTTTCTGCCGGATGAAGCCAGCCAGCCTGTCATTTTTAAGTTCGACCCGTCCATGATTCCGATAATGGTCCTGGTTGTGGAAGGAAAGAGGGATTTGAAAAGCCTCCGCTATATCGCTGAGAATGACATTAAGAATAATTTCGAGCAAATCGACGGCGTGGCAAATGTTCAAATATGGGGCGGACTTCAGAGGCAGGTACATGTCGACCTTGATAGAACTGCGCTTGCATCCTACGGTTTAACTGTAGACCAGGTTATAAATATCATCAGGGCAGAACATATCAATATTGCAGGTGGTTCGATAGATGAAGGAAATACAACATTCTTATTGAGGACAGTCGGGAAGTTCCAGAGTATTGAGGAGATAGAAAATGTGATTATTGCCAATGTGCGGGGGGTTCCGGTATATCTCAAGAACCTGGCAGACATATATGACGGGTATGTTGAAGAAGACATGGATGCCAGAATAGGAAGGCATGACGCGATTATTATGGTTGCACAGAAACAGTCCGGGACAAATACTGTGCAGATAGCGCGGCTCATGGAAAAAAGAATTAAGGCTCTTGAAGAATTTCTTCCTCCTGATATAAGTATTAATAAGTTTTATTCACCGGCAGACTTCATTGAGGATTCTATCAATAATGTCTGGCAGATTGCTCTTATCGGCGGTGTGCTTGCGGTTTTTGTGCTGTTCATTTTCCTCAGAAATTTGCCCACAACTCTTATAATATCCGTTTCAATCCCTCTCTCCCTTATTACAACCTTTGTTTTTATGTACCTGTTCGATCTCACAATTAACATGATGTCTTTAGGCGGGCTTGCATTGGGGATAGGTATGCTTGTCGACAATTCCATAGTCGTACTTGAAAACATCTTTCGATACAGGGAGTTCGGCGCGAAACCGGCTGAGGCGTCTAAGCTTGGTTCTCAGGAAATGTCGAATGCGATCATAGCCTCAACCCTTACAACTGTCACCGTGTTTTTACCGCTCGTGTTCTTTATCAAGGGACTTGCCAGTGAACTTTTTAAAGACCTTGCATTTACAGTGACCTTTTCACTTCTCTCATCACTTCTTGTCGCGCTGACAATAATACCTATGCTTTCCAGTAAAATAAAAAAGGTCAGGTTGAGAAAGAAAGCGGATTCGTTGATGGATTTAGAGAGGGAGCTTAAATCACGGGGGAAGGTCTTACGGTTTCTGGATGACATATACAGTGAAATACTGGGATGGGCGCTTTCCCACAGATGGATTTTTGTGGGGCTTGTGCTTGCAGTTCTTGGCGGAAGCATCTTTTCTTTGAAGGTTATAGGTGTCGAATTTATGCCGCAGTCGGATGAAGGTTTCATACAGATGCGTATTAAAACACCGATCGGTACAAATATAGACACAACCAGAAGAACTGTTGATAAAATATACGATATTATTGAAGAAAAGGTTCCTGAACGTGATATGACATTCCTGCAAATCGGAAGAGGTGGTGAAGCGCAGGGGTTTGAAGCCCCAAATCAAGCGGAAATATGGCTGATCCTTGCCGATCGGAAAGAGAGGACAAGAAGCGACAAAGAGGTTATTGCGGATTTAAGGGAGGAAATACAGGGAGTTCCCGGCGTGAATGTAGAGTATTCAACCGGCGGAGGGCACGCCGCGGGAAGCGGTAATCTCAGTGTTATCATCTCAGGGTATGATTTAAGGCAGGGGAAAGAAATCGCGGAAAAGCTTAAAGAGATCATGGAGGGGGTAAAAAATATAAATGATGTTAGAATATCGAGGGAAGAAGGCCTTCCCGAGTTCAGGATTAAGGTAGACAGGAACAGGGCAGCGCTTTTCGGAATAAATGTCGCTGTAGTCGGAAATGCTATAAAACGCGCTTTCTCCGGGGAAGATGTCGCGAATGTTATACTCAAAGGTGAAGAGATCGGTGTTCTGGTGCGCTTAAAGGAACAGGACAGGGTTTCATCCGGTGATCTGGAGCTTATTTCGATTGCCAGTCACTTCGGTTCACAGGTGCAGCTGTCGAATTTCGCGAAAATAGAAAAGGGATACGGGCCGGTCACACTGGAGAGGGAGAGACAGCAAAGAGTCGTGTATGTGCATGCCAGGGTAGAGGGTGATGTAAAGGGAGCTGTTGACGCGATTAAAAAAGAGGCAGATAAACTGGCGCTTCCTGCCGGGTTCAGTATACTGTATGGAGGGTCCTGGGAGAATCTTCAGGAAACGATAAAGGATCTTGTTCTCGTGATGCTTCTGGCAATTATCCTTATATATTTAATAATGTCCGCCCTTTTCGAATCATTTATGGACCCATTTATCATTATGTTCACACTTCCCATGACATTTATCGGTGTGGTGTGGATGCACATTGTTACCGGAAACACCTTCAATGCAGTATCGGGAATAGGAGTCGTTATGCTGGCCGGTATTGTGGTAAACAACGGTATTATTTTAGTTGATTATACAAATCTCTTGAGAAAGAGGGGGTATGATTTACTCGATGCTGTAAAATTAGCGGGCCGCACGAGATTGAGGCCTATTTTAATGACCATGCTCACCACAGTGCTCGCGCTGATACCTATGGCAATGGCCATAGGTTCCGGAAGTGAAATGAGATCACCGATGGCACGTACAGTAATCGGAGGACTCCTCGTATCGACTGTCTTTACTCTTGTGTTTATACCCGTTTTATACACTATGTTTGAGATGGGAAAGCTGAAGAGAATCGAAAAGAGGATGAGGAAGCGGGGGGGAGGTGAATAGCGACATGGTAATGGTCTATATTATTTATGACAGAGCAATAGATGAAGAGGTTGATGATGTTCTTGCAGGTTCAGAAATTAACTATTATACAAAATGGAAGGATGTTGTGGGATTTGGAAGGCATGATCCTCACCTCGGTGATCATGTCTGGCCCGGTTTAAACAATGTGGCCATGGCTGTTCTAGATGATGAAAAGAAGGTAAAGCTCCTGGATGGGGTGAGGGCTCTTCAGGAGAATTTCCCGTCCGTCGGCCTGAGAGCCTTTGCTGTTCCGGTGATAGATACGTGTTAAGTTTAAACATTCCCAGGTTCTCAGCACCTTTTTAGCCGGACCCCTTCTAAAGGGAGCGCTGGTGATTGATATGGTTTAAACCTCTTCAAGCTCTTCTAAAGCCTTTTCATAGATCTCTTTTTCATCACTTCTGCCCATGGATCCAAGCAGATCAATAATATTTTTCAGGTCTTTTTTTTCTCTCTCAATATGCATAAGCCCTCTATTGACCTCCAGGGCTCTTTTATAGTAGAAAAGTGCTTTTTCAAAATCGCCTGTCTTTTTGTAATAACCGGCAATATTATTGAGATCGCCTGACATGCCCAGGCTGTTTTCAATATATTTATCTTCTCCAAGAGCGAGGAGATAGAACTCCAGGGCTTCTTCAGTTTTCTCCTGCAGCTCATAAAGATATCCGAGGTTGTTATAGGCTGCGCCAAGCCCCCCATGGTTCTTTATCTTTTTATGTATGGATATTGAAGATTCAATGCTGTTAAAGGCTTCATCATAATTACCCATTTTAATATGGATCGTTCCGATATTGTTGAGTGAGTTCGCGAGGCCCTTCCTGTTCTTTGCGGTATTATACATATCAATACTTTTGCTCAGTAATTCGAGAGCCCCATCATAGTCCCGGTTCCTGGTTTTTATTGAAGCAAGAAGCGAGTAGTTGTCCCCCAGACCGCTCCGGTTGTTTATATGAGTATTTATTTCTATTGCTTCTCCCAGTATCTTCTCGGCGTTAGAAAGGAGATCGAAGTTTAAATAGCAGCGAGCGATATTGTACAGATCGGATGATATCCCCCTGAGGTTGTTTACCTTTTGATCCTCAGACAGGGCCTTTTTAAAGAAAAGAATGGCACCCTGAAAATCGCCTTTATTATAGTGCTCAAGCGCGAGCTTCTCATAACCCCGCGCGCTCTCTTTAACTGTAGCAACAGGTCTATCGGTGGCACAGGATGCCACAAGAGCGCCTGTAAATAGGAGGAAAAAGAGAAGGGATTTTTTCATCAATAACCTCCTGCCCGTTCAGCATTATCAATGGGGACGACCTCCGGTTCCTTTCGGGAGGAAAATCCTTTCACAAAGAAGTTATCCTGTAAGGTCCTGATAAGCCCGGTCGCCTCTTCCATTGTCACATTGCTCCTTTCGATTGCTGCCTTGATCCCCGGTGAAGATTCAGCCATGGTTTTTGAAAGCTCACGGAAGTCATCCATGATTAAATTCAATTTCTCCACAAGGGAGATCACATTATCGTAAAGCTCGTAATTGTCATCCATAAACTTGCCTATGCTTCCCTCTTTTTCACTTATTGACGTGGTAATAGCTTCAATTGATGCAAGGGTTTTATTAAGGCTGCCTTCTTCCGAGGTCAGCTGTTCTATGAAATCCTGCAGTGTTTCAAGCGTCTTGTATAAACTGCCCTCATTGGAAGAAAGGTTGTACGTTAGCTGCTCCACATTGCTTATGATCCGTGTTATCTCGTCAGGTATTTCTTCCCTCTTTCTTTCCCGGAGAATTCTGCTCCCTTCCTCTGTATCTTTCGACCAGATGAGTGAACCGCTTTCAAGCACAGACATATCTTTGTCCCCGGGGATGATTTCCAGAACCTTGCTTCCTATAAGGGGCGCTCTCAGCTTTACAACACTGTCCTTTGTGATCCTGCTGGTATATTCCTCATAAATTGAAAAGGTTACATCGATCCAGTTATCTATGTTAAGAAAGATTGTTTTTACCTCTCCAATCTGTATTCCTTTTATCTCAACCATCATGCCGGGTGAGAGTCCCTCGCCCCTGAAAAACTTTGTGGAATATATTTTTTGTTTTTCAAACCACCTGCGTTCTCTTCCAATAAAGACAATAACAGTTATCACTGCCAGAATGACTATTGTAAGAAAGACACCGACAATTTTTTCTAAATGTTTAAATTTAAAAGACATGATTTTTCCTTATTAAATAGCTTACACGAAAATACGATTAACTTAGGGCCCCAGGGATTGCTTGCCTGTATTTTAAGACTTCATAGTTATTTGAATACGTCCTCTGACACGCTCCCTGTAAGTATGCCTAAGATCTCTTCCGCAACAGCTGCTTCTTCGTCTATAATAATTGAGAGTATTCTCTGAATTATAGGATCCGTTGACCTGAGAATTTCCTCTTTTTTATCATAGGCAATCAACCTGTTTTCATAAATTAAAGCAATGTAATCCGCCGAACTTTTTATAAAATCGATGTTGTGGCTCACCATTATGAGTGTAATGTCAGGATCATCTTCCAGAGGCAGAATCATATTAATAATCTTTTCACGGGTAACGATGTCAATTCCCGATACCGGTTCATCGAAAAAAATCAGGTCTGGTTCTAAAATAAGCCCGCGGGCAAAGCTGACCAGCTTTCTCTGTCCCATTGAGAGCTGGGCCGGAAGCAGATCCCTCTCATCTTCAAGATCAACATTTTTTAGTATGCCTGTCACTTTTCTGTTAATTTCATCTTCAGACGGATTGTAATGGTGACGGAGAGGCAGAGCGATATTATTATATACTGTTAGATTACTGATGAGTGCCGCGTCCTGAAAAATAAAAGCAAACTTTTTTCTCATCTGAAAAAGAGCTGTTCTGGATAGTTCAAATATATTATTGCCCTCTATAAAAACCTGGCCCCTGTCAGGGGAAATAAGGCCCGCGGATATTTTTAATAAAGTACTCTTTCCGCATCCTGAAGGGCCTGTTATCGCTATTAATTTACCTTTCGGGAACTTCATGGAAATATTATTTAGGATTGTTTCATCCTCGAAGGTGTGAGAAATGTCCTTTAGCTCTAATATGTGTTCGTCCATTGAAAACCTGCTTTTAAATATAATATATAACTGTTATTATTCCATCCGCAATAAACAGAGCTGTAATCACGTTAACCATTGCTCTGGTTGTCCTTTGAGGGACCTCTGTTGAAGATAGTTTTACTGAAAATCCCTCGAAAGTGCATATCACCGAAATAAGCAAGCCGAATATAAATCCCTTCAGAAGATTTACAGTGATGTCTGATAAAACCATTGATTCTAAGATCTTTTTAAGAAAAATTGAGATACTGGTTACGAGAACCATTTTAGATACAAGAAAACCTCCGAGAATAGAAAGAATAATAAAATAGATATTCAGGCATACCAGGGATATCGTAACACCCAGTATTCTCGGTATTACCAGGTACCGGATTGGATCAATTCCCATTGCTTCGAGGGCTTGAATTTCGTGAGAAACTACCATATTACCTATTTCGGCAGTGATTGCGGTTCCTGACCGCCCCATAACTATGAAGCCTGTCAGGAGAGGACCCAGTTCTCTCACCATTACGGTTACGATCAACTTTCCTATTAAGGATTCTCCCCCGAACTTCGGGAGGAAGGTGAGAGACTGGATAATTGATATGCCCCCAATTGCGAGAGAAACCATTCCAATTAAAGGGAGTGCCTCTACCCCGGTGAAAAGTATCTGCTTGAACAGAACCATCAGGCTTGTTTTAAATTTAACTTTTCTTTTATGAAAGAAGGTTTTTAATATTAGTATTGTGTAGGCATTTAGGTTTGTAAAATTGTCTATCTTTATTAAAAACCATTTTCCAAAATTATAAAAATAATTACCCATAGTATTATTTTAGCTTTTTATTTGTATGTTGTCAATAACACACTCTCAAT
>SDBT01015922.1_pt1 | contig 11934 bp, 8 predicted proteins | sample 2277101 | NCBI WGS metagenome assembly SDBT01 (sample SAMN10404973, study PRJNA504765) | marine sediment metagenome | isolation source: marine sediment core GS10_PC15, 103 cmbsf | place: Arctic Ocean: Southern Knipovich Ridge | collected 2010
CCGAGAGTTTACGGTTTGTATCAGAACTTTCCCAATCCATTTAATCCTGATACGGAAATAGGTTTTATGATGAAAAAGGATTGTATGGGTGAACTGGCGATTTATAATATCAAAGGTCAGAAAACAAGGATATTGTTCACAGATAAATCAATTCCCAAAGATGAACTGCTAATCTACATATGGAACGGCAAAGATGAATCCGGTAAAGAAGTAACTTCCGGGATTTATTTTTACAAGCTGATGACAACCAAAGGGAATTTTGTTCGTAAGATGACCCTGCTAAAATAAACCTCGTTCCTTCAACCGTCCCGGTTGAAGGACAGGTTTGAGACGACCGTCCCGGTCGTAATATAATGAAACACCGAGACGGTGTTGATTAGTATCTTTGTGTTTCAACCGAGACGGTTGAAACAACAATTGTCCCGATGAATCGGGAAGAACATTCAAGATAACATTTAAAACCCGAGTCGGGTTGAGTACAATTCGACTCGGGTTTTTTAGTTTCCGGAACTTCGGAAGTTTATTTCATTTGAGTAAAACTTAGAGAGGAATGGATAAAATTATTGACTTTAAAAACACTTTTGTTCCTTCAACCGTCCCACCCATTATCGTCCCTTCAACCGTCCCGGTTGAAGGACAGGTTTGAGACGACCGTCCCGGTCGTAATATAATGAAACACCGAGACGGTGTTGATGAGTATCTTTGTGTTTCAACCGAGACGGTTGAAACAACAATAGACTATTTCAGACAGGTTGTTCTCAACTCGAGAATTGCGATCATTTTCAGACAGGTTGTTCTTTTGTCCCTTCAACCGTCCCGGATGAAGGACAGGTTTGAGACGACCGTCCCGGTCGTAATATAATGAAACACCGAGACGGTGTTGATGAGTATCTTTGTGTTTCAACCGAGACGGTTGAAACAACAATAGACTATTTCAAACAGGTTGTTCTCAACTCGAGGATTGCGATCATTTTCAGACAGGTTGTTCGTTCGTTCCTTCAACCGTCCCGGTTGAAGGATAGGTTTGAGACGACCGTCCCGGTCGGAGTATAATAAATTTGTTTTGAGTATACGAAACACCGAGACGGTTGAAACAATGAAGGACTTGAGACGAAAACTGTAAGCTTTCTGAAGTCCATCCGGCAACTGCCGGATGAACTCCAGTTTGATGACGCTGGACTTGACTCGTAGCGATCCGGCAGTTGCCGGAGAGTGTGAGTCGAGAACATTCAAGATATAACTTCCGAATCCGGTAACCGCCGGATCGGAAGTTTTTTTTATGCTCCTTGAAAAAGGATTTCTTTAATCATCACCAACTCACACTTCAGTCTTCATTTTATTACGTCCGGACAAGTCGTTACAAGTCAGGTCTGATTTTAATAAGTTGACAGAAATTATTATTTTTCTCAATTAGTAAATTGAGATAGAAATAAATTTAACATGAATGTGATAAGCTTATTAAAATTCAAAAAAAATAGTCCGGCTTGCCGGGACAAAATCCGAATAAAAAAGCACGGACAATCCGCCTACGTTATAACTACGGCGTGACAAGGGAGAAAAAGATGAAAAAAAGTTTATTGATCATTTTTTTAGTACTTAACACAAGTACTTTTCTAATCATAGGTTGTGATATTTTCAAATCTGATGATAATATTAAAGAAGAATATTTCCCCGTATTTGAGATTGAAGCTGATAGTTATTATGATCTTGGTTTTGCTATTGGACAGCACTTCGCAGAAAATATTCAGGAATTCTATTCTAGTGAAGCAGAACTTGTAGCAGCCTTAGAAACTATTGTATCCATTGATTCGGTTTATTTCTATGAAAACCTTCTTGCAAAAGCGGAAGAAAATTATCCAGACTATGTAGATGAGTTACATGGAACATCAGATGCCACGGGAATTGAATTTGATACTTTGATGCGTTTGAACTTCTTTGGTGATATAATTGCCCTCTATTATGGCTCTGCAAAAAACAACGACATGGATATTCCCGAATCACTTTTCGGTTGTTCTACTGTAAGCTACAATTATAATGGAAATCAATATTTGGCACATAACGAAGATAGCTTTGCATCATTACACGATTTAATGGCTGTCGTAAAAGTAAGCATGCCAGATAAACCGGAATTCATTAATTTTTATTATCCAGGATTACTATGCGGCATCGCACCTTCAATGAATGATGCGGGTTTGGCATTTTCAAATAACTTTATGCAAAGTGCTGCTGGAGATCCTAACGGGGTTCCACACTTTTTTATCTTCCGTTCGCTTCTGGAAGCAGAAAGTGTAGATGAAGCTATTTCTATCCTTGAGAATACTGAGCCCTGTAATGCTCTACACGTGAACATTGCATCAGGGATCGAGAACCGGGTTGTGTCCGTTGAGAAAGCAGAAACCACTTCAGTTGTATATGAGGTGGAAGGTCTTTATGCTCATACCAATCATTTTATTCAAGATGAAATGCTCAGCTTTCCTATAGCAGAGGACGAAACCACTCATGAACGATACGATATTTTAGCTGCTCTTATCGAAACTTACAATGATCAGCTTGAAAATGTGAATTGCAATGTTCTGCATGATTTTCTTTGCGATGTTGCAGCAGAGCCGGATACAACAGGTGGAGTAACCGGTGGAATGACAGTTGGAACTTCGATCTTCAATATGGAAACCGGAAACTGGGAATTATTTTTCAATAATCCGGAGGATAACCTCTCACAGAATCTTCATTTCTAAAAACGATTATTTTAAAACCCGAGTCGGATTGTGCTCAGCTTGACTCGGGTTTTCTTTTATCTAATTGCCAAAATCCGTTTTCATTGGACATTATTCAGGGATTATTTTTTTTCGTATCGATCTCTTTGAGATAAAAAACTCCTTTGTTCCTTCAACCGTCCCGGTTGAAGGACAGATTTGAGACGACCGTCCCGGTCGGAATATTAGAAACACCGAGACGGTGTTGATGAGTAAATTTGTGTTTCAACCGGGACGGTTGAAACAACGAATGGGATTATTTTTTTGTGTCGATGTTTTTTCTAGACAAAAAAACTCGGAGAAGCATAAATTTTATGGGAGAAATAAATGTCGCTTTTACTTAATGGTAACGATCTAACTATTGAAGATATATATCGAGTTGCTTATGAATTTGAGGAAATTGAACTGCTGCCGGAAGCAATTGAAAAAGTTAATAAATGCCGTGCCTATGTAGAAAAAATTATTTCAGAGAATAAAGCTGTTTATGGCATAAATACCGGTTTCGGCAAATTCAGCAACATCCGAATTCCCAAAGAACAAATCGAAGAACTTCAGGAAAACCTGATTATAAGTCATGCGACCGGAGTTGGCAATTATCTTTCAATTGCAGAAACGCGAGCAGTAACTCTGCTTCGTATAAATGTGCTGGCAAAAGGATTTTCAGGCATTCGTCTGCAAACGCTTCAAGCTCTTATCGATCTATTAAATGCTCGTGTTCATCCCTGTATTCCGGAAAAAGGTTCGGTGGGTGCAAGTGGAGATTTGGCGCCGCTTTCTCATCTTGCTCTGGTTCTTCTAGGAAAAGGAAAAGCTGAATTCAAAGGTAAAATCTTATCTGGTGAACAAGCTTTAAAACAAGCAGGACTTAAACCGGTTAAATTGAAAGCTAAAGAAGGATTGGCTCTGAACAACGGAACTCAAGTGATGACCGGAATCGGTGCACTCCTGCTTTTGAAAGCTGAGAACCTATGCAAAGTTGCTGATATTTGCGCCAGTATGAGCATTGATGCACTTTTAGCAACTCCAGATGCTTTCAATAAATTAATTCATCAAGTCCGACCTCATAAAGGACAGATCGAATCTGCTGAAAATATTTCTGCTTTATTGGAAAACAGTGAACTTTGCAAATCGCATGAATATTGCGAAAATGTTCAAGACGCCTACAGTTTAAGGTGTACACCACAGGTAAATGGAGCAGTTCGCGATGCCCTGAGATACATTAGAACAACCTTGGAAACAGAGATTAATTCTGCCACTGATAATCCTCTTATTTTCCCTGAACACAATAAAGTTATTTCCGGTGGTAATTTTCATGGTGAGCCTATTGCTTTTGCCTGCGATATTCTTGGTTTTACGGTTTCCGAGCTGGGCAATATTTCCGATAGAAGAACCGAACATCTGCTCAATCCTGCTCTTAATAGAGGTTTGAATCCTTTTTTAGCTCCTCGTCCCGGACTTGATTCCGGGTATATGATCGCTCAAATTACTGCCACAGCTTTAATTTCCGAAAACAAAGTTCTTGCTCACCCCTCTTCAGTGGATTCCATTCCCACCTCTGCAAACCAGGAAGATCATGTAAGCATGGGCACGATTTCTGCAGTAAAAGCCAGAACTATCATTGACAATACAGCTTATGTTTTAGGAATTGAATTGATGGTTGCAGCTCAAGCATTGGATACGCGAAAGCATCAAAGTTCTGATGTTATCCAGGCGATCAAATCTGAAATCCGAAAAAAAGTTGCGTTTTTAGAAAAGGATAGAATCATTACGGATGATATTAATAATATGAAAAATCTGGTTGATTCTGATGTTCTGCCAAAGATTGCAGAAAAATATATAAATTTAATTTAGGAGTACTCTTGATTTTCAAAAAGAAATTTCTTGTTCTCGCATTCGTATTTATCTTATTCAACGGATGCGTCTATTACAATACTTTTTTCAATGCCTTAAAATTTTTCGACGACGCACAAGCTATATCCTTAAATGATAAAGGAAAACCTACTTCTGCGGCTATTCAAAACTATAATAAAACCATAAAAAGATGCGGCTTAGTCTTAACTGAATATAAAGACAGCAAATGGGCAGACGATGCACTTTTCCTACTCGCTCGGGCTATGTATTATAAAGGCAAAAATCACATTCAGGCTTTAGAAAAATTTGAAGACCTGGTAAATTACTATCCGCAAAGTGAACACGTTCCTCAAGCTGAAATCTACATTGCCAAAACAAACCATAAACTTAAAAAAGAGAAAGAAGCCTATAAACTATTACAAGAATATCTGACTGATCCGGAATTCAAAGATTTACATTCCAGTATTTATTTAATTCTGGCAAATTATCATCTTGAAGATAAAGACTTCATTCAAACCGAATATTTCCTGCAAAAAATCATTGATAAATATCCGAAATCCGAAGAATATGAAACTGCTTTTTTCGATTTGGGGAAAACCTATCATATATCTGAGGACTATGAAAAATCAAACGAAGTATTTTTTGATCTCCTTAAAGCAAAAGTTTCTAAAAAAAATAAATTAGAAGCTCACTTTTTCATTGCCAATAATTACCTTCTTTTGAATGATTTTGATACATCCTACGAATATATTAAAAAGCTTTTAAAAGATGAATATCGCCAGGAAAATATTACTAAGATTCAATTGTTAAAAGCCCGTTGTTTAGTAAAATTAGATAGGATTGATGAAGCTTCTGAATTATTTGATCTGATAACAAAAGATAATAAACGCACAAAATTTTCAGCAGAAGCATCTTTTTATCTGGGAGAAATGCATTTCAATGTAACTCGAGATTACGAAAAAGCTATTGAACATTATAGTCTTGTGAAATCCGAATATAGCAGATCTGAATTTGTTGAACGTGCTCTTACTCGCAGCTCTGTTGCCAGCCAGATCATTCAATATTATCATCCGGATTCCAATATTTCCGCTGAAGAACTAATCGAGCAGCAATATAAATTAGCAGAATACTATCTTGAAATACTGGAATTGCCGGATTCTGCTTTGGTTGTCTATGATAATATTATCGATCAGGATGAGGCTCTGGAACTGCAAATAGATTCTTTGAATTATCGAATTGAAATTTTGACTTTGGAAATCGATTCTCTGCACAGTCTCGATTCTTTAGCTTTTCTTCCGTCTATTTCAGATTCATTAATTGCTTTAGATTCTATCGAAGTTTCGATTCCGAATGATACTTTAGTTGTTTCAGATTCATTATTTTTTTTAGATTCTCTCAAAGTTTCAATTCCAGTTGATACTTTAGCTATCTCGGATTCGCTTTCTATTAATGAAAAAGAAGTTCAATTGGAATCTCTGAAAAGCCAGGTTCTGAAAACCAAAGAAACTCTGAATAAATATATCGAGGAATTTATTCCGTTTGCTAAATTCACCAAAATCTGGGTTTATAAAAATATTTTTCAGGATTCTGTGAAATGCTGGGAACTCTTTGCTCAACTGCAACAGGACAACCCTCAAAATAAATACACGGAATCAGCATTTATTTTATTGAATGAGATTGAAATAGAAACCGAAGAGGAAAATCCCCAGGAAACCGAATATGAATCTGCAATAAAAAATTATGAGACAAATCCATCTGAAACAATAGAGAAACTCATATTAATTTCCACAAATCCGGATCATGAATTTTCTGAAAAAGCAACCTATTCCATTGGTTACATCCAATTCATCATTCTATCTGACAGTACTGCTGCCAAACCATATTTTAATACTCTTCTGGAAAATGCTCCGAATAGTATCTTCAGTATTGCAATCCGTAAATTCTATGATGGGACGAGTTTTTTGAAAATTGATAGATTAGCATTTTTTGAAGAACTAGAAAGAGCTAAAGAACAAGCTGAAAAGGAAGCTGAAGACGAAATAAAAAAAGAGACTGAAAAAGAAACTGAAGAAACAAAAGAGGAAATTGAGAAAGAAGAAAAACCTGAAATTGAAAAAGAGGAAAAGCCGGATTCTGAAGAAATAAAGCCTGGAAATGAAAAATAGATTTTCCTTTTTTCAAAAGCAAAACTCCTTCCTGAAACTTCTCTTAATTCTTTTTGGTTTGATAATATCAGTCTCAATCAGCTTTCCCAAATTTTTATTTGTGTTTGGAATCACTTTTCTTTATTTAATTATTTCTCCAAAAATCTTTCTCAATTGGTTTCAAATATTCCTCAAAATGATCCCATTTTTTGTTTCATATTTCATTTTTGGAATGATCTTTAAAGTTTCATTTATTACCCAAAGTTTTGTTTCCATCAGGATTATGTTCATGCTTTTACTTTCCGTATATCTAATTACTACTACTTCGATAGAAAGTTTTTTATCGAACTCAATATGGATTTTTAAAAACAAACTTTTCTCTGAAATTACTTTTTTTATTATAGCAATAATTTATTTTATTCCGATCTTTAGAGAACAATATATGATGGCTGCTCAGAAATCCAGGAATGTATTTCAGATTTTACCAGATGCTTTCATAATGAGTTTTCAGAAAATAAACCATGTAGAAAAAACGGTTTCTGATAAATTGAGAAAAGGCAATTTTAAAAGCAGATTTTATGTTTTGCCAAATTTGTATTTATTACTTTTGGCTTTGATTTATCTGTTAATTGTAATTAGAGTCTATCCGTAATTCAGACAAAAAGGAAACTTGACTTATCCGGCAGCTGCCGGATGAGTTAAGTTGAAATGTTTCAATGGATTAGCTTGTTCCTATCCGGCAGCTGCCGGATGGAAATACAATGCGTTACGAAAGAGGACTTTCGTAACGAGCAAATTTTAGTCTGATATTAGACTAAAATTATAATTAATATGAACTGAGGAAATATGAAAAGATATTTAATGACAATTTCTTATGATGGTACAAATTTCTGTGGCTGGCAATCACAAAAAAATGGACGAACAGTTCAGCAGACAATTGAAAATGCTCTTGCAATTATTGCCAAAGAGCCCGTTCCAATCGCTGGCTCCGGCAGAACAGATGCAGGTGTACATGCTCTCAAACAATATGCCCACTTTGATTTTCCAATTAAGATGACATCAGAGCAAATTTTATTAGCTTTGAATTCTAAACTGCTCGATGATATCAGAACTATAAAAATCATTCAAGTTAAAGATGACTTTAGTGCCAGGTATGATGCGATTCAAAGAAAATACATTTACCTGATTGCCAAAGAAAGAACTCCTTTCAACCGTTTTTATAAAAGCTTCTTCCCCCGTATCAAAATCACTCCTGAAAAGATTGAAAATTGTCTATCATATTTTGAGGGAAAACACGATTTTACATCTTTCTCCAAATTCAATCCGGATATTGCCAATAAAATTTGTTATGTTCAAAGCTTCATTTTCAAAGAAAGAAAAGACGATTTTAAATTCGAGATTTGTGCAAATCGTTTTCTTCATAATATGGTCAGAAGGATCATCGGTACAATTTTAAATATTTCTAATTCAAACCAACAATCTGAAATCATTACTGAATTATTCAATCAAAAATATTCTGACAACAAGCTGATTACAACCGCTCCTCCGGAAGGATTGTATCTGGCTGATGTAATTTATAGAACATAAATTTCCTCTGATTCATACTTCAAGCCCTACCCTTACCGGTAAAGTCACTTATAAAATGAAACTTACCAACAAGTTGTTGTTAAATTACTCATTACTCCCGACGAGTCGGGACTAATAAAATATCAAAATCCAAAACATAAATTATTCACCCTGTTAAATAATGCTTCGCATTAAATCTACGATTTATTTAACAGGGCAGGTAAACAACAATGTTCATCCCGACGACGGGACAAATTCAAAACAAATCGAAGCACTAGATCGTTTGTTATTTCATCATTTGTATTTGTGATTTACCTGCCCCGTGAAATTGCAAAGCAGTATTTCACAGGGTAAATTTTTTGGTGCTTGAAATTTGGAATTTAATAAATAAAGAACTACAACGATAATTGGAACAATCTACCAGGCAAACCAAAAAAAAGCCCCTTCTTCGGGGCTTTTTTCGATAAATTTTATCTGATATTAAATTATTTCATCAGGACCTGTCCTGCTTGCCCTGCCTGCCCAATGAAATCTCTTTTTTAATTTCATCAGGGTGGAATCCTTTTCTTATTTTTAACCCGTGAAATCTGTCTTTTTATTTCACTGGGTCAACATGGGTGAAATGCGTGAGCCTATTTCATCAGGATCATTTTCTTGGTTGAAACGAACTTATTTGCTTTCATTTTGTAGAAATAAACTCCCGAAGAAACCTGTTTGCTGGCATTATCAGTTCCATTCCAGGTTACTGTATGGTCGTTTGCATCGAGAGCACCGTCAACCAGTGTCTTAACTTTTTCACCCTTGATGTTGAATACTTCCAGAGTGACATGACAAGGTGTGGACACGCTGAAGGCAATGGTTGTGCTCGGATTGAATGGATTCGGGTAGTTACTGAAAAGTTTTGTTGTAAGAACAGGAAGATCATTTATTCCTGCTATTGCTTCCATCTGGAAATCCAGAAATATCACCTGGTTTGTTATCACTTCATCATCGATAGTAGCAGTTTCAAAACCTTCGGCTTCACAAGTGAAAGTATAATTACCGCTGAGGATATCGAATGAGAATTGCCCCAGATCATTTGACAAAGTTGCGATATTACTGACAGAGATGACCGCTTCTGGAATTGGATTGCCATAAGCATCAGAAACAAGTCCGGCAACCTGACCGATTTCATCAGAACCAGCCATGAAAGTAACAACACCATTCGTGATCTGATGTCCACCATCACCGTAGCTGTCGAGCATGTAAATGATCCACTCACCATTCATAGCTTCACTATTGAATCCGTTTGTATCGATCTCCAGTTGTACTGGGGTAGTGCTGGTAGATTCATAAAGCAGAACATCCGTTCCACCAGGTGAAGTAGCACGGAAGCTGCCCTCACTGGCATAATCTACGCTTTCCCACATTACAGAAAAATGAACGTTAGCAATCTGATCCGTTTCAGAAACAGTTATTGAAGTCCAGCCAAGATCGGTATATGAGTTTGAATAAGGATTTGGGTTATTGGGATACAATCCCTGAACAGGGCTGTCTTCCAGATTATATTCGTAACTCATCAGGTTAGGGTTCAAAGCAGTTACAACAAACACATCATCCACAGTTTCGTCAGAACCATCATCACCTGTTACCGTGATCTCTGTTGAACCAAGTTCCGAGCTAGCGATAACTGTGATAATATTATCTTCAAGTTCCACACTGGCAATGTCCGGATTGCTGTTACCTGTGATAGAAACAGTAATTGGATTGCCGGAAGGAGAGGCAAACATATCAGTAATATCGATATGTGTGAATCCCCAGAAATTGATCTCCTGGTCTGCTATAGGAGCTATCACTCCCATGTGGTTGAAAGATTCGATTGCTTCGGGAACCATATCTAAAGCTGGTTGGTAATCATTGTCGCCGTACATTAAGATATTGTAGGCTCCTATTACTACAAAGAAAGGGACATACCCATTTCCAAAATCCCAATAGTAATCATCAATTTCAATAGAAAAAGGCATATAATAGGGTGGGGTTGTGGTGGATTGCGACCAGTCAAAAGTACAGATGAAATAAACTTCATCCGGATTTTGTTGATTCCACCATTGTTCCATGAACGGCGCCGCCGCTGCGCAGCCACCTCACCAATCTTCTCCCCAGAAGATTAAGATGGCTTTGCCAGCTGCCGTAAGTTCATGGATCGAATGATATTCACCATTATTGTCTGTCCATGAATAGTCATCGGTAATTGGCTCGCCAATTTGCCAAACTGCAAACAATGACATTGTTAGCAGCAACAAAACGAAAACTAAAAATTGTTTTTTCATGTTTCTCTCCTTTTTTTTTTGAGATTAACTCTCTATTACTATAACTAATTTGATATTTTTGTAAAATGCAAGGTATATAATTTGCTAGAAGAATAGTCCTATTCTTTCTTTGAGCATATCATTGATAATATTTCATCATCACGAACTCCATATAGCAAGATACTTTGTTTCACTTCATGTGTCAATAGAAATATTATTGTAAATAGTGTCAAATAAATAATACGTAAAAAAACCTTCCAGGATAAAATCCCGGAAGGTTTTGTGTTTTTGCCATATTCTTCACTATGGCATAAAAAGAATGGATTATATTATGCCATTATTTCATTAATATCATCTTCTTCGTGGATAAATAATTACTGCATTTCATTTTGTAGAAATAAACACCACTGGCGACACTTTTTCCTTCACTATCATTTCCATTCCAAACAATGTTATGATTATCAGCTTCAAGATGTTTATTTATCAGAGTTTTTACATGTTGACCTGTAATATTGTAAACATCGATTTGAACATCACTCGTTTCATTTAAAGCAAAGCTGATGGTTGTAGTAGGATTGAATGGATTGGGATAGTTTGTTCCCAATTCTGTTGATAAGAATGGAACGTTACTTCCGGAACTGGCTCCCTGATAAACAAAAGATACTTCAATAATAGTAGATTCGCCTTCATCATAAACTGCAGATATACCAAAAACATATGTTTGGTCTACTACAAGACCTGTTAATTGATAGTATACATTTGTTATGAAACCTAAAAAAACTCCATCGAGATAAAGGTTGTATCCCAAAAGTTCACGAGAATAAACTGTTTGATTAAGGGTGATGTATTCTACATCAGGCAGAGTAGATGCAAAACGAGTTGTACCGGAACCAAAGTTTGCCATAAATTTCTTAGCTTTCACAATTTCATCAGTTGCATTTCCAATAATCCAGAGATCCATTAAAAAATCACCTACACCCGAAACAGAGAAGTTAGAAAAATCTGTAATCTCTCCAAAATATGATGTGCCATTCAGGCTACCATCGCCATCGATACATGGATAAGCATCATTAGAAGCATTGCTGAGTGGTTCCATAAATATTCCCACCAAACCGGAAGCTGAAATTGAACCAAGATCAATACCTTCTTCCCAGATATCATCACCAGTAGTTTGAAGTCCTGTTAATACTGCTAATTCCGTATAAGTATCCCAATCTACAATGTGAAGATTATAATCCCATATTCCATAAACTCCCCAGGAGGAGTGACGGAAATCTACCATTTCGATTGTTACATCAGTATAACCGGAAAGGTCGTAAACAACGCCATAAC
>SDBT01015923.1_pt1 | contig 11933 bp, 16 predicted proteins | sample 2277101 | NCBI WGS metagenome assembly SDBT01 (sample SAMN10404973, study PRJNA504765) | marine sediment metagenome | isolation source: marine sediment core GS10_PC15, 103 cmbsf | place: Arctic Ocean: Southern Knipovich Ridge | collected 2010
CACGATACCGGCCGATACTTGACAAGTGAATGTTAGGGCCACATGCCATGTATGCAGCCTCACGCCCAGTGATAAAATTGATGACGTCTAACAAAAACCCACGCCGCGTAAAGGTGTGCAGTTGAAAATCACTGGGAAACTCAAGGCCGCCCTTCTGAATGACATAGGTCGAGATGTTGCGGTTAAACAGGAGCATTACGGGGGCTCCTTCTGACTGACGTCTTTAAAGTCATAAGATTCGGGACTTAAAGAAATTATCGGACGGTCGGCTGGCGCTTCCTCTACTAATTTTTCACGAAATTCTTCTTGTTTTTGTTCATCCAGAAAGGAATCCAAGCCGTATTTTTTGACATAAGCTAAAATAACATCGTCTTCTGAAGTTTCGATCTCAACTAAATCATCAATATAATCTATTCTTTCTTTGGCTAATCCGCAACAAATATTATTTTTATCCAAAGGTTGGCCGCAGCAAGGACAAAAGAATAATGGATAAATCTCTTCGGCGGAAACTTTTTTTATCTCAGCAATACTTGCTTCCAAAGGAGCTTGAATACTGTCTAAGTCCTTCTCTGAAGAGTAATTTTTAATCAAAGTAATATTAATTAGTAAACTCAAAGCTAAAATACTAGCTAAACCTAAAGCAGAAGTTTTCCAAAAATCATTTTTCATATTCCTACGAATTACGAATTAATACGAATATACGAATAAATTATTCGTAGCCGAAGCCGCAAATTCGTAAATTCGTACAACGGCTTCGGTTAACATCCGCCAACCATTTGAGGCAGAAAATCCGGAAACTCTTGAAGAAGTTCTGTTATTCCCTCCTCTCCGGATTCTTCCAAAGCTTGAAGAGTTTCGGAAAGAGTCTGTTTTGGGAAATAAGCCGCCCGCCAAGCATTTAACTCCTTTAAAATTTCTTCATCAGAAAGTTCTGAATGATTTTTTATTAAATAAGCAGCTAATCCTCTCATCATCTGAGAGTGAGCACAACCACAAGCCGCTTCACCGTCTTCAAAAACTAAAGTTTCAACTCCGCAACAGTATCGACAAGCCGTTTGAGAGCCAACATTAATGTATCTTTCTAACTCGGAGTCTGTCAATGCTATCTTCTCTTTACCATAAGTTAAATCAAACGGCGCCACCCTGTCTATTGCCTCTTGGACTTCATCAAATGAGATAGCTAATTCTCTGCCATAAACTTCCGGTATCCCGGAAGGCATTACCATGGCTTTAATTTTTTTGAATTTCAAATAAGCACGAATTGCTCTAAGCTCTTCGTCACTTAAATTGCTTAGGTCTACCTTTAATTCGGTCTCTTGCAATTCCGCCAGTTTATCTTCACTAATACCGATACTGCCAATTAAAGAGTCCTTTTTCTGACTAGTTTCAATCAAATTAGCCGTGAGAGAAGCGGGATTTTTTCTAATAACGGCAACGTCATAAAATTGACTGAAAACTATCCCGCCGCCAAGAATAGCCAAGCCAAGAATAATCCAGCGAGTTTTGAAAAATTTGTCTGATTGGTTTTCCATAATTTTTTTTATTTTACTTTTTAGAGTTTTTAAAAATCTCTAAAAGTTCTTTAATTTTCTCTCTTCTCTCTTTCTCGTTCTTCCCTTTGATTGCTTCAGTTACACAGGTATTAAGATGGTTTTCTAAAACCATTTGATTAACCCTCTTGAGGGCTTCAATCACTGCTTCATTCTGCCTAATAACATCAATGCAATATTTATCTTTCTCAATCATTTTTCTTACACCCTGGAGGTGTCCTGTAAGATAACTCATCCTGTTTAAAATTTGTTTTTTAGTAGCTTCTCTCATAGTTTTAGCTACCCTCCCCCATAGGGTTATCCTCTAGTCTAATTGAGAATAAATTTATGTCAAGGGAAAAACTAAATTTAACTGATTACTCCCCCTCCCAAAACTTCTTCTCTTGAGTAAAAAACTATTGATTGACCTGAAGTGATGGCTCGCTGGGGTCGAGAAAAGAGTATTTTGTATTTTGTATTTTGTATTTTGGAATGAATAATGGCTGAAACTGCTTTATGGCCATATCTAATCTGAGCTTTTACTTTTAGAGGTAGCTTCGGTGATTTACCAGAAAGCCAATTGACATTTTCAGCGACCAATTCCTTTTTTTCCAGGTCTTTTTCGTTCTTGCTCACAATTAAAGCATCCCTTTTCAAGTCTTTCCTTTGAACATACCAAGGACCTCCAGAAACTTCTATTCCTTTTCTCTGACCAATGGTATAAAGAAACAAACCTTGATGCTCCCCTATTATTTTTCCTTTCGTATCAATAATTTTCCCCGATTTCGGTTTAAAATAGTGAGAAAGAAAATCATTCACGGTCGTTCTGACAAAACAAATCTCTTGGGACTCTGGGATACCCAGAACCGGCAAGCCATACTTTTTAGCCAGGGTTCTCGCTTGTTTTTTGGTATAATCTCCCATCGGAAACAAAATATGTTTTAATTGTTTCTGATTCAACTGCCACAAAAAATATGACTGGTCCTTCATTTTATCTTTCCCCCTTAAAATTTTGACATTTGACATTTGACATTTGGATTTGATTTGACATTTGACATTTAGATTTTGGGTTTCCCGACGCAACCGGGTGTAGTGTCCGGTGGCCACGAAATCACCTTTCAATCCCAGAGCTTTCTCCAACAAGAGTCCGAACTTAATTTGTTTATTGCAAACAACACAAGGATTGGGAGTCCTGCCCTTTTTACATTCCCTCAAAAAATAATCAACCACTCTCTTTTTAAATTCCTTCTCAAAATTTAAAACATAAAAAGGAATGCCGAGAATTTGAGCCACCCGGCGAGCTCTCTTTTCAGCTTCCGGTGAGCAGCATCTATTCCATCTTCCTTTCAAACTATCAGCAGCGGGCGAGGACCAAAACTTCATAAAAACTCCCGCTAAATTAAAATTAGCTCTCTTTAAGAGAGCCGCTGCTACCGAAGAATCAAGACCTCCCGACATGGCCACTATTACCTTACTTTTTCTTTCTTCTTTCATAATCTTTAATTGCCAAATTCAGGACAGTTTCCGCTAAATGGGCACAGTGAATTTTTTGAACAGGCAATGAACCTAATTCATCAGCAATATCTTTGAAGACAATTTTTTTGGCTTCTTTTAAAGTTTTTCCTTTGGCTAAATCGCAAATCATATCAGAAGTAGCAATGGCGGCTCCACAACCAAGAGTTTCAAATTTTATGTCCTTGATATATTCTTTTCCTTTTCTTTTAGCGACCTTCAAATAGATTTTCATTATATCCCCGCAGCGTAAGTTTAAGGTATCACCAATGCTGTCGGGATTTTTAATCTTGCCCCAATGTTTGGGGTGTAAAAAATGCTCAATTACCTTTTTTGAATATTGAAGGGACATAGTTATTTAAAACCAGAGATTTTCCGGAGCCGATTAACAATTGATGGTAAAACTTTTAAAACTTGTTTTATTTCATCTTCGGTGGTGTACCTTCCCAAAGTCAATCTTAAAGAGCAGTGGGCTTCCTCTTGGCTTAATCCTAAAGCTAAAAGGACATGGGAGGGTTCTAAACTTTTTGAAGAACAAGCCGAACCGGTTGAGGCGGCAATTCCTTCTCCGTCCAAAGCGATAACCATACTCTCTCCCTCCGCTCCCCGAATGGTAAAGTTGGCATTATTGGGGAGCCGTTGTTCCCGCGAGCCATTTAATTTTGACTCGGGGATATTTTTCAAAACATCATCAATTAATTTATCTCTTAATTTCTTCAAATTTTTAATTTTTAACTTGTTAATTTGTTCTATGGCCGCCCCGAGGCCGACAATTCCAGCCACATTCTCGGTACCCGACCTTATTCCTTTCTCCTGTCCTCCACCATAAATTATCGGCAGAATTTCTGTTCCTTCCTTAACATATAAAGCTCCCACTCCCTTGGGTCCGTAAATTTTGTGGCCCGAAAGAGTAAATAAATCAACTCCTAATTTTTGAACATCGCAAATGAGATAATTTACTGCCTGGACAGCATCGGTGTGGAAATATATTTTAGTTTTTAGTTTGTAGTGAGTAGTTTGTAGTAATTTGCCGATTTCAGCGATTGGCTGGATAGTGCCGATTTCATTGTTGGCATACATTATTGAGACCAAAACAGTGTTTTGCTTAATGGCTTTCTCAAGGTCAGAAATGCTAATTAGTCCCTCTTTATCTACCGGTAAATAACTAACTTCTACCCCTTCCTTTTCTAATATTTTACATGGTTCAAATATGGCATGATGCTCAATTTGTGTCGTAATAAGATGAGGTATCTTTCCTTTTTTTTGCCAAGCACGAACTGCGCCGAAGATAGCCAAATTATTAGCTTCAGTGGCTGACCCGGTAAAAATAATTTCTGAGGGATAACAATTCAAAAAATCTCCCACCCTCTGGCGAGCTTTATCACAGGCCATTTGAGCTTGCTGCCCCAAACTATAAATTGAGGAGGGGTTGCCATACTCATTTTTTAGATATGGCAACATTTCTTCCAACACCTTGTTGTCAATTGGAGTGGTTGCTGCATAATCAAGATAAACCCTGCACCTTTCCCCGTGTTTTTTGGACCCTGTCCTTCTTTTTGGTAAAAAAGGTGCAGGGTAAATTATTTTTTTATTTTTCGCCATAATTTTTGCCAAAAACTTACTCTATCTAAAACTAAAATGCCATTTAAGTGGTCAATTTCCTGCTGGAGGCAGCGGGAGAGAAGTCCGGTTGCTTTAATTTCAAACTCTTTCCCCTGTTCGTCCTGGGCTTTAACTTTTATTTCTTTCCATCTTTTTATTTTCAAAAATTTTTCCGGCACACTCAAACATCCCTCTTCGGAAATTTCTTTACCTCCACTTTTTTCTATAATTTTGGGGTTCAAGAAAACCCGGGGTCCCTTCCCAATATCAACGACAACTATTCTTTTCAAAATCCCGACCTGGGGAGCCGCCAAACCAACTCCTTCCGAAGCATACATTGCCTGAAGCATATTTTTCACCAATTCCCTCTCTCTATCCCCTATCTCTTTCATTGATTTAGCTTTCTTTTTTAAAATTGGGTCGGGATACTTTTTAATTTCTAAAACCATGTTAGAAATTCTTAACAAACGGGCACATTTATGTGTCCGTGAGTTTTAGAAGTTCTTACACCCCCTTCACTCAAAAATTTTCTTTCAGAAAATTTTTAACTAAAAGTTTTCGAAGAAAACTTTTGAGTGAGGGGGTAAAGTCTTCGTAACGCTCCCGAGCACGTAAAGCGTTGTGTGCTCGGTCGCTAACGAATTCTTTATTTTAGCATTTTTCCTGCCTTTTTCAAGTTGCCCAATTAAAACCCCTCCTGTCCTTAAGCTAAATTAAGCTAAAAGAACAGGAGGGTTTTTTTACTTTATTGAGTCGACCTCTCTTTGACATCTCCTTTCAGTGTTCTTGATAACTTCGCTCATCTTCACCTTTCCTTTGACATCAAGCTTTCCGCTTTTCAAATCTTTCCAGAAATCCTCAGTTAACTCTCTCATCTCCATGGAATACTTATGAAGAGCTTTGGCTGTTTCTCCCTGAAGAATGTTTTCTTCTCCGGGAAAGGCAGGCTCTAAATTAAATTTCTTCACTGTATCTTGGGCAATGCTGGGCTGGTCGATTATGGGACAAGGAGTAAGTTTATTTTCAATCTCAAGTTGCCTTTTCCTCAGGTAACGAAAAGCTGGGTGCAAAATCACATCTCTGAGCGTCTTTCCTTTCTGGTAAAAATCTCTCTCAATGTGTCCAATGGTAAAATCCATAAAGACACAAGGTGTCACTTTCCCGTCCGCTCTTATATGGAAATATTTTCTACCCCCAGCAATGCACCCTCCTGTCCAGGGTCCATCATTCCAAAAGTCACCGATGAAGAGTGGTTTTTCACTCCTCATTCTCCAGACGAATTCTCTCAAACGGATTCTCTGCTTGGGAGTTGGCATGAGATTGACATTAGGATCTCTTCCCTTGGGTATGTAGTTGAAAAACCAGCCGAAAGAGACATTCTGACGAATCAGTTCATCTATTAGTTCCTCTTGAGTCAGAACCTCGGCATTCTCTTGAGTAGAGGTGATGCTGAACCCATGGAGCATACCGTAAGCGGTTAAGTTTCTCCGAGCATTTTCAACTACCAGATACATTCCTTTCCCTCTTCTCTCATCTGTTTCTTTCTCAAATCCCTCCTGAGATATAGCTGGTGCCACATTTCCCAACTTAGCCAAGAGAGGAACGATATTCTCTACACCATAAAGTCGTTCATTTCTCCGAGCTGCCTGCCTTATTCTCCGGAGGGCGGCTTCTGCCTTTCTGTCTCCATTTCTTGATCTTTCTCCAAGCTCTCTTTCGGCTAAATCTCTGTCTATCAAAGAAGTAGCGTTAGTATACACCTGGAAGTAACTTTTAGGGTTGGCTCGGAAAAAGTCAATAATGTTTTTTCCTTCTTTCCTGTCTTGGTAAATGAACGGTTCCCCTCCCGAGAGAGTGAGAAACGCTATTCCTAATCTTTTGGCATCTGCGGTTATACGATTGAGAAGGGAATAGCTCAGATATGTTCCTCCTTTGTCAGCATTAGCGTAGCAACCGGGACAGCTAAGGTCACAGTATTTCAAAATAGATATCACGAAAAGCCAAGGAGCCTTAAATCTTTCCTCTTCCAATCTTTCTCTCTTCTTTGATTCCATTATCCAGTCGACGAAGAAATCAGCTAATCTTTCTCGGGGTGCTTTGGACAGCCGGTCTTGAACTATCTTTCTTGCTAACTGCGTTAGTGGAGTCCTTGCTTTGAAGGTTTTTCTTACCGCAGCAAGCGCTCCTTTAGTATGCTTATGCCCTTTCTGAGAGAAGGACAATACCGCCAGAATTATACTGAATACCAGAAAAAACTCATTTTCTCCTTTCGTCCTGGCTAAGACGGATAGCAGGAACTTGATAAAACTCTCTATTCTCTTTCTTTTTAAACCATCAAAGAATTCACTCATTTTTTTCTCCTTCAAAAATTTTCTTCTCTTTTAATCTATGGCAAATCTAAATCAATAATTCATAGAGAATCAGCGTTAGTTCCCCAAACCATTCTCTTATACGAACCATTAAAGTATCTTCTCCGGTCTTTTTCTTGGGAAAAAATGCCTGCCAAACAAGCATACTGAACCAGAACAATAGAAAGATGACCGTTCCGGAGCCTGCCGTTACCCCAAAAATTTCATACCAATCCATTTTTTCTCTCCAATCGTTTTCTATTTTTAATTTCTCAAATAAAACTTTTAATGAGCTACCTTTAATTCAGTTTAGTGAAAATATGGGTCAAATGTCAAGTTAAATAGGGTGGGAACTATCAGAGCTTTCCCACCCTATGTAAGACCAGACGTTTAGCAAGATCCGAAATCATTTTTTCAGAATATTCGTCCGTGTCCGTAAAGTAAGCAACCAACCCCCAAGTTATGTAATATTCGTTGACATACCAATGTGTGAGGTAAATCCTGTTCAATTTTTTATCGTAAAGGGCAGCTATATTTTTTCTAGGGTCGGGGTTTTCTTGATTGTAATAGAGTTGCTGAAGCTTACGATAAGGCACTACCCAGACCAGAATTTTCTTATCATTTTGGATTTTTTGAATGTCAATTTCAAGAGATTTAGCTATTTCTTTAAATATTCTGTCAAAATTTTCTGTTAGATATTCTGAGATCTGGATGTCTCCATAACCCCAAATCAAAGCGTGTTCTGTCTCAATAAAACCGGGAGTATCAGAAACAGCGGGTATAGCCACAACAGATAATAATCCTGCCAGTAAAACCGATGACATAATCTTCATCACAAACCTCCTTTTTTAAAGACCGATGATTTTTATTATTTTAGGAAAGAAAGTAAGGCAAAAGAATTAAAAGGGCAATGGCAATTGAGCCCAGAGAAACAATAAAAACGGCTGCTGCTGAAAGGTCTTTAATTCTTTCAATTTTTGGGTCGCGATTGGGCTGAAGAAAATCCAAAATCCTTTCAATCTGGGAATTAATTAGCTCCAGACCCAAAACTAAGATGACAGTTAAAACTAAAACTGCTCTTTCAAGGGCGGTTAAGGGAAAATAAAACATTAAAAATAAAACTAAAATCCCTGCGATGGTCTGGATTCTAAAGGTTTGCTCCTCTCTGATGGCAACTTTAAATCCCTTAAAGGCTTTTTTAAAACTAAAATTAAGTTTCCTGAAATTAATCATTATTTTAAGTGATTAAATAATTTTAGTACAAAAAAGAATGGGATTCAACCTAATTAAAGTAAAACAGACCGAACATAAATTTATGCTGGCCTGTTTATTGAAAGTGTGGTGTACTCCCAATCTGGTTAGTCTTCCAGATTAATCTCTCAACTCGGGTTTGGCCGAGCAAGATTCAGTACACCACACATCTTTATTTCTCAACCGCCGAGACGGTTAAGAAAGTAGCTGATATGCTTCGCGCGAAGAAGCATTGCTAAAAACTATTTCTCTCTCTTTCATCCCTGTTTTGCACGATGAGCAGTAATTGTCATCGGGGAACCGAAGCTCCCCTGTTTTTATTCCGAATAGCTTTTTTACCAGAACCCCTGCAAACAGACATACTTCTAAGCAGGGACATTCCGGGGAAACTGACCTATTCGGTTCTACTCCCCATCCATTAAAATAGATGCGTCCAATAACAATTCTTTTCCTCCATATTTTCCTCTGCCAACCGTTAAAAATTGGCTGCCCAAAAAGCTTTTCCCATTGCTTCCTTAGCTTTGGATTATCTGTTGCTATCATAACCCTTCGCAACTTTCCGTTCCTATAACAACCTCCCAGTACTTTTACGCTACCATTCATTAACTTCTCCTTCTCATTCTCCTTCATGGGCGTGCGCGTGCCTGAACTCAAATCGTGCCTATTCTCTGCTCTCTTTAACCACCTCCTTTTCTTTGGACGACCTTAATAAGATCATGTCTTATCCGCCGAGACTGTCTCTGGGAAGCACCATAATGTCTTTTACCTTGTCCATTATTTTGCCTTACCCCAAACAACTGTGTCCTTCTTTTGTGGTTTGATTGCCCATTTCCCTTTTTCTTTTTCAAGCACTACCTCCTTTTTTAATTTCTTAGATGAGACAACTGGTTTAGAACTCGTTCTTTAATATTTGTCTTCTTTCCTATGATAACCCTCCACACTCCCTTCTCGTCCCGTTGTAGCTCTTTTATTTCCCAATGCTTACCATAGTGGCCTTTAACAAAATTCTTTATCCTAGTCATGTTTTGCATAAAGCCAGCGGAGCTGGGAGCAAAGGGTACATTAATCACCCCTAGCTCTCTAAATTTTTTCTTTGTCTTATCTATCACCATCTTTCTCACCTCCTCCTTATTCCTTATTTAAAAATTAAGGTGCTAATAAAATACTAATTATTAATAATACAAAAGTATACCACATTTTCAAAAATTTTGCAATAGATTGACGGCGGATTAGATAATTTTCACTGCGGTGCCGTAAACCAAAAGTTCAGCCGCCCCTCCCATGATCTGGGAGGTGGTAAAGCGAATGCCGACAATAGCGTCGGCCCCTAATTTTTCCGCCTCTTCAGTCATTCTCTTAAGGGCTATTTCTCTTGCCTCGCTTAATGCCTCGGTATATTCTTTAATTTCTCCTCCAACAATATTTCTTAAGCCGGCCAGAATGTCTTTACCAATATGTTTGGCCCGAACAGTATTGCCCTTTGCTAAACCAAGGGCTTCTTTAATTTCTCGACCGGGAATATTGTTTGATGTTGTAAGTATCATAGTTTTATTGCTTTATTTTTTCTTTTTTCTTATCTTTCAACCTTTCAATAATAAGAGAAGATAGAATAATAATAACTCCCAAAATTAAACCAACAATCCCCCACTTAACAACAATGGGGATATCGCTGTCTTTTAAAATAGCCCCAAAAAATTTATACAAGCCGAATCCGATTAAAATTAAGGCACCGGCAGAAAAAATTGTTAATCCCAAGATATTAGACGGCTTCATTTTTTAATCATACTTCATCTATCAAGAAAATAAAAGCTCTTGACTCCGTAGTAGAAATTTGACAAGTGTTTTGCTCTGCAAAACACAAAATTGCCGAGAGTAGTCAAATTTTCACTACGGGGTTGACTTGTTGATTGTAATAAGTATAATGAATTCAGGACTAATAAGTCGACATATCTTAATCAAGTAAAGCGGCTTAAAAGTCAAAGGTCGCTTTTTATTTAACGAATAATTACATCGATATATATGGCTTTCGACGAATCAAGAGGAGGTCCGGGAGGAAACTTTCCTCCCCGGGAAATGGTTAAAGGGAACTGGAAGTGCGCTGATTGTGAAAAAGAAATAACCGAGCTCCCGTTTGAACCTTCACCCGACAGACCAATTTACTGCAGAGAATGCTGGTCAAAAAGAAGAACTCAAAGATTTGACCGCTAATTCAGTCAATTCAGCACGATAAACAAAAAGCCCCCGAACTTCGGGGGCTTTTTGTTATAGATCGTTTATTATGCCAAGGTAAGCATTTAGGCCGTGGCAGACCGAATCGGTCCTAACGTACCCCTCCTTATAGTTCCAGAAAAGACCGCCAATTGCTTTTTCGGGATTGGGGAGAGAAGAGGTATTTTCTTGAGAATAGGTATTTTGAATTAACCATCTTATTACTTTTACCACCGCCTGTTTGTATTGGTCGCAGTCAGTCCGGTTTTGTTCTTGACAGAAGTGATATATCTCCATCATTACTTCAGCCAGCCAGCCGTTTCCGCTTGTTGAGAACGCCATATCCCAACGTCCATAGTAAAGCGGGTCGGAGGGGTCGTTTAATTGCCTGCTTAAAAGTCCTTTGCTACAGCCCAAAATTACGCTTCTGTAAGTTTCATCCGGATTTACTTTGTAAAAATCAAGAAGAGACATCACTACCCAGGCGCTTGAGATTGGATTTTTGTTGCGATAGTCATCTCCCAAATAACAACCATCTTCGCCCACCCTGCCAATGAAGTGTTTGGCAATTTTCAAAGCTGCCCCATAGTATCTTTCATCTTCAGTAATTTTATAGAGTCGAGAAAGAGCCGAAAGAACCTGGCCATTGTAAAGAAGCGATTCTTTTTTTCCGTAGCCCCACTTTTCATCTGTGTATCTTTTATAAGGCTTCATCACCCCATCCGGGCCTTGCATACTGATTAACCAATCACCTCCTAATTTTGCCGATTGAAGATATTTTGGTTCACTTATTCTTTCGTATAAGTCCAGCAAAGTAAATATACTCAAAGCGGTCGTGCCGACGACAAACCTTAACTCTTTTTCTTTATCTTCAAAATAATAAGAGTAATGAAAAGCGCCGTAGGTTTTTTCGTCTTGGCTCTGCATGGAAAGAAGAAAATCTGCCCACCTTGGTATGCCCTCTAAAATTCTTTCATCTTTGTCAAAATCATAAATTTTTAAAAGAGTGTAAATAATTGAAGCGGAGTAGACGGTGTGTAATCTATTTTCAAAAGTATCGTTAACCGCATCATACTTTTTATAAAACCCGTGTACTTCCGGGTTTTCCATCCTAAATAAAAATTCCTTTCCCCGTTCAATTTTTTCTAAAATTAAATCTTTGTCTATGTTCCGAATTATCCCCACTCCGTCTATAATCTCTTTTTCCTTGTCTTCATTTTTTTCCTCTGGCTTTTGCTCTTCTGGCTCTGGGTTGGCACTTCTTATTTCGGCCAACTCAAAAGGACGAATTTCCTGATTCCGAGACAACCACAGAGTTCCCCCGCCAACCATACCAGCCAAAATAACCACCATCAAAAGATACTTCCAATTAGTTTTACCTTTTTTAATAAGCATATTATTTTATCCTACCCCTTTGACGAACTCAGGGCTACCAAAAAATCGCCTCCTCGGCGATTTTTGATTTGTTTATTCGTATCTTAAG
>SDBT01015924.1_pt1 | contig 11933 bp, 23 predicted proteins | sample 2277101 | NCBI WGS metagenome assembly SDBT01 (sample SAMN10404973, study PRJNA504765) | marine sediment metagenome | isolation source: marine sediment core GS10_PC15, 103 cmbsf | place: Arctic Ocean: Southern Knipovich Ridge | collected 2010
TACGATTCACGGCTACGGATTTAAGGGCGGAATAGGTAAGGCAGATTTTTGGCTTACTAATTTTCACAAACGATGGAGAAAGCTAAAATATGAACCTCTCAAAAAGTTCTGGGCCGAAGTAGATACATTACTTGCCCGATACGAACCAATTGAACCAGAAGAACAGGAGAAAGAAAATGATTGAGATACAATATTGTGAGGATTGCAAGCATATAATAGACAACGGCCAAGCCGAGGCGACGTGCCAAGCATCTGTATATCCTGACCCCGTTCATCGTTCTGAGCCGACATATTGGCTGTGCCATATTCTACGCTCGCAACATCCCGAAACTTGCCCCGAATTCGAGGCCAAAGAATGACTAAACGAGAACTAAGAGAATCCTACGAAGCCAAGGTCAAGGCCGTCATGTATAGCTTAATAGTTGACAGCTTTGAGATGGACGAGAAGGAATTAGAGCGACGGAATCGGGAAATGCAACTATTACTGGATACCCAAAACCATGATTGAGCGAATATCAATAAAACCAGGTATATATCCCGGCGTACCATTTTGTACATATCTCCAGTGGGAGGCGGTCAACAATACTTTTTTGACAATTTTACAAACCCGAAGTCCGGCTCATGCGGTGTATTACAGAGACCACCCGCAACCGCCGACACTGGCTTTGGAGCAAGGGAAGATACTGCACGCCCTAAGTCTTGAACCGGGCACATTTTACGACAAGTACATCGTAGCGCCAAAAGTTGATAAAAGGACAAAGGCAGGCAAGGAACGGTGGGCCGAATTTGTCGAGCAATCGGGCGAAAAGGTTGTAGTCGTCGCCGATGATTTTCGGTTGGCAAAGATAATGTCCGAAGCGATCCAAAAACATCCCGCCGCTAAGATATTTCTCGCTGAGGGCACACCAGAGGTCTGCATGGTGTGGTTTGACAAGAAGACGGGGATTTTATGCAAGGCCCGGCTGGATTATTATCATCGACTGTTCAATATGGTAATCGACCTGAAATCCACCAGAGACGCGAGTGAGGGAGCTTTTAGCCGAGCGATAAGCACTTACAATTACCACCAACAGGCGGCGTTTTATTCAGACGGAGCAGCTACTTTGATGGAGGAAATCCAGCATTTTCTTTATATCGCCGCCGAAAAGACCCCGCCTTATGCGGTGGCATGTTACCAATTAAACGATGACAGTATCGAGGCAGGCCGCAGGGCTTACCGCAGAGCGCTACACAAATGCAAACAATGTATGGATGCGGACAAATGGCCCGCATATTCAGAAGACCCGGAAATGATAGATATTCCATCTTACGCCTTGAGCAAAGAGGGGGTATCGGGAAGGTACGAATTATGAGTGAAGACACAGTAATTATAGAGCCGGAAGCGGTTAAAATCCCGCTGATTTACGAAAGATTGGCCGACGTGCTGGAGCACATGCCCGCAGTGGCTAAAGACATGACAAACAAAGCGCTGGGTAACTCCAAGTATCGTTCCATTGATGCGATAGTCGGAGCGATACATCCGCTATTCAAGAAAAACAAACTGATTTTCAACCCGGAAGTTCTGGACAGCAACACTACCATTCTTGACCGAACTGATAAGCAGACCGGAGTTGTTGTCGGCAAGACCGTCCATGTCTCTATGAAAATCATGTATCATATTGTATGCTTGGATGATATGAGCGAAGTAACTATCGGTCCGCTTATGACTGAGGGGATAGATATGGGAGACAAAGCCACCTTCAAGGCTTACAGCATGGGCGAAAAGTATCTATTTTCCCAGCTATTCACAATCCCTTGCCAAAACGCTTTTGACGGTGATGCTGATAATCCTGATTTGCCGCCCACCAATAAAGCCAAAAGCTTAGTAGCCGCCAAGACAGGTAATATTCCCCCCATGACCGTCAAAGAAGTGGCTATAATCCAAAGCGTGGCAGAAAAACTGTTCGATAGTTGCCCGGATAATTTTCATATAGACAATCAGAAAATAGCCGCTGCGTGTTATGCTTACAGGGGTGCATATCCTGACGACCCCACGAAAATAGGTACTATTGCGGCATGGTTGGGAAAAGATATAAATGCGGTGTGTACGAAGAATACGAGAACTTAGTCAGGCAAGGGCCAGAAACGGAAGTCTGGCGGTAGCGGCCCATCAAGGACGATTTCCGCGATAGCGGGCTGCTACCATAATTAGGATTATAACATGAAAATCGGTTTAATAGACATAGAGCCTAAGATATACAATACTGCTTTGATGCAAATATCGTATTTTCACAAGCAACAAGGCGATACTGTCGAATGGGCCGCGCCGTTGGAATATGATAAATACGATAAGCTGTATTGCTCCAGCTTGTTTATGTTTACGAATAAAAAGCAAGTGCCGGAGCGGGCGATTTGCGGAGGCACAGGCTTTGATTTGACGACAGAACTGCCGTTTGATTGCCAGCTTGATTATTCGATCTATCCGAAGTGCAAAACATCTTACGTGTGGTTCAGTCGGGGCTGTAATAGAAGATGTCCCTGGTGCGTTGTTCCCAAAAAAGAGGGGATGTTCCATTTAGTCAAGCGCAAGCAACTTAACCCCAAAGGTAGATATGTTACGATTATGGATAACGATTTCTTCTCCAACCCTGACTGGCGGAATGTAATTTTGTGGCTGGATAGATTCCCTGTGGATATTCAGGGGATCGATGCACGAATTTTGACAGAGGAAATGTGTAAAGCATTGGATGGGTTGAGGAGGTGGAAAAACAAGCAATTCAAGATTGCATGGGACGAGCCAAACCGAAATCTCGAACTGAAATTAAAGCAGATAATCCGATGGATTAAGCCGAACAAATTGATGTGCTACGTTCTTATCGGCTATCAGGACACGCCTAATGTAGATTTGTGGCGGGTTGAGACTTTACGGAAACTCAAGATCGACCCGTTTGTAATGCCATACGACAAATCAGACCCTTACCAAAAGAAGTTTGCCCGATGGGTTAATCACAAGGCGATATTCAAAAGCGTAAAGTGGGAAGATTACAGATGACCATGCACCCAAACTCATTAGATGCTTATGCGAGCCTGAATCTAACCGAACGGCAAGGCGAGGTCTTGAAAGTGTTTACGTTGTATCCCTGGGCGCGATTGACTGATAGACAGGTTGCTAAGTCGCTGGGATGGGAAGTTCACCGTGTTGACCCCAGAATTGGAGAATTAACCGATATGGGTATATTGGAAGAATGCGATAGAATCATGGGTCCTTGCGGGCGGATGGTTCGTGTTTCGAGGATAAGGCCGAAGGAGACGTTGTTTTGAAAGATACCACCCTAACCCTATCGACAAGAAACTGCTTTTTGCGGGAAGAAATAATAGCCCTGGGCCGGTTCTGGCGCAAGATATACAAGGCAACGAGGCCGGGTAAAGGTTTCGACCCCGTAATAGCAAAACAATATGAGGAATTAGCAGACGGTCTTGAAGCTGTACATACAATATTATTAACTTGTACGGAAGATTTCAGAAACGCATGGAAAGCGGCCTGGTATTGTTATAACAAGGTCGTAAAAGAACTACAATTTATGCCGCGCAATGATGTCGAAAGGCCTGGCTTTGAGGCAGCCCAAAAATTATTTAACAAAAGATTGAGAGGCACGAAATGAAAAAAGCAGACGTGATCGTGGTAGTCAAGGCGGATATACAGCGATTGAAGAGCAGGGAGCGATACATAAATAATCGTAACATCTTCTTAAGCCTTGAAGTCCAAAGTGGTCTTTGGGACGCTATCGCCACGCTGGAAAAATACTTAGCTAAGATTGAGAATGGAAGCAAATGAAAGCTAAGAAATTTATCCCACCGACATTGGAAGATGTTAAACAATACATAGCAGAGAACCCGGAGTTAAGTAATCTGGACGCCTATAGCGTTTGGAAGGGGTATGATGATGGTGGTTGGATAGACACACAAGGCAAGCCTGTTAGGAATTGGAAATTAAAGTTGTGGACACGGAGCAGGATGCAAGATTTTTATGAGAACGGCAAAAAACATCCCCTAAAGAATAAAACTAAGCTCTGGCCCATACAAGGGCGGATATGTTCTGAATGTATAATGCCCGCTGTTTACAAAGATGGCCGTAGCGGTTATGACTGGTATTATTGTGGAGAACACATGCCGGAGAAAGTAAAAGCTGAGTTTGAATAGGAGAACAAAATGACAAGCGAATATATACTTTACGCAGCAATAAAAGTCAATACCGACTTGTTTATTGGAAAGAATCATGGCGAGTGCATGGGTAAATTGAAATCTGCGTGCCAGCAAGGCTTTATTGCAGATTGTTATAGCGGCACAAGGTTTGTAAGCAGAACCGAGGCCCTTGAAATAGCGATAGAGGCTGGTCAAACTATTCACAAACACAACCCCAAAAACATACTGCTTTCAGAAGATTTAAGCGCAGACAGAAAATTTTGCAAATTTTGCGGATAATACAGGCAAAGACAGGAGAATAAAATGAGTAAAGAGGATACATGCAAAAGCTACGAAAAACCGCCGTCAATTAGCCAAGTAATAGCAATTAACGGGAAACTGCACAAAAAAATCAAACAGTTAGAAGCCGTGATACAAAAGTTCGCAGATTACGGCTGTTATATTGACGAAAAGCCCGGCATCCATTGTATTTTAGCAAGAGCCAGCAAAAAACTAGAGGCCGAGCTTGCCGCATACAAAGATGTCTTGCAAGAATTACGTGATGAGCAGAACGGCCCGCCTTTATTAAGGCGTGAAAAGCAGTGGCAGGCGGCGATGGATAAAACGGATGGTTTATTAAGCCCGCTTAAAAGTGAGACTATGAGCAAGCCCACGCGCCGGTCAACAAAGGCATTTAGCGCGGGGGAGTACGGATTAGGTTCGAGAAAGGAGCAAGGCCATGATTATAAGATGGTATGAAATTTGTTGTGATAGTTGCGGTGGAGCATGTCAGTATCAGGGCAATAAACGGCTCGCAGAACAACAGTACCGAGGTGATGGCGGGCTTGTAACAAAAAAGAAAAACCATTATTGCGATAATGCTTGCAAGAAGAAAGCTAAGCAGGAGACAGAGTAATGGCTAAAAGAAAAACAAGAACATGGATGGCAAAATGCGATGATTTATTCAGCGACATCCATCGCGCCAAAGTCTGCGAGTGCGAGTTATGCGGCAGGCCCGGCACGGCCCGGAAAAAGGACGGCTTGATGATTAAAGGGCTTGAGGTTCACCACTTGATTGAGCGGGCAAGGTTTTTATTCAGATTTGACCCGAACAATATAATCGTGTTAGACAAATCCCACCACGGAGCATACCCTCAACGCCGGAATCATAAATACAACGCTCACGGCACGGATGAGGAAAAATGTGTATTCTGGAAGATGGTGAAAGCGATTAAGCCCGAACAGTACCGATGGTATCAAGAGAACAAAGACAAGAAGTGGTCGCCGGGCACAAATTACCGGCAGCTGCACGAGGTTTTGAAACAGGAACTTAAAGAGTTGAAAGGAGCATGAAATGAAGAAAACAATGTTGTTATTAGCAGTATTAGTGTTGCTGGCTGGCTGCGGGGTATGGGTCGAGATTGAAACCAGCCCTGACGGAACGATTACGGTTCTCTATGAAAACCGGAGGCCCTTTGCGCCTGAAAACGCAACAGTGAGAACCCCGGACGGCTGGGAGATTATCATGGGCGAGCAACCGGCCCAGGCGGCTTTTTATGAGAGGATATTTAAGGCCGGTATGATTTATGGTGGTATGCCACCGGTAGATTAAGAGTGAAATGATAACAAGCAACAAAGCGTTGCTTAGTGCCGGTGAGGTATTAGGCGCCCTTTATGGCACAGGGTCTGAAAGCAGGGTAACGAGCATTACCTCACCTGACAGCCGGGAAAGACCGGCACTTATTACTTTTTTACAGGAGCAAAGACATGAAGCTAAGAGTGTTATTTTACAAGGCCAAATGGGACGGCCATTTACTTGACGACTTAATCAGTTCGTGGACATGGCTATTCAATATGGGGACAGGGCCTTACAGCCATGCTGAGATATGGATACCAGATGAGAATAGCTATGATGATGATGGTTTTTACGGAATGTACGAAAAAAGCTACTATCCCGAAAGCCGAACTGTGATGACATGGAAAAACTGGAAAGGCACATGCTACACATCCACCATGCGAAAAGGAGTATGTCTACAATGCAAGGGCACAAGAGGGTATTTGTTTTACAATCATATACTGGAAGAAGATGAGTTTCTTAAATGCCCGAAATGTAAGGGAAAGGGCGAAATCAAGTATAGCGGCGTAGTTGCTCGTCCGGCGGCGGAAGTGCTGAAACACCCGGGACGTTGGTGCTATGTCGAGATAGAGGTTACACAAGATGCCTATGACAATTTAATCGAGGGCATGGACGGTTCAGTCAAAGATAATCCCGGCTATGATATTTGGTGCATATTGAGTTTCTTTTGGTATAAACGGCTATTCGCTGGCAAGAAATTTATATGCTCTGAATTTTGCCAAGCCGCATTATTTATTGTGGGGGTGTTTAAGGAACTCCGCTGCCCATCCCCGCGCCGCCTCTCACGCTGGCTGGTGGACAAGGGCTACAAGATACACAGTTTAGGAGAATGATTATGAGTAAATGGTGGGATAAAAGTATAACATTAGTTGAGGGTTGTACGCCGGTTTCTGAGGGCTGTAAGCACTGCTGGAGCGCGGGCATGACGCACAGGTTTCATAAAGACGAGCGGTTTACTACAGATAATGGAGTATTCAATGGGATGATATGTTGTCGAGATGATAGGCTTGTCGAGATAACCAAACGTAAAAAGCCAACACGCTGGACTATTTGGAATGACCTTTTTCACCCCACAGTTCCATTTGAGTTTATTGATAAAGTGATGGCGGTTATTGCTTTGACTCCGCATATATACCAAGTATTGACGAAACGACACGAGCGAATGTTAGAATACTTCGAGGATTATATCAGGAGAATATCGTTCATATCCAAGGCGGCAAAAGCATTAAAATTACCACACAACGACACCATGTACACGCCTGATGGCGGAAAGGGCGTGTACCAATTCGATATTCCAATCAAAAATCTATGGCTCGGCGTAACGGCAGAGAATCAGGCATGGTGGGAAAAGCGAAAAGAGGATTTTTTCAATATACCTGCAACGGTGCATTTTGTCAGCAATGAGCCATTGCTCGGCCCGATTGTATACACTGATGAGGATTTGGAACGGCTCGATTGGGTAATAGTAGGCGGTGAGTCCGGATCAGGCGCCAGACCGCTACACCCTGCGTGGGCCAAGAGTATTCGCGACCAGTGCAAAGAGGCGGGCGTGCCATTCTTTTTCAAGCAGTGGGGGGCATGGGGTATTGCGGAAGTTATAAAGGGGAAAAAACAGCTCTCTCTTGTTGGTGAATCAGAGCCTTTGAAGCCCAGCACTCCTTTCAAATGTTTTCCAGAACAGACCGACTCAACTATTCCATGCACTGGTTGGATTCGGGTTGGCAAGAAAAAGGCGGGTTGCTTGCTGGATGGTAAGGAATATAAAGAGTACCCGAAATGAAACGCCACTTCAAACACAAAAGAATAAACTGGTACAATGTATGGTGTAGATTTTGCGCCGCTGTTATGCTATACTTGCTGTGCGCAGGCGCGGTTGCTACTATTGCGGTGGTTCAGAATTGGCGTTTGATATGGAGATATTATTTTTAGGAGAATGAACGATGGACTTAATAGGTAGATTCCATGCTTTGAAAACACAACGTATCACAAAAAGGGGTAAAAAGTATTTATTACCGCCAGACAAAAAAGATTCAAGGTGGGGTATACATCATTTCGGCGGTTGTGAACCGATTACAGTTACAAGAGCGGAAAAACTCATTGCTAAAATGGAAAAATGGCAGTCCCAAACCCAAGACGGATAGAGCAATGAAAGATAAGATACCAGACTGGGCCAAAGACAAAAGATGCAAAACTTGTTTCTGGTGGCAGAACCCTACGCAAATATCAAAGACCCGATGGTATGGAGATTGTAAGGAAAGCCCAGCGGCGGGCGTTAAAAAAGACATAGACTATTGCGGGAAACACAAAGCCAATGAAATTCCTTAGAGCAATAATGGTTCTGTTTACAGGTGTTGTGGATAGCGTTCTGGATGACTACCATGACTATTTTCGATAAGAATTTCGATGATTGATGACTTGATAAATACGATAATATGAAATGGAGAAGCGAAAATGAGCAAGAAAAAAGTATTTATACCGAAACAGTATTTTTATGATTTGCTATTCGGACATTGTTGGTCGAAGTGGCTTCCTCATCCTTGTTGTGATGATTGGAGTGTACGATATTGCTGCCGATGCCATAAACACGAAATCGAAAAAAGGTGACAAGGGCATAACAGTAAAAGAGCTTGACAGAGGACAAGGGGTGTTATTTCGATGACTACCATGACTATTTTCGATAAGAATTTCGAGGATTGATATGAAACGATGTAAGGATTGTGAGTGGTTTGGCTGGAATCAGTGGAGGGATAGTAGTCCTTGTCAACAGTGTCGCCCATGCCATAAACATTACAAATGCAAATGGTGGAAATTCTGGCGATGATTGAGGACTTGATAAATACGATAATATGCGGTGATTGCCTTGAGGTTATGCGTGATTGGCCTGATGATTGCGTGGATTTGGTTTTGACAGACCCCCCGTATGGGAAAAAGTGGACGAGGGGCACAAAGGCGATTGGTGTAGCAAAACATACAAACGAGAGTGATTCTTTGGTGTGGGACAAAAAGCCAGAGGAGGCTTATTTCAATAAGATTCTTCGTGTTGGCAAAAGGGCGATAATATGGGGTGGCAATTATTTTACTGATAAGTTACCTGTGTCAAATTGCTGGCTTGTTTGGGACAAGCGGGGAAATTTTCCAAGAGGCGAGCAAGTGCCGTTTGCAGATTGCGAATTGGCGTGGACTTCCGAAAACAAAGTAGTAAAAAAGTTCACCTTAATATCTCAGGGGTTTGTTAGCGAAGTAAAGGAATTACGGCAGCATCCTACACAAAAACCGTTAGAATTATTTGCTTGGTGTGTCAAAATGTTTTCAAAAGAGGGCGATGTGGTGGCAGATATGTACTTAGGCTCAGGCACAACCTGCGTAGCGGCCAAGATGTTAGGCCGTAGATACATAGGAATCGACATAAGCCCTGAGTATTGCGAGATAGCCAGAAAAAGAATCGAGGCCGCAGACAAGGGCATAACAGTAAAAGAGCTTGACAGAGGACAAGGGGTGTTATTTCGATAAGAATTTCGAGGATTGATATGAAAAAATACCAGATTATATATGCTGAAGGGGGTGCTGGGTGAGTAAATATTGGATAACGCCACCAGAATTATATCAGTCTTTAGATGGGGAATTTCATTTTACCTTTGACCCTTGTCCTTATCCCAAACCTGAAGGCTATAACAGCCTTATTGTTCCTTGGGGGCGGATGAATTATTGCAACCCACCCTTCAGAAAAACAGAGGGTAATCTGCACGGACCAACAGCTTTTGTGCGGAAAGCCATAAGTGAGCAAAAGAGGGGAAACTCAACTGTTCTTTTAATACCAGTCCAATCCTATATCAATTTATTACTGGAAGCAGGAGCGGAACTCCGCCCGGCGGGGCGTACTAAGTTCTTAGAGGTCGAAACGCATGAGCCGTTGAAATCGCCTTCGCCAACTATAATTGCAGTATTGAGGGGTACCGAGGTCGAAAGCGATGTTATTTTAGGCGATAGTGAGGATTAAGCGAAAGGACGTGAGATGAACGAGTGCAGATGCAAATATTGTAGATGGATGAAAGAAGTGCCCTTGCCAAGCAAGATGGTATTTGAGTGTCGCAGATACGCGCCGCGCCGGATACATGGGGTTGGAACAGGCGAAACAGACCAAAAATGGCCTTATGTTGAATTAGGTGAATGGTGCGGAGAGTTCAAGCCCAAAAGCACAGCTAATTAAACACGCGCCGTTCAATCTGTTCAATCTTCCGCGCTGTGAATCGCAAGGCTGCCAGTATCTCATAGAAACAAGGCATAGTCTTTTGTTTGGGCAGTGCCTCGCGCAAGAATACAAACATTCCTTTGAAATAAGCTAAATTTCTTTTTCGCATAAAAGCCCCTTTCTGGTTTAATATGCTGCTATATCGGCTATTTGGGGGCTGGACTTAAAAAAATAATAAAAAACATTTGACAAGGTTGCGTCGTATGGTATAATTGTAAGAACTTTAACTGTTCTAATCAAAAGAACGCGCGTTTACTGAAAGGGCAGAAACATGAGAAAAGGCTAAAGACTTAGGTGGATAGGGCGGTCTTTGGCCGGCCTGTCCTGAAAATGACACCGAAAGGTGAGGATATATGGCAAGATATAAGTATATTTGTGATGAGTGTGGGGAAGCGACTTTCCTCAATGCCCGCGAACGTACAAGGCGGGCGGGGATGCAGTGCCAGTTTTGTGGTTGTCGGCGGTTAGAGCCAAGCAGGTGTTCAGAGGCAAGAACGGTTTTGCCAGCACACCACGATATAAAGATGAGACAAGACGCTATTTCTGATGCCAAAATGGGGATAGTGTGACTATATTCGCCAGTGATACTTGATGTCGCTGGTTAAAAATAAAGTAAGCAAAATTGATTTTGAGTCGCTTGCATATCGATTACGGCCTGGGTGAGTGGCAATATGCTGGATGAGAATAGTCCTCTCATGCAAATGTGGCAGGTATAGACGTAGAATCTTGCCCGGTTCTATGCAAGCAAAAATGCTTAACTCCGACTGTGCTTTGGACTTGAAGTTGTGGACTCCTGCCCCACGAAATAGGTTAGACAGCACAGCGCTATCGCGAAAACCGGCAGGTTCAGGCGAAAAAGCCCCTTTTTATAAGGGCGCTTTGCGCTCTCACCTCTTGGTTAGGCGAACAATATACGATACGAACTAATAACTAATCATGGTTATAAAAGAGTAGGCTTAGACGTAACATCGGGCACATAGCCTACTCCGCAATTAAACACTGAAAGGTGAGAATATATGAGCAGGCCAGCACAGGACGTAAAAATAGTTTTTAACACGTGTGCGACAGACCACAAAGAGGTGGAAGATGTGATAAAGGCGACCCTTGCTGATTTAGGGTTTAGATATGTTGGCGCAGAGGGCGGTGCTGATGGTAGCGAAAGGCACATATTATTTGACCGAGATTTAACGCTGAAAGGCGATGATATATGCCAGATAATAAAGTAAGCAGAAAAGGCAAACGCAGGAATGAGGGGCCTGCGCGTAAGCGGTACTGGATGGTCCGCACGCTCGAAAAGCACAAAATCAAGGCTTTAATGAGACAAGGCATGACTCGCGCAAAAGCCTTGATATTTTGGCATGAGGTGAGAATAGGGCGTGTTCCCAATGGCTTTATTTACCGGGCTGACTTGGATGGCGAGTAAGGATATGGACAGACGAACATTTGGAAAGATAATTGCAGGGCTATTTGCTGTGCCGTTAGCGTGGTTGGGATGCAAGAGGTCGGGAATAACAAAAATTATGGATGTCCCAGGCACGGGTCATAATAGGAAATGGCAAATATTAACTATTGAATGTTCACCGAGTCGCGAAAAGTGTGTAGCTTGGATTGAATACTGGGATGGAAAAGAATGGCAAAAATTAAAACCGGACGGGTTTATGTTTGAGGGGCAGACGTGTGTTCCTCTAATATATTAACAAAGCAGGACCAAAAAACACAGGCTGAAAGCGGATTGATCCCCGCATAGATGCTGTAACATCGTAGCCTTTACAGGGGCGCGTTGAGTTTAAGACTTGATGCGCCTCTTTTTTTGGTCTTGAGGGATGAAAATGATTAAGAAGAAAAAACCAGTTAGCATAACACTTGCGGACAAAGACAAACGCAAAA
>SDBT01015925.1_pt1 | contig 11931 bp, 23 predicted proteins | sample 2277101 | NCBI WGS metagenome assembly SDBT01 (sample SAMN10404973, study PRJNA504765) | marine sediment metagenome | isolation source: marine sediment core GS10_PC15, 103 cmbsf | place: Arctic Ocean: Southern Knipovich Ridge | collected 2010
TGGGGAAATTTGATCATGGGTAGGCAAAACATGGTTCGGAATTTCGGGGACGCGCGCTGGATCGCGGCTGTTCTCAGGGAGCGAGGATATGGGCCAACATATCCTGAAATGGGTGTCGCTTGGCGCCTTGCCAGATCCTCGGTGCACCGCCGCCTCAACTCTTTGCGCCGCATGGGGTTGGTCGCCTACACCCCGTTCAAGAAACAGAGCGTGCGGGCGTTCGTGCCCGACAAGAGCGGCCGCCGCCGAGCCTATTTCGAGATCAGGCCAGCGGTGACGGTTGATCAGGTCGCGACAACAGAGTTAGTGTATATTTGCGACAGATAGCGCCTCGGGCCGAGCCCGGGGCCGCAACCGGAGGACAAGCAAATGGAACCGATCCCTTGGTATTATCTCGGCTTCGTGATTGGCGCGCTTGGGGCCGTCTGGTTCCTTTTCATCCGGGTCAAAATGGATCCGCGCGTCGAGGAATTGGCCCGGATCGCTTTCGACTGCTCGGCCGATATGCTGGGTATCAAACCCAAAGGCAAGCCGCCGCCCGTCAGACTGAAAAAAGAGCGGTGGACAATCAGCGGCGTTTCGGTGGTCGGCAACTACAAGGGCTATCGGATCCCGGGAATCGGCATCATGGTTTGGGAGAGGGTGCTCGTGGTGAAATCAAAGGGAATCTTTCGGAATCTCGGGCACGAGATGACCCATTGTCACCGAAAACGGCGAGGCGAGAAAACGACCGAGGACGAGGCCGAGATCGTCGAGGCCACTATCGACGCACGGTGCGGCGGCGCCCGGATCTCTCATTTGCTGGCAAAGCTGGGGTAGAGGATCGCGGGGCCCGCAAGCTCACGGGCCCCGCTGACCGCTCAGGGCGTGCGGTGGGCCCGCATGACCTCGGCAAAGTCCGGGGGCTCTCCCCCGGCTTCCAACCAACGCAGCAGCACCGCGACCGGCCTTGTCGGGCTCACGGCGCCATGCTCGAGCCGGTTGACGAACTTGTCGGGTCTCCCGGCATCGGCCCCGAGCAGCAAGCGCCCGAATTCCGATGGCGAGGCTCCGATCTTCTCTCTGATTGCCCGGATCGAATCGGGCTTTAAATCTCTCTCTGTCATTGACTCTTTCGATACCTCGTTTCCTTGAGCACCCGGCGGACCTCGGCAAGAACCGGTGCATAGAGCTCGTCTTTAACCGGAAGCGTGCCGGCGGCCTTGGCCGCCAGTTTGAGCACGCTCTCGGCGCTCTTGAGAGCCGCGATCATCAACGGGGTGCAGGATGCCGCCCGGGCGTTCTTCGCCGCGTCGGGCTCCTCGAATGTGGCGATGCGCCCCATCTGGCCGTCGACCACGATATACTGGTCGCGCCGATAGGCGGGCTTGCCCGTCCCGTCGCTCTCCCAGAACCACCCCCCTTTGATCGGGGCTCCCTCTTCGTCTGGATCGGGCATGCACGCCAGCGCGGCGAAAACTTCGCCCACGGCTCGGGCGCCGGGTTCTGTCACGCCATGTTGAAAGGCGCGCCGGGCGATCCTGATTGCGTCGTCGATTGAGGTCGTCATGTCTCGGTCTCCTCGATTGCGGGCTCTCGGCCCGGTGGTGGATCATAGAGCAATTCGGCCGAGTCATCCTCGACTCTGATTCGAATCAATTCGGCCGACTTGGATATGTGCCGGATCATGCGGGCCCAATTGCACAGCGCCTTGAATTCCCCGGCGCCCGGCTCGACGAGCTCGACCACCATATCGGACCAATCCGGGTCGAGATGAGGATCGGCGCCGACCGCGTATGCGACGACGGCGAGATCCTCGGAATCGCAAAGGGCCGGGGTGCCGTTGCTCATCAGATAGACCCCGCCGAGATTGGCGACCAAGATCAAGCCCGCCCCGCTCCCGTCATCGTGAAAGCCCTCGCGGTCGTCCGTGGCCGCGAGAGCATGGTCAACGATCCGCCCGAGATCGGCGGTGCGGAATTCAAGTATCGGCATCGACCCACCTCTCGGTTGTTGGGTCGATCCTCGATGGGTCATCCTTTCGGTTCCGGAAATAATAGAGGGCCGCTTCCTCGGCGGCGCTGCTTACGAGATTTTCGATGGTTCGCCCCGTCTCGATGGCGATTTTCTCAAACCGCAATTGAGCGGCGGGACCGAGAATAATGTTGATAATCATGGCGATCCTTTCAGAGCCTCAGCCACGGTTGAAAACCTCAATTTTTGAGATTTTGCTTTCCTGACGTTTTGCTCAGCCTCTCGCTTCATTTGATTGCGGAACTTGGGGGACTTGGGCGAGCTTCCGCTTTTTCTGTGCTTTGAGACGCCCATGCCCCTCTTGCCGGATTGCATTTTTGTGCCCTCTCTCGTCAATAATCCAGATCGCGGTCGTTATCATATTCCCAAACGGCCCGATCATAGATGCGCTTTTCGCGGGCGCTGGTGTCCTTGGGCGATTCCAATTGATCGCATCGGCTCTCGGGGTAGTCCTCGCGCAAGATATCGAGCGCTTGAGCGCGCGAGGTTGCCTCGATATCGACGCCGAACTCGCATCCGGTCTCGTCGAGCATGACGGCGTGAAATTTGATCATGTTTTGGTCCTCTCTGAATCGAGCGTTGGGGCCCGCTCAAATTATGGCCCTAAATGGCCCGGAAAGGAAGGCCGCCACCAAATAATCTCGGCGCCGGGCGCTTTCGCACTTGAAATCCGCCGCAATCCCCGAAATGATTTCGGCGATGATACGGAGAGGAAAATCTATGCGCCAGGATCTCAGCAAGAAAATGAAAGCGAACCTCGAGCGGTTCCGAGAGCCTTCCAATCTGCCAAAAGGCGAAATGTTCTCCGTCTATCCGGTCCTTCATGTGGGCGCGGCCGAGCATCTCGTTGCTCGCGGGCTGATCGTCAAGAAAGAGGCGACCGGATTCGGCAGGGCGAAAGCCGCCTACGAGATCACCAAGGCGGGCCGCGATGCGCTCGCCGCGCTCTGATGGAATCCTCGGCGATCATTTCAGAGGACGGCCGGTTTCGGGTCCGCTTGCTGCGCCGCTGGCGGCCCGAGCGCCCGCTCTGGCTCTGGGTCATGCACAATCCCAGCACCGCCGACGAGAGAGCCGACGACCCCACGATACGCCGCCTGATCGGCTTCACCGAGCGCGGCGGCGGCGGCGGCTTCATCGTCGAGAACCTCTTTTCATTTCGGGCGACGGACCCGGCGGCCGTTAAGGCCGCTGGCTGGCCGTATGATCCCGACGCCAACCCCTCGCTTATCGCATCCCTCGCCGAGTGCGACGGGCCCACCGTTTGCGCTTGGGGGAATGCCACAGAGGGCTCGCGCATTCACGCGGTTCTGTCGATGATCCGCCGGGTGAAAAGAGAGCCCTTTTGTCTGGGGCTGACCCAGAGGCGGCAACCGGGCCACCCCCTGTATGTGCCTTACGAGCAAAAGCTCATTTCGCTGACCGACGCAATGGAGGATTACGATGCCAAAAGCCAAACTCGAGCGCTGGCCAGCAAGCGAGGTTGAGTGGCTCGCCCGCTCGCAAGTCGCGCCGAATGAGAACAACGCTCGCCGCCACAGCGACGACCAGATCGATGGCATCGCGCGGTCGATCCTCGAATTCGGGTGGACGATTCCGGTCCTCGTCGACGAGGCGGGGATCCTGATTGCGGGCGAGGGCCGGTGGCTGGCCGCCGGGCGGCTGCTCGAGCGCGGCGATCTCAAGTCGGACCTGTTGCCGGTCATGCGGGCGACGGGCTGGTCAGAGGAAAAAAAGCGGCTCTACATAATCGCCGACAACAAGCTCACCGAAAACTCGACGTGGGACTTTGACGCGCTCGCGGCCGAGCTCGCTTGGCTCGACGATCAGGGAGCGGATCTCGGCCTCTCGGGATTTGATGGCGACGAGCTCGCGGACCTGATCGGCGCTCTCTCGGGCGACGGCGACGGCGAGGGCGACGGCGAGGATGAAAGTCTGAGCCTCGCCGAGCGCTTCGGATTCGTGCCGTTCTCGGTTTTCTCGGCGCGCGAGGGGCCGTGGCAGGATCGCAAGCGCGCATGGCTCGCTCTCGGGATCACCAGCGAGGTGGGGCGAGGCGCCATACCGAGCGGACGCCGGCAACCGGCTATTGACCCCAAGACAGGAAAGATCGTCCGCGCAACTAGCACGGGCAGGCCCATGCCCGGCGTGACAACCGAAGCTCAAGCCGATGCAATTTCCGCCGAGGCAAACAAGATGATCGTCAAAGGCAAAGGATGGGCCGACGGCGGGCCCGCTCGGCGCGACCCGGAATTCTATAAGAAAAAGCGCGAGCATGAGAAAGAGCACGGCAAGATCAGCACGAAGGAATTCCGCGAGAAGCATTGGAATCCCGACGAGTCGGTCGCCGAGGGCAAGAAAGGGGCGAAAAAATGACCGGGCTGAGCTACGGAACTTCAGAATGGATCAAGCGGAAAGCCGAGGAGGGCAAAATAGACTTAACCGGCGGCCCAATGGCCTCGGGGCATAGCGGCACATCGATATTCGATCCCGTTCTGTGCGAACTCTGCTACCTGTGGTTCTCGCCGCCCGGCGGCCTCGTTCTCGATCCATTCGCGGGCGGCTCAGTCCGCGGTATCGTCGCGAGCCGCCTCGGCCGGCGCTATCTCGGCGTGGATCTTCGGCCCGAGCAAATAGAGGCTAACAAGGCGCAAGCGGATCTTGCCACCGGCCCCGCACCGGACTGGCGAGTTGGCGACAGTCGCGAGATCGGGAAGATCTGCAAGGGCGTCGAGGCTGACTTTATTTTCTCGTGCCCGCCATATGCCGACCTCGAGGTTTATTCCGATGACCCGGCCGATATCTCGACGATGGACTACCCGGCTTTCCGAGAGGCGTATTTCCAGATCATTCGCGAGGCGTGCGCGCTGCTCAAGCCGGATCGATTCGCGGTCTTTGTCGTCGGCGATATTCGGGCAAAGGACGGTATGTATTACGGATTTCCCGAGGACACGGTCCTTGCTTTCCGCGAGGCCGGGCTCGGTAAATATAACGAGGCAATTCTCGTCACCGCCACTGGATCTCTCCCGATCCGAGCGGCCAAGGCATTCGAGCACTCGCGCAAGCTCGGGAAAACGCATCAGAATGTGCTTGTCTTTTGCAAGGGAGATCCGGTCAAGGCGACCGCCGCAATCGGGCCGGTCGAATATGATCGCGGCGAGGATGAGGACGTGGACGCCTCCGATCAGCCGGGCCAATCGGCCGGCGGATTCGGCGGCGAAATGTAGAGAGAACCCAAGAGATGAAAAAATCAATCGACGAAAATCCGGCGTGGGCCAAGGGCTTTGACCTGACATTCTTGAAAGAGATTGCTGGGATATTCAAGGCGGATATGAAGAGGCACACGCACGGCGCTTTCGGGTTGCCAAAGGAACAGGCGGCGGCTGACGCGCTTGAAACCAATTCGCTAGTTTGGACGAAGGGCGGCGGCCAGGATATCAAAGCCGCCGCTATCGCCAAGAAACTCAAGCGGCCGAGCAAGCACGAGGATTTTTGCGGGCGCGTCGCGACGATCATGTCTGGCGATCTGGTCGTCAAGGCGATAGCCGGCGAGCCCTCAGCGATGGTCAAGATCCTCGACGGCTTGATTGAGAAAGCGGACCCGGCGGCGATCTGGGTCGAGGGCCATGTCGAATCCGAGACCCTTTGCGGCATCCTCGCCGCCGAGGGATTCGATAAGATCATAACCAAGATTTCGGCCTCTTCGGATATCAAGGGAATGTGGCTCAAGCTGAGGCGGGGCGATTGGGACGGGCGACGCCCGCGCTCTGAGCTTAGCTCGGCGGACGATGCCGGCGCCATAATCATCAAGCCAAATTTCCTCAAGGCCAAGGAGCAAAAGGCGATCATCGCCGAGGCCGAGGCGGCGGCGCTATGGGCACAGCATTATTCGGGATATAACAAGGGCAAAACCTGGACGGCATTTGCGCTGCACGGATTCGACGCCGCCGACCCATCATTCATAATCAAGCCCGCCGAGATGTCGAAAAAATGGAAGGTTGATAACGCGGACAAGCTCGCCTCCGAGTGCGGGGCGACGACCATTGCCGAACAATTCCCGGCGGCGTTGGCTGCGGTGCAGAGAATTCCGGGCCAGAAGGAGCGCATTCGATTCATGCGGCTTGCGCCGAAAAAAGGCGAGCTCACGCGGCACGCCGATATAACGGATCCATTCGTGGGCACCAAGGACGGGCAGTTATGCCGCATCCATATCCCGCTTGTATCGGATCCGGCTTGCCAATTCCATTCGTGGGACCTTGATGGCGACGAGCGCATGATCCATTTCCCCGAGCGGGCAATCTGCTATCTGGACACGAGAAAGCCTCACGCGGTAACAAACCCGGCCGAGATCGAACGGGTTCATCTGGTCGTTGATACTTTCTCGAGCCAGGAACTCAGGGCGATGATCGGGGCCGCGCATGGGTAAACCCGAAATCGTCTGCGCCGACTCGCTCGATTGGTTGCCCGCGCACCCGGATTGCGGGGCAATCATAACCTCGCTCCCCGACGCGCTCGAGCTCGACCTCGGGCTGGCGGAATGGCGGCGATGGTTTGTCAGGGCTGCGGGGCTTTGCATGACGGCGGCCTCGGCGAACGCCCCGGTTATTTTCTATCAGACCGACCGCAAGCACCGAGGGCGGCTACACTCAAAAATCGAGTTACTTTTTGCCGCCGGCCAGGGAGCGTCGGCGTATTGCCTTTGGCACAAGATCGTCATGCGCCGAGGCGTCGATCAAGTTGATATCCACAGGCCGGGGTTTTCTCATCTGATCGCGTTCAGCCTTGGGGCTCGCCCGGGCAAAGCCAGCGCCGATCTGATGCTGAGGGGCCGCATGATCTACCCCAACGCTTTCGGCATGATACCCGCCCGCTTCTCGGTGGAATTCTGTGAGATAGATTTGCCGATTGTCGACCCGTTTTGCGGGCAAGGGACGATCCCGGCACTTGCGGCGTCAATGGGAAGGCTTGCTATCGGCGTCGATATCGATCCGACCGTGTGCGCTCGCGCTCGGCGGCTCTCATTCAATTCCTGACGCAAAGGGGGCCCGCTCGGCGGCGGGCCCCCTGACAGAGGTTCAGAGCCGCTCTAGACGAGCGAGACGCGCTCGCCTCTGCCTTCCTTGGTGCGATTGACTGTCAGGCCGAAGCGCTCGGCAAAGCGAGTGGCATGATGCTTGAGGGATACGTCACCCAAATCAGCGGCTTTGCATTCGACATTAGTGGCGCCGCCTTTTCGCGTGAGAATGTCGAAGATCCCTCGCACTCTCGTTCCCTCGCGCGGCGCGGTGGGCTTGTCGCGCTTTGCCGAGGCTGGCGCCGCTTCTTCGCTGGGGTCGGGGTATCCGAGCGCTTCCTCACCCGCCTTGGTGAGCTTGTATCCCGCCGCCTTGCCGATGCCAGTCGTGAGCTTGATCTCGGTGGCCTCGATCAGCCCGCGCTTGGCGAGCGCCTCGCATGCGCGCTTGGGATTGGCGACGGTGACTTTGGTGGCGATGTGCGCCAGCGCCGAGCCCGTCTTGAAGTCCCCGGTGGCGTTCAGGATCAGGAGTTGCGTGTCGGTGAGTCTCATAGCTTGGTCCTCTCTGGTTTCGAGCGTGGGTGCCCGGGAATGCCGCCCCGCTCGGGGGCGACATATCGAGGCGTCAGCGCCGAATGATTTTCGGCATCCTCGTCTCAAGGCCGGTGGCCTCGCGGAAAAGCGGCGCGAGCATGTCGTCATAGATTCCCGATTCTAAGCGGATGATCCGCCTGACTCTCGCTTGCGCGTTCCCTTTCGTGAATCGGACGGTGTAGGTGTCGCTCGCGTCGAGGACGATCTCGACTCGGTTGATCTGATCTTTCGCAAAGCCTCGCGGCAATCGGAATGTGAGGCGGCGCTCGCCGCCGACCAGATCGCGGGCCCCGGTCATGACGAGGAAAGCGCGCCCGCCAAGCTGATCGAGGATCGCTTGCGCTACGGCGCTCATTTGCTCGCCCTCCCGTTCTTCGGGGGCTTGGGGGCACCCTCTGGAGGATGAGCCGCTGGTGTGATCAACCCCCCCCGCGCGAGCCGATCCGACCAAGAATCTACGACGACATGCTTGCGCCGCACGGCCTCGGCCGCCTCGCAAAGCCGGTTTGCGATATGCGTCAGATATGAGGGCAGTTGCTCGAAGGGGAGCGAATCGACGAATGTGCCGATCTGGAGAATGTGGGGTGCTTTCCTCAGCGGCGCGGGGCGGGGTGCTGGGGGCGTTGCTGGCGCCCGTGTGAAGCTCGGCGGGGGGTCAGCCTCGCCGCTATCGATCCCGCCGAGGCGCGGCGCATAGGCTGAGCGGACGGCCGCGAGCGCGTCCTCGAGGCCCCGGATCATTTTTGCCGCCTCAATCGGCCGGACGTCGTAGGCTTTCGAGGCGGTTTTCGCGACGAGCTCGAGCGCTTTCGTCGCGTTCGCGGCCCGCTTGGGGGCGTTCTTTCTCCAGTCAGTCATTGATCGATCCTCTCAGTGGTTGCAGATATGGGCCGAAGCCCCGTCGGGAGCGACGGCATAGATCATGGTCTGTCCGTCGCCGAACCGAGCCGCATAGCTCAGCGCCTCGGCCTTGGTCGTGGCTTCCAAGCGCGTGCGCGTGAAACCGATCCCCCGGATCGCGGTGAAATATTCGGCGTTCGCCTCGATCCATGCGTCGCGCTTGGCGGCGCTCTCGAAAAGCGGGGTCATGCTTTAATCAGGCGCAAGTATCCGCGCGCCTCGGCCATTTGCCAGAGGTAGCAAAAGCGGTCGAGCCAAGCGAGTTGTTCGCGCACTTTCATTCCGCGAAATGTCGAGCCGGTTTGCATTTCCCCGCCCCATCGGGTCCACAATTCCATGATCAGCTTGTCGGCGCCGATCTCGGGCATCGCATTGGCGCGGAGCCAGCGCGAGTAAATCGCGGTGAGCAAATTGAGGTGTTTCATGGTGCCTCCTCCACGCGAAGGCGCTCGCTCTCGGCGAATGCCTCGTTCTGGCGCTCGCGCTCGACGAATGCCGCGCACCGGCGGCGCATTGCGGCGGCGTGGATCAGGGCGAGGCGGTCCATGTGCATCATGTCGCCCGTCCAATTCGTCGCCATAGCGTCGAGGGCGGCGGCAAGGCAATCGACAAGCGCGCAAGACTCGGCGAAATCGAGGTGATCAAGCTCGAGGTTTTCGATGATCCTCATTTCCGTCATTGCCATTTTCAGGTCCTCTCTGGTTGCTCTCGGGAATCTTGGATGCCGCCCCGCTCGGGGGCGGGCACCAAGCGCCTCGGATCAATCGTTGAAAAGGCGGGCGAAGAGCGTGTGGCGCCGGCCCTCGATGCGCAAGTATGCCTCGCGCTCGGGGTGCCAGCGGCGGTCGCAGTCCCGGGCGCTCATTAGGTCCAGAACATTTTCCAGCGCTCGCATTTCGCGGCGGACGCTTTCTCTCTCTGTCTGGGTCATTCTGCCGATGGTCTGAGTGTCGGTCATTTCGCGATCCTCTCTCTGGTTGCTCGGGGGTCTTGGATGCCGCCCCCGCGAGGGCGGTCACCAAGCGCCTCGCTCAAAGGATTGATCTCAGAGCCTCGTCGTTTTTCCAGATCAAATCAAATTCGCCGCTTGCCACGTCCGCGAGCCAATTGTGCGCGGCTTGGGAGGCGGTGAGCAGGTTGACATTTCGATTGAATTGGCCGCCCGCAAAAAGCTGAACGGTCTCGGAATCGTCAGCGTGGAATCTCATGCGGAGCTCGGTTCCGTTGCAAGTGCGAACCTCGAGGAGATCATTCGAGTTGCGGGCGATCCTCTCGCGGCGCTCGGCCTCGATCTTGGCGGCGGCGGCGCGGCGCTCGGCCCAATAGGAAAGCTCGGCCTCGGGCTTGATCCGGGGGCCGTGCATGTTCCGCATGTGCTGGGGCAGGCAGCCGACGGTCAGCCATTTCGAGCATTCCGGGCAATTGGTCATCATCCGGTGCTTGCGATTGGGCTGCGAGGCGAGGCAATGGATCACGTGGCCGTTGTATTCGGTGATTCCGAAAAATTCGGCCGGGATCTTTTTAAAGCCGAAAAGCCGATTGCAGGCGGTGGCGTCGAGCGCGCGGCCCGCCATGGTGGTCAGGGGATTGTGGTGGGTCATTTTCTGGTCCTCTCAGGGGTTTCTGTCAGGGATCTTGAATGCCGCCCCGCGCGGGGGCGGGCACCAAGAGCCTCGATCAGCCCTCGTCGATCCAAAGGATTTGCTTGCCGCGCAAATCGCTATCATTCGCCATAAATATCCGAGTGATCTTGCGAGCCTCGGTCTTGTTTTTGGCGGTCACGGTGAGCCCCTCAATCTGGCCCATATGCTCGAGGTCGATTGATACGGTGTAGGTTGTCATTTTCGGATCCTCTCAAGGGTTGGTTCTCTCGCCCTCCACATATGGCCCTAAATGGCCCGGGTTGGAAGCCCACAGGACAAAAAAGAACCGGACCCGAAAGCCCGGCTCAATGTGGGCGCCGAGGGGACAACCCGGCGTCCAAGGGGAACGCTCCAATCAATCGACGGCTGGCCCTCGGGGATCAAGCGCCGGGAACGCCAGCGCAAACAGATCCAGACGCCCGATCCCATCGACATAGAAGCGGGCGGCGTCCGGTCCCATCGCGCGCAACGCGAGGCGCATATTCTCAAGGATCATCAGCAAGATTGATCTCATCGTTTCCGAGCTTTTCCGGCGTCCAAGGCGGCCGGACAAAGCGATTCTCCTCTCGTTTGCGTGCGCCGCCTCGCCTTTTTGGATATCTGAGCGGGGCAATCTGCACAATTTAAATCACGGGGAGAATACCCTTTCGCATTCTATAAGAGAACCCCCAATTTTTTAGAGCGAGATTGTGCTCTCCCTTTCCGCCATGATAGAGAGGAAAAGCTCGCCCAATAGAGAGTCGCCCGATGCCCAGAAAAAAATACGCACCGACGAAATATGAGCAGGTCTCCGTCGCCGCAATGGCTGGCGGCGGATTTCCACAGGAGGAGATCGCGCTCAGGCTGAGGATCGCGGGCACGACGCTGAGGCGCTATTTCAGGCAAGAGCTCGACGAGGGGGCGATCCGGTTCGACAGCCAAGTCGTCGCCAATCTTCTTCAATTCGCAATCGGGAAAAAGGGCAAGGGATCCGAGCAAGTCCGCGCGGCTATCTTCTGGCTCCAAAGTCGGCGCGACTGGGGCCCGGCAAAAGTTGTGCCCGAGGGCCAAGCCGAGGAACCGAGGGAGCTCGATATGTCGAGGCGCGGCATGATGCGAATGTCGGACGCGCAACTCTACGCGATTGCCCGAGGCGGCAAGGGAAAGTAGGACTATAAAAATGCCTTGCTGAAATCATTTCAAAAGGCGATATTCAGCGTTCCCGAAACTAAATTCAGAGGATCAAATGTCCACAAGACAGATCGTGAAAGATCAGGCCGCCGAGCCCGACATTGCAAACGCGCGGGCCCGGCTGGTGATTGATAAATATGGCGCGCCGCTCGGAATGATGCTTTGGCCGATGGAAAGCGTCTATTTGCCGGTGACGCTTATGGACCCGGGCGCTTGCGGCACAATCTATCCGAGAGGCCACAGCGCCTCGCGCAGATCCGTCGAGCTCAAACCGCAGATTGTCATGGCGAAGGAGGATGAGGAGACTGTCTCGGGGTATATCTGGCGGGTCAATTCAGGCGATATCGCGGTCCTGATGGCTCAGGATCCCCGCGTCTTCCAATCGCTCGCCCGATATTTCGGGCCGCTATGAGCCGGGCAACCACCAGAGAGGATCAAGACCGTGAAAATCGAAATGTTGACCGAGGCCGCTCGCCTCGAGAAAGATCTGATGCACCTGAAAAACGACGCTGATCGCATCGCGCGCTGGCACGACGGCCGCGTCTATATCGAGGGCACCGCAATGCATATCCACGAGCTTTTCAGGCCAGCCGT
>SDBT01015926.1_pt1 | contig 11931 bp, 11 predicted proteins | sample 2277101 | NCBI WGS metagenome assembly SDBT01 (sample SAMN10404973, study PRJNA504765) | marine sediment metagenome | isolation source: marine sediment core GS10_PC15, 103 cmbsf | place: Arctic Ocean: Southern Knipovich Ridge | collected 2010
CCCGCTGTACGTCCCGTACGCCGTCACGGGCGACGGATCGCCCGACTTGCCCATCAGGCCCACCACGAAGTTGGTTTCCATGTGGACGTATTCCATGTCCTGCGGAGACGTCCCCACGTCTTCTGCGGTGATGTAGCGGCCACCCAAGGACTCCACGGCACGGCCGTGGGCCCGGAAGACCCACTCCCGGTCGATTACGGCCGGATCTCCGATAATCACAGACTTCCCACCGCCCAGATTCAGCCCGGCCACCGCGGCCTTGTACGTCATCCCCCGAGCGAGCCGGAAGGCGTCGTTGATCGCCTCCTCATCGCTTCCGTAGTTCCAGAAGCGGGTGCCCCCCAGAGCCGGGCCGAGCGTGGTGTCGTGGATCGCTATGATGCCACGGTAGCCCAGCTTCGGCTCGTACCAGAACACAATCTGCTCATGATCCCGCTGAGCCATTCGCTCAAAGATCTCCATCCGTACCTCCCGTGGTTTGGATGATTGATAAGCGGATTACAGTCATCTCACTTTTCGGCCCCCGTCCCCCGAAGAACATCCCGGGCAATGACGAGCCGCATAATCTCATTCGTGCCCTCGTAGATCTCCGCCCCCTTGGCATCCCGCATCAGCTTTTCTACCGGGTAATCCCGCATGTATCCGTATCCGCCGAAGATCTGTACCGCCTGGTTCGTGATCCACATGGCGGACCGGGTCGCAGAGAGCTTCGCCATCGCGCACAGCGCGGTCGCGCTCCTGTCGCCGGGGCCGACTCCCCCCCCCACCCCACTCCTTCTGATCTCCAGCGCCCTGGCCGCCCGCTGGGTCAGCGCTCGGGCCCCCTCCAGCAGCGTGGCCATCTCAGCGAGCTTCTCCCGTGTCGCCCCGAAGGCGGCCAGAGGTCTGCCGAACTGTCGTCGCTCCGTGGCGTAGCGCGTGGCGTGCTCGAATGCCGAGCGGCCGATGCCCAGGCCCTGAGCGGCGATCCCGACACGGCCCACGTCCAGGGCTTCCATCGCGTATTGGAAGCCCCTGGCGGGATCTCCAATCAGGGAGCCCTCGTCCACCTCCAGGTCGTCGAGACGAATCGAGACCGTCTCGGAAGCGCACAGGCCCATCGTGGTCTCACGGCCCACCACCTGGTAGCCATCCGACTCGGGATCGAGGAGAAACGCCCCGATTCCACCGCCATGGCTCTCCCCCTCGCCGGTTCGAGCGAAGGCGAGAACCCTCCCAGCCCGACCACCATTGGTGACCCACCTCTTGTCACCCGACAGCCGCCAGCTTCCATCGACCCGCTGGGCGCGTGTGGTGAGGGAAGCGGCATCGCTACCCGCGCCGGGCTCAGAAAGGGCAAACGCCAGGAGGGATTCTCCGCAAGCCGCAGCGGACAGCACCGACTCACACTGCTCCTGGCTTCCATGGCGCAGGAGGGTGGTCACGCACGGGCCGTTGTGAATCGCCAAGGCCAGCCCGAGCGCCGCATCGCCCCAGGACAGCTCCTCCAACACCAGGAGGTAGGTGACCAGATCGAATCCCAGGCCCCCGAACTCCTCCGGCACGAGCATCCCGAGAAAGCCGAGCTCGGCCAGCTTCCCGAAGATCTCGTCATCCAGATCGCCCCGTGCGTCCCACCCCGCGGAGTAGGGACGGATCTCCCCCTCGGCGAAGGCTCGGGCCAGGTCTCGGCACTCCACCTGCTCCTCTGTCAGCACGCACTCCATCATCGTCACGGCGTCATGAGAAGGGTGTTGCAGAAGTGGGGCGAGCCGCGTTACGCGCGCCACGGGGCCAGATGCTAGGCGGTGCTCCGAAGGCATGGCCTTGAGCCACGTCGAGGAGTGCCAACGAAGCAGATGGCCCCGTGCCGCCGTAACCCGAAGGGCACAGGGGGGTTGCGGCGCCATACGGCGTCAGAACTCCTCCCCGATGCTTTAGCATCGCATTCGTCGTCCTTCCTTGTCTAGCATCCGCAAGACCCCTGTGCGCGGCCGCACCCCACTTCTGCAACACCCTTCTAATAGATGTAGACTCCCCGGCCGGTCTTGCGACCCAACCACCCCGCGGCCACATAATTCCTGAGGACCGGGCAGGGACGGTAGCGGTCGTCCCCAAGGTCCCGATGTAGAACCTCGAGGATGCTCAGGCAGACTTCGAGACCAATCAGATCCGCCAGCGCCAGAGGGCCCATCGGATGATTGGCTCCCAACTTCATCACGGTGTCGATGGCCTCCGCCTCACCCACGCCCTCCATGAGTGCGAAGAACGCCTCGTTGATCATGGGCATGAGGATCCGGTTCGCCACAAAGCCCGGGAAGTCGTTCACCTCCACCGGCGTCTTCCCCAGCTCCTGCGACAACTCCATGACCGCCGAGGTCGTGTCGTCGTCGGTGGCCAGCCCTCGAATCACCTCGATCAGCTTCATCACCGGCACCGGATTCATGAAGTGCATTCCGATGACTCTCTCAGGACGCTCCGTGTAGGACCCGATCCGGGTGATGGAGATCGACGAAGTGTTCGAGGCGAGGATCGCCTCCGACGGAGCAACCTCATCCAGAGTGCGGAAGATCTGGTGCTTGAGGACGAGGTCCTCCGGCGCAGCCTCGACCACGAGCTGGGCCTCCTCCGCCGCTTCCTCTATCGATGTCCCGATCTTGATGCGGTCGAGCGTCGTGGCCTTTCCCTCCTCGTCCAGCAGCTCCTTCTTTACCTGCCGGTCGAGGTTCTTGGCGATCGTCCCGATCGCTCGATCCAGGTACTCGCGGTTCACGTCGACGAGCCAAACATCCTTCCCGATCTGGGCGCACACATGTGCTATGCCGTTCCCCATGGTCCCCGCACCCACCACCGTGATACGCTGGATATCCATCGTCTCTCCTCGAAACGAAATCAGTTATTCCCGTTCATGGTGCGGCGCCGAAGCATCCACCAATGACGCCTCCACACCCGAGATATCTATGAGTGGGCGCGCCGCAATAGCTCCCCCGCCCGGCTTCAGCCATTCTGCCCGCCACAGCACGAGGGTCGCGACGGCCACTACCACCGTGGCCACGGCGCTGCCCTCGGGCCCGAAGGCGCCTCCACCGATCCACTCCGGGCCCCTGGTTACCCCTTCCAACAACGGGGCGTCCACCAGATCGAGTCCGCTGACCGGCAGGTCGGCCAGAAAGCCGTGAGCCCAGTTCCATCCCAGGTGGGCGGCCGTGGCGTACCAGAGGCTCCTCGTCTTCAGATAGATCACGCCGAGGAAGAGCCCGGCCGCCACGATGTTCGCGAGCCCCAGGTAGCTCCAATTCGGATTCCCCAGGTGCATTAGACCGAAGAGAATCGAGGTGACCCACAGCCCCGTGGCATTGCCGAAGGAGTCGGTCAGCGCCTGGAAGAGGTATCCCCGCATCAGCACCTCTTCCGCAGCGGCCGGAATCAGGAAGAACCAGAGGGACCCGAAGGCCGCCAGGATCCACCCCTGTGCGCTCCCCTCCTGCCCTACCCATCCCACTCCCCCCGCCACGAACATCCCCAGTACGGCGATCAACGCAACGCCGACCCCCAGGGCCAGGCCGTAGACACTCTCCGGCGATGCGTCCCGGTGGATGTAGAAACCCAGGGCACCCAGGCCTCGACCGTCGAGGCGGAGCACACTCCATGCGGCCAGGAGACCTGCGATCAGGACAACGGTGGACTGTGCCGCAACATCGTTGGACGGGAGCAGGGCGCCGGGAACGGCGAAAAGGATGAAGAGGCAGAAAAAGAGGGACAGGCGCCAGCCGACTCGAACCCGACCCTCCCGACTCCTAAAGACGCTCACAACCGTCTACTCCCTCTCATAGCCCGCGTCCACGGTCCCTCCAGATCAGACCTTCTCGACGGAAAGAGCGACCGCGCTCCCACCCCCGAGGCAAAGGCCGGCAACGCCGGTGGAGACTCCGCGATCCTCCATCGCCCCCAGGAGCGTGATCAGAATCCTCGCACCCGAAGCACCGATGGGATGCCCCAGGGCCACGGCGCCACCGTGGACGTTCACCCGCTCGGGATCGAGCCCCAGACCCTTGATGTCGGCCAGAGCCTGAACGGCGAAGGCCTCATTGAGCTCGACCAGGCCGTAGTCCCCGACCTCCTTGCCCTCCTTCTCCATGAGATTCTCCATGGCATTGATGGGAGCGAAGAAGAGGTCCTTGGGCTCGGTGGATCCCACGGCATAGGCGGTGATCACGGCCTCAACAGTCAGACCGTGCGCCTCCGCGAACTCCTGAGACGTCACGACCAGCGCCGCGCCGCCGTCGTTCAGCCCGGGAGCGTTGCCCGCAGTCACGACAAGCTCCTCGATGCCCTCCGGAGCATCCTTGGGAAACGCGGGTCGGAGCTTGCCCAGAGCCTCCGCCGTCGTGTCGGGGCGAGGCGATTCGTCCGTGTCCACCACTGTAGTGCCCTTGCGTCCCTTGATCTCCACCGGAACGATCTCCTTGGCGAACTTGCCGCCCTCGATCGCCGCGACTGCCTTCATGTGGGACTGGTAGGCCCACTCGTCGGCCTGGGCCCGAGTGATCCCGGCCTTGTCGGCCGTGTACTCGGCGTGCCCACCCATGTGACACTGTCCGAAGGAGCACCACAGACCGTCGTGGATCAGCCCGTCCTGCAGGGTCTGGTCGCCGAACTTCACTCCACCGCGAAGGCCCCGCTGAAGGTATGGGACGTTGGACATGGACTCGAAACCGCCGGTCACCAGGGCTTGGGCGTCACCGGCCTTGATCGCCTGGGCGGCGAGCATCACGGACTTGAGTCCCGACCCGCAAACCTTGTTGATAGTCATGGCCGGAACCGCCGGGGGAATCCCTCCGTGGATCGCGGCCTGCCGCGCCGGGGCTTGGCCGGCGCCCGCACCGACCACGTTCCCCATGATGACTTCGTCGACGGCCCCGGCGTCGATGCCTGCACGCTCCACGGCGGCTCTCACCGCGATGGCACCGAGCTCTGTGGCAGCAAGAGAACTGAGACCGCCCAGGAAACGTCCGATGGGGGTACGGGCACCACTGACGATGACGGATGTCTTCGCTTTATCGCTCATGCGACTGCCTAATCCTCTTCTATCCCATAGCTGGCCTGAGCGGGATCCATGCGGATCCGACAAGGGGTGGTAAGATACGGTATCAGGCCAATGCGGGCACGGAGGAAGCCTACTTTTCGTCCGCCAAGAGAACCGGTCGGTCGGAGGTCGGATCCAGCCGTCCCCACGGAGTCCGCGGATCATGCTCGAAGACCAGGAGCCACTCCTCGGCGGTAGCCTGCTCCCAGAGCCGACGCTTCGTCTCCAGCGATACGAGGGGCTCCAGGTCGTATCCCATGATCCACGGGAGCGGAATATGGGCGGTGGTGGGGCAGGCGTCGGCCAGAAAGCACGCCGTTTCCCCCTGGCTCTCCACCAGTATCGACTGGTGATGCGGGGTGTGGCCCGGTGTGGGAAGGAGGCGAACACCTTCCGTGACGGCGCCCTCCCCCTCCGCCAGGTCCCACAGCCCGGAATTCATCACCGGATCGAAGTTCTTCTCCATATAGCTTGCCCGAATCCGCTCGTTGCCCAGATGGGCGAAGTCCAGCTCCTGGCGCTGGACCACGTGGCGAGCTCCGGGGAACGCCGGCACGATCCGGCCATCCTCCTCCAAAAGGGTATTTCCGCCCCCATGGTCGAAGTGGAGGTGGCTGTTCACCACGATGTCCACCTCAGCGGGCTCGAATCCCGCGGCTCTGATCCCATCCTCCAGACGGGTGGGGGCGCCGGAGTTCTGAACCCCGTAGATGTCCTGGAACTTCTCGCTCTCCTTGTTGCCGATTCCGGTATCGACAAGAACGAGGGCAGCGGGCGCCTCAACCAGGAGACAGCGAAGAGCGCACGGTATCCGGCCCCGCTCGTCCGGCGGGATCTTCTTCTCCCAGAGAGGACGGGGAACCACCCCGAACATCGCTCCGCCATCCAGCATCTGTAGGCCCGCCTCCACTGCGTGCAGCCGTATGGTCCCGACCGTGGTGCTGCGCACCAGAGGAAGCTGGTTCACGTCGAAGAAGGTCATTTGAGGAATTCCTCCAGGCCTGTCAGGTCGGCCACTCCGTGGAGATCGGCCTCATCCAGGAGGCGGAGGAAGACCCGTGCCGTTGCAAGAGCGTCCCCGTATGCCCGGTGCCTGTCGTGGATCTCGATGCCGAAGTGGGTGGTGAGGGAATCCAGATTCCTGCGCCTGAGCGTGGGAGCCAATCGGCGGGCCATCCTCACGGTGCACAGCCGCTTCACTTCAGGCACCTCGCCGAGGGCGTTCATGAGCTCCTCGGAGAGGAATCTCCAGTCGAACGTCGCGTTGTGTGCGACGAATACGCAACCGCTCAGGTGGTCCCGGATCTCCTCCGCCACATGGTCGAAGAAGGGAGCGGAGGCAACCGTCTCGCTCGTGATTCCCGTGATCTCCGAGACCCTGGGAGGGATGGGCCTCCCCGGATTCACCAGCGTCTGGAAATCGCCGGAGATCGCGCCGTCCGAGATCTCCACGATGGCCACTTCGGTGATCCGGTCTCCTGCCCCGGGCGATCCCCCGGTGGTCTCCACATCCACCACCGAGTAGGTGAGGGAGCGGAGCGGAGCCCCTATCGCTGCGGATCCTTCCCGCAGGCTCCACCTGCCGTCGCCATCCACGCTGAATCGAGAATCGGTGCTCAGAAGGGAGAATACCGCCGCGGAAGCGGCGCCGGGATGGCCCGAAAGGCCCATGACGGCCCGGGCGAGATCGAGGGTGTGGGCGGGTCCGCGCCGGAGCAGATCCGCGGCTGCCTGCACGAGGGTGCCGGATGGCCGGCGAACCGCCGGCTCGGGAGTCTCTCTGGACGTGGACCTCAAGGCACGACCCCTATGACCCTACCACCAGCATCTCCTCGTCCACTGCCGTGGCCATTTTGCGCCCCTCTTCCACATCCACGCGGGAGAGCAGAATCATACCGACCACCACAAGCACGATCAGCGACAGGATGGCCGGACGGGAAGAGCCCGTCGCCATACTCACAAAGCCGAAGATGAGCGGGCCGAAGATTCCGGCGAATTTGGCGCTGACGCTGAAGAAGCCGAAGAACTCCGAGCTCTTCGCCTTCGGCACGATGCTGGCGAAGATGGAGCGGCTCAGTGCCTGCGCCCCCCCCTGCGATGTCGCCACGATCAGTCCCAGCACCAGGAACTGCGTCGGAGTGTCGATGAAGGAGGCGTAGATGCACACGCCGAAGTAGACCGCCAGCGCCGACATGAGGCCCCGCTTCGCCCCGATCTTCCCGGCCAGCCATCCGAAGGCGAAGGTGAAGGGGATTCCCACGAACTGCACGACCAGGAAAGTGAGAAAGATGGTGGGCCGTGGGATTCCGATCTCGGCCCCGTAGATCGCGCCCAGCTTGATGATGGATCCCACACAGTCGTTGTAGAACCAGAAGGCCAGGAGGAAGAGGAAGATCTGCTTGTGTTGGCGAAGCTCCTTGAGGGTCTCGAATACACGGCTGAAGCCCACCCGGACAGGGTTCACTCCCACCTCTTCCCCGGCCTCCAACGACCTGGGCGGCTCCCGTACCCGTAGGAGCAGGGGGATCGAGAAGAGGGCCCACCAGACGGACACGCTGAAGAAGGACAGACGCGTGGCCTGACCGGCGTCTCGGAGCCCGAAGGTCTCAGGAGAGGTGATCCAGAGGAAGTTCAGTGCCAGAAGAATCCCACCGCCCACATATCCTATCGCGTATCCCGCCGTGGAGACCCGGTCGATCTCCTCCTCCCGGGCAATGTGGGGAAGCAGGGACTCGTAGAAGACGTTGGCGGAGGCGAAGCCGATGTTCGCCACGATGAACACGGCGGAGGCGAAGAGCCACTGGCCCTCTCCGACGAAGCAGAGGAAGGAGGTGAAGAGGATGCCGAGGCCGGCGAAGAAGGCCACGAACTTCTTCTTCGACCCCATGTAATCCGCCGCCGCTCCCAGGAGGGGAGAGATCATGGCGACGATGAAGAGGGCGATGCTCGCCGTCCACGCCCAGTACGCGGACCGCATGTTCTCGGGGAGCTCGACGGCGGCAACGTCCGAGAAGAAGACCGGGAGAATCGCCCCCATGATGATGGTGGCGAACGCCGAATTCGCCCAGTCGTACATCGCCCATGCCCGCAGCTCCTTACGGTGGAGACCCAGGGCGCTGAGCCATCCGCCCTTCACTTCGGGCGTGGACGATGCCGCATCCGGACCTGTCATTCGCACCTTCCTCAGAGGTATTCCGTCAACCGGAGCTGGCCTTCGGTGGGTCGGCCACGGCCGTCGCCAGCCGCAGCAGCTCCTCCGGAGAGAAGGCTTCCGGGCGAGCCGTCAGGTCGAAGCCAGTGTCCCGCTGAGCTTCCTCCACTTCCTCCCGGGAGAGGCCGAACTCCGGGTGATTCCTCAGAATCGTCTGAAACTGCTTTCGCCTCCACTGGAACGCCACCCTGGTGAGCCTTCGAAGGCTTCTCTCCTCCGCCTCGACCATCTTCGGAGGCCGATGGGGCACGATTCGGATCACGGTGGAATCCACCTTGGGAACCGGCCGGAAGGCGTTCCTGGGCACGTTCATCACCCGCTCCACCTCCGCTACGCTCCGCACCCCCACAGCCATGGCACCGTACGCTCGCGTTCCCGGAGGAGAGACTATCCGGTCCGCCACTTCCCGCTGGACCATGATCAGGAGCTCCCCCGGTCGCGGGCGCTCGAGCAGCTTGAAGATGAGCGGTGCCGTGATGTTGTAAGGGATGTTGGAGATGACCTTCAGGGCACCTGGGTCATCCGTCAGCTCCTGGAGGTCCAGCTCCAGGAAATCCCCGTGGACCACCTCCACCGACGGGTCATCTCGGTAGCGGGCCACCAACTCCTGGAATAGCACGTCGTCCAGCTCCACCAGCACCAACCGGCCGCACCGTCCAACCAGGTGCTGTGTCAGCGCCCCCTGCCCGGGTCCGATCTCGAGAACTTCGTCCTCGGGGGTCAGCTCCGCCGCGGCCACGATCTTTCGCTGAATGTTGGGATCGACCAGGAAGTTCTGGCCCAGAGATCTCTTTGCGCGACGGGGAGGACCGGAATCGGAGGTCCTGGCGGTCATATCCGAACGATCATGGCCGTGCGGTCATCCCCCTGGATCGCAGGCGTGGAGTCGGCCGCCAGGGAGAAGAGCTGAGTCACGAGCTCCTGTGGTGTCTGGTGCCGACCTCGGACCACGGTCTCCAGGACCATCTCCTCCCCGCTGCTACGATCCTCCGATGCCAGAATGTCAGACAGACCGTCGGTGAAGAGAAGGAGGAGATCCGAGCCGACCTTCCATTTGACTCGCTCCTCATGATACGCATCGGGACCGGTGAATCCCACCGGAGGATCGGTCGCGGCCAGTCTTTCGGCACTTCCGTCCTCGCGGATCGCAAAGGCGTGGGGGTGTCCGGCGTTGGAGTAGATGAGCTCCCCCTTCTTGGGATTCAGGACGCCGTAGAAGAGCGTTATGAACATCTCGGTAGTCTCGAGCTCATCCAGAAGCGCGTCATCGAGCGCCCGCAGCACCCGCCCGGGATGCGTCGACTCCATGGCGTAGATGGCGGCCGCGCTCATGGAGAGAGCCATCATGAGGGCCGCGGGGAAGCCGTGAGTCGATACGTCTCCGATCATCACCCCTATGCGGCCCTTCGAGAGATGGAAGAGATGGTAGAAATCACCCCCCACCGAGAGGTCGGGCTGGACCCGCGCCGCCACCTCCGCCCCTTCGAAGCTCTCCACCACCGGGAGGAGCTTCATCTGGAGGTTGTGGGCCAGCTCCATCTCCCGCGTCACCCGCTCCTGCACCAGAGACTCCTGGATGAGCCGGTGGTTCTCCAGCGCCGAGCCCACCTGGCTCGCGATGGCCGCCAGGAGCTTCTGGTCCGAGGCCGCGAATGCCCCGCCCCTACGGCGACCGACGAGATTCATCACGCCGACGGTCCGGGACTCGCCCTTGGGGGGCGTGTAGCGAATCGGAACGGAGATCACGGACTGGGGTGCGCCGGTGTTCGCAACTTCACCCGTGTCGAGCTTGCGCGGATCGCTGGATCCGACCTGGGACCGCCCCTCCCGAAAGACCTGGGCGGTGATCGTGTCCGAGTCCGATGCGGACAGCGGTCCCAACATCCCCTCCTCTCCCACCGACGCGATCAGTTGGAGAAGGTCCGTCTCCTCTTCGTATACCCAGAGGGAGCCGCGCCGGGCGCTCAGTACCTCGCACACTTCCTCCAATATCAGATGAGCGGCCTCCTCGAGCCCGAGCAGAGAGCCGAGCATCTCGCTGATCGAGTAGAGGAGGTTGATCTCCTCGAATCGCTCGGAGAGCTCGTATGTGAAGAACCCGATCTCACTGGCGAATTCGAAGGTCCGCTCGACGCTGAGCTGAAGGAGATTGGCGGTGGCTTCGAGGGACTGATCCGACGGTAGCGAAAGCTCCACCTCGAAGGCAGGGCCATCTGACGGGGTGATCAACCTTCGAACCCGGTTCGGGTCCGGGTCCACTTCAGCGATCTGGCCGAGAGGATACACCAGCGTACGCGTGCCATCGTCCTCCAGCATCCAGACATGGAGGTCCAACGAGAAGGCGTTCTTGAAGTCGTCGAGAGTTTGAAGAACGGGATCTGGAAGGACTCTCCGGACGACGCCGTCCGGGGTCATGCCCTGGCTCCTCCATCCGGAGGGGAACCGCCGGCGCTGGGATCGAGGTGCAGAACCATCGTGACGGTGTTCCCCCGATCGTTATAGAAGACCTCGTCCAGGAGCTCGCGCATGAGGAAGATGCCGCGCCCGGTGGGCTCCAGGAGGTGGGGGAGCTGGGTGGGGTCGGGGATAACCTCCGGGTCGAATCCGCCGCCTTCGTCCGTGACCTTCGCCTCAATGGAGTTGTGGCTGAAGGTGACCTCCAGCCGCACCCTCTTCGCCGGATCCTCCGCGTTGCCGTAGAGCATGGCGTTGGATAGAGCCTCGATGAGGCTGATCCGGAAATTGAGGCGAATCTTCTGGGGATCGTGTTTGCAGGATGGGCACTCCCGCATCACGAAATCGACGGCCTGCCGAATGGACGCCAGGTCGTTCGGGAGCTCCACCAGAAGGTCCGAGTCGGTCCGATGATGTCGCATCATCCCTGTAGCGCTGCTCTTCGGGAGAACGGCTACAGGCCCTCGAGGGCCTGGGCCCTCGTGTCCGCGATCTTGAACAGGGTGTCGAGCTTGGTGAGCTCGAAGAGGGTCCTCAGATCTTCGTTCAACGCGGCGAGGCGGAGCTCACCCCCCTTCTCTCTGATCTTCTTCGAGAGGCTCACCAGAACTCCGAGACCTGAAGAGTCGATGTAGCCCGTGTTGGCGAAATCGATCACGAACTTCCGCTCGCCACCCTCCAATTCCTCCAGGACCTTCTGCTTCAACTCCTGACGATTCCCGACAATGAGCTGTCCCTCAACGTCGACGACGGTTATTCCATCGCTCTTCTCGACCTGGAAACCCATTTGCCCTCCGTGTGACCGGATAGAGCCTCGACTCCAAAGACAGCTGTCACTGGCGCCCGGGGCCCCGAAGGATATGCGAAAATGATAAACGGGAAGAGGTCATGAAAGCAAGGAAACAGACTCCTCAGAATCTGCCCTCGAGACGTTTCAGCACAGGCTCCGAGACGAATTTCGACACATCCCCACCCAGGGAAGCCACTTCCTTGACGAGCGAAGCCGAGAGGAAGGAGTACTTGAGATCCGGTGTCAGGAACACGGTTTCGATCTCGGCCCAGAGCGCCCGATTCATCTGGGCCAGCTGGACCTCGTACTCGAAGTCTGTTACCGCCCGCAGACCGCGGATGATGAAGCGGGCATCCACGCCCTTCGCGAAGTCGACCAGGAGGCCCGAGAAGCTCTGGCACTCGATCCGGG
>SDBT01015928.1_pt1 | contig 11930 bp, 8 predicted proteins | sample 2277101 | NCBI WGS metagenome assembly SDBT01 (sample SAMN10404973, study PRJNA504765) | marine sediment metagenome | isolation source: marine sediment core GS10_PC15, 103 cmbsf | place: Arctic Ocean: Southern Knipovich Ridge | collected 2010
AGTACCGTACTCTTCGGTTTGGTCAGCAGGTACGCCGTCCCAGGAAGCGTCGGTGGTATCCTGTATTGTAATCTTGATCGTTTTGGAACAATTATTTCCGTAAGGATCTGTTGCGTTAATCATAAGCCAGTATGTATCAACGGCGAGAATGGAGGCGTTTGTTATGGTTCCGACACCGTTAATCTGAAAGTTGCCAGAACCGTTAACCCAATAGGTAACTCCTGAGAGGTCGGTTGCGTTGACATCATAACTAAAGTCAGTACCGTACTCTTCGGTTTGGTCGGCTGGTACACCATCCCATGAAGCGTCGGTGCTATCCTGTATTGTAATTTTGATCGTTTTGGAACAGTTATTTCCGTAAGGATCTGTTGCGTTAATCATAAGCCAGTATGTATCGACTGCGAGGAAGGTCGCGTTCGTTATGGTTCCACTCCCATTTATTTGGAAGTTGCCCGAACCGTTAACCCAATACGAATCAATCCCGTTTTCATCAGATGCATTGACATCGTAAATAAAATCAGATCCACACTCCTCGATTTGGTCGGCAGGCGTACCGTCCCAAGTAGGGTCGGTGGTATCTGTTACTACCGTTGTTACATTAATGGTTCGGGTTGCACTTTGGTTATAATAATATTGTTTGGAGATATTAACCCTTATGACAGACCATTTATTTAAAACAAAAATAGAATCACTGCAATTTATTTTAATATTATAATTGCCGCTGCCCATATCATACGTATTAGTTGAATAAATTGTCCCGTTAACATCTACCTCTAAATTTGCACCAGATATCCCTGAATTTAAACCTGTGTCATTAAAATTTACTGTCATGTTGAACACTTCTGTCTTTTGATGTAACGATTTGTCAGCAGGACTCGTTATTGTAAATTCTGACGCTCCATATATAGTTAAATTATTTTCTATAAATCCTGCGGCAGTATCATTACTCCAAACCATTTGAACGCGGAATAAACCGTACTGAGTTACATTATCCGAAACATCCCAATCTCCAAAGGAGATTTCTGTACCTGATGTAAATGTGGAAATAGAAGAAGAATAGTTTAATATATCACTAATTACTGAGGGATTGTATACTTCTAAATTAATTGTTCCATCATTTTGAGATATTAATTTATTAAGAGTTATGTTAAAATGAACGATATCTGAACTATTGATGATACTTGTTGATGTTAAACCTACGTAAGTATCTATAGATGACATCAGGTTAGCTGAAGTGGCGTTTAAAAACCAATTCGTGCCATTCCCTGCATTAAATACTTGAATAGTTTTATAACCATTACCTAAAGAATATGAAGAAATTTGATCCGTTTTATTTGATATTCCATTCCAAACCTGAATATTACTCCAAGTTGAGGGTATAGTGAAATTAATATAATAATTATCAAATCTGGAATCAAAATAATTGAATCCACCAGTACGGGAGACATTCCATACAATATCTTGGCCGCTCCCTGATATGCTAAAAACCGAGTTTGCCTCTAAGAATTTAGTATAATTAACTCGAATTATTGTAATATTACATGTAACTAACCACCAATCAGCCGAAATTTCAAATTCCAATGTTCCAGATGAACTTCCAAATATTTCTGTACTATTCCAATATCCAGTACCTCGACTACCATCATAACGATTGACAGCGGTATTGTTTATTCTTAAATTTATTTCATCAGGATATGGAACACAATCAAATGGGCTCCAATGTAATCGTCAGCATCCGGAGCTCCCGTCCAACTAGCCGAACTACCTCCCTGAACAACATCCTCAAAAAGAACAACAAACCAAATATTATTTTCCGTTTGGGTGGGGTCTAGTTTTACATCAAAGCCTTGAATTTCATGCCATCCTTCGAGCTCTTGTTTTGCCATATAAAAACTATCCAAATACGCATAAGCATCGGTTTTTGCAGTCCCATTAGGAATGTATCTTAAACCATCCCATGTGGCATTAAATAAATAAACTTCTGTAGTAATGCCTTTACTTCCACCAGTATAAGTACGTACAGACACATTATCCAAATATACATCATAACCTTGAAATTCTCCTGTTACTTGAAAAGATGCTGCACGCGGCTGCGTTTCAGTATATACATAATTTCCATTAACTCGATTTTTTTCAATCTCAATAGTTTTGTTTTCAGCCGTTAGATAATCAATTTCTATTCTAGTTAAAGAAGAATTGAATGTTGTATCTTTGGGACTATCTATAGTAAATGAATTATTATTTGGATCTGACATATTTGTTATACTAATTCGAGTGATATCTTCGATAGATTGATGTAATGAAACATTAATATCACCACCATTACCTCCAGTAGAAGAAGAATAATCCGAAGTTCTTAATAAAATTGGATAATTTTTATCCGATTGTTCTTTATCGGCATCATCCTCAAAATTAATTTGATTAGGGATAAAAATTAAACTGCTTAATATAATTAAATTTAATACAATAAAAATCGCCACTAAGAACCCAATACGCTTCTTTTTATATTTCTTATTATATGTTCTTAGAATTATATCCCCTTTCTTATATCATATTTGTTTACAAATGGAGTAAAAAAACTCATATTTAAAGATATTTTTATCGATAAATGTTAAAAAAAACAATTTTTGAGATTTTTTTTACTCTATAAAATATTTAATAATATCCATAATATCTTCTTACTCACTAATATACCAATATACCTATAATAATAATCTCTATATTTAAAATTAAACAAATGGAATTAGTCTTCCATAATTATATTATAATATTATTATACTATTTATGATAATTTTTATATTTAAATCTTTATTATTTAACAGGCTATAACTTGAATTACCTTAAATTGTATAGTTCTAAACTTTTAATATTATTTAGATTAAAATTTTTTAAAATAAGTCATAAAAAATTTTTGCTAAAAAAAACACATATATAGTCTTGCTCCAATTAGAAATTATGGAAGATCTTTCAAATATCAAACAAGAAATAAAAGAAAAAAAGGGTAAAGAATGGATTGGTCTTCAGTTAACGACTGAAAAGCAACTCGAAACTCTGATGTGGTATTTAGATCACCCAAAGATAGAAGAAAATCCAAAAATAGCAAAAGAACTTGTAGAGGTTTATTATTCTGCAAAAGCTAGCAGTTTCATGAAAATGGAAGGTATAATTCGTAAATTAGATCAACTTATAATAATGTTTGGTGATCAACTTCAGCCTATTCAGAAAAAAGGGGATGCCGAGTTTATAAACACTCCTCAAGAGATTGAAATTTTGAAGAAGAGAATAGAAGATTTTCAGCAAACATCCTCATGGAGGAGTTTACCAGAACTCACAACAGATGCAGTGAGTACTTTTTTGGAATTCCTATATCATCCAAATCTTCAGAATAAGTCTATCTTATTTGATGAAATGTTAAAAAAATATGACGCAACAGAATCAAATGATTTTATGAAGATGCAGACTTTTAAAGATTTGTTAATCAAAATTGATATAAAACTTGGTCCAGTTCCTGTTGTAGTTGAGAAAGAAGAAATAGTGGAGGAAGTGAAAGTAGAGGAAACATCTATAGAGGAGGGTGTACCAGCAGAAAAGGGAATAGTTTGTAATGATTGTGGAACTGAAAATAGATTAAGCGCTAAATTCTGTGATAATTGTGGGAAAAATCTAATTGAAAAGCAAATTAGTTTAGAGGATATAGAGCAGGACGTGGAAGATGTGGTTAATGCTATTGAAACAAGTGTAGATGAGACCGAAAATGTTGAAGAAGAGATCTTAGGTGAGACGGGACAACCTGAGGATAAAATTGAGGACGAGTTGGGACAACCTGAAGAAGAGATCGTGGAAGAGACATATACTCCTGAGGATGAGATTGTAGAAAAGGTTGAAAAAACAGAAGCAGAAAACGTAGAAGTGACTGAAAAGGATGAAGATGATTTTTGGGTAAAATAGCTTTTATAATAGCATTAGAATTAATATGAAATTCTAATGAAAAAATATTATAGTCAACTACATTAAACAAAATGAATTAATTTAAGATAATTTTTAAAAATCTTTTTACCTCTTCTCAAAAATTCATTATTAATCTCTTTAAAATCTTTAAGAATTGTTTCTGAATTCTTTCTATTTTTTAATTCAGGTGCTTTTTCTATCAGTGAGCTCAACAGTGATTTTGTTATTTCAAAATGAAATTGAAAGCCGTAATTAAAATCCCCAATTTTAATAATTTGGTTTTCACAATATTCGCCAGTTCCTAATAGAGTTATTCCATTAATTAAATTAATGGTATCACCATGGAGTTGGAATACAATAAAATTGTCCTCGATATCTTTAAAAACAGGATCAATTAAACCATTATCAGTTAATTTAATTTTATACCAATTTTCATTTTCATGTTTAAATCCAATTTCTTGCTCAGAATTCTTAAGTACTTCTCCTCCATAAGCTTTTACCATAAGCTGCAAACCGAGGCATATTCCAAATATTGGAACCTTTTCTACTAAAGCTTGTTTAATGAAATCCAATTCATTTAATATCTTCTCTGAATTATCATTAGCACTATCAGGTCCTCCCAATATTATGACTAAATTAAAATTAGTAATATCTGGAAATTTATCATTTTTTGATAGATCAATAACATCGATCTTAATATGATATTCATCTAATAATTCCTTAATTAATCCGGGATTTTCATGAGATATATTCTTTATAATTAAACAGGATTTATTTTTCATTTTTCATATTTCTTATTAAATAGAATTTGTCTAATTTAATAAAATTTAGACTATTCGTCCGCAGTAATTCCCGCCAAATGGTCTTTTTGAAATAGGTTTAATGACTTTAAATGGTTTATTTCCTATAATTTCAAATGGAATAGAAAATATTTCACAGAATTCCTTAATGATTGTATCAATTTCGTCTTTTTCTTCTTTAGTTATGTCAAACAATTTTGCTCCTACTCCCAGCCTAGATTCCAAACTCTCATTAGTTCTTAATACAATTTTGCCTCGATGTATACCTGTACCCAATTCACTCCCGCATATAGGTTGATCATTTTCAATTATAGTTCCATCCGGTAGAAACTCCAAACCCAACACAACGACAATTCCACCAGCCATATATTCTCCTAAGAAGTCTTTTGTTGTTCCACCTATCATTAAAATTGGAAATTTATGTTCAAATTCCTTGATGTGTATTCCAACTCTATATCCTACGTCTTGTTTCACAAATATTTTTCCTCCCCTTGCTGATAATCCAATTACATCTCCACCATCTCCATGAATTATAATAGTTCCATCATTCATGGTATTTCCAACTTGATCCTCGCAATTTCCGTTTACTATAATTTTCGGTCCATCCATAAATATCCCTAGATCATTACCAGGAACTCCATTAATTATGATTTCAAGATCCCCTTGCAATGATGCGGCAATAAATCTTTGACCACATATGTTATCTAAAGTTAGATTTTTATAGCCATTATTAATCGCTTGATGTATCTTCTCATTTAAAGCTTTATATCTAACCCATGGTTCTCCTTCAGGGGCAGCATCAATTCTAAACATAACATCATTTTTCCTTTGTGTTTTTTCTTCACTTTCAATCATTATTTTCACTCTCCAGCATGTTTTACTCCTAAAATATCTGCAATTCGAGGATTTGGACCAATATATCTTAGACGATCTCTATTAGATCTTAGGGATTCAACAGAATCAATACCCATTGCACCGAGAACCTCTTTTAATTCTTCATTCCATGAGTGAAATAAATTAATTATTCTGTTCCTGGCTACATCAATGTCCAACCGCTTTACTAGATATTCTTGTTGTGTTGCTATCCCCCAGGAACATAGACCTCTAAAGCATTGCTGACACACTCTGCAACCCATCGCAATCAGAACCGGCATAGAACACATTGCAACATCAGCTCCCAGTGCAATTACCTTAATTAGATCTGCAGAATACCTTATTGAACCACCTGCAACCAAGGTCACTTCATCTCTAAGTCCATCTTGCCTTAATCTCTGATCTACTGAGGCAACTGCTAACTCGATAGGTATTCCTGCATGGTCTCTTATAATTCTTGGGGCTGCTCCAGTTCCACCCCTCATTCCATCAAGAGTAAGAAAATCTGCCCCGCCTCTAACAATGCCTACTGCAATAGGCGCGGAATTATGGACTGCTGCGATTTTGACACCGATAGGAACTTTATATCTTGTAGCTTCTTTTAAAGCTGCGATCAATTGGGCTAAATCCTCTATAGAATAAATATCATGATGAGGGTATGGACTTAAAGCATCGCTACCCTTCGGGATCATCCGTGTCTGAGAGATTAATCGATTCACTTTCTCTCCTGGCAGATGACCTCCATGCCCAGGCTTTGCTCCTTGGCCTATTTTAATTTCTAATCCTACCGCATTCTGTAAGTAATTGATATCGACTCCGAATCTACCTGAGGCAATCTCATTAATGAGATTCGGAGCATATTGATAGAAATCAGGATGAAGTCCCCCTTCTCCTGAACCTGCTAAAATATTCAATTCTTGAGCGGCTTGATAAATAGCCATACAAGTGTTATAGCTTATAGAGCCCAAGGACATATGTCCAACCATTATCGGCATATCTATTTCAAAATTTGGCATAAATTCTGTTTTTAATGAAACTTTATCAGAATCAATAGGATCAATATTAAAATCTAATTTCTTTGGCTTTCGACCAAAAAATATCTTTGTTTCTATGGTTTCTCTCAAGGGGTCTATAGAAGGATTAGTTACTTGGCAAGCATCAAGTAGAAGATCATCAAATATTGTTCTGATTGGTCTATCATTCCCCGTGGCACTTAGTAATACTCCCCCATCTCCACTTTGTGCCCATATTATGTTTCGAATTCTTCTTGTATAATTCCCATGTGGCGGAAGAAAGGAATCGTTTTTAATTACTCGAATTGCTTTCCCAGGACAAAATGTCACACATCTCTGGCATGCCACACATTTATTATCGTCTGGAATGATACGCTCACCGTTGAAACTCATAGCTCCATAGCTACAATGTTGAGTACAACGTTTGCATTTTTTGCATAATTCTCTATCGACAATTACTCTGAAATAGGATGGATACTCATGACTTAAAGACATTTTTTAACCTTCCATAACTGATAATTTTATTTTTTCAAATGGGCGTTCTAATCCATTCCTCACAAGTCCATCACCTAATCTTGCTATGACGGCCGTTCCACTTTTTGGGTGCCATATTTTCTTGAATGAGAATGAGTTATTGGGATTCATCATTAATCTTTTGAACGATGATTCTTCACTGCTCAAAAAAATTGTATTTTCATCATCTGAAATAGCAGCAACCATAGGTCTCAATTTTTTTCTGTCAGATAATCCAATCATCGTAGGTATAGGGTTTGAATGACCTATTATAACTGAAAATGGACCATTTAACATTGCTGATCTATATGTAGCTCGAATGTTTTTTAGAGCAAATCGTTTGCTTTGGTCTAATTTTTCAATGTCCTCATATAAAGGTGGGGCTAATGCTGTGCTTGCTATCGAAACTGGGATATTATGTTTCCTGACAAGAAGGTCAAATAAGTATGCAATCATTTCAGTATCTGTAAATAATGTACATTTATATCCAAATGACTCCAAGTATCGCATATTGGTGCCATAGGATGTGATTTCTCCATTATGAACTACACTCGTGCTTAATAAATTAAACGGGTGTGCTCCACCCCACCATCCAGGTGTATTTGTTGGAAACCGTGAATGAGCTAACCACATATATGCATTATATTTAGAAATACCATAGTAATCTGCTATTTCATAAGACCACCCGTTTCCTTTAAAAACACCTATATTTTTTCCCGAAGACATTATGAATGCTCCTTTAAATTTCTCATTAATTTCCATAACTAAATGAACAATTTGCTCATCATTATTAATAGATTTCTTCTTTTTGGGTTCGTAGAACACTCTCCAAATTAAGGGTGGATTATCAAGATTATCTGGAGAATTTGTAGGAATAGCTTCTGATTGTATAATATATCCTAAACCTTCTAAGTGCTGTAATACCCTTTCTTTACTTGCTTCATCATCAAATAGAAAATGAAGGGCGTAATATTCTTCATAATCAGGATAAATACCATATCCAGCAAAACCCGCACCAAGTCCATTTTCTCGATCGTGCAATATGCAAAGCATATCTACTACTTTTTCTCCTGACTCTCTCGTTCCATCTATATTTAAAAAGCCAGAAATTCCACAACCATCAAAAACTCTCTGATTTTTGAAGGATTCCGGCAATGATGTATAATTTTCCCATCTCATTAATAATACCTTTTTTTTCTTTATTCTTCTATTTCATTTAATAACTTTTTTAAATCTTCGAGTTCAGGTTTAGCAGATTGTAATCCCATTCTTTTCCTTACAGAATGAGAAAATAAAGGAACTATCCCTCTATCAATAAAGGAATTAAATTCTCCTTTAAAGCCCTCAGTAACATGACCTAGTTTGCTCGCTAAATTCCTTAATTTCGTAAAAACTTCGACTAAACCAGTTCTCATCGGACATAATTCATAACAAACATAACAATCAAGACACATCCAAATACTTGGATCCTTGATAATATCTTCTAATTTGCCATCCAAGATCTTGCCAACAATCTCTTGAGGATTAAAATCTGTAGTTTTTGCAACGGGGCAATCATTATTACAAGCTCCACAATTGTAACAATTCTTAAGATATTCAATATCAAAATGCTCTTTAATTGTTTCATATTTCTGTTGAAAAAGATCAACTTTCTCAAAAATCTTATTAACCGGAGTTCGATGAAATTTTTTAATAATATTTTTTATATCCATTCCTAACGCGATACATAACAACTCTGAGTAGTAAAGCACAGGTATATCGTAATTATAATCTAATTTCTTTAGTTCACGCTGCGTGAAATCAAATTGCTTGAAACACTCAGGACAGGAAGTAACGATGGCATCTACATCTGCATCTTTCATATTTGACAATTTTTTATTGATCATCTCTAGACCAACATCCCTATTTCCAGCACGATCCAGAGAACCACCGCAACAATCCATTTTGCGTACATATTCAACGCTTGTAGCCCCTAGATCTTCAATTAACTTATCAAAAATATGGGGTTCCATTGGATCATCCATTTGTATTTTTGCACTCGGACGTAGGAAGTGACAACCATAATGAACTGCGATTCTTAATCCATTTAAAGGATATCTTACTTTATCCTTGATAACATCACTTCCTAAATTATGAAAAAATTCAACTAGATGATAAACATCAGTTTTTCCCGTAAATTTTAGACCAATTTTTTCTAAATGCGAGTTTACTTTATTCATTAAATGATGATCTACTCTAAGTTCACTTCTAACACCTTTAAGGGTTTCAAAACAACCATTGCAAGGTGTTACAATGTGCTTGCCCTCAGCTTCGGCAAGAGCGAGGTTCCTTGCAGCTGTCACAGTATAAATTAACTCATTGCAATTTTTAATTCCATTTGGTTCGGGACAACAAGAAAATTTAGATATTTCTGAAAAACTTATTCCAAAAGCTTCTAAAGCCTTTCTTACTGAAACTTCTAAACCTGGTAACCTATAGCTAATCATACACCCAGGAAATAATACAATATCTTGCTGAATTTTTAAGGACCTCCCTAACTCAAGGTTTAAAATATTTTAGTTATAATATACTATTTTTAGCTATATTTTTCAAATAATCTTAACTAATTATATTATTACATAAATAAAAATATTACTATAATTTATCAAAGGTTAGTTAAAATGGAAATTTAAGAATCTTTATTATATTAAATAAGTTATATTGATATAACCAATAGAAATAAAAAATAGTAATGTTTTTTTAAAAGAGCTTATACTGACATTAGGACGCACTTAGTTCTATTTTAAAATACAATCATAAATATTCAGCATCCAAAAGAAAAGGAATAAAATTAAATGTAAGAATAGATTTTGAGAATATAATGAGTTTTACCAATCCGTACAACAATAACAATATTAAGTTAGAGACACGAAAGCGGTTAATATGGTTATCTTCACTCACAGCTATCGGTATTTATTCAATAATTGTGTTTATACTCTTATATTTAGTACAATTACCCATTTGGGTGCAATTATTTATAATATATAGTTATATGGTTATCGCACCATTAGCACTGTATTCAACCTGGTTCGTATTTTATATCTGGAAGACAAGAAAGTGGCCTCAAAGCGAGAAGCTTTTTGGAGGGAAATTCCACTATACCTTGCTTTTTTTATTGATTGGAGTCTGCGTTATCACTTGGGCAGCCCATTGGAATACCGCGCTTGGTGAGATTTGGTATATATTTGCTATAGCCATATATAATCTTACTGGAGATGAACTTCTTGCTACGGTAATCTATGTTATTGGCGCCAGTGCTATTACACCTGCATTAAGTGAAGAATTCTTAAAATCCTTACCTAGCATCATTGCATTTTTCGTAGTTTTACAAAGAGATAAAAACCCTGAACAAAAGAGAAAGGGATTGTTAGGAAATGAGTTAGGTGGGTTTCTTTTTGGGTTAATAATTGGAATTACATTTGAAATAATAGAACTAATGTACTACCTTTTACCTGCTATATTATCAGGTGGGGGCACCTTTCCTATATATCTTCAAGTCACCGTTAGAAATTGGGCTCCCGTTCATATCCTTGGAGGAGCCATGGGTGGATTTGCTGCGGGCAGGGCAGAAAGGCTTCGCTTTGAGCGAGGTGAAGAAAATTTACCCATGAGCAATCAAATAATGAATTTTATTAAACGTTTTGTGCCATTATGGCTAATACCGGTTTCTATACACTTTTTGTGGAATAGTTCGAGTGTTTGGATTTTCTTAATTTTTTTAGCTTTTGGTGGTAGTTTGTTAGTATATTTAGTTATAGAAATAATTGTGTATGTTACATTAAGTGTGTTGTGTTTTGTTTTACTACTTTTACTCTTACGACGTGCTAATAAGATTGCTACCTCAACCATTCGTTGTCCTGAAACAGGGATTATAGTTGCAAAGGAAGGGGTAATCTGTTCATCATTTAGTGACAAAATAACCATAGGTCCAGCAAAAATCCCTTCAGATCGAGTTATTGTCAAACAAGGTACTAATATCATATGTCCAAATTGTAATAAGACAACTATAAGCAGAGCAAAATTTTGCGTAAACTGTGGATATAACTTACATTATCATAAGTTCTGTCCAAATTGTCGAAGATCTAATAAATTAGGAGCAAAATTTTGTGTGCATTGTGGTGCTTCAATTAGGACAGTGAAACGGAAGGTAAAAGGATCCCAAATTTACCTTAGATCGGGTGATACCCCGTCAAAGAGCTTACTTATCGTATCCCTAATTATAACATCTATTTTTCTATTTTACGTTATCTTATTCTCACTTTTAGCATTTATGATAAACCCTATATTTGGAATAATATATTTAGCTTTTCAAACGAGCATTGAATTAGTAGCTGCAGGATTAATGTTTTATACTATTATAAAACTCTTTAAAATGAGGAAGAATTTTAATGGCAGAAAGAATATGTGGTATTGGCATATATTACTCTTTAATTTAATTGGAATGTTTGGGATGTTACTAACTTATGGGATATATGGTTTGATATATGGGGTAATTGCGCTAACATTCGGCACGATTTCTATAGGGATGCCATTGAGCATTCTTTTTCTAGCTGGAGCGACAATTCTCTTTATATTTCTTTTAAAGGCTATATTAAAATCAAACCAAATTTTGCATTTTCAACGAAATTATTGATTAAATTTTCTAAAATTTAAAATGGTTTATTAATGAGATATTCTATTCTTTTAATTTTATTTTGAATATATAACCTTAAATTAAGGTATTGATATCATATAAATATCCTTA